>Ga0265780_10000696_pt1 | contig 50983 bp, 47 predicted proteins | sample P1T30metagenome_FD_192432 | JGI IMG/M metagenome (GOLD analysis project Ga0265780, IMG submission 192432) | Plant litter microbial communities from East Loma Ridge, Irvine, California - P1 T30 | ecosystem: Environmental > Terrestrial > Plant litter > Unclassified | place: USA: California... | reverse complement strand
CCCCCCCACATTGGAGCAGGAAAGAGCAATCTCGAAGTTGAAATGAGACTTGTATTGAGACGACGAATCGAAGTCGGAAGTGTGCTGTTCGAAGCCACCAAGTTGTCTTCCAAGCCCCCCTTTATACGATTCCAACTCAGTCCCGCTATCGATCAGTTAACAACACCTAATGCAAAGTGGAACCAATTGCCCTGTTCGATAGAGTCGCAGTGTTGTTGACCATCGTCGAACGAGTATAGCAACCTGACAGTGTGGTGACCGACTGTCGATGTTGTAAGACACTGCGTGCAGGTCGCACCACCCTACGGACACTTGCAGTACGCGACCTTCCTGCGAGTAGCTGTCGCGCGTTGACGGCTGTTGTGCGCGCGGGTGCGTGAGCCTCAGCGGTATATCTGGTGTAAGTGTTGAAAACTTGTGCCTGGGAACTGTGATCTGCCCTTACCGAATGACGACTGGCGGTGGGGTGTCATTATTCGACTTTTGCCAGCTTGTGCATCTGTTGGTGGTTGACATTGATTAATCTGCTCCTTGTCACACCCGTACGACGCGTCATTATGTACTCGCCGATCAGTGTGCGACACGCGAAGGATGGAACGGATGTCAAAAATGCTCCCTTGCCGTCGGAAGCTGGTATTGATTGAAGACGAATGTCTGTATATAGAGACGCGAGGTGGTATCATACGCAGTTAACAATTCCAATGTAATTCAAAGAAGCTGCGGTCTGCTGCTCAGAGAGTGTGCCACAGTGAAGGCCAATCGGTTCTAGAAGTGACTTGTGCTATGACGTGGGTTTTGCAGGAGTGTCGGACTGATCGGGCTCGTAAGACGTCTCTCCAAGCATCGAGGGCCCGGATGACGTGGATGCTGCTGGCGCGGCGGATGTTGGTCCTCGAGCTGCCGCAGCGTTCAGTCTCTGGTCCAAGGCTTTCAGGGCCAGGGCTCGTCTCCTCTCTGCCTCGGCGCGCGTTGCGCCTCCTCTTCCACCACGGCTGCTGGGGTTCATGATGCTTGGCAGGCCGCCCTCTGCACGGGAGCTGGCTTGCTCGTTGCCAGCGTCAATGTCCTGCTCTGAGAATGGGGTGCATGCTCCGAGTGAGACGAGTGTGTTGAAGAGGCCGTCGGTCAGAGCGGCGAGCGGCGTGTGGATAGGCTCAGGAAAGAAGTGGGCAAAGGCGAATGTGTCTGAAGCGTCTCCCTTGATCACTGAGCCGTCGCCGGTGGCCGCGGACGAGAGCGAGGGGCTGATGCGGAAGAAGCGCAGGTAGACCCAGGCGGTCATGAAGCCGAAGTAGGCCAGGAACATGGCCGTCTCGGTGCCGATGACTATGCCTGATATGGTGTTGGCAAGGAGGAAGATGGCGGGGAAGTGCTTGACGCGCATGCGGACCAGGCCTTTGGCAATGGCGACTGTGTGTTCGGGCACGAGCTGCTTGAAGGAGACGAGGAAGCCGGCCTGGATGGCGATGCCGCCGGATATGGTGGTGCGCCTGGAGGTCAGTACTGGGGCACGTGAAGGATATATAGGCAGACATACAAGCCAAAGGTGCGGTTCGTGATGACAAAGCTGAGCAGGTAGAGGATGAAGCTCAGGATGTTCGGGATCATGGCCACGAAGAGCACGAACTTGGTGAACTCCTGCTGGCCCCACGCGCGCTCCAGATAGCGGCCGCCGTAGAAGATGGTCAGGCCCGTGACGACCAGGCCCAGCACGTTCTGCTCCACCACTGTCGCCAGGGCAAAGACCCACGGGTACACGATGGACTTGCCGGGTATGATGGTGAGGTAGGGCACGCCATTGCCCACGCCGATGAGCGGCTTCTCGACCTTCTCGACCCAGTTTGCGTGCGGGCGCAGGGCGAAGTTGAGCAGCGTGAAGACGACGAGGCCGGCGAGCAAGCTCCGAGTCAGCGGTGGGAGGTTTATGCGTGCCATGGCGGGCGCCGTGGGAGGTTGGAAGACGACAAAGGAGCGGTGCGGGGGGTTGTTGTACACTCGGTGAAGCTACAGCAGCGGGCGCTTGACGTCGGGGCGGGAAGGTGCGTCTTTTGCTCGGTCGGCTTGCATATCATCGACGCCCGTGGTGGAGCCTGGATGTGCTCGCGAAGTCAGGCTAGCGCAGCGAGTGAATGCGTGCCATTGGACAAGGGCTGCACATTGACGATCATCCTCCCAAACCCAGGTCACCTTCGACTTCGACGTCCTTCACGTCATCCAGCCCATCTCCTACCTGCGAAGACGCGCCGCATCCTACACACCTTCACCGCCATCACGTCTACCCGCCCGCGCTGATTATGTCATGTCGTTGCTTAGCAGCAATGTGGTGAACTATCTCGGTACCGTCCCCACACGCTCGTCCGCGACTGGCCGCGCGCCATGACGCCCTTCTCTTCTGACCCTTCACACAGTCTGGCGATACCTGCAGGAGGCGGGCTTTGGCAATGCCGCCCTGCAGCTGTCGCGGTGCTGGATACGCGACCCCGAGACCCTCCCCTTTGCGCGCAACGTCGACCCGCACACGCTCATACGGATCCTGCAGGATGGCATGTGTTTCGATGAGCTGCAGGCCGAGGCCACACGTGTGCGTCGCCCTTCACCTGTACTGACACCTGGGCGCGCGCTGACGGGTGCAGACTGACCCGCGATACCGCTTCGGCCCCGACCACGGCCAGCCCTACTCTGCGCGCAACGGCGCCCATCTGACCCTCGACAAAGGCATTCCCGCCCACGAGCTGGCTGCCGAGGCCAACGGCGCCGTGCAAGAGCCCCCGCCGAAGAAGGGCGTCAAGCGCAAGAAGCCGAAGCAGCCCAATGGCGTCGAGCAGCCACGCGAGCCAGAGACCAACGGCGATGCCATGGACCTCGAGCCCGCCCAGAACGGCGTCCACCACGTGACCGACAGCGTGCGCGCTGACTCTGAAGCTGCAGCATCAGACGCCGAGTCGCCGACGGTCGCTGAGCTCCCCATATCCACCCTGAGCATCGGCCAGGACGCGGAGATCCAGACCGAGGTCGTAGCCGATCTTGCACCTGCCACTATCTTCGTACCACAGGCCAAGGACATCACAAAGGTCCTGCAACACACTTCCTGGGGCCCCAAAGAGTCGCCCGTCCTGCTCTCAGCCGGCAAGTCTTTGCTCCAGGTCCACGTTATCGAGAAGAACTCCCCCACCGGCGTCCGACCCTTTGTGCGGACCATGGATGTGAATTTTGAGCTCACGGACGTCTCAATCACGGCTTTGTGCTGGCAGGGCTCCTTTGACTTCATTGTCTCTGCCCGCGAGGAGAGGTTCAGCGACCTGGGCGAAAAGATGACCACTGACAAGCTTATAAAGTTCTCCGACGGCGGCACCGTCTCGACTGTCATATCTTCGACTGCTGGTCTTGTGAACACGTTACGATGGAACGCCGAGAGCAACTTGCTGCTTTCAACGTCGACCGATGGGGAGCGGGGCTCGATAAAGGTCTGGAAAAACGACAAAGACGCTTTTCCAGCATGGACCGAGTTTACTGAAACACCAATTTTTGACGCTCTGTGGATAAGCGACAGCGCCTTCGTAGTGTGCGGCATCGAACTCTTCAAGATATTCGAGATTGACGACACATTGACCACGCAGCGCAATCTCGATACGCAGATAACATGGGAGACTCTCAAGTTCCATGCTCCGTCCGGTATAATCGCAGCTCTAGGTATCGGCCAGCAGAGCAATTACCTGGGCATACTACATCCGAACGATTCGCTCAACCTGCAGATCCGCGAATCTCCAGACCAATACCCGTTCGATCTCGACTTCCGGACGCGGCCAGTAACGCACAACTATACCAACGGATCCTCGATGCCGGAAGTGTTACTCGCCACTTGCTCACTTTCAGGTGTGGCACGGATATGGGACGCGAACGAACCTTTCAACGCCATCAAATTACTGCCGACTACTGACCACACTCAAGCGTTCAAGATCGCATTCTCGCCTGACGGTGCATTGCTCGCAGCTGGAGGCCCAGATGCAGTTACTGTGTGGGACCTTGAGAGGCGAGAGGTCCCTGTCGGGTGCTGGCGCGCGAAAGACTGGGCGAGCGACAAGTGGAACCCAGGCGTGGACGGCGAGTTCAACCTTGGCTGGGACCCTGACAGTTCGCGGCTGTCAATCGCACTCGGCAGCCAGGTATGTATCATCGCTACCTACCTCGTTTCATGAGCTCATTGGTCGCAGATCGCAATCATCTCGGTACCAACAAGATAGTGTGCAGAACAGAGATTCACGAAGCGACTTACAGCAAAACAACGTCGAGGTACCCCATCCTGACAACGAGCTCCGACCTGCACCGCGCCTGTCGATCCAGTCGGGTATAGCCGAGTCGAGCCTCCGCGGAGCACGAACTCACGAGGACGAGGACGCTTGGCAGGGCGTATGGTCAACCGATCAGCTTCCGGATCGATAGAAGAGCCATGCGGGTCATGTTGTGGCTCGCGACAGCTGTGGGCTCTTTCCCCGCACTTCTCATGTCAGCTTTCGGGATTGTCGCAGTCATCAATGCGCTCAAGGCATATATACGTCAGTGTACAACGGCGCGTGATACAGAAGAAATGTCGAGCCCCCCTGTGGTGGAACAATCGTGGTCATAATTTTCAACGAAGAATCAACTTGCTCAAACTACCGCAGAAGAGTGCGAATATCGCAGCAGCGAGCGAAGCTCGTTCAGAACCCGTCTCTTCGCCGATGTGGTTGTATGTATAAGACTCGTTGCACATATCGTCAAATGACAATAAATCACATCACCAACTTCCCTTGTGCTTCAATATGCGTATCTCATCTGCTCACCGAGCCATCGTTGCTCTCTCGGCTCTTGCAATAATCGCTACAGCGCAGTTCGACCACCTCACGCCAGAAGAATTCCACCGCTTCAACGCCAATCGCACGCTTTCCGTCGGCTACGCAAGTCTCCCTCCTGCCCGATCCCCCCATCACAAAACACCTAACACAACATAGATCGTCTTCAACGGGTTCACCCCCCTCGACGTCTTCGGCCCCTTTGACTTCCTCAAACGCGTAAACTCCCCACCCCTCCACTCCCTTCCCAACCCAGCCCCTAAACCCACCCCACACAGGTATCCTCCGAATTCCCCATGACGCTCTCCATAATCGCCCTTACCCCCGGCGTCATCACCACCAAAGTCCCCGGCTCGAAGTCCATCGTCTGGCCCGTCTACGCTACCCACGGCGTCGCAGACGTGCCGCGCCTCGATGTCCTGTTTGTTCCTGGGGGAAGCGATACGGGGACTGATGGGTGGATCGAGGAGTTTGTGAAAGAGAGGTTTGGGGAGACGGGGATTGTGGCTAGTGTGTGTACGGGGGCGCAGAGACTGGCGCGCGCGGGGGTACTGGAGGGTAAGAGGGCGACTACGAATAAATTTTTGTTTAATAGTGTGTCGAGGGATGGGGTGAATGTTACGTGGGTGTCGACGGCGAGGTGGGTGCGGGATGGGAAGATTTGGACGAGTAGTGGGGTTGCAGCTGGTAAGTTTGGATTATTTGATGGGGCTTAGGGATGTGTTGTGTGTGCTAATATGCTGGGGTGTAGGCATGGATATGACCGTTGCGTTGCTCAAGTGGATGTATGGGGATAGGATTGATCGCCATGTTAATATGATGGAGTATGCGCCGCATCTGGATCCGAGTTGGGATCCCTACTCGGTTGTTTGGAACGTAAGTTGGTAGGAGGATGTGGCTGTGATTCTGCTGACGGTGTCTTAGGCTACTGGGGCGAATGTGTCGGTGCCGTTTAAGGACGTTGTTCAGCCGTTGGGATACGAATAGATGAGCGATGGAGGTCCACACAGTACGTTCATGGTACCATACGGCTTGTGTCTATGGTGTCAACCTTCAGGACATGCTGAAGGCCAAAGCTCTCGACTCGAAAAATAATAATACCTTGGTATGGGCGACGGTCATGGTGTGCAAGTGAGTATTTACAAGAATTCAATTCCAGTCCACACACACGTGACACATTTCCTCCCAACACTCCCCACAAATGATGGCGGAGACGATCCTCCGGAGCACGAGCTCACAGGGACAGGTTGGGCGCAGAGTCCGGGGTTGTGCATATCTACTGTGGAAAGCTCTTACGTGTGATAGGCTGGCTATTGTCTACCGCATACATGCTTGACTCGGCTACGAAGCCGGTACATGTCCTACCACAAGACCGGCACGAGATTCCAAACATGTCGGCAAATCTTGTGGCGTGTTCAGCGCCACGTCTTTAGGGGTGCTTTTCGGCATATGCAGCTCGCAACGGTTTGAAACGTTATCGTACCCGACATGCATCTAAACTCCTGGACGCTCTGCTATGGAATTGTGTTTCGCAATCTTCAAAGGTGAACAGCCTGGACGCGTTAAGGAATTGAATCTAGCGCTCACCATCTCGTCGACTCCTTCCTCCCATGCAATGTCAGCAATACCCAACCTGCCAATCGATACGCCTGGCATACACGCGAAGACTACTACAAATGGTCATACGAGAAGCCCCTTCAGACTCAACGATATACCTGTTGAGAATCTCCGGCCACTCAAGGTCATCGTCATTGGCGCTGGCTACTCAGGTATCTACGCTGGCATTCGCATACCGGAGAAGCTCAGGAATGTCGAACTAGTGATATACGAGAAGAACGCTGGGGCGGGAGGAACGTGGTACGAGAATCGATATCTGGGTTGTGCCTGCGATGTCCCTTGTCAGTGCATGAACTGATACATATCCACCAACGTGGAGACTGACGGTCGCGACCAGCACATTCATACCAGTACTCGTTCGAGCCCAATCCAAAGTGGTCGTCTCTCTACGCACCGGCGGCTGAGATCCAAGCGTACCTTGATGGCGTTGCGCGGAAATATGGCGCGGATAGGTTCATTAAGCTGCGACATGAGATCAAAGGATGCAGGTGGGACGACAAGATTGCAAAGTGGAATGTCACTGTTGAGAACCTTGTAACTGGAGAAGTGATACACGACCAATCCGACGTATTAATAAGTGCGAGGGGGAATCTAAATACGCCTTCATGGCCAGGGATAGAAGGTATAAATACGTTCAGAGGGGAGGTGATGCATTCTGCGATTTGGAACGAGAAGTGAGCGACCAAGCCTTTACGAGGATACGTTCTGACCGTAACATAGGTATGACTTCACGAACAAACGCATCGGCGTCGTCGGCTCCGGCTCATCGTCGATACAAATCGTCCCTTCACTTCAACGCCTACCTGGCACCCACGTCAGTACTTTCGTACGCAGCAAGACATGGATCTCGCCGCCCTTCGGCCAGCAGCTTTTCGACACACTCGGCTTCAAAGGCTCCACCATGCCCCCAGAAATCCGGCAGCGCCTCCTCGACGACCCGGAGTACTTCTACAAATTCCGCATGTCCATTGAAGAAGACGGCAACGGGATCCACGCAGTCACAATGAAAGGCACGCCTCTCCAAGTCGGCGCAAAGGACGTGTTTCACGAACATATGAAGAAGCGCCTAGCAAGCAAGCCCGAGATCTTCGAAGCGCTGCTTCCGTCATTCTCGCCTGGATGTCGTCGTCTGACGCCAGGTCCAGGATACCTCGAAGCCCTGACGCAGCCCAACGTCTCGTTCATCACCTCGCCCATAACACACATCTCAGCTTCAGCAATCCACACCGCCGACGGCACCACGCACGAAATTGACACTCTCGTCTGCGCAACAGGCTTCAAAACCGGCGCACCGCCGCCCTTCTCCCTCACCGGCGCCAGCAATCTCGCACTGTCCGACAAATGGAAAGACCGGCCAACAACATACATGTCCCACAGCATCGCTGGCTTCCCCAACATGTTCACCATGCTCGGTCCCAATTCAGCCATCGGCTCAGGCAGCCTCACTAAGATGATCGAGACAGTCGGCGATTACATCGTCAAGTGCGTGCGCAAGATACAAAAGGACAACATCGCAAGTATGTCCGTCCACCCATTACGCGAAGCCGATTTCACCGAGTACTGCGACGCCTACTTTCAAGGCACGGTGTTCGCGGAGGAGTGTAGAAGCTGGTATAAGAACCGGGGTACGGGCGAGGTGGTGGGACTGTGGCCGGGGAGTACGCTGCATTGTATTGAGGCGATGAGGAGTCCGAGGTGGGAGGACTTTGAGTATGTGTATGTTGGGGAGTTGGAAGGCAGGGGTGGGGAAAAGCGGACGAATCGGCTGGCGTGGTTGGGGAATGGGTGGAGTGTGAATCAGGTTGAGGGGAGGGATTTGGCGTGGTATTTGTATCCTGGGTTTGTGGAGAGGCCGGTTGAGGGGAGGCCGGAGGAGAGGGGGGAGTATAAGGTTAGGGCGTTTTCTTATTGAGGATTGTAGGGTTGTGGTGGGCTGGGATGGGATGGAGTTGGTCTTTTGTATCGAGGCGAAATCGATCATACATTCAGAGCGAACATGAACTTGCTTCCCAGTGGGGCGTCTGTCTGTCCACAGTATTTTCGCAAAAGAAGTTATTTGCCTGCTGCCGATGCAAACGTTGTAGAAATTGCATATGGTGTCGACAAGTTGGTGGATGCACTCCAGACGATCACAGGCAAATCTGGAGAAACGCACCTTGCCTTTTGCGTCCTGGCGTAACGTGGGGAGCAGCCGAGGCTCTACCGTTCACATGTCGTGAACGAGCTTCGACAGTGTCACTCACATGTTGACATTGAGCTTTGAGACGCACGTGCTGAAGCACATTGACAAGTTCATAAACCCGTGACTTCATAGTCTCTTCTACTCGACCTCACTCGTCACAAACCACATCCCAAATCTCCGCCACGACCGAGTCTCTTGCCGCATGACGACCGCGACCTGAATACCACATCACGAATGCCTCACCCACAATAACCATGGCCGTCCTGTCGAAGCCCTTTTTGCGGCAAGGGCTTTCAACCGCCAATCTCAAATCCGCCATCAGCGACCTCACGACACTCTACCTCTCCAACCGCACACGCATTTCCCGCGCCGTCTACCTCACCCTCTTCGTCGCGCTCATAAACCGCGTGCGCAATGCAATCGCCGAGCAAAAGGCCGCTGCACAACGGCGCGAGTCGAAGCGCTCTTCGATCGCGGAGGGCGAAGCATCTGGGCGTAAGAAGGTCGAGCTGAACCGCGAGTTCTTCAAGAGCTTGCTGCGACTGTTACGGATATGCATACCAGGCTGGAAGAGCAAGGAGCTGCGGCTCATCATCAGTCATAGTATCTTCTTGGTGCTGAGGACGATGATCAGCTTGTATGTTGCAAAGCTGGATGGTGAGCTGGTGAGCAGTCTGGTCAGAGGGAAAGGGAAGGAGTTTTTGACCGGACTGGTGTGGTGGATGTGCGTGGCTGTTCCGGCGACGTTTACAAATTCCATGGTATGTTTAGCTAACTATGGAGAGGATGAGGACGATGAGCTAATAGCTACAGCTTTCCTACCATCAATGTAAACTGTCGTTGCAGTACCGAACACGATTGACGAACTACATACACAACAAATACCTCTCACAGATGACCTTCTACACACTCTCCGCACTCGACGACCGAATAAAGAATGCCGACCAACTCATAACGGTCGACATTGCGAAGTTCTCCAACTCCCTTGCCGAACTCTACTCGAATCTTGCGAAGCCGTTCCTGGACATCATCATATACAACTACTCCCTCTCGAGAAGTGTGGGTGGCGAAGGCCTCTTCTTCATGTCGCTGCTCGTCCAGGTCTCCGCAAATGTCATGCGCGCATTGACACCGCCGTTTGGCAAATACGTTGCGGACGAGGCGCGATTGGAGGGCGAGTTCAGGTCTCAGCATTCGAGACTCATCGACTACAGTGAGGAAGTAGCGCTGTATGGCGGACACGAGGCGGAGAAAGACACGCTTGATAAGGGATACTTCACACTGATCAAGCATGTCAACAGGATACTGAGGAGACGCTTCTACCACGGCGTCATGGAAGACTTTGTGATCAAGTACTTCTGGGGCGCGCTAGGCCTGCTACTATGCAGTGTGCCTGTGTTCTTCAAGATCCCTGGCGCAGGGCAAGGGAGCATGGGCGACCGGACAGAAAGTAGGTACCTCCTCGAATCAGGCTTCACCTAGCCACCAGCTAACAAACCTCACCTCAAACAGACTTCATTACCAACCGCCGCATGCTCCTCATGTCCTCGGACGCCTTCGGCCGCATAATGTTCTCCTACAAAGAAATCACCGAGCTCGCAGGCTACACCTCCCGCGTATCCACCCTCCTCGACGTAATCGCCGACATCCAAGCCGGCCACTTCGAAAAGGCGCTCGTATCCTCCGCATCGACCGACGAAAACGCCGCCGTGCTCGCCGGCCGCGGCACCGTGACAGAAGGCACCGACATCGAATTCGTCGACGTGCCGATCGTCTCACCAAACGGCGACGTCCTCGTGCGCAAGCTCTCCTTCACAGTGCGCCCTGGCGACCACCTCCTCATAATTGGACCCAACGGCTGCGGAAAGTCCAGCTTGTTCCGCATCCTCGGCGGCTTGTGGCCTGTGTATGGCGGGCACGTCACGAAGCCTCCGTTCGAAGACATCTTCTACATACCGCAACGGCCGTACCTGTCTCGCGGCTCGCTGCGCCAACAAATAATCTACCCGGACTCGCTCTACGAGATGCGCGCCAAGTCCTTCACAGACGCCGACCTGCTCTCCATTCTCTCCGTGCTCGAAATCGAATCCGTGGTCGACCGACCCGGCGGCTGGGACGCAGAGCAAGAATGGGCGGACGTGCTTTCAGGCGGGCTACAGCAGCGCGTTGCGATGGCGCGGCTCTTTTACCACCGACCGCGGTACGCAATTCTGGACGAGTGCACGAGCAGTGTTACGCTGGAGGTTGAGCGGGTCATGTACGAGGAAGCAAAGAGGCTGGGCATTACACTTATGACAGTGAGTCATCGGCGGAGTCTTTGGAAGTATCACACCAGGATATTGCAGTTTGATGGGCAAGGGGGTGCGTACTTTGGAGGGCTCGATGCGGAGAGGAGGGCAGTTCTTGAGGAGTAAGTCAACTATGCTGTTTGATGTTGGTGTTGGACGATGGCTAACTTGCGCACAGTGAGAAGGAGGATATCGAGTTGCAGCTTCGTGCTGTACCGGACATTGAGGAGAGGATTAGGGAGCTGGAGGCAGCTAGTTGAGATGCAATCTAGGAGCATTAGGGCGGCATGCGGTGGTCTAGGATTGTGTTGTTGTATAGGTGTGTATGAATACTCGTGCCATGAGCGTGTTGTTTTCTTGGCCCAATCTCTCGCCTGTCTTCCTTGAGATGTCACTCATACGCAGAACTTAGTGTCTAGTGTTCAACGCCCCAAAAAGGGTCAGAGGGAAGGAAAAAAAGGTTCATCGGTCGGACTCGTTGCTGGCTTCTTCAGAGCCGGTGGAAGCTGTGCGCATGCCTCCGCTCTACGACTTCTCCTGAACAAAAATGTCGGATCGCTCTTTGTAGACATCCAGGCTACCCCATGAGGTATACGAATTCACAGTGATGCGACAATCGGAGGCGTCCAAACCAACGTCAGGTTGAGCAGCCGACTAGCGCCGACTGTGCCCGCCGTGGAAGGAGATGTCTTCTTCCACGACCGCCCACACACGCTATGCACACGTACGAAGGACCTCATCTTTTTAAACTTTTTACCTTGGCTTTTGAAGTGTCCTCAAGATTGAGATATGAGGTGTAGGTCTCTTGACAAAGAGCCTTGAACCATCTACTGCTCCAGTCACTTCCAGCGTTCAGTGTGTCCTGAAAATTAACACGATGGAAACGAGCACCTGCCATCAGATAGCGATGCAAGCATCGGGGGCATTGACAGTCTGAGTGAAAACACGCGTGACGTTGCGTTAGTACACTAGCGGCAGCCGTGCCAGTCACCGACATATCAGGCAGAGAGCACTTTTCCGCGACTGTACTACCTGCTACCTTTGTACTTGATACTGCGTACAGCGATGGAAGAGTTCGATTTTTGATCCATTGACTTTGGCGTAGAACGTGTGATGGAGGCTGACAGCAGAGGTACAGAGACCTTAATGCTGAGCAATGGACGATGCTTCTTCAGTCGAAATATCATTCACCTGAAGGTTGAAGATACATGTGAGCATCGACGCAATCCCCTGCAGGTTTACGCGTGACGCAGTGCGCTAGTGGCGGGTGTAGCCGCAGCCAATGGGTTGGTGGGGCACTCAGTAGCTCGGCCCTTGGCACGGCAGCGCCTCATAACGCGACTTCTGCGCGTCCCTCTCTCTTTCTTCTTCCACACCACTTCTGAACGCGTCGAGACTGCAAACCACCACCAACAACCCCAAAACTCACAATTCAGCAGTCACGAACACCACCAACCCAGAAGTAACAACCACCACCATCAAATCCAACATGTCCGAGTTCAAGCTCGGCCAGACGGTCGAGACTTCTGCTCACCAGCAAGGCCTCGTCAAGTACGTTGGCCCCATTCATGTCGCGGATGGCACCTGGCTCGGAATCGAGCTGGCAACTCCAGCCGGCAAGAACGACGGCTCGGTCAGAGGCGAGCGCTACTTCACTTGCCCCATTATGCACGGGTTATTTGTCAAAGAGGGCAGCATTCTTCGCGTCATCGCACAGCCAGCGCCGCCTAGGCAGGCACCCAGAGCTTCAAGCCCTGTCGCAGCTACCGGTTCCTCCAAAGCAAAGGCATCCGCCTCGACGCAAAGACCACGCCCCTCAAGCGTAGTAGCCCCAAACACAGCACCTCGCGCTTCGACCATCACCAAGCGACAGTCTGTCGCGCCTTCTTCTTCGTCATATACGACGCGCACGCCCGCGCGAAAGGCCAGCACGACTGGCGCACTTACAACAACATCCACAACGCACTCAGCGACAACGACGGCAGCAAAGTCCGCGCGGGACAACAGCCTCGATACCTTACAAACTAAGCTTCGCCATCTGGAGAAGCTTCACACTGAGGACCAAGAACGTCTGAAAGAGCTCGTCCAGACGCGCGACGAGCGGGACCGCTTTCATGGAATCATCCAGAAACTCCAGGCCAAGTGCCAGACACTCCACTCGGACCTGACCGAGCAGAAGAGCCTGCTGCAAGAGAGCCAGTCTCTCAAAGAAGAGCTTTCGCGCGCGCAACAAAACCATGACATCGATCTCGAAGATGCGCTCATTGAGAGAGAGATGGCGCAGGAGCGAGCCGAGCAGGCAGAGGGCGAGCTTGACACTCTGCGATCCCGATTGGAAGAGCGCGACCTCGAGGTGGAGGTATTGCGCGAGGAGGCAGAAATGTTCACCACGGAGATGACATCCGAGGAGCGAGAAGAAGCCGGCTTCTATCGCCTTCAACACGAGAACGGTCGCCTGCGCCAAGCCCTTGTTGCTCTCAAGGAGATGACGAGCGAGCAGGAGCATATGCTTCGATCGCAACTGCATGAGTTGGAAGGCGATGTCGGAAGAGCCGAGCTGCTCAAGGCCGAGAACAACGACTTGAAAGAGCAAACATCCGCCGATGCTGTCATCATCGAGCATTTGCGCAGCCAGGTTGATGCCGCGGCGGAGTGGGAGGATATGTCGAACGAGCTCACGACTAAGAATCAAGAGCTCGAAGACAGGTTGTCGTCGCTGGAACTTCTCGTCCAGGATCTAGAAAGTCTGCGTGAGCTGAACGAGGAGCTCGAGCTGCAACACGCGGAACAGGAAGACGAGATGCGAACCGACCTCGAGGCTAAGGACATCGAGCTTGCTGAGCAACACGGCACAATACAGTCTCAGAACGCGGTGATAGCAGACCAAGAGAACCTGATCGAGAGGTTTCGAGAGCTGGTGTTCGACCTGCAAGGCAGAATGCAGGACGCCGACTCGTCTCGCAGTATGACGGACGAGCAAGCAAAGGCCACTACCGCCCGGTTCAACGAGGTAATGGAATTGAATCGTCGTTTGCGCGCTTCGGACGTCCAAGCCACCGCAAAACTTATTACATCTGAGCTGCGCACAATGCAGGGAGATGAGGCAACAGAGAAGCTGGCGATATACACACAGACATCGTCGACAGATTTTGTCAATAGCGAGCCGCTACGTGTGTACTTTCAATCGAAGCGCATTGCCGCCAAAGCATCTCTGATCACATCGCTTCTGTCAATCTTTGACAAGCACACTAGCTACAACAGCCCGGTCGACGAGTCCTTGGCTCAGCTGTATTGCGTCGAGGCCAGCTATTACCTAACAGTTATCCATGCCGGAAGCGATCGCCTGTCGTCAACTATGGCGGCATCGTCGCTGACACAGTTCGCTGACTTCGGTCCTACACATCCCGAACTCCTCACAGTAGAGAAGTCACTGGATCACGGTCTTGATTCACTGAAGGCGGACTCGGTCAACTTCGCTGAGCTGACGCAAGCTCTGAGACAATCAGTGGCAACACTGGATGCTGTAATGGATGGGCATTGCGATGCGTTAGACGACCACCCAGAGGACACGATCCTGAGTAGAATTCAGAGAATCACCGGTAGTCTCCAATGCCTCACGTCAAACTTTGACGTAGTTAATACCGTGTTCGGTGTCCTCGCGAATCGCGATGAATCAGCTCAGCACGTGCGAGATCGTTTCGCGGGGCAATCAGTCATTTGTAAAGGCGCTATGCAATCAGCAAAGAAGCTGTTGAAGACAACCATCGCGCTGCGGGAAGACAGCCTGTGGCCCCACTTCGAACACAGTCAGATGGACATAATCCATCTTGAGAGCGTCCTATACAAGCTCACGCGTGAGATCTCTCAGTGGAGTCATGATACTTTGAGAATAGCCAGTCTTCACGTTGACGGCGGTGGCTCCCTAGCTGACGCAGACGGTCAACGTGCAGATCTGCTCGACTTCTACGCCCCTAGCAACCTGGAGATCCTACCCGCCGCCTTATCTTCACTCAATCACTGGATCGGAGACGCATCTGTGCTTCTCAACGCTTTCGAGATTGAGCGCGGGCCCACACCGTGGTCTCAGAAGGCAGAAGAAGTCAATGTCGCGCGTAGGCAAAGCGCTGAGGCATCGGTACTTCTGGAAGACCTCAAAGCCGAGCACAAAGCGACTCTGCTGAATCTGCATGAGCGAGAGCGCGTCCTCGAGACCAAGGATCTCGAGATTGAGCACCTGGTAGCGAAGATCCGCGAAGCGACGTCCAAGGTCTACGAGATTGAGCAGCTTCGCAGCCAGATCAAGGAGGCCGAGGCCGCGGCGGAGCGACTTGAGAAAGAAATGCGATCTCAAGAGCTGAAGATCGCGACATTGGAGGCGCAAGGCCATCAGCTCGATGCCCGAGAGCATGTACGCTCAGCCGAAAACGATGCCAATTCACCGGTTGAGCAGCCTATTTTGATTCTACCAAGCTCCCTTAGCGAGAAGTATGCGACAGACGCATTTCGCAATGAGAACCACTGGCTGCGCTCCCGTGAACACAGGGGCTTTTATGAACGCTGTTCCGATGACCTGGCCAACATCACACACAAGCGAGTACGAGCGAGGGAGTCCATTGAAGATCGCTTGAGCGTCGAACAGTTCTATGAGTCTGATTCGACACTTTGCGACAATGAAGACGATAAAAGCAAGTCCAAAGCAACAACTCCGATGAAGCAGGCCCCCAGGAGTGCTGAGGACTGCACAAGAGCGGCTACTGCTGCGCAGCCTAAGATGCTGCCACTTGCACTGGATAATGTCCAGACCTCTTGGCAGCCTCGCGCAAATGACGATGATGACGATACGGACGATTGGGAGCCTCGCGCAGATGACGATTCGGACGATTGGGAGGCGGAGGCGGAAAGGATGCATGCCAGGCACATGGCGATCCTGGACGAGGAGCTGGGTCGCGAATACTAGGAGTATGAGGTCTTTACTCAGAGCGCGGCGTGCATTCAGTTTCATCAGGACATGGCCCACATTGGGTTGTGGTTTTCGGCGTCGTAAGCAGGGCTTTTTTGTTTTCTTGGTTTATTTTGGCGTTTTTGGATATCGTCTTTGGATTGATTCGGCGTTTGGATTGTTTTGGCGTCATGGGCAGAGAGCATTGTTTCTTCTTGGGTTTCATTTTCATTAGCAAGGCGTTTGGTTGTTTTAACGGTTGATACCCCCGGCTCTCGTTTCGCAGACTAGCATGACTATGACATTCTTATGACCTGCCTTTCGTGTGCCTGAATACGTTGTGTCAATCTTGATGCCACACTGAATGCTAGTCAGTGTCTCTAAACATATGAGTGCCTTTATACCTTGGTACGTGGTCGGGAGTGCGTGTAGTTCACTGATAGGACACTGACATTCTTACCACTGTCAAAGTCCGTGACTTCGATTACAACGGTGCCTCCGTACATGATTGAGAGTGTGTGTTGTGTTCATCCTTGTGTTCACCCAGGTCTTTGGGGTCGAGTCTGCACATACACAAACAGCAAGGATACAGACGTCTCAAAGGCAGGATGAGTACACGAAGTACAGCCTGTACCGTGCCACAGTATCTTCATCGCATGTATGCAATGTTCTTTTCTCTCAACATTGGTGACTTTCTGTCTTTCATCAAAAAAGACTGAGTGGGCACACGTGCCTAGGTAGCAGCTAGCAGCATCAACGCCGAATGAATCATCAAGGATGTGGGCGTCCCAGGCAGGACACTCATGTCAGCGATAGTCCTGCATGGATTTACAGGATCAATCCGGTCTGTGGCTTTGCAGTAATGTTCATCCTTTGGCTGTTTACCGCATTTGGCGATATTCCTTCTTAAGTCAGAGAAGACGAAGGTAAATGGACACACATAACAGGATCGACGCGAGCAAATGTCAAACATGTGAACGTCACAAAATGACAATGAGTGTGCAAACGAGAGCGCTGCAAACGTTCGCAGTATCACAATCTAATGTAGCGTTGTTAAGTTATTGCTGTGGCCATGATATTACGTTTGACGATGCCAATACCAAGATACAACCACTCATGGCCGAGCCTGCACGCGAGGCAGTGCAGTTGGACCAGCGCGCTTTGAGGTAACGGCGGCGGTGCTGCTGGTGAAGGATGTCTGCATTTAGACAGCCTGTTTCAATCCTGCTGGAACAGCGATATGGAGCATCTTCCGCTAGCCATACGGTTACTGACTGAATGGCTGAAGGACACATCCGTGCTCCGTAACGCCAGCGAGATCGCACGCGGTCCGACAACACGGTTGGCGCTGCACGATGGATCCAAGTACTTTGGGAGCATCGCATTGAGGACCATGAGGAAAGAGTAAGATGTGATATGTAGCAGGGGAAGCGGATTCAAGATATTTATCGTATTAAGTTTATTATTTCGATCGTTTCATCGTCTCGAATATTCAAAAGCTCCAACTCCCAGATGTTTTTGTCCCAGTGGTATCTTCGCATAATTCGAAGTTCGCGCCAAACTCAAGTCCTAATGCCAAACTCCTAGAAACTGTTCACATTTCTCATGCCATTACTTCTCCGTCTTCCATCAGTTGTCGACTACTGTCCGTAGACAGCTGCGCTTGCGCTGTTGACGCTCTTGTGGTGCTCAACGACCTTGGTCTTAATTCCAGACCAGATCTTCTCGTAGTTGCGTGGCCTGCTGTCCATCTCGCGCTCACTGTCGAAGCTGACCTTTGGCGTTGGTGCAGCGGAGCTTGTGCGGGATGATCCAGGAGTGGAAGTGCCAGGGGAGTAGAAGACGGTGTATGCCTCGTTCATCTCGCGGTGGTGCTTCTTGAGTGCCTTCCATGCCTTGGTGATGTTGCGGTCGGACTGCTGCGATGAAGTGGAGACCTCGGAGGCGTTGCGGGAAGACTCTGGGGTTGCGGATGTGGAGAGAGATGGGCGTCCGAGTGAGGGTGCGTAGGTTGCCTGGTATGCGGCGTTGAGACTCTCGTGGTGGGCCTTAGCACGGGCGGCCATGGTGGAGAGGACGTTGGATGGCATTTTGGTCGTTGGTGTTTGAAACTGGTTGTTGATGTTGATGTATGTTCGTAGTTGAGTGGGTACGAAGATTGGTAGTAGGCTTTGATGCTTGTGCTCGTGGATGTGAAGATGTGCTTGCTGTTGGATGCTTTTTCAACCCTTACCTACCATCCCCTTATATACTACCACTCTCCACACGCATGACACCCGGCACGCATCACCAGTCCCATCAACAGTCATCAGAAATTTTATTCAGCACGCCTTGCACATGTCCACGCCCTGCACACTATACACATCATACCTTGAGGTTCGACCAATCAAAGGCCCGGTACGCTGACGAATCCACAGAATTTTTGTCAGCGAACTGCTCGTAGGGCGCGCAAACAGGGCCGTGCACGGCCACGGAAAACCATCGCACGCCCTGCGGGAAAGGGTCGATCGTTGATTGCGCCCTGCAACGATCCTCCACGCCTTGCAGTTTCCCGTCGGCGGCTGGTGATGCTTGTGTTGGCGAGTGGATACGTCAGACCTCCGATCAGAGATTTTTTCACATGTCCTCCAACGGCAGTCTTCTAACACTTAACGGCATGGCCCAATGAAAATTTGCTATTGAAACCGTTGATGTTGCTCGCCAATTACGTTGTCCGTAGCTAGCCGCCGCCATCTCTTCGGCGAGACCGCTTGGCGACATCGTGATGTTTTGCTAGAAATTACTGGTGGGTGCTGTTGCATTGGATGTGGATGTTTGTACGTAAATGTGACCAGCACATCCTTTGCGCTTGTTCGTTAAATGTTAGAACATTGCTGTTGGAGGCATAACGGGGTATTTCTCTGCAGGCGGGCGTTTCGATCGTGACATTGTTGGGTGTAGAGTAGCATGATGGAATTGGCACAACAGGTTTTGTGCATCGTGACTTTTCATCGATGCTTTTTCAGGGGCGAATGATCTTGTCGTCGAGGGCCTTCCTCCCATCCACCTATTCCGTCCATGTGGGCATTCGTTTCTTATATACAAATTCCCCGTATTTCTTATAGCAGGGCATTCGCGTCTTGAAGATATCATACAAGCAAATGTTCCATGCTCAAGATGAATCTTCATAGTTCTGTCCTCGAACTTCCTGCACGAATGTTATTCCGAGCGCATGCGTTCCTCCGCTACCAAAAGTTATCTCGTCTGCGTCATGATCCCCGTTGTCGATCCAATACACTTTGCCTTCAAACAGCCTCTTTGCGGTCCGGTAAACTGTGGCGCTGACTGGTAGCAATGCATCGTTCTCGTCCATAGTAGCATCGACTTGCAACCTGCCACTTGCATGCCCGATTGTGATCGCATCTTTCAAAACTGGAGTAGACGCTAGTAGCTGCTGCACAATGCTTCCAGGAATGCGAGCAGCGACCGCCGTGGTTAAGGCGGCTGTGAGCGGGATCGCTCGATGCGGCTGGGTGTCTGAGAGAAAACGGACGACGAGATCCGTCTGCGTTTCTTCAAGTGTTTGACCCGAAAGAACATCGTGCTTCGTCGACTTCGAAACGAGGCCGATCTTTGGGATTGTGCGAGGAACTTGGTCTTCGCTGGCCGCTACGCCCATTGCTACCGCTGCAGATTTGCGTATGTGTTCGAGTAGCGCAAGTTTGTCTGTGAGCTTGTTGAAGTCGTTTGGCAGGATAGCGCCGTTGACTTCTATATCTTCTGCGCGAATGAAGATTGCTGGATTGGCTCCATCTACACATGACACCTCGAAGCCTGCTATGTTATCCGTAATGTTGCCAGTGGGAAGAATCTTGCCGGTCTTACTACCATATGGGTGATGGAAGTCCAGCTTGATCTTTGATCCACTCCCGGTCACGCCATCAATCGTATAATCGCCTACGACAACTGCTTGTTTACCTACCACTTCGAACGTGGAGTCGATGAGCTTTCCAGTATTTGTGTTACGGATCGTGACCGTGATTTCTCCTTCTTGTTGCTTGTACAACCTCAGAGGAAGGAGACCAGCATTGTAAGCATAAGGACCAATTGCAGAACTCATGTTTCCACAATTGCCAGCTACATCGACTTCGTCATTTTCGATGCCTAGGCCAACGAACGTGTAGTCGATGTCCACCTCCTCCACCACCTCCTTAATTCCACTATCACGAGCTTTGTTAGGAGTTGGGTGGCGCATACGCTTGCCGTATGGCTCAACCAGGCAAATCTTGCTGAGGCTCGAGATGCCTGCACCCATGCCGTTCAATTGTCGTCCGTACGGATCTCCACTTCCCATGATCTGACGGAAGATAGATGACCATTTTGCACGTTCGTGAGGTAGACGGTGAGGTTGAATTATCACAGCTCTTGAAGTGCCTCCGCGGTAGTACGCTGCTTTGATGGCCATCTGGGCGGTCGACGAATGTGAGGCAGCATGTTGGATTGAGCGCACTTGTTGGCATATGCGAGAAGCTGAACCTGTAAGACGGTACATGGTGCATCAGACGACTAGACTGGCAATTGCTCAAGCTCGAAAGCGAGGAACCTTGGAAGACGGAAACATTCGGCTCATACCGAGACACCCTTGTCTTCCGGCCCGCAACCGCCTCTCCGAATTTTTAAGAAGCTTCTACGTCAACGCAACACTCGTCATCCACCAAAGCGACGCTCGCCTCCCAATACTCCTCAAGTTTCCTCGCACACTCATATCTTACGTCAAAATGCTGCAAAGAACAATACTCCGTGCCTCGAGGCAAGCGTCCCGCACACCAGCTGTTGCGCCTCTCAGACAGCCACTAGTGAGCACGCGAGTAGCCACATCACCAGCCGTTCGATGGTATTCAGACGTCCAGGCGGCAAAGGAGGGCGAGGCAGCTGAGAAGAAGGAGGAGGCGCCCGCAGCAAATGATGAGGTGGCAAAATACAAGGCGGATATGGAGAAGAAGGATAAGGAGATCGTCGATCTGAAGGTATAGACATGTCCATATCTAAATTGGAGTATAGGCATTGACAGCACATAGGATAAATACCTCCGCTCAGTAGCCGACTTCCGCAACCTCCAAGAGCGCACAAAGCGCGAAATGCAAGGCGCAAAAGACTTCGCCATCCAGCGCTTCGCCCGCGACCTCGTCGAATCCGTCGATAACCTGGACCGCGCTCTGGAAACCGTCCCACAGGACAAGCTGAAGGCAGACGGCAACGCTGATCTCATTGCACTGCACGACGGCATCAAAATGACCGACTCGATCCTCATCAGCACGCTGAAGAAGCACGGCCTCGAGCGCTTCGACCCAAGCGACAGCGCAGAAAAATTCGACCCGAATGTGCATGAGGCAGTCTTCCAGGCGCCGCAGCCAGATAAGGAGGACGGCACGTGCTTCCACACACAGCAGAAGGGGTTCAAGCTGAACGGACGGGTGTTGAGGCCGGCAAAGGTTGGCGTTGTGAAGAACGCATGAGCCCAGTCGCGTTGCATCTGGAAAGCATTTGTATGAGTATTTGGTTTAGCGGACCTACCACCGGGCATGGCGTTGTTTGTGTACATATATTCCCCTCTCACGCATCATGGAAAAGCTGCTGCTGCATATTGTAATACTAGTCATGATGGAACGAAGACAGCAGGCACATGGCAAATGGTAGATGAGCAATAGCAAGAAAGCTACTCAAGCTATATGATTCACTCCGACTGTTCTTGGCTCCGCTGACCTTGCTCGATCCGTCGCAAATTGACCTCTCTCCAGAAATGGTGTGCACCGCTTTGTCCAGCAGCTCCAACTTTAGACGCCCGACCACCGATGTGAACGCCGACCCATGCAATGTCATCCAATAATTCTCCGCAATGTGTCATTACCCTACGTCTACCAGCTTTGTCCACCGTATGGCGTAGCTCCATACGGCGTCGTGCCGCCCTGCGCCGCGCCACCAGCTCCACCCCAAGCGCTCGCACCGCCATAAGCAGGCGTCGTATAGCCACCGTCCGCGCCGCCGTACTGTCCGCCGTTCAGTGTTGGACTCTGAGCGCCTCCGAGATCCATGCCATCGGGGCCAGCCCCACCTTGAAGCTCGTGGATGATACCTGCCAGCTTCTCCTGGAGTTTGTTTATGCCCAGCACGACGATCTGGTCGGGATCGATGCCACCGACTGTTTCGACATTGTAAAAGAAGCGGGTGGGCACGGCGGTGTAGTCGAAGTTCTCGTCTGGGTTGGGTAGACCGCCATCGAGGTTGATGCGCTCCTCATTCTTGAGCCTGAAATGTCGAAGTTAGGTGACTGCTAGGAATCTTGTACGGAATGGTAACATACCACTCTTTCTCGGGGTCCTCCTCATGCCAGTAATCGAGATGATGCAGCTTATTCGCTGGATCGTACTCAAATCCTATAGCCGCGGAGGGTGCCCATTTCGCATGCTCCTTCGCGATACCCTTCTTCGCAATGCATCGCATGTGTATCGCCTGGCCTTTCCGCAGCTTCACGATACAGCTGCCTGTGCCTTCTGAGTCTGTGATGACCGGTCGTCCTACCTCGTCATTTGGCCTGTTGCTCTCGATGACCAGATCCCGCGCATAGACCTTCATGATCTCGTTGCCCGTGCATTTTGCATTCAGTGTGAGCACCACCGAGCAGTTGTCGCAGTATCCGTCACAGTCGCAGTCACGCGCGTACAGCATGTCATTTACGCCTCTTGATGACAAAGGGATGAGCCCGAGGCGGTGGCACACAAACTCATCGGCCAGCACGGAGGTGTTGTCCAGGACTTCTACGACATCGATGGCAATGGTAGGGATCTCTGCGAGCATCACCCGCCGCAGCGAATTCGCAGTCTCGAGGTTGAAGTTCTGGACGATGAAGTCGGCGCGCTGGTTGTCTGCCTACGCAGGACTGTGTTAGTAAGTGTTTCGGCGGTCGCGCAGGGACAACAAAGCGGGCGGTGTACCTGAAGGAAGCGCACGTTGATCTGGCCGCCCTCGGGATCGTAGTCCATCGCGTCCTGATGCTGCGAGCGCGCAGGCTGTGTGGGTGAAGAACTGCGAGAAGAGCCTAGATACCGAGGCGATCGAGATTTGAGGCAGAGAGCGACGTGTTGGCGGGTAGGCGGGTTGGGGTTGGGGTACGGTGTCTGTTCCAGAAGTTCTTTGAGCTGAAGCTCTGGAGATGCCGATGGCGCTAGGCGAAAGCGGCAGCCTGCGCCACAGCATGCGCCACATTCTCTCACCTGCTGTCGAGGTGAACTGTCCTGAAGTATCGAAATGAGGAAAACAATGTGTTTAGAAAGAAAGAACTCTAACAGCATGTTTGCAAACCATCATGTCGGAGTTGGTAAGGTTAGGTAGGCGAACGAACATCACGTGTAGTCACATTTCACGACCTAATCAACACCAGTATAGTGATTTTATTGTGGACCAGAGCGACTGGAACATTACATCACTTCGGCTGTTTATAGTGAATTTGAACGTTTGGATGCAGCAGGAAAGACCACCACCACTCAGCCTCGTTCAAGGTACGTGTATGCGAAGACCCCAGACAGCCAGGCATACATGCTAAGCTTCGGTCTTATTCGGGAATGTTAAATGATCGCATGACGACTTTGATGGAGAAAGGAATGAGGATAAGGAATGCGAATGGTGCTGTTGGGGTATCACAGCAAGTCCTAACATGACCACTCCATGAAAGAGACTGGAGTAGCCAAACAGTTTGCTCAGGTGACGGGCTGTACCTATGTCGTGCGAGGTCAAGCAAGAATAACAGTACCGAGTACAATGCCGGTGTAAATCGTGGAAGGTCCTAGATGGTACTTGACACTTCTCTACTGTGCATAAGGCTGAGCGAGTAGTGGTTTGCGTCAGCGAGGCGCATACCAACTCCTTTTGATATCGACAGCAAGAGCACACCATCCACCGCATGCCGACGTTGCCCATGTGCCCTTGTCCGCACCGTGCGTTGAGATATGAAAGCTGGGGCAGTGCAAAAAGCGCCCAAGTGGCCAGAGTTCGAGACACGGGACTTCACGCGGTTTGGTGATCCGGAGGTGGAGCACCAGCACAGCCCCGACGTCCTCTGCTTGCGGCAGCTGGTGCGTCGCATCGCCGTCAACACTCGAACTTCGATATAAAACTTGTGCTGCCTCTTCGTCCTGCGCTAACCTCAGCAACTTACACATACAGCTCTGCAATTCCGCACAGTGCACATTGCAAACATGCAGGCAGCCATCCCCTCACCACAGCGCTCAAGAGCATCGTCAGGGAACAAGTCGCCACTTTCTCTCGACCTTTCAGATCTCCCACCTCTGGTCGAGCCGTCACCTCCATCAAACACCCTCATAATCACAGTACGTACAACGACTCTCTAGCGTGCGACAGACCTAACAAACCTCCAGAACCTCCTCGCTGCCGAGATCTTCCACATCACCACACTCACCGAGCTCCGCGAGACCATCGACCAGCATGCGAAGATCCACACCTGGGCACCACTCAAGTCGTTCCGCCGGATAGTCATCTCCTTCTTCGACGTCGAATCTGCGATACAGATACGGCAAACTCTCGATGGCTCACAGATCATGGGTTACCGCGTCCGCGTTTACTTTGGCATGAATACGCCTCTGAACCCTTCCGACCAGCACCTTGCACTCCCCAAGTCAGATAGGCTATTCTTCATATCCCCGCCGCCGTCGCCACCGATGGGCTGGGAGATGAAGGAGGAGGATGCGCCGAATAAGATCGTGCACCCAGAAGACCTAGCAGCGGCGCTGGCTCGGCTGCACGCACATCCCCATGACGACGTACTCACGCCCGGCGAATCTCAGTCTAGCCCAACGAGGCGGCGAACGCGCAGCTCTACCATAGTGTACCACCCTGAAGACCATGGTGACTCGCCTAACTTGCCGGCTATCGCGGTCGAGGACACCACAGTGACTCCGGGTGTTTTGACACCAACGGACGAGATGGAGGGCGTCGAGGGGCCGATACAGTCACAGAAGGCGCAAGGGAAGACTGTGAGCACTGCACGGCCACCGGTAGAGTTCATGCAGTAGTCGGGTCAGCCCTGGAGCCTTAATTTTTCTTTTCTTCTTATCAATACTTTAAAAGCATCAATTGTGGCGTTGGGCACGGCATGCAATGGCGTCGTTGGAAGCAATCCTTACAGCGAAGGGCAGTTCGAACAGGGCAGTAAGGCAGACATCGTCTCGTAGATACTATAGTTAGTAATTCAGATATCAACTTCTGGGTCATTTCCACGGTTCAGACGTATACTTGATGTCGCTTCTCGTCCCAGGAGACTATGGTGTGGGTACAACATACAAATCAATGGCAAGCACACCGTACTTCTACTGTACAGTTGAGCGCGACTCAAACTTTAGGTGCAAATAAATTAAGTACGACAGAGCACGGCTCCTTGTACTCCAACCATTCCGCGCAGTGCTCTCATGCTATCTATGGTATTCAATATTGAGGCTAGCACTTGGACTTGGCTACCGGTCGCCACAAAATCTAACTGTGCCGCCTTGTTCTCTTCGTTCGAATGACCGTTTTTGCATAAACTCGAAACAATAATTTGAACTCTCACTCCGAGTCACCCAGCGGACTGCGCAGGGATCGCATGCACGTGACGTGCCAAGCCGATTAGCGCACACATCCGCAAGCGAGGCGTTACCGAAATTCTCTCCTCGACGAACTTCGACTTCGAAATACTAACGTTGCAGCAACACCCGTCATCGCGACACCGCCGTCAAGATGAAGCTCAACATCTCATACCCCAACAACGGCACCCAGAAGCTGATCGAGATCGAAGATGAGCGCAAGCTCCGTGTCTTCATGGAGCGCCGCATGGGACACGAGGTTCCTGGCGACAGCGTCGGCGACGAGTTCAAGGGCTACATCTTCCGCATCACCGGCGGAAACGACAAGCAGGGCTTCCCAATGAAGCAGGGTGTCATGCATCCAACCCGTGTCCGCCTCCTCCTCGCCGACGGCCACTCCTGCTACCGCCCCCGTCGCACTGGTGAGCGCAAGCGCAAGTCCGTCCGCGGCTGCATCGTCGGCATGGACCTCTCTGTCCTCGCTCTGAGCGTCGTCAAGAAGGGCGACGAGGACGTCCCAGGTCTCACCGACGTCGTCCACCCCAAGCGCCTCGGTCCCAAGCGTGCCACCAAGATCCGCCGCTTCTTCGGTCTCAGCAAGGAAGATGATGTGAGTTTTCTCATAGCTTCTTCGCCAGTCCTTTTGTTCGCAAAGGATTGAGTCTGACGGCCATAATCTATAGGTTCGCAAGTTCGTCATCCGCCGTGAGGTTCAGCCCAAGAAGGAGGGCGCAAAGCCCTACACCAAGGCCCCCAAGATCCAGCGTCTGGTCACTCCTCAGCGTCTCCAGCACAAGCGCCACCGCGTCGCACTCAAGCGCCGCCGCGCGGAGGCTTCCAAGGATGCTGCCGTACGTCTACTCCCTCATCTCCACATTTCACATACGTTCGGACACTGATACATGGCAGAACGAGTACTCTCAGATCCTCCAGAAGCGTCTTGGCCAGGCCAAGGCTGCTCACGATGAGGCCAGGAAGAGGAGGGCTTCGTCTATGAGGCACTAGAAGAAGGTCACGAAGACATGATATGGTCGTGGAATGGTTCCTTTGGCGTCGGCAGCGAAACACAATGAGGGCTCCTGTATCCGAATGTTCAAATCGGCATTTTAAGAACAGGCGCGTCACACCACGGACTGCATAGGGCAGTTGTCTCTTGCAATAATTCAATTGCATCCTTTCACGATCTCCTCCGCCTATGCGCATTGCTCTTAGCTTTTGTGGATCTCTATGGATCTCTGCCAACAGGCCAGTTTATGTCTTGCCGTGACGCGCAGTTTGTCACATGCATCCTACTTCAACTCCCGCCCTGCCATGCATCACATTCGTATATAAACGCGCACGATGACTACTAATGAGTGTTTTAATTGGCTATGGGACCTCAATATAGACAAACCCGTAGACTTGCGCACGCTATCGCATTGTCAGGCTCACGACCGGTAGGAGCGGCAACCAGACTGGTCCAAGTATCTCAGTGTCACGATCTTTTCCTTCGCTCAACCACATCGCTACACTTCTTCCTCACCAAGCCACCCCATCAGTTGCCCTACGAGCCTAAGGGTACATCATTAATGATTGCAAGACTAGGCTGGCACTGCACCGTCGCGGCGGTTGGTGATACACCACACTAAGTATCTATATCTGGCAGTGTAAATGTAAGGAAACACTGCTTCCTGGGGCATACGAGCGAAATTGCTAGGGCCTCCACTAAACACAGTGACCATAATAGCTAAAATGGTAGCTAATCTGGTAGGTCAACGTGTCGTAAGTTCAAAGCGCACTTCTTCGAGGTATTTCCACATTCGCTCGTAGGTGACGATGTGCGGTAGACGAGCTGAAATACGCATGGCACAAAGCGAGTGGTTGTCTTGCCCTGCTGTGACCCGACAGCACAGTCCTTCTCGATCTCAATGCTTGCTCGTATGTTGTAAGATCTGGCAAGGCCATGTGTAAACTTTGATATCATTCATTCAAGCTCAAACGCCACACAAATGCGGACCCATGGAAATGCGGACCCATGGGTATCTAACGGCAAACAACCAAAAGTCCTGCCAGCTAAAAAGAGAACAAACCAAGACCCCGCGCCGCTGGTACGTACAAGACATCTCCCGCCGAAACGTCACGCCCGCTAGGTTCTGGCTGAACCTTGCTGAGCTGATTCTTCGTGGTTCGTTGCAGGGACGCCGAGCAAGGTATTGACCACGTTGAAGTGTGAAGTTTGACGTAGCGCGCATCATCAACATTGAAGGACAAGAGGGTAAAGGAGTGACCAAGAGACGACGAGTGAGTGCGCGAGAAAAGACTGCTACTGAACTACTTGTTGTCAAATTTTGGGTGGTCCAAAGCCTTTCGAAAGTCCTTGCGAACAGCCATCGTATACTCCAACATGCAAACTCCCAGTGTGCTGTACCGGATACTCAGAACTCTCCAACAGTCACCGTAGCCTATTACATAGACGCCGAATGATAACAATGAATACTTCACAAGCTTCAAATGCCCTATTTTCTCTACCCAATACGTCCTTCCCTCAAGCACTCCACCTCATGAATCCAAAAATCGTATTAATCAAGACCCCCATAACGACCGCCAACTGCCGTCTCCGACTCCACACCCCGTCCTCCCTGAAACCCCACACCAGCGCGGCCAACGGCCAAAAGAACCCAGTCAGATAGCCCCACAGCATATCATCCAGCCCGCCCTCCTCGACCGCAAAACCAGCACCCCACCCCGTATCACCACCCTCGCCTGGCTGCGGATCCGTAGCCGTGCTATCCAACCACCGGTCCTCTAGAACCCGCATCTCGGCGGGCGAGGGCATGGTGTCGGGCGTGTGTGTGAAGGACAGGTTGGTTTGGAAGTGCGAGCGCAGCGAGGAGACTTCGGCGGGGGTGAAGCCCGAGGAGAGCAGGCGGTCGAAGCCTTGGGACTGGGGCTGGGCAGTGGAGCTGCGACGTGTGCTGGCGCGGCGTTGGGTGGGTGAGGTTGAGGCCGTCTCGTACTGCAACTTCAGGGTGTCTTCGGTGGCTTGGGCGAGGGTGGCTTCGCTGGCGAGTTCGGTGGGAGTCAGGGCGTCGCCGAGGGAGCAGTGGATGTAGTACTTCTTCACGTCGGGAGATGTCTCTGTGGTAGTGCTATAGCCTGCTGTCGAGACGTCGCGCAGCGGCTGCTTGCCTTTGCTCTTGCTGCTGGGCCCATTTTCGTCGTTTGACTTGTTGCGCGGTGGAGGTGGAGGTAATCGTAAGGATCTCGATAATGGCTCTGTGTCTGCGAGCACTTTGCCTGCGTAGATCAACCGAAGCCGTGACGGGGCATGGTTAGGCGGTAGGCTCTGGCGGATGAGCTGCTTGAGCGTGAGGGTTGTGAGAGTCCTGGGCGTGTAAATCGACAGCGGAAGATCTTCTACGGAGGCTGCGAAGCGTATTATCAGGTATATGAGCTGCTCGGGGAGCCTTGTTGTGTCTGTCATGTTGAAGACGGAGTGCTGCTGCGGCGAAGCTCGGAGGTGTCGAAGCCGGCTGTATGCGCAGATGTACCGGTAAGCAGTAATTGCTGCTCGTCCAAAAGGGCATCGCGAAATGATTACCAGGTCAATAAAGGCTCCTACTGGTCCGACAACATAGCGTGGTCGCTGTTGCTCGGTTGGACTTGTCGCGGTTCACGGCCTGCACAATCCACCATGCGGCAGTTCGGCGCTGAGGTCATCACATCCGAAGCATACCATGTCCCGCTGCCCCATTCCCTCGACATTTGACCTTGGCAGCCCACTCACATAGTTTCAAAATGACGGTCATTCACATTGTGCTGTTTGAATGGAAACCATCGGCAACGTCTGAGCAGGTTCAAGAAGTTTGTATCAGCTTGACATTCCGATATACATTGTCTGATGATTATGTAGGCATGCGACCGCATGCTCGCACTCAGCGAAAAGTGCCTTCATCCAACCTCCCAGAAGCCTTACATCAAGTCATTTTCTGGAGGGAAGAACAACAGCCCCGAAGGACACGCAGTATGTGAGCCCTAGAGCCCCACTCATAACGTTTACTGATCCTAGCGGAAGGACCCCCACACCCATGGCTTCGTGGTTGAATTCGAGAATACGGAGGATCGGGACTTCTATGTGTACAAGGACCCAGCACACCAGGACTTTGTGAAGTTCGCAGGAGAAGTGGCAAACGGAGTGAAAGTATTGGACTATGAACCAGGAAAGATCTGAGATGTTGGAGATGAAGCCATGTATAGCTCTAAAATGCGATGCCGAGGTGTAACGCCAGATATGCTTCGCCGTGTGATGCTGTGTAGTCTAGAAAGAATGATCGTAAGGGTATCATGACGTGCTGAAAGACTCTCCGCAACCGCATTGTTCCGCTACAGGAATGTTAGCCTTATTTCGTTTGCACGTGTGAGAGACGGCTTACTGATGTTCGGATTCTTGAAGATGAAGCGCTCATTTAACTTGTCCGAAAGCCAGTCCATCTCGCTTCCAATGATGTTCAGCAATGCTTTGTTGTCGATCAAGACCTTCACGCCATCTTGTTCGACTTGCTCGTCCAGCATCGACGGCTTGTCTACGTACTCCAGGTGGTATGCCAGCCCAGAGCACCCCTTTGCCAATGTGCCTATCCGAATGAGCTTCGGCTCAGGTTGGTCCAACAGGTCCCGGAGGTGCTGTACTGCTGATGGCGAAAGCTTGATCGTCGCTTTCCTCGGCCCAAAGTTGTATCTGCGCGGTCGCAAAGGCTTGCTCGGAGCAGGCTGGCTTTTTTGTGCTTCGCCTTCTGGTATGCTGACCAACGGCTGCTCTTTCTGTGACGTTTGTTCTATCGACTGCGACGAAGCCGAGGTCTTTGCCTCCGTAGTTTCGCCGGCTATTGAAGTGTCTGGTACGCCGACGTTGCGAGGTGGTGGGGGCGACGGATATAGCGAGTGAGGTGTGTATGCCGTCGCCGTCTGCATCTGCCTCTTACCCGACTGGCGATTTGCGGGTGATGACGAGAAACTTCGGAAGCATTCTGGACATCTGCGGGGAGCGGCGAAGCGTAGGAAGGTCGACGAGGAGCGCGCGACCGCTCCAGCTGTGCGCGGTAAGGACATTATTGTGTAGGTAGAGGGAGGTTGTGGCGGTCTGGAGTCGTCGAGTATGTGTCGTGATTGCTAATGGCGATGCTCGGGTGCCACTTTCACAGGGCTGTCACGCTATGTCATACGCGGCAAAACCCGGCACAGAGTTACCGACCTGACAATCGAAAACCTCTGATTGGCCAGCATTTCACGACTCGGCTTCTACCACCTGCGAAGTTGGAATGATTGCTGTCAATTATTTGCTTGCTAGATCATTGGTCACGGATCATGAAGCCGTTCGGCGGTAATTGGGAGTATGCACTGTGAATTCTAGCGTACACACAGAATTCTCGTTCGATGCTCGAAAACACTGCACCAGCTACGTTTATCCCCCGACCGTCTGCATCATTCTTTCATAGGCCATACGCCCTCATTCACACCCTCATTCACGCCCTCTCAATACTGTCTTACCAGGTCATCGCATGCTTGGCACTGCACTCACAGCTCGACCATATTCTTCTTGCCGGAGCCCATGACACTCAAAGGACCCTTCATCACCATCAAAGTCATCACCTCGTACAAGGTATCCTGTACACTGTCAGTATGCACTTGAACCCTGCGATAATGCACGTACAGCAGCGGCCATGGTGGTCAGCTCAGCGTTGGTGTCGTAAGCTGGAGCAACCTCCACAATGTCGGCGGCGATCAGGTTGATGCCTTCCAGGCCACGGATGATGGTGCGAAGCTCGCGAGTGGACCACCCGCCAGTTTCCGGCGTGCCTGTAGCGGGAGCAACTACACAGACATGTCAGCAAGACTCCAACATCATCACAGTGCAGACTCACAAGCCGGATCAAGCGTATCGATATCGATACTCAAGTACACAGGGTTCTTCAGTCCGACCCTCTCTCTGATCTTCTTGATGATGCCGTCAGTGCCAATCTTGTCAATCTCCCTAGCCTCGACGATCTGGAAGCCGCAGTAGCCGTCGTTCTCGTAGTCAGAGGGTCCGGATACCGTCGTGCGGATACCGGCGTGGATGTTGGTGTCATTGGCAAGGAGGCCCTCCTGCGCAGCGTGGAAGAAGTAGGTGCCGTGGTTAATACTGGCTTGCTCGGAAGGTGCGCCACCGAATACTTTGGGCTTCCAGGTGTCACTGAGAGTGTACTTAGCGACTGGAGTAAGTACCATTGAGATTGTGATGCTTACAGATGGCTGTCGAAGTGGATGACACTGATTGGGCCGTACTCGCTGTTGTGTTCGTCAGTCTTACTACCGATTCGACCACATAGTTCCTTTCTTACCGATTGATTGAGCGCAGCAGGGGCAGGGTAATGGTGTGATCACCTCCAAGCGTGATCAAACGAGGAAGCGTCTTGCCCTTCTTCGACGGCCCCGGCTTATCGGCATCGGTGTGAGGAGGTCGGCTCAACAGCAAGTTATGTCCTTGTTCGATCTGCTGGAGTGCGTATGCATTGTCGTACCTGCCCATCGTATCAGCGGCATTGCTCCATGACCGGGCGAGCACGACAAATGCCTACGATGTTACCGGTATGTCTCCGCAGTCAATCACCTTCGCCCACGAATCGAACGGGTTCGCCTTGAGTGGCACGTTGTATCCGCCACTAAATCCAACCCTTCGTGAGCCTTTGCGCCCACAAAGAGCCAAAAGTAAGCATGTGGGTGCTTTTAGAGAACATACTAGAGATTGAGGCGGCGAGAACCTTGTCGGATACCGCTGGGCCCGAAACGGGCTCCTGGACGGTATGAGGTGCCAGTGTCAAACGGAGCGCCTGTAGAGTAGTCAGGTGCTGGATAATTGTGGTTTCGACGATCTCGTACCAATGAAGGCAATGTCAAAGTTCGCGTGCGTGGAGAGGCAGGGGCTGTAAGGAAGACGGCCGAATGTGGAGATGCCAGAGAAGACCGAGTCTGCCTGTTCTGGGATCAATGGCTGCTCTTGCTCTTCAATCTGAAGTCTTTGTATCCGACCTGCGTTCCGCCGTCACCGGGCAGTGTATTGTACCACAGCTTCTGAAGAGGACCGGCCAATGGCTCTTGGTCATGGTCGTGGTCGCCATGTGCAGCTACAGCTGCAGCGAAGCTGAGAACAGCGGGTGTGAACCTCATTCTTGCGGGCTGGAGATTGAAAAATAAAATTGAACGTGGTGAGATGCGGAACGACGATTAAACGCGTGGGAACTTGTCAGTAAATAGACTCGAGCTTCAGCTCTCTGTATCAGCCATCATGTTGACGCGCTGCTGTTAGGTAAACGACTTTTAGGTAAACAGCTTGGAGCTATCCTTGTCGATTACGTCGTGTGCAGGTGCAACAGTATGATGCCTCCAATCGGCTAGAAGGTCTTAAGGAGGTCCAGATGTTGGTCTCGGGTGGCGTATCGCACATATCACATTGCTCTCCTGGAGATGAATGCGGAGGGAAGAGGAAGAAGTTTGAGTTGAACATGAGATACGCCCGATTGTTATGCCAGACGACAGAAGCACCTTGATGTCTTCTCGCACAACTCTACCTAATGATTGCACCCTCTTGAGGTGGCTCACATCAGGCACGAGCGGTCACTGAACTGGTCTGTATCGACCCCGCCATGTACAATGACGCCGGCCCGATGGTGAAAGCAATGCAATTGACCAATGAAATGTAACACAGACATGCCGTAACGTTGAAATTCAGAGTCTCTTCGGCTGGCCTTATCAAGGGCGGGACAAGATACTAGTTGCTTCAAGCTTACGCAGGCAGCTTCATTCTGCTCTAGCTCTTACGTGTTTCCAGTCTGTGGACTGTAGATCTCCGACGCAGTGATTTTGCCAGCATATCTCACATGTAAGCATTTGCCATGTACGAGATTCGTACGGGTACAACGACGAACGGTTCGCGGATGTAGTCGCTCGCCAAACCAGCGGTCAACAAGCGAGTATGCCGGCTGTTAGAAATGCGCCTGTGCGTGCACAAGATAAGGTTGTCGGTTCGCTGAACTGTTCATACCTGCACAAGATGTCATCGGACGACAGTCGTAGCGTGGGGAAAACGGAAGGTGGAGAAGTTGTGAGGTGAGGTTAGGATGCGACTGGGGTCAAGATACTGTGCTGCTTGACGCCAACGTCGCGCTAACGCTCTTCGGTCAGTAATTTACAGCGGATGCATATCGGCGTCGGATAGCTATCTATCTCTATTTGGCATTTATGCTCCTCGATGTAAACACTTTTGCTAATGACTTCAGGGGCTTCCAAAACATTTCCTCGGACCTGCTCAATTGTATGGAGCATCCGGCGCGACACCTTCTGGATCACCCTGTTCCGCCCTATCATCCGAATCCATCCTCTCGAAGGCCTTCTTGACTTGGTAGTCCCAATTGCTCCATGCGACAATGATCCATTCGCCGAACCCAACGAGGTATAAAGCAATGCATTGGCCGACCCACAATCCTCCGAGGCCCCAGCCGTGGAAGGCAAGCCAGATACCCAAAGGCAAAGCTCCGCAGTAGTAACTCAGGATGTTGACGGTAGCTCCGATGTGTTGTCTGCCCATACCTCTCAAAGCACCACCACAGCTACCGTTTAGACCGTCTGCAATCTGAAACAAGGCGACATACGGCATGACCTGCGCGGTGAGCTTGATGACATCAACGTCGTCGTTGAAGATCTTGGCGTAGAAGTCCTTCACTCCCATGAGTACGGCGAGAACAAGGGCTCCTAGTACCATGCTCAGGACAGCTGCAGTGTTAGCAGCTCTAGCTGCACCCTTCGCATTTCGCGCACCGAGCAGATTGCCGACTCGGGAAGAAGTCGCGACCCCGACACCGAAGGGAATGGTGTTCATAACTTGGTCGGTCGTCATGATTACACTTTGGGCAGCCAAAGGTATTGTGCCCAATTTGCCGGCAACGAGAGCGACGATCTCAAACGCCCACCATTCTGTGCCGACGTGTATAACGCCCAAAAATGCCAGACGCGCAAAAGTCCCCATGTTCTGTAGACATCTGCGGTCCCAGCCTCCCCAACATTCCCATCCGTCTACAAAGCGCGCGTACGCCAGGAGGAGGAGGAAGGACGCCCAGTATGCGATGCCGGTTGCGAGTGGCGCACCTAGTAAGCCCATGTTGAAAGTGTATACGAAGAGGTAGTTCAAGCCAGCACTTAGCGGAGAAGTGACCAGCAGGACGTAGGTTCCGGGCCTCATAATTTCTGCACTGCGTCAGTCCATTGCCTCCAAATGTATTGTATGACACACCTTGAGCTTGCAGATACTTCTTGAGCGCTTCGAAGAATATGTAGCCAATTCCCCCAGGGGAAAGAACGGAAAGGAACTTCGCAGAGTCACGCGCGATGTAGTCTTTTTGTCCCAGAGCTTTGAAAAGTGGCTCTGAGCAAAACCATAGAATGGCAACGGGTATGTAGAACGCCAACAGGACGATGTAGGAGCGTTGAAGAATAATCCCGAGGTCTGTACGGTTCTTGCCGCCGGTGAAGCTTGCCGAAGCCAGCGTGTCGATGGCTGTGGTACCTCCTAGAGCGATCAGCCAGCCAGTAGCCATTGCAAACATGTAGGAGAATGCAGCTGTGGCCAGAGCCTCGGGCGACAACCGTCCCACGATAAGGACCGAGATTGTCTGAAGTGAGTTCTGTAACGCATACGCTAGAATGACTGGGAGCGACCCTTTGAGCAAGACCCAGAACTCTCGTAGTACGAGCTGAAAGCTTGAAGCGGATTCATCCTCAAGATCGTAAGTCTCGCCTGCAGACCATTCGGCGTGTTGTGCGGGTGGGAGAAGAGAAGTACGCTCATCTGGTGCGATGCCAGCTTCCGAGGCTTTGGACTTTCGGAAGAAATTTGGTAGCCACGATTGTGACTTGTTCGAATCGGTGTCCATGTTGAAGATGTTTGAAGAAGCTATGGTGTGGAAAACCAAAAATTTCCCAGGACACAGACTGTAAGGGTTAAGGATTCAACTGAGTGGCAGTGGACGTCATGAGATGCGAAGGAAAAGTAGATAGCAAGTGGTACATGACAGAGTATCGCCCGAGCAAGTGGACACTGATAGAGTGGAATGACAGTACGATTTACAGCACCCAAGAAGTGGCCTATTGCCGGCGCAGTCACGGCGCTATCAACCTATCGTGAGAGGAGTGAGAGTATGCAAGGCATACCAAAGAAGCACGATGCGTGTCGCTCTAGGCTCGACTGTCGACGGCAAATCGGATGAATCTGTGACTAGCATCACTGGATGCGTGTGCTGGGTAGTCTTATCGACCTGCAGCCGCCTCTACTTGACTAAGGCCTTTCGGTAAGTTTTACGTGACGTGAGAAAATGGTCAGAGTGGATGTGAAGCCAATCAAGGACGCAGGGTGCAGCGGCGGCTTTTTTTTGTATTGAGAGGCTGAGACACTTCTTTTGCCAGTGGTCGTTGAGGTCGGAGGTAGGCAGTAGCACATTTCGTACTACCCAGAGGCTTCACAGTTGGCGTGCGAAGAGAAGGAGATGCTCGGGTCGCGGTCAGGAATTTTGATTAACGCGTGTGTGCGCGGAAGGCGCTTCGGCTTGCCTCCCGAGGTCGATATCTATGGCACGCCCAGCGGCGACCTGATTGCGCCGCGTCCTCAAATCCAATGTGATAGCGTCCTGTAGGAGAAATCTACATTCTGGTGTAACTGGAATCCCCGTTCAGGTGCAGTAAGCGGTTGAAAGGTCCCATGCGAAACACGTGTCCGCGCGTTTTAGGTTAGGCCGGACTTCAACCGACTCCACGCGAGCAACGTGCTTCACACGCGGTGTACTCAACACCGTACTGCGATCCCAACCTGACAGACTGCCTCATCACCATAATCAGAGCACGATTCCGAGTGTTTCCCTCTCGTGAGAGTTTCAATAGCCATGCCGAACCTCGGAGGAAGCAATTATTCCATCTCGGATTAAGCAGGCAATTACATACCGGTCTCGCAACTTGTGCGAATTGGCCATGGAAGACACCAAATACTGATGTTGACGAAAGCTTGATTCGCTGTTCTAAACATAGCCTCCATTCGCCCACCTTCTTTTCGTTAAGCTGCCTGCTAACAGCAGAAAGCGAGACTCGCATCACAGCGTCCAAGAAGAACAAGAACCGTTCGCAACGTGTCGACCGGCAACATGATCACAAAGAGAAGCAAAGGAGGGTCTAAGCGGTTGTTTGATTCCGTACGACATATATGCTGCGTGGAGATCGACGCGCTGCCATTCATAGTCCAGCCAGGGACATCTCCAATCCATCAAGCGAGATAGATGGCAGCCGCAATGTGTCAAGAGCTTAACATGTCATCTTTAGAGGAGAAGTTGCAACTTTTTTAATGTCTTTAATCATTTAGCAATAGCCATTGATGCAATCTAACCAGGTACTCTTGCAAAACCCTGAGCTCCCGAGGTCCTTCGCGCAAAATGTAGTCATGACCCGAATGCCATTTTATGCTACAGTCCTTTACGAAAGCGTTTGTACTTTCCTAGCCACCGACTTCGGCGTTCAGTGATTTCTAAATGCTGACACAAAAGATGTAAGTACCTTCAAATATACCAGATTGTCGAGCTCTTGGGTTCGCAAATGCACATCGTGCACTGCAACATGACACAACAGAGGCTACAAAGATGTGACGAAGAACTAGAAACGCCGGAACCGTTGATATTGTGAGGCTTCACCGTCGTCATTGTCACTACGAGAGTCCTTCGGCTCTGCGGGCGAGCGCACCACCTTAGCGATCTTATCCCTCACTTGTCTGAAAGAGGACTGCGACGACGACGTCTCATTCGAAGCCCGGGATTCGCTACGTGCGCGAATACCGACTTCCTTGGAAAGTTTGAATTGCTTTGCGTTTGCGTTGTTCCAGAAGGTCTCGCCCTTGCCAGACTTGTGGGGCGCAACGAAGTCATCGAAGGTGATGGACGGATTGTGTTTATGAACGGATGCAGGCGTTTGCACACGACTTGATCCAGCCGAAGGAGGGGTGGAAGGTGCTTGTGATGATCCGCCTAAGGGGCTTCGAACGCGGCTTGATGCTGGGGAGATGGGGTGCGGGTTCAGTGATTCATATTCTGGGTACAAAGGCTGGGGCGCGAAGAAGTTGCTGTCAGTAGCATGGCGGGTGTGGTGTGATTGCGATGTGTCTGAAGATGATGGATCCCACTGACCAGATAGCGGGCTGCGAAGGCGACTTGACGCAGCTGAACGCTGAGAAGCAAGTTGGTGAGCAGGCTGGGACACTGGTCGGTGAGTTGGACGACCGCGCTGTACTGCATTGTCCTCATTCCCGACAGTCCGAGTGTGCTCAGATATGTATCCAGGGGCGGCTGGTAGTGATGGAGTGTAGTCGGTCGAGGTAGTTTGCAAGTACTCCTCAACCCCGTAGGAGCTGGACGGAATGCGAACTGTTGGCGGTAGCTGAGGTGCAGATTGTAGTGGAGATGAGCTGTGCGAGATACCATGCGAGACAAGAGACAGCTGAGGAGTGGGTTCGGTGAAGGAGCGGTAATGTGACGTTGGCTGTCCATGCTGTGGCTGGTTTGCGACAGCACTGCTAGGACGGTGCTCCTGTGTGAAGCGCTGACCAACGTGCTGCGACGAGGCGCGTACCCGCGCATTGAGACCTGACTCCGCTGTACTGAAGTTTGGACGTAAAACCTCACGAGACTTTTGTTTTTCGATGGCGACCTCAGGAGTATACGGCATGAGATTATGGTTGATCTCACCGCTAGCCAACGCATCGTGGTCTTCTTTTGGAAGACCACGGTATGCGCGACGCTCTTCTTCTTTACGGATATTGGAAAGCACAGGTGTTCGAACGCTGTTGGATGACCCCGGGCGCTGGAAGTAGTCGCGAGCAACAGGCTGTTTGCCCGCAGCCACGGAGGATGTGTCATTGGCAATCACCGTGGCCAATTGCGCGAGCTGTGTCCGTGGAGGCGCCAATGTATGAGGCGCCACCGCCGGAGGAGTACCTTTGAAATTGTCTTCATAAGCTGAATGTGTCGTGCGACGAACGCTATTTACAGCGAATGATTGCTGGGCTGCGATCGTCTCTTCGGACTTTTTCTTGCTGAGAAAACGAGGCATTTGGTGGCTTGCAAACGGAGTGGAGGCGAAGACGATGCGCTCGGCGCTGGAGTGGAGGATTGAGAATAAAATCCACAGAAGTCGAGGTGTCTGAAGGAGTCGTCGTAGAGAACAGAGAGTAAGAAAGGTCGTGCTCGGTGTGTTGGAAGAGGTTGCTATATTTCAAGCTGTCGCCCGTTTGCCTACACGATGTCACTGTCCTCTATTACAACAAATGCTGTGCGCTCGCGCGGTGCTCACTCGAGTACATGACGCGACTGCGAAGAAGTGAAGTGAGGTCTGGTGGGCAGCGAAATTGCCGACGGCGCTTTGTTGGCCCAAGAGTAGTGCGGCGGTGAAAGAGAGCGCGGCGTGTAATACGTGCGATCAGGAGGGTAAACGAGGGCGCTGGCAGTAGGTTTTTGAAGTTCTGTTAGCATGCGTTTGTAGAAGAAAATAATGGTCAGTGAAGATGAATTGAATTATATATTCGCTGTCGTGAACGTCGTAAAGTCGTGATCTATGTTTCAGCAAAATGTCTCTGCAACCGATACATTCTCAAGACAACTGACCATGCATAGGTCCAGAAGTCTCACACTGTCTCAGCTCAGTTGTTCCTTAGCTCAGGCCATTGCTACCGTCCCTCTAATTTGTGGCGCTCATAGCGCCGACGCTGGTGTTCGCTCGCCGATCGATGTCTTTCGCACCGTGGTGGCGTATGTGTTGTTTTGTCTCTTCCAGTCCGGATTTCAGATACTGCACAGGCCTGTTCTGTAAAAGCTCTGAGCACAGTTTGGATGATCCGGTATTGGATAGGACGATTGGCTTGGTGGTGCAGCCGATGCTAGTCGTGCACTCACTGCAGATATTGTGTTCAAGGGAACATCCAGGCTGTGATGACGAGCATTGTGGTCACAATAATGTAGACTGACGGAGGTGTGGTGCTGATGCCTGTTCCCGTTGAAATTGGAGTAGGTACCGGCTCGATAGTAGGACCGCTCTGAGATGGCCTTACAATATTGTCAGCATTGAGATCTCAGTTTGGCGTCATTTCCTCGAAAGGCAAAAGCTGGGTCTGGCACAGCGTGCACGTGGCGTGTACACGTGGCGTAAGTGTAAGAATAGGCGAACTCACACTTTCTGAGACAGGCTCATAGTTTCAATGACATCGCATCGCCTCCACTGTTCGTCTGTCACCGTCTTCATCTCTACGACATCCTTGTCGTTGAAGACAAGTCGAGATCCATGGCTGGTACCGAAGACATCCCACTTTGGACTTTGCAGCTCTCTGGCCTTCTCTCCTCCAGCGGCGATAAGGTAATCCGCTACATACTTATTGGGGTCGTAGCTGCGAATAAAACTTGCCCAGTAAGCTTGGATGAACACGCCAGCAGCTGAAGAGGCGTTGTTCCAAATGGGCAGAAGCTCGCCGACATGGGAAGCTGTTCCAACGTTCCATCGATATGTCCATGTGGAGTGGTTGCTGCTGGCGGCGTAGGTACCGGAGATGTTGAGCGTTGGGCAGTTGTAGCGGATGTGGCCGTATACATCGGATGCAACACTGCGCCATGCATCAGAGTCCTTCTTGGTCACGGGTGCATCCCAGGCCTTGCTGACAGCAGCCCAATTAAGCCCAGGAAACTGGTCAAGAATGAACCTCTGTGCAGAAGTCACTGACTTGATGCCCGATGGCGTAAAGTTGATCCCTTCATTGGTAGTATCGCCGAAGATAGTGGGCACCTTGACAAATTTACCAGCTCGGAGCTGTGTGTAGGTGAAGTCCTGAACAAAGTCATAGTCCAGAGTGGGGTTCCAAAAGTAGATCGGAGGGTTCGTGGCGCCCGGGAAAGGCTTCTTTAACGTTCGCACGGCTTTCTGGAAGATGACCGCATCCAGAGAAGCCAGACATGCAAGATCAGCGCAGCCAGTCTCATTCCGTAGAGAATCGTATTGCCATTGGCTATCGTCGACATTGCGAAGAGGCGGAAACGCGGCTGATTCGGCGGCGGCAGCATGGAAAAGATCATCGTTACGTCCACCGTAGGCTGTGAGCTGGAACACCACTGAACCACCACCAGCGGATGCGCCTCCAAGAGTAACGTGGCCGGGATTCCCACCAAACTGATGGATGTGCTTCTTGACCCACTTCAGTGCCTGTCTCTGATCTTTCAGCCCGTTGTTCAAACTCATTTTGCCATTGGCAGCAAGCTCCTTTCCAGCCAGAAATCCATAAGGACCAACTCGGTAGTTGAAGTTTACGACGACCATGTCATTGTCCGCAGCATCGATCAGATCTGCTCCGTTGTAGTTTGCGTTACCATTGACACTGAAGCCGCCACCCTGGATGAAGACGTAGACGGGTAGATTGCTCGTGTTGGTCGATTTCGAAGGCGTGAAGACGTTGATAAAGAGGCAGTCCTCGGAGTGAGTTCCTCCGAACTCAGCCTTCAGCTCGCTCCCAGAGCCAATGCACAGCGGTCCGAAGTCAGTCGCGTCGACTACATCTTTTTCCACAGTCGGATCTTGTGGCGCAGTGAACCGTAAGCCGTTTACTCGGGAAGTTGAGCGTGCATAACGCATTCCAGCCCAACGCAATACTCCTTTGCCAATGTCCTTACCACGATACTTTGCGTAGCCAAGATCTATTGTCGTATCAAGCGCTACGGCATGTTGGAAGATAAAAGCCACGCAAAGCAGCAAGTGCAACATTCTAATGAGGCGAATGTTGCAAATAATTGAAACACGAGATTTGGCCGTGTTCGGTGCTGGGGTCGGACTTGTCGGATGGCGAACAGGGGTATATTCGTGTGTGTGATCCGAGTCGAGGTCAAGGGGCAAAAATGCGGAGTATCGAACAAATACTTCGAGCAAAGGTGCAATGTAAGGTTCTATTCATCATAAAGACATTGAGTCTTTGTTCGTGAACGCTATATTATGTTAGCCAGTAGTGCTCTTCGGGCGATATGTACTTACCACTAGTAAATGTAGGAGGCGCCGGAAGACAATGGACACAATAGCGCGTGACAAAATACCCCAAAAGTCGTACCTGAAAGATAGCAACAACAGGAAGGGCAGACACGACTTATGAGAAGGACTCACGATGCACTCGAGTGTCGCAAGCTACTCTGCATACAGCACTGCCCGAGCAATCTCACCGTCCAGACCGCCAACCACGCACAAGATGTGAGGTGTCTCCGGGGGCCAGGGCCAGGGGAAGGTCTGGGTCCTACCCGAGTTTCCACGCGCTGCGCCTCCCGGTCGGATCCATTATTAGCCTGTGCGTGGCTTCGTAACGGTCAAGTAGCCATGATAGCCTCGAATTTCAATATTCATCGCATGTGCGGGGCGTGTTGTGTTCGTTGCGCATGAATGCCCATGCTGAGATCAAAGGGATGCGCTGTCCATTGTCCTCCGAGCACACCAAAACATTGTGGACCCTGCATTTCGTGTACCTGATCACCTTCAAGGTTATTTTGCTTGTCGCTCGAGAGCAGGCAAGATCAGCGTGCTTGTAGTTCTGAAACCAATCCGGAAGTAACGGCAGATTTCCGCCGCGACTGCGTACTGACTGACTCCTTTTGTGTCACCAGCAGCACTCTGCAGCGGAGAAGCGTTTCTGTGTCCGCGAGGCGCGGCGATACTTCCAAATATCGTTGTGGATGTCGCAATGTTCTCGTCGCAACGCCCGTGTCTGCGTGATCAGGCGTTTTCGAAACGTGCTGGTTGGAATCATCGCCATTGGTGGAGCGGGATGGTGGGCTTGTAGACGAGAGCCCCTGGCCAAAAGCACATTGGCAAGCCATCGCAGAGAGCCTCTTCAGCGGCAACATGCGCTGCACGATAGCTGCATCTAGTCGGGTCGCTGAATTATGTGCTGACTGAGGCTTGAGCAGTCCAACATACTAGCCAGTACAGTTGCTCTCTTCTCGACTTCAGATGTCCTACGGCATAATATTACTGTACCGAAGTATTATCCTGCCGTACTTCGCGTAGCTGTCAATATACACTGAGGGGTAGCCTCGTCTACACACAGTAAGCCTACACAGGAAATACGACTAACCCGCGCTGCACCGCCGGTGAAGGTGCATGGCCGGGCTTCTAGAATCATGCAAGCCACAATCCGCAGAATGTAGAACTTCCACCACTGCTGTCAGTGCGTTCGAGTAGTAGGTACACTCCTCTCTGTAGATGCAGTTACATGCAAGAGCTCTGTCGCCTAAGTTGGCATATTCACTCCAGCGCTTATCTTGAAGAATCACACAAAGTCTTGGTAAGCACAACGTACGAGATCTAGACTTTTGCAAACAAACCTTTGAATGCAGAAAATATTGTTCGACCGTCTGTCTAGTCTCCTCGCAGTTGTGTCGTTCACTACGTAGTAGCGACGATGCTTTGTTAAGCGTCCTATTTCAAGCCTGAATTATCATAGCATGCCCTCAGCACTCATGGCTCGATTGTTTGCCATCTTCCATGAGATATAGATTGGAAAATCCATGGAATCTTCCCCTCACAACATGCTCTTTCCACAGTCTCCCAAATCCTCCATTCCCTCTGCTCTCCCCGCCTTCACAACCCCATTGCTCATGCCCTCTAAAAATCCGTAACCCTCCCATTATAGCTCCAATCCCCCCTCCCCTCCCCACTCCCCCACCGCAAAGGCTCATTCTTCGGCCCCCCGACCTCCCCCGTCTTGGGATTAACATCGCCCTCAAACTCCGGTGGCGCGCCTCTCCTCATATTCGGATGCAAATCCTCGCCCTTCTTGATATCCTTGCCGTTTTCAAAACTAACCTCTACCCCGTTACTATCCGGCGACTGATTGATCGTCGGGGCGCTGTCTGGCGATTGGTTTATTGTGGGCCGCGAGGGCTGAGATGAGGGCGAGGGCGCGGCGTCTTTGGGCGTGGAGAATGCGCCGGTGGATTGCTTTTGCAGGCGCTCGAAGACTTCTTGCTCGGATTTGGGGAGACGGGGTGGTGCGGGACTGACTTTGAAGGCTGAGGTGCGGGGCGTGGAGGTTGTGAAAGCGCGGCGGGAGAGGAGGCGTGGGAGGCGTGTGAAGGACGACATTATTGTATGAGCCGGTGTGGTTGATTGTCGATTGGACGTATTGAGTTGCGTGTTTGTGTGCTGGGGTTTAAGTGTTGTGATTGTGGGCGTTGTGTTGAAGGCAAGAAGGAGAAAGCTCGAGATCTTTCATCATTGAATTGGAGCCGCGGTTTGCGGGGCCAATCGGAAGTGGCGAGTGGCAATGGAAGAGCAATCTCGTGGTCGGCATCACCATTCACTTACAGAATCAAACGAATACTTTTGCGGTATATTTTCGATGGATCGATTGTCCAGTACATCTTTGCTTTTGATTTTTCTGCAAAGTTCATGCCCTTCGCTTGAAACGCCCCACGAGCCATTACATACCCAACGCCAGACTATCGTACATGTAAAGAACTGCACGTCTATGCAATGTAACCCTTCGTCTCACCCAGAGTCTGCGCACTCCTTCTCGCGTCGATGAACAAGTCCTGGCACTCTTCCACATCGTCCACTTGGATCTGCTTGCCCGGTCTTCCACTCACATCCGCCAACACGCTCGCGGGCGCAAGTAGTTGCAGTGCATATCGCAGACTGATCTTCTCGCCCAGTGCACTGACCTTGTCCTTTGCTTCTTCCGAAATGCTGAGCTTCTCGGTTTGCACGCGTGTGGTGATGATAGACTTGATCTCAGAAGGCCCGTATGGGTGCGTTGGGATGATAAGTAGACGAGCGAGGAGATCTGAGGGAATGCCGTGCGCCGAGGGGGGAAGGTTCGAGCCACCGCGAATGTGAGTATTGCCGCGGTTCGAGGCGAGGATTACGAGGGGTGACAGAGGTGACTCGAGGGCGCGGTTGAGGAAAGTGAAGGCTTCGAGGTCGAGCATGTGGACCTGGACGAGTTAGTATTTCGTGTTGGCAGAGTCTTTGGTGCTTATTACCTCGTCAATGAAGAGCACACCAGGTACCAGGTCAGCAACGCCCTGGTCGATGTACCGGTTGACCACCTTGTTGATCTCCAAGCGCAGCTTCTCTGTGATCTCGGTCTTCTTTGGCTTCATGAGCTGGCCCATCATGCTCATTATGTCCTGCCCACCCTGCGGTCTTGCGTTTGCAACATCCAGGTCGTGAAGCGTGACATCTTGTACAATCTCCTTCTTCTTGTGCACGTCGCCCTTGGGTATTGGCACGTACTCTTCGGCCTCGAGATCGAACTCTGTCGCGTAGGCATCTGATCGTCCGACGCGCTTCACCGCACCTGTGTTGGCTTCAATGTAGACGACGTCTCCTAGACGCACGCGCTCCTTTTGTATCGCTTCGTAGATGGAAGGATCGAGTCGCAGCTTCTTGGTGCCTTTGGCGGATTTGAGATTGATGAGCAGGTGTGAGATGGTGCGGCCGTAGCCTCCGAGCGGGTTTTCGGCTTCTTCGGGGGTGAGTTCTGTGACCTCGCCTTCGTAGACTTCCTTCGTCTCCTTGACTCGAAGTCCTGTGACGCTGTCAGCGCTTTCATAGTAGCCGTCGTGGTCTAGAGTCGCGCACCGATGGCTCGCCTGAAGTTCTCCATGAGCGCCTCCGTCTTCTTGACTTCCGCCGAGTAGATCTCGCTGCCAACAATCGGACAGAACGGCACTTTTGTCCCCAGCTCCTGGCTGACAGCGAGCGCGAGCGCAGTCTTGCCGGTCCCAGGCCCACCTGCGAGTAGCACGGCTCTCCCAGACATCTTCTTTGCCTTTACAAGGTCGACGACCACACCGCATGCCTTGCTGTTGTTAGCACGGCCGTTTGCCAACCAGTCATGTCCCTCCGCATACCTCTCGGGCTGCAGCTTGGCCTATAAAGCCGCCTGCAGCAGGCGTGGCGCGCCCATCACTCGACAGACCGAGGCCCTTGATGTGACTATGCGCCGCGGTCCTGCTTTCGCGCGTGTTGCTCTTGACTTCGCTGACCGGCACCGTTGCTGCCATGGTGGCTATCGCGGTATTCAATGTGTGGGGGATCGAATGGGCTGGTGGATGTGGTCTATCGGCGGGCGCGTTGTTGGTGTTTTGGCAGCTCAAGCTTCAAAGTTATTCGCGAATGCTACCTAGCGTGGTCTGTCGCAGGGCCGCCAGCACTCTGGTCTGGTCAGCACCCCAATACCAGTAGTCCCCACCTGACATTCCGCTCGCCAGATACCTTCCAGTGGCCTCTCGACTGCAACTCTGCTTAGTACTACTCTACTACGCAAAATGCCGAACTCGCTCCGCCTATTGCTCATGTGAAGTTTCTCGAGACTTGACTCGGCCTGTCGCACCTTCCCTGATCGTCTGCTCCCTCCATTCGTCGCACAACGGGCACACTGCGCATTCAAGGGGTCTTCTGGGTGCGCAGGACACTGCAAGGCGTATAGTATACTCGGCGTCTCGCGATTAGAACATCACTAACAGCCGTACAGATATTGCGCTCGCTGCTGTACTCGAGATACACCGTGTATGCTCCCAGTGGTTGCTCTTTCGGAATGCCTGTATCCGCTCGCCCCACGCCGGTGCCCTCACGACACGATGCACTGCAACAACAGTCACGACATATTAGCCCTCAGCGACCCAGTCGCCGTGGCACAGCATGTGACTTGGTGTCTATACGGCGGACCGATCACGTACTGTTCCTGGCAACATTCCTGAAAGGGACAACGAAAGAGGTACACAAGGCATCACGCACAAAAAGAGCCCCGATGGCTGAAATATTGTTTATTGGCTGAGGCTCTCGACCCCGAGAGCATATTCATACAGCTGAAAGCACTGTCACGCCCTTCCCTTCGCAGAACCTCCATGCCGACTCTCAGTAAAAGTTGCGCAACCAAATCGGCTGCTCATAGGATCCAAAAACACAATCCTCGTCAATTCGTTATCCATGGCCGGCATTATCATCCGGGGGTACTTCTGGGCGCGCCAGGAAGAATACTATACATCGGTCGAGTTTTCGTGGTGGGGTTGTGGGCTGTCATGTGGTTGCTGCACCTGAGGGAGCTCACGATTATCGAATGATTGCACGCTGACAATCTGGTGCAGGTCCTTGCCGGTGACCTCTGCAAGATCGATACCTGCTTGAGAGCGTACCAATTGTTGCCAGGAAAGCACAAGGTCATGGTCATCTACAGATGGAAGAGGCGGACCAGTCCTTATGGGAGAGAAAAGCCATGGTGTCACGCAATATCCGAGGGTGGCAGTCTTGAAGCGGCCTACTCCTCTTCGCTCTCGGAGCCGCTCGACTCATCGTCATCGCTGGAGGCGTCGTGCGCTGCAAAATATTAGTCCCCTGTCATCACGTGCATGGACAAACAACTTACCAGCTGGAGACTGGCTGGATCCGGACGCGCCACCCTGGAATGACTGCAACTTCTCCTGGATCTTCCGCATGTTGTCCTCCTGCTCAGTCTTGCCCATGGGCTTGTTCTTCTTCGGCCTACTGGTAGCTTGCTTGCTGATCTGGCGCGGCGGCTCAAAATCGTCGTCGGCCACAACACCACCCTTAGGCCCACGGATCGACTTGATGAACCTGAAGAGCTCTCGAAGGGTGTCATCGTTAATCTCGTCCATATCGAGCTCCATCTCGTCATCGTTCACGTTTGCGAGGTGCGGACATCCATTTCTTATAATCTGAACCGCCTTTCGCATATCAGCGTCACCCAGAGTGGAGATCCCTTCCGAGATTTCCTGCTTCTGATGGAATGACAGGGGCGCCGGCTGCTTGGTGCGTGCCTTTGACTGTCTGCTCTTAGATGCCGGAGGGGGTACCGAGAGCGGGAGACTTGCTTTGCTCTTTGGGGCTGCAGTCTTCTTCTTCTTGCTGCTGGCCTTGGGAGAGGCACGTTTAGTGCCCTTTTGCTTCTGGAGAAGAGCTTGTGCAGTTTGATTGAGCTCGGCAATCTGTTGCTGAATCGCGAGAAACTGAGCCTGCGCAGGATCTGCTTCTTCTTCCTCGTCCTCTTCCTCGTCTTCCTCGTCCGAGTACGGATCTGGAGACTGCTCAGGTGCAGGTGCATGCTGAGCGAGCCACGCTTCCTTCTCGTCCCACAACTTCTCGAAGATGTACTCAAACTCGTGGCCCATCTTGTTCACCGCATCGCCTTCGGGGTTGAACTTGTAGCAGTTCTGGAACACCAACAAGGCATCCTTGTGGAAGTCCTTGGCGCTTTGGTATGCTCCATTCTTCAAGTTCTTCTCGATCGTCCCAAAGTCCATGGGCTTCTTGATGATGGTGAGGTATGAGGGGATGTTCAAAGCCACCGGATCTACTGGAGTCATAAAAGGAAACGATACACCCTGATACTTGGGCTTTGTGAGCTCCATCAGAATGCTCTCGCAAAACTTCAGCTCCTGCTGGTACTTCTTCTTACGCGGCTTGGCACTGCTGTACGGTAGGTCTTTAGATGGCCTGTGGATCTCGCGCTTCGGGCGATCAAGCGCACTCGATGAATCACGACGAATGACGGGTACACCATCCTGGAGAGGCCATGCTCCCGAGGAAGTGGCCGTGGTAGGTGTCGGTACGGCAGGAGACCTGACAGGCGGCGGCGCTACCCTAGACTCACGTCGAGGCTTAGACGCGGTGTTCACGGTAGGTTTCTTGGCCTTGGGCGGCTTCGATGGCTCGTCAATCCCACCTCGCGGCATCTTGCCCATTCCCTTCAAGAAGTATGCGCGAAGATTGTACCCTGCCTGTGTGACGGGATGTTGCTTGTTGTTGAAGAGCTCGCTGTTTTCGACCATCTGGTCAAGGTCTGACATGAACTCCCTGATATGGGCGTACTTGTTCTCCTTCAGCTTGTTCTCCATCGTGGACAGGTCCATCGGCTTCGTGACGATTTCAGGGTAAGTGGGAATACCAAGAGCAACGTGGTCGACAGGATCTTTGAACGCCAGCGAAACTTTTATCTTTTTAGTGTTTCTTATCCTCTCCAACAAGAACTTGTTTTGCGCGTTGTTCATGGGCGCCAAGGGCCAGTCCTCGAAGTCCACGGCATTATGCACGCCGGAAGGCTCTTGGGCCGAGCTCGAGCCAGGCGCTGAAGGAACACCGTTTCCGTTGATCTGGTCGGAGTGTGTGGGGACTTCTGGAACCTTAAAGTCAACCTGGCCCATGGACTCGTCCTCGGTCTTCGTCCGCTTCGCATCCGGAACCTCATCCTCGTCATCCTCCCGTGGGCGCACCTTTCCAGAAGATGGCGCATCTTCCATCTCGCGATCCACAATCGCCGGCGACTGCGTTGCGGTTGTCCGCGTAGCACCAAGGTCAGGATTTGTTTGAATCGTGAGCTCGTGCATCGGCTTGGTGGGCGGCGCAGACGACTTAACAGGCTTGACTTCTGTGGAAGCATCTGCTGAAGTGTCCATAACATCTGGCGACGGATATTGGGACGTTTCCTCTTTCGCGACAAGCTGAGTCTCCGGAACGTTTTGTGTACTCTCAAGTGAGGCGTCTTGCGCAGTCGACAGCTCCTCTAGAGTAGCAGGTACATCGCGCACATCTGAGGTGGGTGCCTCTGTTGCGTGTCCAACGGACGTCGCCCCCATATCAGAGTCGCCGAAGAGCGAGTTTGTATCTTGCTGGCTGTCAGGCAAGAACTGCGCCACGCCGTCGATGCCGCCCGAGACTTGTGTGGTTGGCAGAATGGCGGTCTCGACTGCTGGTGGAGGTGCTGACGTGTCCTTGGTTGTGTGATTGCCGTTTACGGATGCCTGAGGTTGCGCAAGGTCCTGGGCTGGGTCGGTGTCGGTGTCTAGATGAGCTTCCTCGAAGAGACCGTCATGGACGCTAAGGTAAGTCAGTAAACGATGCGCAAGGCTAGTACTCGCAATACCCGCTCGGCCTGAGAGCAGCGGCAAGGTGAGTGGGCGCAGTCTTCACTCACCCATTTGGCTCAGTGTCCATGGCCGTGCCGTCTGCCGGCGCAAAGGCGCTCGCCTTCTGATCCAGGGGAGATTTGTCCAATGCAGGTGATGACATCACTGCCATAGGTCCATAAGAGAGTGAGGCAAGGTTGCGCACGGCGGACTTGGTCGGTGGGTTGTTGGGCGCAGATGCTGTTTGGAGCAGATTAGCGACTGCCATGATTGTGTGCACGCGACTGCAGTGATCGGCGCGTACAAATAATGACGGATTCTAGGGTGAGTGTTGGAAAAGCTTGGTAGCGTGTTTGCAGCTGTCAAGTGGGGTAAGGTCGATGTGTGGCTTGGGCGGTAAAGCGAGAAGAGGTGAGGGGCAGCCAAATATATGTAGTTCGAGAACCTTGAGGCTGAAACCACTTCAAGGTCAGGTGACTGGTAACTTACCAGGGTGGTGGCGGCGGCGATGGCGACGATGAGACTCTCAGAAGTATGAGTCAGGCTCGACGCGTCTTGTTGTGATTGCGGCGCGCGTACGAGCACTGCAATAAAGGGCTCTCACCAGATGCGCGGTCCTCGCAGCTGCAACAACAACAGCAACAACACAAACTGGCGCACAGTACGGTAGGCGACAGCAAGGCAAAGCACAGGCGTGACGGTGAGCGCTAGGCTGCAGCTGCGTGGACGCGTGAGGATTGCTGTGTGTGTACCGATTCGTGCAGCGCGGTCGCGAATTGGGCCGCGGCAAATGGTTGGCGAATCGTGTGGTCGGAGGATCGGGAACACTTTGGTCGCAAAATCGAGGAGCGACAAGTTCAGAGGGAAACCACGCATTTAAAGTGGAAAGACCGACCGACACAGCGGCCAAGAAAAACGCGGCCCCTGATGCTGGCTCCTAACTTGATTGGTACAGCCCTCTCGAATGGTCCATCGCACTTGCCCGCATCTCTCCGCCGTTCCATCTTGACACGTCTTCAGAATAAGACTACATCTACATCTACATGTCTTTTACACGATCTGGTAGCCATTTGCAGCCCATGCGACCTTGGTGCAGTGATGCGATGGTGCTTTGCGTGCCCGACTTTCGTGAGGCAGGAGTGAGTATACCAGATGCGGACTAGCGCGGACACGGACTTCTTTTCATGTTGAACTTTTTTATGTGCTCTGCTCTGCGTATGCCGTCAGCACCCACTCAACTCCACAACTCTGCCACCCAGGCAGTGAAACTTGCGCATTTCTCATATTCTGTCACAGGCTGTACTCTCGACTAGCAACACCCGCCAATATGCCTGCTGCAAAGCATCCGAGAACCACCCGCGACCGTGCGCCGCCTGCCAAAAAAGCGAAGCTTGCTCAGTCGCCTGCATCGACTCAAGCTAATGGCCTCAAAGCGCTTATGAACGGTACCTCGGCACCGAAACCTACAGTAAAGATCAATGGTGTAAAGGGTCCTCGCAAAAACCGAGTCGAAGAGACCATAACGGCGGTTGG
>Ga0265780_10000695_pt1 | contig 50991 bp, 44 predicted proteins | sample P1T30metagenome_FD_192432 | JGI IMG/M metagenome (GOLD analysis project Ga0265780, IMG submission 192432) | Plant litter microbial communities from East Loma Ridge, Irvine, California - P1 T30 | ecosystem: Environmental > Terrestrial > Plant litter > Unclassified | place: USA: California... | reverse complement strand
GGCCGTGGAGCGCATCGTGGCCGCCGCCAAAATCGACGTGGGCGGCATCGAATACCTGGTGGACGACCGTACTGGCGACGTGCTGTTCTACGACATCAACGCGCTGTCCAACTTCGTGGCCGACGCCGTGAACGTGGTGGGTTTTGACCCCTACGCCCGCTTCGTGGACTACCTCGAAACGCAGCTGCCGCAGGCTGAGTCGGTGGCTGTAGCGGAGCAACCCGCCGACCTCATCGCTTCCTAATTTCATTCCTTCCTACAATGAAATACGGATATTGGATGCCCGTTTTTGGCGGGTGGCTGCGCAACGTCGAAGACGAAAACATGCGCGCCGATTGGGACTACGTGAAGACGCTGGCCCAACGCAGCGAGGAACTGGGCTACGACCTTTCACTCATCGCGGAGCTGAACCTCAACGACATAAAGGGCGAAGAAGCGCCCTCGCTCGACGCCTGGAGCACGGCCGCCGCCCTGGCCGCCGTCACCAAGAAAATCGAGTTGATGGTGGCCGTGCGGCCCACCTTCCACTCGCCCGCGCTGCTGGCCAAGCAGGCGGCCAACATCGACCACATCAGCGGCGGGCGCTTGTCGCTGAACGTGGTATCGTCGTGGTGGCAGGATGAGGCCAAGAAGTACGGCGTGCACTTCGAGCAGCACGACGACCGCTACGCCCGCACCGCCGAATGGCTGCACGTGGTCGATAATCTTTGGAAGCAGGACCACTTCACCTTCGAGGGCAAGTTTTATAAGGTCACCGATTCCATTTTGCAGCCCAAGCCGCTGTCTCGCCCGCGCCCGTTTTTGTACGCCGGGGGCGAGTCGGAGGCCGCCAAAAACCTTATTGCGGCGCAGTGCGACGGCTACGTGATGCACGGCGACGACCCGGCCGCCATCGGCCGCCGCATCCAGGACCTCAGCGAGCGCCGCGAGCGGCTGGGCTTGCCGCGCATGCAGTTTGGCGTGGCCGCCTACTCGGTGGTGCGCAATACCGAGCAGGAGGTCAAAAAGGAGCTCGACCGCATCACCAACGTGCAGGGCTCGGCGGCGGGATACAAAAACTACCAGCAGTGGCTGGCCGGCACCCAGCTCGAAAACCAGGTGAGCCTGCAAGACTACTCTGTATCGAACCGCGGCCTGCGCTCGGGCCTCACCGGCACGCCCCAGCAAGTAGCCGACCGCATCGGCGAGTTTGAGGCCGTGGGCGTGGACTTGTTCTTGCTCCAATGCAGCCCGCAGCTAGAGGAAATGGAGCGCTTTTCGGAGGCCGTTATTCAGGTATTGGCGTAATAACGCGCACTTTTCAATTCGTGCTACCAAAAAGCCCGCATTATCAGGCTGGCCTGATAATGCGGGCTTTTTGGTAGCAGTTTGCTAGTATGAAGCCGCTTGAGCTAGACTGCCCAGCTGGCTCCAGCTCGGCAAGCCGCGAAAATCAGGGAATTAGGCGGTATTTTGCCTCTCACACAAGCTACTGGCCCACCATTATTTGATGCCCCGGCGTTACTTCGCAGCCGTATGTCTTTCCCTCGTTTAGCTGGGCTGCTCTCGCTCTGGTTGCTGGCTACCGGCCTCAGCAGCCGCGCCGAGCCCATCCACCCCCGGCTAAGCAAACGCAGCTTTGATAGCCTGCGCGCCCGGCTGCCGGGCAGCCGCCCCGATACCAGCCGCGTGCTGCTGCTGCTGCAACTAGGCCAGGATTTGCTCGCCCAGTCCGATGACCTGGGCACCAAGGCAAGCGCCGCCCTGCCGTATGCCCAGCAAGCGGCCGCGCTCAGCGACCAATTACACTTTGCCGCTGGCCGCATCGGCAGCTTATACCTGCTGGGCCAAGTGCACGACTACGTGGGCCAGGATACGCTGGGGCCGGGCCTCATCCGGCAGGGGCTGGCCCTGAGCATGGCCCAAAAGCGCCCCCGCCTCGCGGCTTTTGGCTGGCTTTGGCTGGGCGAAACTGAGGCGCAGGCAGCAGCCAAAATAGCCTGTTTTCAGCGCGCCAGGGCCTTATTTGGGCAGGTAGGCGCCAAGGCCGATGAGGCCTATATGCTGAAGTGTATCGCCGACTGCCACCTGGGCCAGGGCCACCCCGAGCAGGCGCTTAGCGAGCTGCTGGAAGCGCTGGCCCTCTACCGGGCTGCCGGGCACCGCCATCTCTATTACACCCAAGACCTGCTGCAAGCCACCTACCGGCAAATGGGCGACTACAAGGAGGCGCTGCGCTACGGCCTGGCGGCCCTGGCTGGCGCTGAGGCTGCGCACGACACCGATATCGAGGCGGCTTTTTGCGTGCGCTTGGCCGTGCTCTACCGCGATTTGCGGCAGTACCCCGAGGCGCTGGTGTATTACCAAAAAGCGCTGGCTGAATTTCAGCAGCAGGGCAATGAGCTATCGACCATTACGATGGCGGGGGCCATTGTGCGCATCAGGGTGGCCCAGCACCGCGCCCAGGAAGGGCTGACTTTTTTTGAGCGGGTGGCCCGGCCCTACGCCCACGGCTCGCCCCGCGTGGTCGAGCGCATTGCCGACTATATGGTAGAGGCGCATTCGGCGCTGGGGCACTATGCCCAGGCCGCGCCCTACGCCGCGCAGCTGGTGGCGTTTCTACAAACCGGCACCGCCGACGAGGGCGAAAAAGCGGCCATCTACCTGACGCTGGGCCGGTTTTACGTGCTCACCAAGCACTACGATGAGGCTCGCCGGTACTTGCAACTGGCGCAAAACCAACAGCGCGGCACGCTACTCTACATGGCGGGGCTGCACCTGCTGTTGTTTAAAGCCGATTCGGCGCAGGGCCGGTTTCCGGACGCCATTGCGCACTACCAGCGCTATAAGCTGCTGAACGATTCGGTATTTAATGAGCGAAAAAACCAGCAATTAGCCAGCCTCGAAATTCAGTACGACACCCGTAAAAAGGAGCAGAATATTACCTTGCTCACCAAGCAAAATCAGGTGCAGCAGGCCTACCTGCGGCAGCGTGAGTGGCAGCGAAATACCCTGCTGGTCGGGGCCGGGCTGCTAACGCTGCTGCTGGGCCTGGGGTACAATCGCTACCGCCTCAAGCAGCGCGCCACCCGGCTGCTGCAAACTCAGCAGCTCGAAATAAACCACCAAAACGAGGCGCTACACCAGCTGGTAGGCGAAAAGCAGCACCTACTGGAAGAGAAGCAAGAGTTGCTGGAGGAAAAGGACTGGATGCTCAAGGAAATTCACCACCGCGTCAAGAATAACCTACAGGTTATCAGCAGTCTGCTAAATACTCAGGCCGATTACCTGCGCGACCCCGCCGCCCTGGCTGCCCTGCGCGAGAGCCAAAATCGGGTGCAGGCGATGGCCCTGGTCCACCAGAAGCTGTACCAATCCGACAGCGTGGCGCTGGTGAATATGCCGGAGTACATCCAGGAAATCACCGAGCGCCTATTGGAGTCGTTCGACTGCCTCGATACCGTGCGCGAGCGCCTCGACGTGGCCCCCGTGGAGCTGGATGTGGCCCTGGCCACGCCCCTAGGTCTCATTATCAACGAGGCCATTACCAATGCACTCAAGCACGCTTTTCCGCAACGGCGGCCCGGCACGCTCACCGTCGGCCTACGCCCAGTGGGTGCGCAGCGCTACGAGCTAGTAATCGCCGATAATGGCGTGGGCCTGCCCGCCGACTTTGACCTGGCCCACAGCCACTCGCTGGGCCTCACGATGGTGCAGGGCCTCAGCAAGCAAATTAATGGCGTGCTGCACATTGAGCCGGGCGGGCCGGGCGTGCGGCTAACGCTTCAATTTGAGGTAGCCCGCAAGCAAGTGCGGGCGAAGAACTTAGTTACGTAGGCTACTATCAATCGCTTTAGTAATCAACCTTTATCTAGGGAATTACTCCTCCCTAAATCAGTGAACGAATGGCTATAATCATAGATAGTATCAGCGTCTTCCAAATACCATTTCAAAAACGTAGCTAACGAGTTGGTTAGAACTTTAAATTCACTGTCACCCGCCATAATACCAATTTTATAAGTACCAGCGCTTGCATCTCTTATAAAGCCATACTCCCAACTCCGATGCATAAAATCTACGAAAACAGTTACTCCTAAATAGTCTGTTTTGGCTGCCTCAGTGTCTACTACCACCCACTTTTTATATTCAGTATGGAGCTTTTCTAGTGGAAGGAAAGAGCAATAGTTTTTATCTAACCAGTTCGGATAGAGTTCGGGCGTACCATTAGCGACGCAATACATCTGCACAAAATCTGGTGGCAAGACCACTCTATTTGCAGCCAAAATTGCCTGTGCATGGGACAATTTGATTGGAGGACAAGCAATACCCTGACGCCGCCAAGACAGTGCTTGTATTTGAATCATTTCTAGTAACTCATTACTATCATGCATCATAACTGGAAGGAAAAGGCACAAGCTTCATGTAGTGGCAAAATACGCTACAAATGCTTCGAGTGCTACGCCCTACCGCGGCACGCTCACCCCCAGCTTTTTCATGCGCGCCTCCAAGGTAGTCGGCTTGACATTAAGCAATTCGGCCGCGCCGCCCGCGCCGCGCACGCGGTTGCCGGCCTGCGCCAGGGCGGCCAGAATAGCCGCTCGCATCGACTCCTGCAAAGGGCGTACGGGGCCGATTTCGGCCACCACATTAGTAGCTGCCACTGGCCCCAGAGCCTCGGCCAGGGCCAGGGTGGGCGAATAGGACAGGATGGCCGCCCGCTCCAGCACGTGCTCCAGTTCGCGGATGTTGCCGGGCCAGGCGTAGTGCTGCATCTGCTGCACCGAAGCAGTGGCGATGCCCGTGAGCGGCTTGCCAAGCTTCTTGCCGATGCGGGGTAAAAAGTGCAGCGCCAGCGGCACAATGTCCTCGGGGCGCTCGCGCAGCGGCGGCACCACCAGCGGAAACACATTGAGCCGGTAGTATAAGTCGGCGCGGAAGCGCCCGGCCGCCACCTCCTGCTGCAAGTCACGGTTGGTGGCCGCGATGATGCGCACATCGACCACGATGGTGCCCCGGCCGCCGATGCGCTCAATCTCTTTTTCCTGCAACACGCGCAGCAGCTTGGCTTGCAGCTCTAGCGGCAGCTCGCCGATTTCATCCAGGAAAATGGTGCTGCCTTGGGCCAGCTCAAACTTACCCAGGCGCTTATCGGTGGCCCCCGTAAAGCTGCCTTTTTCGTGCCCAAACAGCTCGCTCTCAATTAGCTGTGGCGGTAAGGCGGCGCAGTTCACCTTTATCATGGTGCGAGTAGCGCGCTTCGACACGTTGTGAATGGCGCGGGCCACCAGCTCCTTGCCGGTGCCGGTTTCGCCGGTTATCAGCACGGTGTAGTCGGTGGGCGCCACCAGGGCCAGGCTCTTGAAAAGCACCTGCATGGCCGGACCGGTACCGATAATTTCCTCGAAGTTGTGGCTGGTTTTAATTTCCTCCGTGAGGTATATTTTCTCCTGCTGTAGCTGCTCGCTCAAGGTTTTGATGCGCTCGAAAGCTAGCAGATTTTCGAGCGCTAGGCTGAGCGGGCGGCTCAGGTCTTGCAGCAGGCGCAGGTCTTTTTCGGTGTAGGCGTAGGCGGTTTTGCTGGCTACCACCAGCGATGCCCTGGGCTGGCCCGCCACCATAATGGGCACGTACATAGATGATTGCAACCCACCCACCCAGTCGCCGTAGCGCTGCGCCACCAGGTTGCGCGCCCGCGCCGCCCGGCCGGTCTCACCCACATTGAGGGTGGGCTGCTGCATCAGGGCTTGCAGTTCGGTGAGCGATTGCTGCCAGGTTTGGCGCGCCTGGTGGTCGGTTAGGTCCACCACCAGGTTTTGGGGCAGCGGCCGGAAGGTATCGTCCTGGCGGTACACGGTGGTTTCATCGGGCGTGGTGCCCAAAACCTGCCCCACCTGGTGGAACCCCAGCAAGTCGAGGGGCAGCAGCTTGTGAATGGCCGCCGCCACCACGGGCGCGATTTCGGCCAGGTCGCGGCCATTGCGAAAGGCCCCGACTAGCGACAGCTCGGCGGTTTTGAGGCGGCGGCGGGCGTCGATTTCTTCGCAGACCAGCAGGTTGTCGAGCGCCAGCGCTATTTGCGGAATAATTAGCTTAACGGCATCGTAGTCAGCCGCCGAAAAGCCCTCCAAACTAGTGCTGGCCAGCTGAATGCTGGTGAAGGAGCGCTGCTTGAGCAGCACCGGAAATACGGCCATCGCCCGCACGCCAAACGCCTCGCGGCTGGCCTGCGCCGTGGGGTAGTGCTGGCACAACTCCTCGAAAGCTGCGCCCGCAAAACGACCCGGGCGCTCGCCTAGCTGGTCGGGCGCCTGCTGGGTGAGGCGGGCTAGCAGTTCGGGCGGCGAGTCGCGGCCTAGCAGCCCCGGCAGATGCACCCGCTCGAAGTTACCGAGTGCGGTTTTGCGCAGCAGCATCCAATAAAATGTCTGCTCTTCGGGCAGGCCGATGCGCAGGTTGAGCAACGTAAACGGCACCAGTTTATCAATCTGGGCCGCAATGGCCAGGCACAGCGCGTCGCGGTCGTGTACGGTCACGATGGCGTTGTTGACGGCTATCTGAATGTCGCGCTGCTGGCGCAGCTTGGCTTCCTCACTGTGAGCGTGGCGGTAGCGAGCTATTTCAAGGGTCGTCAGCACGTCCTTTTCGCGGAAGGGCTTGTTGAGAAAGCCGAACGACTGCGTGACTTTGGCGGCATCTAACACACTGTCCGTCAGATTAGCCGAGAGGAAGATAAACGGGATACCTCGCTCGCCCAGCCAGTGCGCCAGGTCGATGCCGGTTTCGGTGCCCTTCAGAAAAATATCGAGCAGCACGATAGCTGGTGCGGCCTGCGCCACCAGCGCCCGCGCCTCGGCCGCCGACTCGGCCAGGCCCAGCACTTCGTAGCCCGCCTTGGTCAAGATGCGTCGCAAGTCATTGGCAATGACGAACTCATCCTCTACAATGAGGGCGGTGGTCGTAGTGGCGATTTCAGGAGAAAGGGGCGTCATACGGGGCCGGGTAAGGAGCGGAAAGCCGCCTGATGCAAACAAGTGGATAACTACTCACTAGCCAACTTCAGCCCAAAAATAGCCTCCAATATAATGGAGGCCCCATTATGCTGGAGGGCTGCGCAGTCTGCACCCATTACCAGTATTCAATTATAAGGCATTATAATTCAATAAATTACTAGCCAAAATCGACCAGAATTTGCCTCAAACTGGGGCATTGGCACCCAGTTGGCAAGACAAGCGGGGCAGTTGCCTTTCTGTCTTACCTACGCCAGCGCCATCCCATGAAGTGTCCGATTCAACACGAACCCTTGGTAGTAGTTGCTTTTGCCCAAGCTGCCTGGGACGAGCCGCAGCCCCTGCGCGACCATTTTGCCTTGGTTAGTATCCGCCAGGGCTGCGGGGCCTATTTGGCTAATAACCAGCCGGTACGCTACCAGCCGGGCACGCTGCTGCTGCTCGGCCCGGCCGACTGCTATCACTTTGATATCGAGGAGCCAACTTGCTTTGGCCAGCTTCGATTCACGGAGGAATACCTGCTTAGCCTCACCGCCGCCGGGCCGCACGCCGGGGCCTGGCAGCAGCTCTGCGACGCCACGCGGCACGGGGCGCTGGGCCGGGCCGGCTGCCTCACGCCCGGCCCCAATGAGCCGCAAATTAATGCGTTGCTCGCCATTTTGCTTGCTGAGTGCGGCCGCCGCCAGCCCGGCCACGATGCCCTGGCCGACTCGCTGATGGGCGCGGTATTTAGCTTCATTGGGCGGCGGCTGGCGGCGCAGCCGCTGCTGGTGCGGCGGGCGGGGCCGGCGGCCTACGCGGCCAGCGTGGTGCAGCGGCTACTGGCCTACATCCGCCGCCACATTGGCGAGCCGGCGCGCTTGCGCGTTGAGGAAATGGCGAGCGCTTTTGCGTATTCGCCGAGCCATTTGAGCGAGCTGTTTAGGCAGGAAACGGGCGAGTCGGTGCGCCAGTACATTGTGCGCTACCGGCTGTGGCTGGCCGAAACCCGGCTGGAGCTGAGCACGCTCACCGTCTCCCAAATAGCTGACGAACTAGGCTTTGTAGACGTGTGCCACCTCAATAAGCTGTTCAAAAAGCGCTACCACCTCACCCCTACCGAATACCGCCGCCAGCTGGCCGCCGTGTCCACTTCCCACGCTACGCCGGCCTATGCCTAGCCTCCGCCCCCACCCCACCGCTGGCCTGTTGGAAGTGCGCCCGCTGGCGCACTGGCAGGCATTGCCCGAAAGTCCCCTTTTGCCCTACTACTCGGTGGTGCTGGCGGCGGGTGGCCAGCCCGCTACCCACCGCACGAACCTGTATTTGGGAGGGCCGGGCCAGCTGGCCCCCATCCTGGCCGAGCTGCCGGCGCACGCCCAGGGCCAGGTGCTGCGCTTCGCCGATGCGTGGCTGTACGCGGCCGAGGCCACCAGCGAGCCGCTGCTGCGCTTGTTTCACGAGGCGCCGGCCAGCGAGCCGCTGCTGCTGCCCGTCGGGCCAGCGGCCGAAATCGCCTTTTTATTGACCAGCATGCAGCAGCAGGCGGCCGGCGATGCTACCCTGCGCGAGGCGCTGCTCAGCGCTTATCTGCACGCGCTGCTGCTGCGCTGCGCCAGCCTACGGCGGCAGCAGGCGCCGGTTGCGGCCATGCCGGCGCGGCCGGGGTTGTTTCTACGGTTTCGGCAATTGCTGGAGCAGTATTACACGGAGTGGAAATCGGTAACGGCCTACGCCGACCAACTCTGCGTGACGCCCAATCATCTCAGCGTGAGCATCAAGCGCGAAACCGGGCGGCCAGCCAGCGACCACATCCGGCAGCGCATTATGCTGGAAGCGCAGCGCCTGGCCGCCGCCCACGATGCTCCGCTCAAGGAAATTGCCTACCAGCTGGGCTTTGAGGATGTGGCGCACTTCAGCAAGCTTTTTAAGCGCTGCCACGGCGTGAGCTTTTCGAGCTTCAAGGCCCAGGCCCGGCAAAAATACGCTGTGCGGGCGGCGGGGTAAACACTAGCCAGGGCGCGGAGGTCATTGCGTCGCACTACCCGCAATGACCGCCGTATACTATGCGTTAGTTTTTGCTAATCAGCTTCATTATGCGCCCCATCCTGCTTGCACTTGCCTTCAGCTATACCCTTTCGCTGCACGCCCAAATCCGCCCCATGCCGCCCACTCACCCCAAGTATATCCGCACGCCCAACGGCTTTTTGATGGTGCTGCGCCCCGGCGACAATGTGCTGCTGGAGCTGGAGCAGCTAGCCACCAAGGAGCAAATTCCGAGCGCCAGCTTCACGGGCTTCGGGTTCGTGCACCCCACGTTCGGCTTTTGGAACCCGGCCAAGAAGGACTACGACCCCAAATCCTTCCGCGATACTGAGCTGGCCAGCATGACCGGCAGCATCGCCTGGAAGGACAATAAGCCCGCGCTGCACGTGCACGGCGTGGTTACGGACAAGGAGTTCAAGGCTTACGGTGGCCATATTCTGGCCCTGGAAGTCGGCACCGGTTCGGTGGAAATAACGATTGTGGTGCAGACCCAAAAGCTCACGCGTGAGGTGGATGAAAGCACTGGCGCGGCCGTGCTGGGGCTGTAATTATCAGATTCAATACAGTTTGAATGCTTAAAAAACGCACTACTTCATGGACTTACAACTTCAAGGCAAAACTGTGCTCATTACCGCCTCTACGGGCGGCATCGGGCTGGAAATTGCCCGCTCATTTGCCCGCGAGGGCGCTTCGGTTATCCTAAACGGCCGCACCGAGCAAAGCGTGGCCGAGGCCATTGCCCAACTACGCCAGGAACTGCCCGACGCCCAGCTGCTGCCCCTGGCCGCCGACAATGGCACGCCCGAGGGCGGCGCCCAAACCATCGCCCAATACCCGGAAGTAGACGTGCTGGTAAACAACCTCGGCATCTACGCCAACCACGACGTGTTTAAGCTGCAAGACACTGACTGGCAGCGCATGTTCGATGTAAATATCCAGAGCGGAGTACGGCTCTCGCGCCACTACCTACCGGGCATGATAGCGCGCAACACGGGTCGTATCCTCTTCATTTCCAGCGAAGCGGCTATGACAGGCGCCGCCGACATGGCCCCCTACAGCGCCACCAAGCTCATGCAGCTTTCCATCTCGCGCAGCTTGGCCGAGCGCACCAGGGGCACCGACGTGACGGTGAACTCGCTGCTGCCCGGCTCCACCGTCACGCCCGGCGTGCAGGAGCTGGTGAGGAAGGTATTTCCCGACGATGACTTTGCCGTGGGCGAGCGCCGCTTCATGGCCGAAAACCGGCCCACGTCGATTATTGGCCGGCTCATTCGGCCCCAGGAAATCGCCGATTTTGCCGTGTTTGTGTGCAGCGGGCTCGCCGGGGCCATCAACGGCGCGGCCCTGCGCGTAGATGGCGGCATTTACCGCAGCTCGGTGTAGCGGCGGCCCCCAACTTGCAGCTTACTTTTCGGTTCCCAGGGCAGCCCCGCGGGCTGGCCTGTGGAATCTTCTTTTCGGGCCGCCGCCCTAGCTACTATGAGTCAGTCATTTGATGCGTTGATTATTGGGGCGGGCCAGGCCGGCCCGTCGCTGGCGGGCCGGCTCACGGCCGCTGGCTGGACGGTGGCGCTCGTGGAGCGCCAAGACTTTGGGGGCACCTGCGTAAATACCGGCTGCACGCCCACCAAGGCGCTCATTGCCAGCGCCAAGGCCGCGCAAACCAGGCGCCAAGCCGAGCAGTATGGCCTGCCGCCCGCCGGCGAATTCACGGTGGACCTGGCCCAGGTGCAGGCCCGCAAAGACGCCATTGTGGCGGCCTCACGCCAAGGCCTCGAAAAGTGGCTGACGCACATGCCCGGCTGCACCGTCTTTCGGGGCACCGCCCGGTTTTTGTCGGCCACCACCATGCAGGTGGGCGATGAGGTACTCGCAGCCAAGCACATTTTTCTGAACGTGGGCGGGCGCCCGGCCCGCCCGGCGCTGCCCGGCATCGAGCAGGTACCGTACTTCACCAGCAGCACAATACTGGGCCTGCAAGAGCTACCGGCCCACTTGGTTATCGTGGGTGCGGGGGCCGTGGGGCTGGAGTTTGCGCAGCTGTTTCGGCGGCTGGGCTCGGAGGTAACGCTCGTGGAGCGCAGCCCGCGCCTACTCCCGCACGACGATGAAGACGTAGCCGCGGCCGTGGCCGAAATCCTTACCAGCGAAGGCATTACGCTGCGGCTCGGGGCCGAGTGCATCAGCCTGGGGCAGGAAAACGGGCAGCCCGTGGTGCACGTCAGCTGCGAAGAAAACCCGGCTTCGAGCCAGGGCTCGCACCTGCTGCTGGCCCTGGGCCGCCAGCCCAACACCGACGACCTGGGCCTCGACAAAGCCGGCCTGCAAGCCGATAAGCACGGCTACATTCCGGTCGATGAGCAGTTGCAAACGGCCGTACCCGGCATTTGGGCGCTCGGCGACTGCAACGGCCGGGGCGCCTACACGCACACCGCCTACAACGACTTCGAGATTGTGGCCGCCAACCTGCTCGACCACGAGCCCCGCCGCGTGAGCGACCGGCTGCCCGTGTCGGCCATCTACGTAGACCCACCCTTCGCCAAAGTCGGCCTCACCGAAGCCGAGGTGCACGCCGCCGGCACCCCCGCGCTGGTGGGCAAGCGCCCCATGACCAAAGTGGGCCGCGCCACCGAAAAAGGCGAAACCCAGGGCTTTATGAAGGTACTGGTGCACGCCGAAACCGACCAGATTTTGGGTGCGAGCATCGTGGGCGTGGGCGGCGACGAGGCCATTCACTGCATCATCACGGCCATGTACGCCCGCCAAACGGCCGCCTTCATGCGCCACAACGTCTTCATTCACCCCACCGTGGCCGAGCTTATTCCGACGGTATTTGGGGAGCTGAAGCCGCTGGAGAAAGGCGAGAAATAGACGGGTTTCGAGAGCGCCACGAGGCCGGAGTCAGCGTAGAGACGCATACTTGCGTCTTATCGTTGTTGAACTCGCCTAGCGTGAGACGCAAGTATGCGTCTCTACACCCATCTGCACAGCGGTTATTAGGTTCAAGACCAATCACTAAAAAGGCGAAATGCGCTCGTAACGATAATCGCGCTCGGCTACTAGCCTCAATAGGCTAGCTCGTCAGCTTATCAACTTCGGCCAAATACTTATGCACCAAGGTCACGGCCATGGCGCCTTCGCCCACGGCTGAGGCCACGCGCTTCACCGAATTGAGGCGCACGTCGCCGGCCGCGAAGGAGCCGGGCACGCTGGTTTCGAGGTGGTAGGGCGGGCGCGCCAGCGGCCAGCACTCGGCAAAGCCGGGGCGGCCCACCAAATCGGGGCCCGTGATGAGGTAGCCGTTGGGGTCGCGGATGATGCTGGTTTCGGCCGCCCAATGGGTGTTGGGCTGGCCGCCAATGCAGATAAAAAGCTTACTAGTGGCGCGCCAGGTTTCGGTGCCATCCTGCGAGTTGAGCACCTTGATGCCCTCCAGCGCCTGCTCGCCGGCCAGCGCCTGCACCGTCGAGTAATACAGAATTTCGATGTTGGGAATGGTCGTGACGCGCTTCACGAGGTAGTCGGAGAGCGTGGCAGCCAGGTTGCCCTTGCGAATGACCATGTACACCCGCCGCGCAAAGCCCGCGAAATACACGGCCGCCTGCCCGGCCGAATTACCGCCGCCCACGATGTACACGTCCTTATTTTGGCAGAAAAATGCCTCGCTGGCCCCCGCCCCGTAGTACACGCCCTGGTTGAAAAACCGGGCTTCGTCGGGCAGGTGCAGCTTGGCGTACTCCACACCGGTGGCGCAGATGTTGGCGCGGGCCACCAGCTTGTCGCCGCTGGCCAGCTCTACGTGAATGCGGTGGTCGTAAAACGTGCCCTTGATGCCTTCGCGCAGCAGCAGAATATCTACCCCAAACTTGAGGGCCTGCTGCCGGGCGCGCTCGGCCAGCTCGGCCCCCCCGATACCTTCGGGAAAGCCCATGTAGTTCTCAATCAAGGAGCTGGTACCGGCCTGGCCACCCACGGCTTCGCGCTCGACCAGCACCGTGCGCAGCCCCTCGGAGGCCGCGTACACGGCCGCGCTCAGCCCGGCCGGCCCGGCCCCGTAGATAGACACGTCGTACTCCTGGCTCGTGGGCTTGGTAATCCAGCCCAGGTGCTGCGCCACCTCTTCCACGGTCGGGCTCAGCACCAGCTGCCCATCGGGAAAGGCGATGGCCGGCACCCGGTGGCCCGCCGCCCAGGCCTCACGCAAGCCGGCGGGCAGCGCCACCGGGGCCGCGTCGAGGTCCACCCAATCGTACTGCACCACGCTCCGCTGCAAAAAATCGCGCAGCGGGTACAGCTCCGGCGCGTCGGCCGTGCCAAAAAGCGTTAATCTATTCATCTACAGTATTTTATTCCGTTGCAAGAAGTAGGCGAAGTTGCGCGGACTTTGTAGTCCGCAGGTACCAGCGCGCTCATTCGCGGACTACAAAGTCCGCGCAACTTGGCCCTACTTCCCCATCTCCGGGAAAGCGCGCAGATAAGGCGCGGGCACCGGGGTTTCGAGGTGCAGCGCGGCGGCGGCGCGCAGCGGGAAGTAGGGGTCGCGCAGTAGCTCCCGCGCCAGCAGCACCAGGTCAGCTTTACCGCTGGTGATGAGGTCATTTGCCTGCTCGGGCGTGGTAATGAGGCCCACGGCCCCCGTCACGATGCCGGTTTCATTTTTGATTTTTTCGGCGTAGGGCACTTGGTACAGCGGCCCCACCTGGGCACGGTCGGGGGCGCTAAACCCACCGGCCGAGGCCGTAACTACGTCCACGCCGTGCTGCTGCAACACGGCCGTCAGCCGCACCGAATCGGCTAGCCCCCAGGCGTGTTCTTCACCCGAAAAATCGACAGCCGAAAGCCGCACCAGCAGCGGCATGCCGTCCGGAATCGCGGCCCGGATGGCGTCTACCGTTTCGACCAGCAGGCGCGTGCGGTTTTCGAAGCTGCCGCCGTAGGCATCGGTGCGGTGGTTGGCCAGCGCCGAGTAAAACTGGTGAAACAGGTAGCCGTGGCCCGCGTGCAGCTCGATGGCATCGAAGCCCGCCCGCACGGCCCGCCGGGCAGCCTCGGCAAAATCGGCTACCAGACCCGCTATTTCGGGCTCCGCCAGGGCTTCTGGCGTGTGCTGCTTGTCGAGCGATACGGCCGAGGCGCTCTTGGTAATCCAGCCGCCCTCGGCCGGCGGCAGGTAGTGGAAGCCGGCCGTGGGGTGGGCGTGGCTGCCCTTGCCGCCCGCGTGCCACAGCTGCACCGCTATTTTGGCCCCCTGGGCCTGCACAAACTGCACGATGGGCCGCCAGGCCACCACCTGCGCTTCGTTCCACAAGCCCGTATCAAACAACGTGTTGCGACCCTCAGGCACTACGGCCGTAGCCTCGGTAATGAGCAGCCCAGCGCCGCCCACGGCCCGGCTACCCAGGTGCACCAGGTGCCAGGCGCCCACCAGCCCGTCGGGGCTGCTGTACTGCTGCATGGGCGACATGGCCAGCCGGTTTTTCAGCACCAGGCTGCGCAGCTGAAGCGGCGAAAACAGATGAGGGCTCATAGCTCAAGAAGTTATTGGAAGAAGGAACGGGCAAAGATGCGGGCCTTGGTTGGGGCGCCCAATAGCTAAATCATGCAATCGGAGGTACAAATCATGGTTTTTGGGCTGGGCAACGGGGCGAGTTTGCAGCGTGCGTTGAGGCGGGCTGCCGGCGTTGAGTCGGCTGTCCGCTCGCCGGTTGAAAAGCTTGACGTTTGAAAAGCTCGCCGGGTGACGAGCGGACAGCCGGCTCAACGCCGGCAGCCCGCCCCGTGTCCACTTGGCTGAAAGCCCGCGCTACGGACTGCGAAAACCATGATTTATACCTCTGATTGCAGGTTATTGCCATCGTGGGGCGCGGGGCGAGCGGCTTCCTTTGCACTCCGCCAGCGGGCTCGCTCGCTGGGGCGGCGGGCGGCATCACCAACTTGCCGGCCCGACTTTTACGCCATGAATCAAGCACCTCTTCGCACGGCTGGCCGGCCTTTGGGCACGGCTACCAAGGCCCTCATCCTGCTGCACGGCCGCGGCGGCAGCGCCGCCGACATCCTCTCGCTGGCAACCCACTTGCGCGTGGCCGACTTTGCGCTGCTGGCCCCGCAGGCGGCCAGTGGCAGCTGGTACCCACAGTCGTTTCTGGCGCCGCCCGCCCAAAACGAGCCCTACCTCGCGGCGGCGCTGGCTAGCGTGGCGCAGGCCGTGGTCGAAGCCACCAGCCACGGCATCACCCCCGAAAACCTGTATTTCGGGGGCTTCTCGCAAGGGGCCTGCCTCACCTTGGAGTACGTGGCCCGCCACGCCCTGCGCTACGGCGGCGTGGTGGCCTTCACGGGCGGCCTCATCGGCGACCGCCTGTACTCCGAAAACTACGGCGGCGACTTTGCGGGCACGCCCATTTTTATCGGCACCAGCGACCCCGATTTCCACGTGCCCGTCGAGCGGGTGCGGGCCTCCACGGCGCTGCTCACCAGCCTCGGGGCGGCCGTTACGGAAAAGGTGTGGCCAAATATGGGCCATACGATTACGCAGGAGGAAATTGACCTGGCCAACAGCCTGATTTTTAGCTAACGACAAAACGGAGTGCCACTCCGCTTCCGCACCAGCCGCGAAACGGAGTGGCACTCCGTTTTACCACTCTTTTTCTTATGGAACCTCGCATTTTGGGCCTGCACCACGTCACGGCTATTGCCGGCAACGCGCAGCGCAACTACGACTTTTACACGCGGGTGCTGGGTTTGCGCTTCGTGAAGAAAACCGTCAATTTTGACGACCCCGGCACCTACCATTTTTACTTCGGCGATGCGACTGGCTCGGCCGGCACCATCCTCACGTTCTTTCCGTGGGAGCACATCACGGCCGGGCGGCGGGGCACCGGGCAGGCCACCGAAATCGGCTATTCGGTGCCGGCCGGCAGCCTCAATTTCTGGATGCAGCGCTTTGAGGCCAACGGCATTATCTACAACAAGCCGAGCGAGAAGTTTGGCGAGCGCTATCTCACCTTCCTCGACCCCGACGGCCTGAAATTCGAACTCATCGAGTCGAAAACGCCCGACCCGCGCACGCCCTGGACCACGCCCGAAGTGAGCGCCGCGGTGGCTACCAAGGGCTTCCACACCGTCACGCTCACGCTGACCAGCGTCAAGGCCACGGCCGAAATCCTGACCGAGGTTTTTGGCTACACCTTAGAGAAGCAGTACGTAAACCGCTACCGCTACGTGACCGATACGGTGCAGGGCGCGGCCTACATCGACCTGATAGAAGCGCCCGGCGAAGCGCGCAGCATCACGGCGGGCGGCTCGGTGCACCACATCGCCTTTCGGGTGAAGGACGACGCGGCCGAGCTCTTCATTCGCCAGCAACTGGTGGCCCGAGGCTTGCAGCCCACGCCCCAGATTGACCGCGACTATTTCCACTCGGTCTACTTCCGCGAGCCCGGCGGCGTACTCTTCGAAATCGCCACCGAAAACCCCGGCTTCACCGTCGATGAGCCGCTGGCCGAACTGGGCACGCACCTCATGCTGCCCACCCAGCACGAGCGCCTGCGGGCGCAGCTAGAGGAGCAGCTGCCGCCGATTGGTGATATGGTGAGCTAGTAAACTAGTGATTGGTGAATTGGGGAGTTGGGGAGGGCATTTGTCCTTGCGAGCGTAGCGAAGCAATCGCATCAGAACGAGCCGTTTGGGTTCCGTTCAAGTGCGATTGCTACGCTGCGCTCGCAAGGACAAATGCCCTCCCCAACTCACTATCTCACCACCTCGCCTAATACTCCATAAATGCCTGGTCGGGGTAGCACCAGGCCCAACGCTCGCCGGGCTGGGCCGAAGTGATGACGGGGTGTTGCGTGGCATGAAAGTGCTTGGTAGCGTGCTTGTTCTTCGAATCGTCGCAGCAGCCGACATGGCCGCACTGCTGGCAGATGCGCAGGTGCACCCAGGTATCGCCCAGGGCCACGCACTCGGGGCACACGTGCTGGGTATCGTGCTTGAGGTGGCGCAGGTCGAGCGCGGCGAGGTGTTGGCAAGGAGCGTTCATATCGGGAAAGGATACAGGTTGAAAAGCCAGGCCAGCCCGCGGCTGGTGGTGCCAGCTTGGGCAGCTACCCGGCCTGTACAAAGTACTGGCAAGGTGCCAAAAGGCCGTACAGATGGCGGCTTTTGTACTGCATTTTCCTGGGTTTTTACCGCAAGCTAAGGCCGGGGCACGTGGTTTTGCTACCCAGCAGGCGCTGTGGACCAAGGCAGCCGGACCACTGGCTTGGGGGGGTAATTAGCTAGGAAGCACCCGTTTTATGGGCAGTGTACAATCCTCTAAAACCGCTCTCAAATTTTCAGCTCGCCCGTGTCGTTCAGCAGAAAAATCCGGGCCGTGTCCCCAAATATTTCGAGTCCGCTCACCGAGGCCGGGCTGATGTCGAGGCGCTGAAACAGGTCGAGCGGAATGCCCGCGTAGTAGGCCACGGCCGCCTTCAGCATATCGGCGTGGCTCACTACTGCCACCGTGCCGTGCGGGTACTGCACGCACAGCCGCTCGAGGCCCGCCACCATGCGCGCCTGCGCCTCCAGCATCAGCTCGCCGCCCGGAATGCGGGTGTGACTACGGAAGTTGTTGAAGCGCTGAAAATCGGGCTGCTCGGCCAATTCGGTGAAGGATAAGTTGGTCCAGTAGCCGAAGTCGATTTCCATAAAATCGTTGCTGATAAGGGGTTCGAGCTGGTGCTGCCGGGCCAAGGGGGCGGCCGTTTGCTGGGCGCGCTCGAGCGGGCTGCTGTAGATGGCATCTAGCGGCACCTGGGCCAGCCGGGCGGCCAGGGCCAGGGCCTGGCCCTGGCCCGCGGCATTGAGCGACACGCCGGGCGTGCGGCCACTGAGGCGCTGGCCTACTGAGTCGGTGAGGGCGTGGCGAATGAGGAGCACCTTGGTCATAGATAGTCGGGGGAAGGAAGTAGTGAAACTGCGGTGGCGTGAGGCTCTGCCCCGTGCCTAAGTGCCACGGGCCTCTAGCCCGCACGCCAGGGCAGTCTACGCACGCCGACCGTAGCCGGCCAGAGGCCGCGGGCACTTAGGCACGGGGCAGAGCCCCGCGCCAGGCTACCATTCTAATTTACCCTTGCTAAAAAAGACTAATAAAGTAAGCAGCTCGGTTTTTTGAGGCTCACGCATTCGGGCTCTGGCAGTAGGCGCGGGGCGGGTGGGGCAGCCCACCGCGTGAGCCGGGCCCGCGGCCTTTGGTGGGTGGGGGCGGGTAGCTATCTTGCTAATTCTAGTAAGTAAGATATTGATAGTCAGCATCTATGTAGATGCTGCTGGCCGCTAACCTAAGCCCCACGCTCTTTTTTAGCACCCGTTTCATGCAGAATAAGTTGGCCTCTTCCTCCCCGCCGCCGGTTTTGAAAATCGGTATTCTCACGTTTCACCGCTGCATCAACTACGGCAGCTACTGGCAGGCGCGCTGCCTGGCCGAGGGCCTGCAAGCCCGCGGCCACGAGGTGGTTATTTTGGACCACGACGCCCGGCGCGTGAACCTGGCCGAGTGGAAATGCGCCTTGCAGCCGGTGCTGCCCACGGCAGTGCCGGCCACCGACCACGCGCTCTACCGCCAAAAAACCGAGAAGTTCTTCGGCCTGTTTGAGAGCCTGCCGCTCTCGCCGCGCTTTGCCCTCGACCACCCCGCCGACATGCAAGAGTACGACCTGGTAGTGGTGGGCAGCGACGAGGTCTGGAACCTGGCGCACCCGTGGTTTGGGCGGTGCCCGCTGTTTTATGGCGAAGGCGTGCGGGCCCGGCACCTGGTGTCGTATGCCGCCAGCTTTGGCAACCATGATGCCGCCTGGGGCCTAGAGCCGGCGTGGGCCGAGAAGCTGCGCAACTTCGACCTGATTTCGGTGCGCGATGTGAACTCGCAAGCTATTGTGAAACAGGCGCTGGGCTACGAGCCGGAAATGGTGCTCGACCCGTGTCTGCAATTTGCGGTAGTGCCCGAGGCGCGCGACCTCAGCCACCTGCCGCAGCCCTACGTGGCGGTGTACGGCCACAATTTCACGGAGTCGTTTATCCGCGAAATTCGGCGCTGGGCCGACCAGCAGGGGCTGCCGCTCGTGAGCATCGGCTACCGCAACGACTGGGCCGACGTGCAGTGGCTGACCGCTGACCCGCACGACTTTGCGCACGTTATGGCGGGGGCGGCGGCCGTGGCCACCAATTTCTTCCACGGCTGCGTGTTTGCCCTGCGCAACGCCCGGCCGTTTGCCTGCGAAACCACGCCCTACCGGCGCTTCAAGCTGGAAGGCCTGATGGCCAAAATCGGGGGTACTGGGCACCTGCTGCCTGCGGACACGCCAGCCGCTGTGTTTGCGGCCTGCCTGGGCCAGCCGCTCGACGCGGTGATTACCCAAAACATTGACCGGCTGCGCCAAACGTCGGGCGCCTACCTCGACCGGGCACTGGCGCTGCCCCAGCTGCAACCCGCATGAGTGAGCTGCTGAGTCCCCAGGATATTATCGGCTCCGGGCTGTGCATCGGCTGTGGTAGCTGCGTGGCGCAGGCCCAGGAGCCGGCCGCCCACATGACCTTCGATGCCTACGGGCAGCTCAAGCCGCACGGCCCAAAAACGTGGCTGGAGCAGCCCTCAGCGGGCTTTACCCGCACGTGCCCCTTCTCGCCCGCCGCCCGCAACGAGGACGACCTGGCCGCCGCGCTCTTTCCGGCCCCGCCGCAGCGCACGGCCCTGCTCGGCAGCTTTGCGGCGGCCTACGTGGGCTACGTGGCCGAGCCCGATTTTCGGACCCAGGGTAGCTCGGGCGGACTGGTGAGCTGGGTGGCGGCCGAGCTGCTGCGCCAGGGCCTCATCGACGGGGTGGCGCACGTGGTGCTCACCGCCGACCCGCAGGCCGACGGGCGCTACTTCCGATACCGTATTTCGCGCACCGTGGCCGAAATCGGCGCGGGCGCCAAATCGCGCTACTACCCCATTGAGCTGGCCGACGTGCTGCGCGTTATTCGCGACCAGCCGGGGCGCTACGCGGTGGTGGGGCTGCCGTGCTTTATCAAGGCCGTGCACCTGCTGCGCGGCGAAGACCCGGTGCTGCGCGAGCGCATTGCCTTCACGCTGGGGCTGTTTTGCGGGCACCTGAAAAGCGCCCGTTTTGTGGAAAGCTTCGCCTGGCAAATGCAGGTGCCTACGCCCGAAATCGCGCAGGTTGAGTACCGCGAGAAAGACGCCAGTCGCCCCGCCAACTGGTACCGCGCCCAGCTCACGCTGCACAGCGGCCGCCGCGTCAGCCGCGACTGGTGGCACCTGGCCGACGGCGACTGGGGCGCGGGTTTCTACATGAATTCGGCCTGTAATTTCTGCGACGACGTGGTGGCCGAAACGGCCGACATCGCCTTCGGCGATGCCTGGGTCGAGCCCTATTCATCCGACGGCCGCGGCACCAATGTGGTCATTGTGCGCTCGCCAGTCGTGCAGCAACTGGTAGCCGCCGCCATTGCGGAAGGTCGCCTGCACCTCGACGCGGTAGATGCTGCCTTCGTGGAGCAGACGCAGGCCGCCGGCTTCCGGCAGCGCCGCGAAGGCCTGGCTTACCGCCTCACCTGGGCGCGGCGTGGCCCGGTGCAGCCGCGTAAGCGCGTGGCACCGAGCGCGGCGTTGCCGCGCCAGCGCAAGCTTATTTACCGGTTTCGGGTCTTCATTTCGGCAGCGAGCCACCGGATGTTTCGGGTGGCGCGATGGGGGCGGCCGGGGCTATTTTTGGGCTGGGCGCGGGCGGTGCTGGCCGTGTACCACGGCGTAGCCTACCACCAGGGCAAGGTGAAGGAGATGTGGGCGCGGTGGCGGGGGCTGGGCCAGCCCTAACGTAAGACCCCACCCCCGGCCCCTCCCCTCCGGGAGAGGGGAGCCTGACGTAGAATGAGCAATTACCAATGAGCAATGAGCATTCTGTTCATTGTCCATTGCTCATTGATAATTGACGAAAGGCTCCCCTCTCCCGGAGGGGAGAGGCCGGGGGTGGGGTCACCCGCTCGACGAGCCTAATTCCGCCGCTACCCGCGCTACTACGCCTGCCCAATCCCCCGCTTGCTCCTGCCGGAAAAGCCGCATCGTTGGGTACCAGGGGCTGTCAGTCCGGCCTTCCAGCCAGCGCCAATCGGCTTGGGCTTGTAGCAGCGTCCAGACGGGCACGCCGAGCGCGCCGGCCAGGTGCGCGGGCATCGAGTCGACAGTGATTAGCAGGTCTAATCCGCGTAGCCGGCGGGCGTAGTCGTAGAGGCTGAACTCGCCGGGATTTAGGCCCACGCCTTCGCGCCAGCCCGCCGCCTCGGCATTGGCCTGCAAAATGTGGAGCTGCACGCCCGGCACCGCTGCCAACGGCGCCAGCAGCTCGAAGGGTACCGAGCGCCGCGCATCCCAGTCGCCGGCCTGCCAAACCAAGCCCACGGCTAGTTGCTGGGGCGCTTTTGGCAAGAGTAGCGGCTCGGCATACAGGTAGGGGATGGCGGCTGGAATGGTGGCCAGGGTGGTGCGAAAAACGTGCGGCAACTCCATGATTTCCAAGTCCAGGTCGTAGGTGGCTTCGGGCGTGCCGTCGTGCAGGGGCAGTAGCTGCGCGACGCCCGGCACGGTGCGCAGTAGGGGCAGCAGCGGCGGCTGTGCCCACACGCTGACCTCGGCGGCCACGGTCGCTAGCAGCGGCAGGTAGCGGGCAAACTGAATGGTGTCGCCCAGGCCGTGGTAGCAGCGCACCAGCACGCGGCGGCCGGCCAGCGGGCGGCCGGTCCAGATGTGCTGGAGGTGGCGCGGCAGGTGCCAGCAGGGCTGGCCCGCCCGCGCTTGCAGGGCGGCGTCGCTGTGCGGCCACGCAGCCTCAAACTCGCCGCGCCGCATGTGGTGCATCCACGGGTCGGGGGGCGCGTGGTCAGGCATAGCGGCGCATCATGAGGGCGCAGAAATCGGCAAATTCTTCGGGGTGCCGCGGCGGGCTGGTGTGGTGCGGCTGAATGCCCTTGGCCTCGGGCGTGAAGCAAAACGTGGCCGTCACGTCGAACTCTTCGAGGCGGCGCATCACGTGGTCAAACCACTTGTCGGCATCGGGGCGCAGCCAGTCGGCCCAGCTCAGGCCGGTGCGCAGCTTCTTCACGCCCAGCCGCCGCAGCCACTCCACGGCCGAGTCGAGGCGCGGGTCTTCGAAGTGAAACCACTGGCAAATGCCCATTGCGGGTGTATAGTCGGCAAAGTGCTGGAGGGCTAGCTTAGGCGAGCCATCCTCGCGTAGCAAACCCATGTGAAAGTGCCGGTAGTACGACGAGCCCTCGGCCTCGCGGTGGCGCGTGGTGGCCTCCCAGGTGGTGGGCAAGTCGAAGAGGCTGTACCAAAATACACGCTCCACGTCGGGCAAACCCAGCAGCAATTCGGCCGTGCGACGCAAGCCAAATTCCTGTACTTCCTCGGCCCCGAAGCTCGACGCGCCCACCTCCGTTACCCAAATCGGCAAGGTGGTAGCGGTCTTGATTTCCGCGATTTTGTCGGGCCAGTCGTGAATTGACCACAGGTTCCAATCAAGCGGGAAGCCGTGCACGGCGATGGCCTGCAAGTCTTCGAGGGCGCCGTGCCGTTCGAGCCGCTTGATAAAGGCCGGGTCAATGGGCGAAATACCGCCCAGCACCCGCGTCACGGCCGGCGCTTCGGCCTTCACGGCCTGCGCGCCCAGCCGCACCATGTCGGCAAATGCCCGCCATTCGGGGTCAATCTCGAAAGCCCAGTGCGACTTATTGTTGGGTTCGTTCCAGAATTTAACGGCTTCAATCATGGGGTCAGAAAAGGCTGGTAGGAAAGGAAATTCACACTGGGCGAGTAGGGGCAGGCCCGCCCCTACTCGCCCAGTGCGGGGCTCATGTACGGGTTTTTATCCTTGATTTTGGCTGCTACGGCCGGCTGCCAGGCCCGCCCCACGGCCGCGAGGTACTCCGACTGGTTCCACTGCTGGCCCTGGCGCAGGGCCTCGTCGGGCTCGCAGAGGTACATTTCGTGGGCCGGGCGGGCGGTTACGCGCAGGCCGCAAGAACGCAGCATGGCCTCGACGCAGGCGTGGTTGGGCGCCCACCAGTTGGTGGGGTCGCCGGCCATGCGCTTCTCGATAAAGGCCATTTTGGGCCAATTTGGGGCCAGCATCCGCTCGCGGTCGTCGAGGCTGAAATCGGCGGGCGTGGGCTCGTCGTCCAGGCCGGGCATGGTCAGGGTTTGGAAGAGCAGCAGGCGGCGGGTTTTTTGGGCCAGAATATCGAGCGAGAGCAGCGGGTAGCGCAGGTGATAGAGCACGCCCATGTACCAAATCAGGTCAAACTCGCGGTCGAGCCGCGCCACGTCGTACACCTGTAGTTGCTGCAACTCAATCTGGTCGGCTAGCCCAAACTGCCGGGCGGCCCAGGCCGCTTGCCGCAGGTAGTGCGGGTCTACGTCGATGCCCAGCACCTGCGCCCCGCGCTTGGCCAGCTCGATGGAATAGTACCCGGCATTGCAGCCCACATCAAGCACCCGCCAGCCGCTGAGGTCGGCCGGAATGAGCGCCTGCAAGTCGCGCCACTTAAAGGCCGGAAAGTCGCCCAGCGTGTGGTGCGGCGCGGTTTGCTCGCCCGTGGGCAGGTGCAGGTTGTGAAACCAGGGGCCGAGCTGCGCAATTTCTTGTTGGATGGTCATAATAGAAAATCAACTGTCATGCTGAGCGGAGCGCAGCGAAGTCGAAGCATCTTGGCCGCTTCGTTGCTGACGTTAGAAGTTAGTATACCAGCCAAGATGCTTCGACTTCGCTGCGCTCCGCTCAGCATGACAGACTCTCTTATTTGGTTAGCAATGAAGCACTAATGCCCGTCAGCTCCTGCACGTAGCCCTCCAGCTCCTGCGCGCGGTGAGCGGCGGTGTGGTGCGCCAGCACCCGCTGCCGCGCCCGCTCGCCGATGGCCAGGCGCTCGGCTTCGGGCAGCTCGCGCAGGTAGCCGAGCGTGTCGGCGGCCGAGCGGGCTACCAGGATTTCCGTGCCGATTTCAAACACCGAATCGAGCCCTTCCCAGTAGTCCGAAATGATAGGTGTGCCGCAGGCTGCCGCCTCAAACAAGCGCACCGAGGGCGAGTAGCCGGCCGCCAGCATATCGGCGCGGGTGATGTTTTGAGTGAAGCGCTGCTGATTGTAGAAGGCGCGGTGCGCGGCGGGCGGCAGGTGCGGAATGTAGGCCGTGTTGGCGGGCCACTGCACGCTGGCCGGGTACTGCGGGCCGGCTACCACAAAGCGGCCTGCGGGCCACTGTCGGGCCGCGTCGAGCATGAGTTGTTCGAGGGGCGGCTGGCGGTCGTCGGAGTAGGTGCCGAGGTAGCCGAGGTCCCACTGGGTGGGCTGCGATTCGGGGTAGTACAGGGCGGGGTCGAACGAGCAGTAGAAGGGCCGCGCCATGGGCGAGCTATATTCCTTTTCGAGCCGCGTCAAGGTCGGGCCACCGGTGAAGGAGAGGTATAAATCGTACTGCGGAATGAGGCGCGGGTGCAGGTACTCGTAGTCGTGGCGGGCCAGCTTGGCCAGCGTCACGGGCGTGTCGATGTCGTAGAACGCCTTGATTCCCTGGGCCCTTTGCACCACCCAGTCGCCCACGGCTACGCCTTCGGGCACGTAGGAGCCCACCATAACCAGGTCGGCTTCGCGCACTTGTTCGGTGAAGCGCGCCTGCAAATCGGGGAGCGACGTGTACAGCTCGATTTGGCAAAAATCGGGGTTGGGCAGGTCGCGGCTGTTGGCGTACCAGGGCACGTCGCGCTCCAGAAAAAGCACGTGGTGGCCGGCTCGCGTTAGCTCGCGCACCAAGCCGCGGAAGGTGGTGGCGTGGCCATTTCCCCAGCTAGAAGTAATGGACAAGCCCAGGATGACGATGTGCATGGCGGTGAGAAGGGTAGGTAATAAAAGGTCGTCATGCTGAGCGCAGCGCGGCGGAGTCGAAGCATCTCTACCGGAGAACTAACATCTTACCGTCAGCAACGAAGCGGTAGAGATGCTTCGACTCCGCTGCGCTGCGCTCAGCATGACGACTTTTTTGCTTCAGATTCATTCATCACCACTTCCCCCAAAAGCAGCTGCTCTAGCTGCTCGACGCGGTGGCCGTAGGTATGGGCCGCCAGCACCTTGCGGTGCGCCGCCTGGCCAATGGCGCGGGCCTGCTCAGTAGTGAGCTCGGCCATGATAGCGGCCACCTCGGCTCCATCCCTTGCCACCAGGATTTCCGCGCCGGGCTCGAAGAAGAAGTCAATACCTTCCCAATAATCGGTGATGATGCAGGCCCCCGCGCCGGCCGCCTCAAATACCCGCGTGGCAGGCGAAAATCCGTAGCGGGCCATGCTCTCGCGGCTGATGTTGAGCACCGCTTTGGGGGTGCAATTGAAGGCGTTGTGGTCGGTGGTGTACACGTGGCCCACATAGCGCACGTTGGCCGGCATGGGCTTGTCGCCCCAGCCGCTGCCGCCGATGATGAACGACTGCGTGGGGGTGTCGGCAGCGGGCTTTAGGAAGAACTCTTCTACCCGCGCCTCACGGTCGGGCAGGCGGTTGCCCAAAAAGGCGAGGTCGCATGCAAACCGCGCCTCGGGCGCCACGGGGTGGTGCGTGGCCGTATCGAGGGCGTTGTAGATGGGCACGCATTGGCGCGCGCCCAGCGCCTCGTAGGCCTCGATAACCGGGTCGCCACCGCCGTACGTGAGGATGAGGTCGTAGCGTGGAATGAGGGCCAAAAACAGGTCGGCAGCGTTATGGTGCACGCGGTCGAGGGTGGCGGGCGCGTCCACATCCCAGAAAATGATGAGCCGGTCGTCGGTTTGCAGCGACAGGACTTCGCGCTCCAAAAACTCGTCTAGCACACCTACGCCGCTGGCTTTTACCACTACGTCGGCTTCCTGGGCCGCTGCATCGAGGCAGCGTTGAGCGGCCTCCTCGGTGGGCTCGTACACGACGACCGTAGCATAATTGGGGTCGGCGATGTCGCGGTTTTGCTGGCGCTCGTAGGCATCGGGCTCGTAGAATGTAACGCGGTGCCTGCGCTCGTGCAGCGCCCGCACGATGCCGCGGTAGTACGTGGCCGCGCCATTCCAATAAGCGGAAACTAGACTAGAGCCAAAGAAGGCGATGTTCAAATGGGCGGTTTTCATAAAATAGGTGCTTATCAACGTGGGCGCCTCACCCCCCGGCCCCCTCTCCGAAAAGGAGAGGGGGAGCCGACTGTAGGAGGGCGTTGGAATGCGTTTTCAGGCGTCAGGCTCCCCCTCTCCTTTTCGGAGAGGGGGCCGGGGGTGAGGCGCTACGCTAGGCAACGGCAATGCCTTTTGGAATAACTTTTGAATCAGCAATGCCTAACTCCTGGCAAATGCCTTCCAGCTCGCGCACGCGGTGGGCGCAGGTGTGGCGGGCCAGCACGGTGGCCAGGCCGTGGCGGGCTAGTTCGGCCGCTTTTTCTGGTTCGGTGATAAGGGTTTGCAAATGGTGCTGCATCTCGGCGCCGGTGCGGGCCACCAGAAAATCCTGGCCGGGCGTGAAGAGGTGCTCGGTATCATCCCAAGGCGAGGAAATCAGTGGAATACCGCAAGCTAGCGCCTCAAACGGCCGGATGGTGGGGATGCCGGGCAGGGCCTCCACGTAGGGGCGGCGCGGCACGTGCACGGTCACTTTGTACTTGGCAAATTCTTCGGGCGCCTGGTAGTTGGGGAGCCAGCCGCCGTACTCGATGCCGGCTTCGGCCAGGGCTTGCAGGGCGTGCTTGGGGTAGCGCACGCCGTACACTTTGGCTTTGAGGCCTAGGGCTTTTACCGGCTTTAGGAGGAACTCGTGTAGCTCGGCGGTGCGCTCCTCGTCGCCCCAATTACCGACCCACACCAGGTCGCCGGCGTAGCCGGCGGCGGGGCGCTTGTGGGGGTAGAATACGCTGGTATCGGCGGCCTCGTGCCAGGTCCAGGCGCGCTGTGTCCAGCCTTCGCGCAGGTACAGGTCGCGGATGACTTGGCCGAAGGCCAGCACGCCATCGTAGTGCGTGAGGTCGTAGGCGGCCATGCTCTGGCGCTCGGTTACGGCCCGGTGGTGGGTATCGTGGAAGAGCAGCCGATAGCCGTGTTGCGCCCGGTGCGCGCCCACGCGGCGCACCAGTTCGTGGTCGTTCCACTCGTGCACCAGTACCAGGTCCACGCCTTGCAATACCTCGTCGAGATTCAGGCTGTCAAGCTGATAGAAATTGGTGCTGAGGCCGGGGTAATAGTACTGTAGCTCGTCAAGCTTGGCCTCGCCGTAGCCGTCGAGCAGGTTTTGGAGGCTCCAGCCGCCCACCGGCTCGTACACCCGCACGAGGTGGCCATTTTGCTCCAGCTCGCGCACGATGCCACGCAGAAAGTGGGCGTTGCCGTGGTTCCAATCGGAGAGGAGGGAGTGGTAAAAGAGGACGATATTCATTTGATAGGTATCAATTAACATTTAACAGCTATTATTCACCTTGCCTCATACTAAACAGCTCGTTAAGCAGCCGTAGCTACTCAGGTGGCGGCGGAAAGCGCTCGTTGCTTGGTCAGCAGTTGGCTATACATTTGGTAGTAGCCGGCGCTCATATGGGCAAGGGAATAACGGGTAGCGCGCTGCGCGGCAGCGGCGGCCAATTGCTGGCACAAAGGGGCATCGGCAATCAATTCTTGTAGGATACCCACTAGACTGATAACCTCTTGTGGGTTCACGTAAACGGCCGCTTCGCCCCACACTTCGCGCAGCGTGGCTAGGTCGCCCGCCACTAATGCGCAGCCCGAAAGGGCTGCTTCCAGCAGCGTCAGGCCGAAGGGCTCGTAGGTGGCCGGCATCACGTAAATGGCCGCTCGGCCGAGCCATTCGGCCGCCTCGGCGGGCGCGAGCTGGCCCAGAAAATGCACGTTGGGCAACGCCAGCGTTTGGCCGGTGGCGGGGTGCTCGGCGTTGCCGGCGATATACACGGGCCAGGGCAGGTGCACGGCCGCTTTGGCCAGCAGCAGCAGGTTTTTGGCCTCGTCCCAAACTCGGCCCATACTGAAGATGAATGGCTCCTTCGGCGCAGGGTGAAAGCCTTGAGCGTCAAGGGCGTTAGGCACCACCGCTTGCTGCCGAAACGGGCCGTAGAAGCCCGCTACTTCGGCCAGCAGCGCGGCGGTGGGGGCCACCACAACTTCAGCGGCCTGGAGACTGCGGCGCACCTCGTCGCGGTAGCGGTGCCAGGCGGCGGGCGCGTGCTCGCTTTTCACCGCCTGCCACCAACTCAGCACGCACGAATGCACCACCACCAGCGTCGGTCGGCCCCAGGCCAAGTGCCCGTGAACCAGACTATTGAGGTGCACCAAATCGGGTTGCAGCTCGTCGCAGAGGCTGAGCAGCCACTGCCCCGCCCGGTCTACGTCGGCCCAGGGATTGTCCATCCATTCGAGCTGGTAGGTGCTTTCGTGGATGGTCAGATTGGGGAGTGCTGCCGCCTGCTGCCACTGCGGGGCGCTGAGCGGCGCGCCCATAGTGGCTAGGTGCACTTGGGTGCAAGGTACCGCTTGCGTTAGGGCCAGCGCATACGTCCACACGCCGCCCACGGTGTCGGCGGTCATGAGCAGCGTAGCGGGGCAGGGTGTTGGCATTAGGTGGTTACCCCACCCCCGGCCCCTCCCCTCCGGGAGAGGGGAGCCGACAGTAGAGTTAAGAGGCTTGAGTTGACTTACTAGCTTTTAATTGACGTCAGGCTCCCCTCTCCCGGAGGGGAGGGGCCGGGGGTGGGGTTATGGTTACCGGCCATAAATCTTGTCCAGCACCTCGGCCACCCGCACAAACTCGTCGGCTTCTGGGCTGAAGGTTTCGCCCTGCGCGAGGCGCTCGGCCCAGACCACGCCGGTGCGGCCCGACCACGCATCGGGGGGCGACACCAAGCGCTCGGTGTGCGTGCCGTGGTAGCGGTCGGCCACAAAATCGTAGAAGGAGCCGCCCACGTTTTTGAACGCTACCCCGCCGCCCGAGCCGTAAAACGTGGCCCCAATGATGGCTTCCTGCCCGGCTGGCAGGTTCCAGGAGCAGCTGAGCTGCACGTGGGTGCCGGTGGCCAGCGCGATGCTGGCGGTGGCGTAGTCCTCCACCTGCGCGGCGGGGTTGGTGAGGGGCTGGCCTTTTGCGAAAAGGTGGCTGCGTACCTCCTGCACCGCTGGGAAACCCAAGGCCCACAGCGCTAGGTCTACCAGGTGCACGCCCAGGTCAATCACGCAGCCGCCACCCGACAGCTTGGGGTCGTAAAACCAGGGTTTGTCGGGGCCATAGGCGTTGTGAAAAACCAACTCCACGGCATAAATATGGCCAAGCTCGCCCGACTGCACTACCTCGTACACGCGCTGCATGGCGGCGGTGTGGCGGTACGATAAGTCCACGCCCAGCAGCTGGTCGGCCTGGCGGGCGGCAGCTACTACGGCGCGGGTTTCGGCGGCGGTGCGGCCCAAGGGCTTTTGGCAAAAAACCGCCTTGCCGGCTTGCAGGGCTGCGATGCTTTGGGCGGCGTGCAGGGCGCTGGGCGTGGCAATGACGACGCCCGCCAGCGCCGGCTCGGTCAGCATCGCTTCCAGCGACTCGACAGCTACCGCTGCGGGGGCGCTTTGCAGGGCGTCGGCCGTGTTTTGGGGCGCGGGGTCGGCTACGTAGGCTACCTCGGCCGTGCCGTGTTGGGCAATGGCTTCCAGGCGGTTGCGGCCAATCCAGCCCACGCCCAAAAAGCCTAGCTTGGGCAGCGGGGCCTCGGGGATGGCGGTAGCCGGGCGGGTGTTCTCAAGGGCAGTTGCGGGCATAATCAGAAGGTGATGAGCGCTTTTACAAAGCCCTCGGGCCGGTTGGTAAGCTGGTCGAAAGCTTCCTGGAGGTCGGCCAGCGGGTAGCGGTGCGTGTAGAGCGATTCGGGCCGCAGCACCCCATGCGCTACCGCGTCCACGGCCGCCCGGATGCCCTTGATGTACTCCTGCGGGTCGCGCTCGTGGGCGTTGATAACGTCGAGACCGCGCCAGTTCCAGAGCTGAATATTCACCTGCCGCAAGCCGTCCTGGTGGAAGCCCGCGATGATGAGCCGGCCGCGCTCGCCGCACAGCTCGCCGGCCAGGTTGAGCGGCCATTCTTTGCCGGTGCACTCAATCACGCGCTCGCAAAACTGCCCGTTGGTGAGCTGCTTCACGTCTTCAATAATGCGGTAGTGGTCATCTAATTTGATGACCTCATCGGCCCCATTTTCCTTGGCTACTTCCAGCGAAAAGTCGCGCTGCGACAAGGCAATGACGCGGGCTCCGGCGTGCTTGGCCAGCTGCACCAGCAACGCCCCCAAAAAGCCGATACCCACGATGGCCACCGTCTGCCCCGCCCGAATATCGCTGCGCTTAAAGATGTTCATGGCGCAGCCCAGCGGCTCGCCGGGGAAGGGCTGCCCGGCCAGTGCGGCCGGCAGCTTCACCACCTGGTCGGCCGCGGCAAGGTCGTACTCGGCGTAGGCATGGTAGGAGAGCGCCGCCACGCGGTCGCCCACCGCCACGGTAGTTACATCTGGCCCGATGGCATCGACGGTGCCCCAGCCTTCGTGGCCGAGGTTGCCGGCTTCCTGCGGGTACGAAAACCACTCGCGGCCTTCCCACACCGGGATGTTGGAGGCGCAGAGGCCGCAGCCTTCGAGGCGCAGGCGCACCTGGCCGGCGGCGGGTTCGGGCAAGGTCACGGCTTGGATAGCAACCTGACCGGGGGCGGTTACCACGGCTGCTTGCATAAGCGTGGTGGCGGTTTCGGGTTCTAGGACGGTGGGTTGCATAGAGGAATAGTAGGGAATAGTGTGCTGACGTGGGCGCCTCACCCCCCGGCCCCCTCTCCGAAAAGGAGAGGGGGAGCCTAACGAATAATAACGATTGCTTGCGTGTGCCGACGCTCGGCTCCCCCTCTCCTTTTCGGAGAGGGGGCCGGGGGGTGAGGCGCCGACGTCAGCACAGCAATCAAGCAACAGCGATTTTCTTCGCTGCTTTCGCCGGCTTCGGCGCGGCTTCTCCAGCTAGTAAGCCAGGAGTAGGCAGCCCGTGATTTTCGCAGAGCCAACTGTAGAGCAGGGCCACACCTGCACGCACACTGTGCCGGGGCTGCCAGCCGGTGGCTTGGCTGAATTTGACGATGTCCGACACGTAGTAGTGCTGGTCGCCGACGCGCCAGGGGCCGAAGGTGAGCGGGATTTTGGCGCCCTTGTACTGCCCGATTAAGTCGAGCAGTTCGAGCAGGCTCACCGTGTTCTCGACGCCGCCCCCGATGTTGAAGGCTTGGCCTTGCAGCTGCGGCATATGCTTGAGAGCCAGCTGAAACGCATCGACCAAATCCTCCACAAACAGGATGTCGCGCACCTGCTTGCCATCGCCGTAGATGCTGATGGGCTGGCCCTCGATGGCCCGAATGGCGAAGTGCGCCACCCAGCCCTGGTCCTCGGTGCCGTACTGGTGCGGGCCGTAGATGCAGCTCATGCGGAACACCACCGTAGGCAGCCCATACGAGCGGGCGTAGTCGAGCACGTACTGGTCGGCGGTGCCCTTTGAGCAGCCATAGGGCGAGTGAAAATCGAGGGGGCGCTGCTCGCTAATGCCGTGGGCTTTAATGTGCTTGTCGGTGGGCAGGTAGCGTGCGCCGCTGAGGCCAAAATGCAGGTTTTCGAGCCCGCCGTACACCTTGTTAGTGGAGGTGAAAACCAGCGGCGGCGGCGTGGGCTGCGCCCGAATGGCTTCGAGCACGTTGAGCGTGCCGCGGGCGTTGATGTCAAAGTCCTCGACCGGGCTTACCAGCGAGGTGGTGACGGCCACTTGCGCGGCGAAGTGAAACACGGCGTCGGCCCCGGCCACGGCTTGGCGCAGCGCGGCGGCATCGCGCACGTCGGCCACGCGCACGGCCAGGCGGTCGGGGTGCTGCGCCCGTAGCCAGCCCAGGTTGCGTGCTACGCCGGGCCGCGAAAGGTTATCGAACACCAGCACGCGCCGGCCTTCGGCCAGCAGCCGCTTGGCCAGGTTGGTGCCCACAAAGCCCGCCCCGCCCGTGATGAGCACGTAGGGCGCCGCCCAGTCGGCCGGCTGATAGTCGGCTGGTTCAGAATAAGATAGATTAGTGGAATCGGAGCTCATAACGTACGTCGTTGGCTAGCGTGGCAGAATGGGCAAGCCGGCCTCACACCGTGAGGCCGCGGACGTCCAGCTCGGCGCTGGCTTCGTTTACCCGGTCGTAGGCAATCTGCCCTTCCAGCCACGCGGCCAGCTCTTCGAGGCCGCTGTTGAACTCCACTTGCGGGTAAAAACCCAGCTTTTCCTTGGCCAGCGAAATGTCGGCGTAGCAGTGGCGAATGTCGCCGACGCGGTACTTACCCGTGATTTGGGGCGCCAGGTCTTTCTTGTCCAGCACGGTGGCCAGGCGGGTAGCTATCTCGCTGATGGGGTAGCTGTTGCCGCTGCCCACGTTGAATACTTGGCCGTTGGCGGCATCTTTTTCGAGGGCCAGCCGGCAGGCCAGCGCCACGTCCTTCACGTGCACAAAATCGCGCTGCTGCTGGCCGTCCTCAAAAATCATGGGCGCGTTGCCGTTGAGCAGGCGCGAGGCAAAAATGGCCAGCACGCCAGTGTAGGGGTTGGAAAGGGCCTGCCGGGTGCCGTACACGTTGAAGAAACGCATGGCCACCGTGGGGATGTTGTAGGCGCGGCCCACGAGCAGGCACAGCCGCTCCTGGTCGTACTTCGAGAGGGCATACACGGAGGAGAGGCACGGCAGCTTGGCCTCGGCGGTGGGCACCGGCGTGAGGGGCTGGCCCTGGGCATCGCGGGGCTCCCAGTCGCCGGCCCGCAGCTGCTCGATGCCGCGCTCGGGTACGTTTACCAGTTCGCCGGCGGCATTGCGGTAGTAGCCCTCGCCGTAGACGCTCATCGAGCTGGCGACTACCAGCTTCTGCACGGGGTGCTTCAATAGCGCCTCTAGCAGTACGCTGGTGCCTAGGTTGTTGACGGCCGTGTAGTCGGCCAGCTGGTACATGCTTTGGCCCACGCCCACCAGCGCCGCCAGGTGAAACACGGCATCGACGCCTTCGAGCGCCTGCGCCACGGCCTGCGGGTCGCGCACGTCGCCCACCACCAATTCTACGTCGTCGTGCAGGTAGTCGGGCCGGGGCTGGCCGGGGCCGTGCACCTGCTCCGAGAGGTTGTCGAGGGCGCGCACTTCGTAGCCGTGGCTGAGCAGCTCGTCGGCCAGGTGCGAGCCGATAAAGCCGGCACCACCAGTAATCAACACTTTCTTAATCATAATCGGAGATGGCTAACTGAGAAAACCGGTGGAAATGTTATCAAAAAGCCAATCAGCAGCTACAAAGCTTGTGTCGGCCCGGACCACTAGATTCTTAAAATCACTAATGGCCAACTAGATATAAATAGCTAACGACTGCTAGTGCCGAGAGGGAATCGACAATAGGCTTGCAGCAGCTTGGATAATTATTGTTTAGAAAGCAAAGTTTTGTCGTGTTTAAACCATATAAAAACAGTACATACTACCATTTTTCTTGAGAAATTAACGGAATCTGCTGCGTGATTTTCGGAGAACAAACACGTAGTTTTTGGGAGTGTGGGCGGCAATCTCAACAGTAGAAGCATCGCGCCAAAAGCATAAAATCAAGGTATTGCCATTTTATTCCAGTCAGCGTAGTAGCCGCATAGAGACGAGAGAGTTGTCGCTATGCGGCAGGAGCAGAAGAATAGCCGGGCGGTGGCGACAGATGGTTACCCATCTACCGCCACCGCCCGGCTATTCCTTTGTTAATCAACGCAATGTGGGCACCTCACCGTGCGAAGCCACACACACGCAGCTACGCTGCCGCAGTCAGCTAGTTTTTGGGATTATGAGTCACCGTTTAAACACAAAAAAGCCCTACTGAAAAACCAGCAGGGCTTTCTTAATAAATTATTAAGCGACTATACCCACTTGTTATCGAGGGAAGCGCCGTTAACGTCGATTTTGTTGGCCGAGATAACCAAGCTCAGCGTCATCGAGGCCTGCGTTTCGGCACCGCGCGCGTCGAAGTTCTCCGTGTAGCCCACGCAATAGGCTTCTTTGAAAGCAATTTCTTTCATCTTGGAGTCCTGGTCGCCGCGCTTGAAGACAATTTTGCCATCGGCCCGCTTGTAAGGGTCCAGCATCCAGCTGATAAGCTTCACGCTGTCGGTCGATACGATGGTCACTTTGATGGTGCCCCCTTGCACTACCGACGAGGGACGGCCCTTGTCATCAGTGGTTTGGTTGAAGGAGTAGCCGCAGCTTACTACTTCGCACTCTTCGCTGCCAGCAGCGTCAAAAACTGCACTAAATGAAGCCATGTTGGAAAAAGGAAAAAGGTGAAAAGAAATACCTTGGTTCAGCTATACGAGCTTAGCAAGGCTGGGTTAAACCTGAAAACTGAATTTAAGCTGAAGTTAGCAAAAATTAACATTACTGCTGCGCATACTCGGCGTTCCAGTCGCGGTCGGGGTTGTCAGGGTCGTCCCCTTTCGTGCCATCCAGCGACACCAAGAAGGTTTTGGCCGGGAAATACGGCACCATGTGAATATCGAGCAATATCCGGTCTTTTTGGTCGGGGTCGCGCTCAAACTTCTTCACCGAGAACTTCTCAATCAGCTTGCCTGGCCCAGCAATGCTGTCCAAAAAGCGCACAATCTGGCCCTGAATATCCATGCGCATATTATGGTCCCAGTTCTCAAACGCCCGGCGATTGAGGAAGTCAATCAGCACTTTCGTCACGTAGTCGAACACGCGCACCACCGAGTACGTCTGCAAGCCAATGTTGTCGCCGTTGAAAAGCGTCTTAGCCGAAAAAGCCATCACGCGGCCGTATTCATTGACCATCGGCACGAGGCCGATTTTCTCCAGGTTAGCGATTTCGCTCTTGCGGAGCGGAAATTTCACGCCTTCCACTTCATTAAGCGTACCGTGCTTGCGCCCGGCCGTGACCTGCGAGGCCAGCGTGGCGTAGATGCGGCCCGCCAGTGCCGACGACGGCGGCACGTACAAGTCTTCCTCCTCCCCTATTTCTTCGAGCTTGCCGCGGCCCACCAGCCAGTTAGCCGCCATAATCACGTTCGATTTGTGCGCCTCGGCCCCGGTCAGGTTAGCTTCTTCAAACAACTCAATTACGTCTTCGGGCGTGTCGTAGTGCTCAAAGTCGGTGACCATCATCACCTTGTTTTTGTGCGCGATTTTGGCCCACTTGTCAATCACCTTATTTGAGCCCAGGTAGCCGGGCACCACCAGCAGCGAGTAGTTGTCGCGCAGGTCAAGGCGGTCGTAGTTCTGCTCCAGCTCCTGCGATACGGCATCGATAAACGTCGTATTATCAAGGTCTTGCAGCTGGTCCTTATCGGCGTTCATCACCGAGATGTTCTTCACCGAATCCTGGTCGGTATTTTTGAAGAACAGGGCTACCGAGCGGTACGCCTGCTCCAACTCGTGGGTGGCATCGACGGCGGTTTTGAGGTTTTCGAGGAGCTGCTGCTCGGTGGCTTCCACGCGCTCCTGGCCTTTTTCCACGGCGTCAGCTACCGAGTCGGTTTCGCTCAACAGCTTGTGCCACAAAGCCAGGCGCTTTTTGAGTTGCTTGCGGTCGCCCTTTTTGCTGTCTTCCGACAGGAAAATCTTTTTGCGGGCTTTTTTCTCGGGATTGAGATTCGACGCCCCGTCAATGGTAGTTTCCAGCAAGTCGAAGCCTCCTACTTTGAGGAGCGCCTGTGTGCTTTGTTCGAGGGAAGGGGCCGCTTCGCGGGCGCGGTAACCGGGCGCAGCGGCATCTTGCTGTTCGAGAGCCATATAAGTAAAAAAGGAGCAGAAACGAGTAAGAGAAGCGAAGGATTACGCCAACTCGTCCATCATGGCCTGAATAGCCTGAAGGAAAGCGGCTTTGGTTTCGGGGTTTTCGAGCGCGGCCTTCAAAATCTTGTTGGATTTGAGCTGGCGCAGCAACTTATTGAGGTCGTCGGTTTCGGCGGCCAGGCTTTTCAGGAAGTCGCTTTGCTCGATAATGCCCTTTTTGCCAAAGTCGCCGAGCGAGGCGAATTGTAGCTTTTCGGCCACTATGGCGCCGTCGGCGTCGGTAAAATCAACCGCTACTTCGGGCTTGAAATGCGCAAAAACGGCCTCGGGCGTTTTCAGGCCTTCCACCACCTGCGGGCGCAGCGGCGTGTTGGTGGTGAGCTTCTGCACCAAGAGGGTGCGATTAAGCGGAATATCCGATATAGCTTCGGATGCATTGTCGAGCTTACGCTCCTGACCACCGATTCCGTAGGAGTACATGACTGGAAATGAAAAGGATGAGGAAAGCAACTAAGGCGCGAGTGGTACCCGGCGAGCAGCAAGGTAGGGGTACGAGCCGGTTATTCGAAAGGTTGGGGACCAAAAATGTTCTGGCTAAAATGATAACAGTGGCGCTATAACCCTGGCGCCCCATCGGCACGTAGCTCCGCTGTTGTTATTTGCATTCTCCTTCTTTTCCCAGTTTCGCCCGTGGCCTATTCCGATACCCTCCAACGTAGCCTGCACATTGCCCAGGCCGTAGCCCACGAATATCGCCAGGCCCAGTATGGTGCCCCGCATCTGCTCACTGCTCTACTGCACAATGAGATAGGCCTAGCCTCGTGGCTGGTGGCGGTGCTCGACAAAGACATTCACTACCTGCGCGAGTGGGCCGAAGTGCGCCTCGAAGACGAGCCCAAAGCCGCCCGCCCCGTCGAAAACCCCGCCCCCGACGCCACCGTGCAGCGCGCCCTCGAAATGGCCGAACTGGTAGCCCTGCAATTAACCCGCGAAAAACCCGATGCGCTCTGCGCCCTGGCCGCACTATTGCGGCCGGGCCTGGCATTTTCGTCCGAGCAGCTAAAATCGCTGCCACTCAGCCAAAAAGAAATTCTGGACGCGGCCCAGGCCGAAATGCCGGCCACCGCGCCCGCTGGCGACGACGCCCAAACCAGCAGCCCCGCCAACGGCCCCGCGCCCGCCGGCAAAGGCGGCGCGCTCGCCACCTACTGCACCGACAAAACCGCCCAGGCCCGCGCCGGCAAGCTCGACCCTATTGTGGGGCGCGACCGCGAAATCCGGCTCGTAGCCGAGATTTTGGGCCGGCGCACCAAGCCCAACGTGCTGCTCATCGGCGAACCGGGCGTGGGCAAGTCGGCGCTGGTGGAGGGCTTTGCGCAGCAAATAGCGCTGGGGCTGGTGCCCGTGCACTTGCGCGAAGTGACCTTGTTTGAGCTGGATTTGGGCACGCTCGTGGCGGGTGCCTCGTACAAAGGTGAGGTCGAAGACCGCATCAAAAAGGTGCTCACCGAGCTCAAGCAGTACACCCGCGCCATCCTGTTTATCGACGAGCTGCACGTACTGCTCGACCCCAAGGGCAGCGCCGGCAGCGGCATTGCGCAGCTGCTCAAGCCCGAGCTAGCGCGGGGCGAACTGACGGTAATTGGGGCCACCACCAACGACGAGTACCGCCAGTATATCGAAAAGGATGAGGCCTTTAACCGCCGCTTCGACATTGTGCGGGTCGAAGAGCCCTCCGTGGTAGTAGCCGAGCGGATGCTCGAGCGGGTGCTGCCCATTTATGCGGCGCACCACGGGCTGGCGCTGGGCGAAGGCACCATCGGCGAGGCCGTGCGCCTGGCCAAGCGCTACCTCAAAGACCGGCAGCTACCCGACTCAGCCATCGACCTGGTAGACCGCACCATGGCCGCCATCCGGATGCTCGACGAGCAGGCCGTAGCGGGCCTCGCGCAGCTGCAAGCCGAGTTTGACTCCCTCACCGCCCGCCGCGCCGAATTAGGCGAGGCCGACTACCTGCGCGAGCTGCGCTGGTTTTTGTACCAGGCCCAAAACCAGGTGAGCCAGCTCTGGCTAAATCAGCTCGAAAACGAGCAGCAGCCCGACAAGCTCGAAACCAGTGCCGAGCTCGAAACCTACCTGCGCGAGCTGCTGGCCGCCGTGCTGGCGCTAGCCGACACCAAGAAGGAAAGCGTAGAAAAACAGGATATTGCGGCCATCGTGTCGGGCAAAACCGGCATCCCGCTGGGCAAGCTCCAAAGCAACGAGCGCGAAAAGCTGCTGCGCATGGACCAGGTATTGCAGCAGCGCGTGGTGGGCCAGGATGGGGCCGTGCGCGCCCTGTGCGCCGCCATTCTGGAGTCGCGCTCGGGCCTCACCAAGGCGGGGCAGCCCATCGGCTCGTTCTTTTTGCTCGGGCCCACCGGCACCGGCAAAACTGAGCTGGCTAAAGCATTGGCGGACTTTCTGTTTAACGACGAGTCGTTCCTGATTCGCTTCGATATGTCGGAGTTTAAGGAGGAGCACTCGGCGGCGCTGCTCTACGGCGCGCCTCCCGGCTACGTGGGCTACGAGGAGGGCGGCTTGCTGGTGAATAAAATCCGGGAGAAGCCGTACTCGGTGGTCTTGTTTGATGAGATTGAAAAGGCGCACCCGTCGGTGTTCGACATCTTTTTGCAAATTCTGGACGAGGGCAAGCTGCACGACCGGCTGGGCCGCGAGGGTGACTTCTCCAATGCCGTCATTTTGTTTACCTCCAACATCGGAGCTGAGCAGGTGAGCAAGTCGTTTGCGGCCGGCGAAACGCCCTCCTCCACCGACCTGCTCGAAACGATGAGCCGCCATTTCCGGCCCGAGTTTCTGGCGCGCCTCACCGAAATCGTGCCTTTTGCCCCCATTTCGGAGGAGAACGTAGGGCGCATCTTCGACATTCACCTGCGGCCCTTGCTAGAGCAGCTGCGGCGACAGGGTATCACGCTCACCCTCAGCCCCGAGGCGCGGCAGCATTTAGCCCTTTCGGGCTTCACGCCCAAGTACGGGGCGCGGCCCATCACGGGCGTTATTCGGTCGCAGCTGCGGCGGCCCATCTCGCGGCTCATCATCTCGGGCGAGGCCCGGCCCGGCACCACGCTCGCCCTCAGCAAGCCCGAAGGCAGCGACGAGGTGAGCTGGGAAACCACCCACGCTGCCGCCGACCAGTCCGCCAGCCCAGCCGCCGAGGCCACCGCGGCGCTCCCGGTGCCGGCGGCGTAGCGTTTATGTTTCGTCTGTTTTACCTAGTACCCACCCCGCGATGTCATCCTTCTATGCGGAGCTAGTTATCGCTGGCCAAACGTACCCGTTGCGCCAGTGCGAGTTTGGGTTTACGCAGGCCACCGACCCGCGCGGGCGGGTGCAGGCCAAGGTGCGCCACGGCCTGCTGCACCTGACGCTGGACGTACCCGACACCGACCTGCTGCTCGACTGGGCGCACACGGCCCACAAGCCTCTGGGCGGCCACGTCACCTTTTTCGAGCCCGACCAGCGCACGGCCCGCGAGACGCTGAGCTTCGCTGCTGGGCAGTGCGTCAGCTACCAGGAAACCTTCGTAGCCGGCGATGGCGCGGCCGGGGCATTTGCCTAAATTACTGCCCCCGCCAACGGTCGCACCAGCACCTCATACGGCAGATTCAGCGCCGACTGCCCGCTCAGGTGAGCTTGCAGGGCCTCGGCAGCGTGCTGCCACTCGGGGGCGCTGAGGCGGCTGCCAGCGGCCGGCACCAGCCGCACCCGAATGCAGCGCACGAAGCCCGCCGTGGGCGTACCGCCATTTTGGAAGCCTTTTTCGATGTGCACGTCGGAGAGGTGGGCGCCGAGCTCGGCCCAGCACGCGGCCGTGATGTCGGCCAGCGTCACGAGGCGGTTGCGGGCCAGCAGGTTGCGGCGCAGGGCGTGGGTGCGCTCCTCGGCGGTGGGGCGCTCGCGGCCGCCCGCGGTGGTAGTGAGCAGGCGCACCTCGTCGAGGTACAGGCCATCGTGCACGCGCAGGCGGCTGCCGGCGGGCAGGCGGTTGGCCGCCGCGCCGTTGCTCGACCAGTACTCTAAGTACACGCTGTCGCTTACGTCTTTGGGGCGCAGCAGCAGGTAGGGCACCGGCTGCTCGGCCACGGGGCGGCGGTCGAGGCGCTCTTCAAGGCGGGCCAGGTTTTGGTTGAGCTCTTGCAGGATGGAGCCGATAAAATCGGTGCCGGCGGCCGTGAAGGCCCGGCTTTCGTCGCGCAGCAATTCTACCAGCTCGCGCAGCGCCTCGCGGCCAGTGCGCGTGTCGAAGCGGCCCGCGCCGTGGGTGCGCAGCGTGTAGGTATCGGTGGCACCTTCGGCCAGGCCGCTGAGCGTGGTGGGCCGGTACACTACGTTGGCAAGGCTATACACCTCGCGCACCGCCAAAAAGGGCTCTTCGCTCACGAGCGGAAACAGATTGAGCGCCGGCTGCAAGCGAAACAGTACCTTGTGCAAGCGCCGATTGAGCACCGGAAAGCAGTTGAGCGCGCCCGTGAGCTGCTCAAAAGCGGCCGGCGGCAGGGCCGCCGAAAAGCGCACTTCCAGCCACGTGAGGGGCTGGGTGAGGGTAGCCAGGTCGGTGGCCGGGTCGAGAGCCACCGCCAGCTCGGCCGGGTATGGGCGCGGCAAGTAGGCCGCCAGCGCCCCGGCCGGGCCGCCCAGCCGCACAAACGACCGGGCGTAGAGGGCGCGCACCTGCTGCTCGACGCGCCGCAGGGCGTCGTATTCCTCGCCCAGGTAGGCGGGGCCGGCAGCTTCGGCGGGGTCGGGCAGGCCCGGTTTCACGGTTAGCTCGGTGCCGCCCAGCAGCCACTGCTCGCCCGGCAAAAAGGCGGCGTAGGCGGCCCGGCGCGGCTCATTCACCCATTCGAGGTACAGCGTGAGGTCTTCGAGAGCCGTGCCGGGGGGCAGGTCGAGGCCCAGCCAGAGGCGGCGGTGGGCGGCGGGCGGGGCGGCGGTGCGGTGCGCCAGCACCCGTTTTTGGCCGCCGGGCTCTAGCTGCCACACGGTATCATCGGTAGCCAGGCAGCGCACCGCGCCGCCCACCAGGCGGGTATCTTGCAGGGGCGAAAAATACACTTCGGGCCCGGCCGCCTGCCGGCCCACCGTGGCCGGCTGAAACACGAACTGCGCGCTGGCGGGCAGCGTTACTGATGCTTCGCGGGCGCGGGCCTGGGCCACGGCGTAGGCCGGCTGCGCAATATCGACCACGTCGGGATTGAGCAGCGTGGCCAGGCGCTCGAGCAGCCGGTGCTGGGTGTGCTGCAACTCCTGGCCCATCTTTTCAAACTCCACGGCGCAGGCCTCCAGCAGCAGGTGCACCAGCGGGTCGAAGCCGTCGAGGTCGTTTTCGGCGTAGCCCCAAAACTCGGCCGCCTGGCGCGTGAGGCGGCTCTTCACGCTGGCTTTGCTGAAATCGGGAGCCGGAGTAGGCGAGGAAAAAGGTAGCGGAGGCAGCACAGTGGTGAGGTGGTGAAGTGGTGAGATGGTGGGGTAAAGTGGTGCGCAACGGTCGTCATGCTGAGCGCAGCGAAGCATCTCGCGTGGTGCAGTAATCAATGCGTAAGCAAAGAAGCGAGCGAGATGCTTCGCTGCGCTCAGCATGACGACCGTTGCGCACCACTTTACCAATTCGCTCAGTCAACGGCCAGCGGGGCGACGAACAGGCTGGCTTGAAAGGTGAAGGGCTCGTTGGTGTGGTGCAGGGTGGCGCTCACGCTCACATCGAGGCGCTTGCGGATGCGCTGCTGCACGTTTTTCAATTCAAAATCGAGGATAGCCAGCTGCACCCGCGCCCGCACCAGGCGCGGCTCGAAGGTGCGAATAGTGTGCTCGATGGACTGCTGCACGCTGTCTTTCCAGCGCATGGTGGTCATGGCCTCAAAGTCCTGCTCCCACACCTGGCAGCCAAAATCGGGCTCGTAGCGCGACTCGCCGAAGTACGTGGTCAGCATCAAATAAAGGTGCTGGGCAATGGACTCTTGCCGCGAGCAGCGGGGCAGCGACTGGCGCTCCACGATGGCCGCCAGGTCGAGGGGCAGGCGGTAGTAGGTATCGGACATGCGCGAGGGAAGGCAAAATGCCGGGTTTTGGCCCCGAAACTTACGCCGGGTTGGGGGTTTCGTTGCGCGGGGGCGGCCGGGCTACCTCATCCTTTTGCCGGGCCGGTGCGTACTTTGGGCAAGCTCTGCGGAGCGAAGTTGCATCCTCTACCTTTTCCTTCGTTGTATGGCTTTCAGCGCTGCTCTTTTGGTTAATGGCAAAAGCTACGTGGTGCGCCGCTTTGCCTGGGGGCTGCGGCAGCAAACCGACGTGGTAGGCCGCCCCGATGCCCGCGTGCAGGGTGGGCAGCTGCAAATAGAGCTCGACTCGGAGCCCGACGAGACGCTGCACCATTGGGCGCTCGACGATACCAAGCAGCTAAGCGGCGAGCTGGTGGTATTTGCGGCCGACAATGCCCTGGTGCGCCGCAAAACCATCGCCTTTTCCGATGCCTACTGCGTGGGCCTGCGCAAGCTTTTCGACGGCAGCGCCTCCGACCAAGGCATGACTATGACCCTGACGCTGTCGGCCAACCAGCTGCAAAGCGGCGAGGTGACGCTGGATAATCAATGGCCGGTGTAGCAACCAGAAACCAAAATCACGCTTATGTCTTCTTTTCGCGGTATGCTGCTGCTAGCTGGCCAGGAGTTTCCGATGGTGCAGTGCAGCTATGAGTTTGAGCAAGCCACCAGCGAGCGCGGCCGCGTGATGGCCAAGGTGCGCAGCGGCCTGCTGGTGCTGCACCTCGACGTGCCCGACAGCGACCAGCTACTGGCCTGGGCCAACGACCCGCAGAAAAAGCTGAGCGGCTCCGTCGTTTTCAACGAAACCGACCGCCCCGTGGTGCGTGAAGAATTGGCCTTCGAAGACGGCTTTTGCGTGGCCTACGAGGAGAATTTTCAGTCGGGCGCGGCCCCCGAAGGCGCCTACCGCTGCACGCTGCACATTTCGGCCGCCCGCCTCACGCTGGGCACGGTCGCCAAGGATAATACCTGGGTACAAACCCGCTGAGCGCGGGTTTTACAACTGCCTTATCGTCTGGGGCGGGCTGGCGGCATTTCGCCGCCTGTCCGCTTGGTAGCATGCGAGCTACACTGACGACGAGCGGATAGGCGGCGAAAAGCCGCCAGCCCGCACCACTTTACTGCATTCATGCTGACAAGCTAGCGCTGCTGCAAGTCTGCCGGCACGTCAGCATCGGTTATTAGGGCCTCTTGGCGCGGCTGGGAAGCGGCCAAAAAAGCCTCAATTTGGGGGGCGCTTTGGCTGAGCGCTGGCAGGGACTTCAGTAGCTCGTCGGTGGCGGGCACCCGGTAGGCGCGGCCGGCGGGCAGGTGCAGGAAAACCACCTCATACGTTTGCTGGCGCTTGAACTCGTAGAATGTCAGCCACTCGCCTTCCGCGCTCCAGTGCACAAAAGTGGGCGCGTCACCGGGGCTGAGGGCGTGAGCCAGGTAGCCGGCGCGGTAGTAAAGCAGGCGCGGCGCGGCCGCCGCCCACACGGCCAGCGGGGCCAGCGCATTGCCCCACACCTCTTGCGGCGGGCCGAGCACGGCCACGTAGCGCCCGCCGGGGCTGGGCTGCTCGGTGCCCGCGGGGCGGCTATTTGTAAGGAACTTCCACATAGCCGGCTTCTTTGGCCATGACCCTGAGTAACTGGTGCCCTCCCCCGCCCAACGGGTTGTGCTGCGAGGCCACGGTGCCCTCCACATATATCCCGAACCGCCGCACCGTCCATCGGCGCGAAGCCCGGTTGAGCGAGCCAGGGTAATCGAGCGCCAGCCTTAGGGCGGTTTCGGCTGGAGTAGCCATTCGCTGATTGGACAGCCAGCGGCCCGTGCGGGCCCGGCCCAACTCTTCCTGTACCTTAAAGCTGCGCTGCCCTACGCCCAGGTTAAAGCCCCTGACATCGCTAAAAGCCTCGGCAATCGACGGCGTGCGGGCCAAATAACGCGTGGCGGCTACCCGGTTGAGGGTGGTGGCGCCTTCGGCAGCCAGCTTGGCGGCGCCGCCCGCGCCCTTGGCCAGCACCAGTTCGCCGATAACGCGGCCCACGGCGCGGCCCCACTGCCGGGCCGTCCAGTGCGGGGCGTCGCGCATGAGCTGCTTCACGGCGTTGATGATATCGGCCATGCGCCGGGCCACGTGGGTGCCCAGGCGGGCATCGAGGGCGCGGGCGGCGGCCAGGCTCTGCGCCACGTTGAGCGGGTCGAGCAAACCTAGGGCCGTGAGCGTGGTGCCCATTTCGCGGTAGGTCGCGAGTTGCCACATGTCGTGCGAGAGCAGGCCCCAGGTGCCCTTGAGTGAGTCGCCGAGCCCGTCCATTACGCCTTGGCTAAACTGCATGCAGGCCGTGGACAGCGACTGCCCCGAGCTGGTGAGAAACACCAGTAGCGTGGGGCCGGCCGTGGTGCGCGGCCGGGCGGGCGGCGGGGTACCGCGCCGAATCACGGCGTCGTTGAGGCTGCGCGAGGTGACGCGGCGGGGCGCGCCCACCGGCGCGAAAGCGCCCGGCCGGGGCGGGCCGCTGGTGGCAAACGTATGGCGTGCGGTGCGGGGGCTAGTAGAAGGCATAGCGCGCGGCAATAATAACGTGAGGCTCCTCCTTAACGTAGAGGTCGTAGCTTAGTTCAGAGGTTGCTTAGCTGGCCGCCGGTGTGGCGGGGCGGGCTGGTTGTTCTGCTTTCTTCTATGTCCTATCCTGTTCGAGTTACCGTGCAAGTGGAGGGTGGCAGCGCCCTCACCGACTTTAAGAGCCTGACTATCACGCAGGAGCTTTTTACGCATCACACCTTCGCGCTCGATTTTTCGTTCGAGGCGCTGGGCAAGTCGCTGGGTTTGCGGCCCGATGTGCTGTACACCCAGGCCCACGAAAAGCTGAGTGGCAAAGCCATCACCATCAGTTGGGTGAGCGCACTGCCCGCGGGCGGGGGCGGCAGCTTCGAGTTCAAGGGGCTCATCACCGAAACCAGCATTCAAACCAACGCCGACCTTACCAACTACTACCATATCAGTGGGGCCAGCCCCACTTTTTTGCTGGAAGATGGCAGCCAGAGCCGCTCGTTTGTGAAGCAGACGGTGCAGCAGATTTTCACGACCGTGCTGGGCGAGTACGCCGGCAATGCCTTTGCGCGCCAGCTCAAGCCCCGCCGCCAGGCCGTGCTGCCCTACGTGGCCCAGTACGACGAAACGAATTTTAATTTTCTGAGCCGGCTGGCCGCCCAGCAGGGCGAGTGGTTTTACTACGACGGCACCACCTTGCAGCTGGGTTTGGCGCCGGGCACGGCGGTGCCGTTTCAGAGCAACGGGGTACAGAATTTTACCCTGACCATGAACTTGCAGCCTGGCCAACTGCGGGGCAGCACCTACAACTACCGCACCCACCAGCAGCTACAGGCCACGGCCACGCCCCCGGCCGGGGGCGACGCCTTCAGCAAATTTGCCTTGCAGCGCTCGAAAGAGGTATTTACCCACCCCCACCGCGTGCTGGCCGACTCGGTGCTGACCGACACGCCCAAGCTGCAAGAGGCCATGGACACGCTGGCCGCCAAGCAGACCAGCGGCCTCGTGGCGCTGGAAGGCCACGGTGAGGCCTTCTCTATAAAGCCCGGTAGCCTGCTCGACGTGCGCGACGCGGCAGGCGTGGACTACGGGCAATTTCGGGTGCTGGCCGTGGCCCACGAACTCGACGGCGATGGCAACTACCAAAACCGCTTCAAGGGCATGTCGGGCGCGCTCGACACGCCGCCGGCCAACGAGTTTTACGCCCCGCCCGCCGCCCACCCCGAAGTAGCCGAGGTCATCGACCTGGCCGACCCGCGCCGCCTGGGCCGGGTGCGGGTGCGCTTCCGGTGGGCCGTGGACAAGCCCGCCGATGCCGAAAGCGGCTGGCTGCGCGTGACCACGCCCTATTCGGGCGATGGTAAAGGTCACATGTTCACACCCGAGGTGGGCTCGCAGGTGCTGGTGAGCTACGAGCACGGGCTGGCCGATTTGCCCGTGGTGGTGGGCAACGTATTTCACCCCGACAATAAGCAAAATAAGCTGTACAGCCCGCCCAACAACAATCTGAAGGGCATGCAAACTGCGGGCGGCAACAAGTTTGTAATGAGCGAAGTGGCCGGCGCGCAAACCATTCTACTGTCTAATTCCAATAAGAAAGACACGGCTATTTTGGTTGATTTTAAGGGTGACGGCAGCATCACGATTAAAACCAACGGACCAATCAACCTCGTGTCGGGCGACACGATTACGCTGGAAGCGGTCAAGAATATCGAGCTACGGGCGGGCGAAGACATTAGTATTGCGGCGCAGAAGAATGTCTCGGTGGCCGCCCGCGAGGAGAGCGTCAGCGTGCGGGCGCAGAAGGAATTGCAGCTAACTGCCGTGAGCGACGACCTGACGCTGCAAGCATCCAGCAAGAAGCTAGTAGCCAGCGCCGTAGACAACCTGGAAATCACTTCTTCCAGCGTAGTTAAAGTGAGCGGCCAAGATGTAAAACTCAATAACCCCGGGTAGTGCCCATGGCTGTGCCCCCCACTACCACCCTGCCCCCGGCTACCCGCCGGGCGGTGCCCAATCCGCACCCCGAGGCCTACTCCCTGCCCGTACGGCTGGCCTTGCAGGCCACGCCCCCCGACGGGCTGCGCTATGCCCTCACGTCGTTTTGGGAAGAGCGCCACGCTGGGCAGCGGGTGCAGCGCACGACCATTGAGAAAGCGCTGACCTTGTATTTTAAGCCGGCCAGCGCAGGCCTGGGTCACTTGACTTACTTAGCCGCCCCGCCCGCCCTGCGCAAGCCCGACCCTTCGGCCTTTGAGAAGGTGGTATTGCTGCTGGCCTCTCTCTACCAGCACCTGGAGCTGAGCGTTTCGCCGGCGGGCCACTTGGTAGCGTTGCACAACTACCCCGCTATTTTGGCAACCTGGGAGGCTGTGCAGCAGGAACTGATACGGCGCTCGGGGGGCGATGACGACGTGACGCAGCAGCTATTAGCGTCGGTGGGGGCGCTGCTACAAAGCCCCGCCAACCTACTAGCCTCGCTAAGCTACGACTACTCGTTTGGCTGGCTACTGCCCGATTTCTATGCGCAGCGGTTCGAAAGTGGCTGGCGCTACGAGCAGCCGCGGTGCTTTGCCCGCTTTTTTGCCGGCGCCGACTTGTGGTTTACAGAGCGGCTGGAGGTGGGCCTGGCCCCGGCGGCCGGGCAGGTAGCGCTGCACCTGCGGGGCCAGCTCGATGCCAGCCGCACCGACCTGCTCGCCGTGGCCGAGCAAATAGATGCCGAGCGCGCCGCTGCCGGGGCTGAAGCCCCCGCCACCAGCCCAGCTATGGTGAGTGCCGACTACGAAGCGACTTACCTGCTCGACCAAGCTACGGGCTGGCCCGTGGCTTTGGATGCGTCCGTGCGGTGCCAGGCGGGAACCGATTATCGCAAGGAATACTTTTTTCGTCTCGAACAACTGCCTGCCTCATGAGCCAAGTCGGACAAGAATACGTGTGCCACGGCGCCATTTGCCGCTGCGATAAGGGCTCGCTGCCTAGTATGCTGCAAGTAGTAACCAACCAAACGGTGCACTTGCAGGGCAAGGCCGTGGCTACTACCCTCGACAAGCTATTTGTGCCCTTCGGCACCTGCCTGATAAAGAATAATACGCCTTGCTTCCCGATGCTGCTGCTATGGGAAAAGTATTTTGAGCGCGTGAGCCTGATTGCCCCTGGCTGCCACCCGCTGCTCGAAAAAAGCACCATTCGCTGCGCCATTGGCGGTGAGGTCAGCATTATGAGCACCTTGCAAGTGTCGGTGCCCCTGCCACCGCTGCCCGCACAGCAGGAAAGCGTGCGCACCAGCATCCTGACTTTGTGCCCGCTGCTGCTTCACCCAACCGACCCCGCGTAGCCTCGCCCCTAGGGCTTCTTATCTGGACCTAACCCGCTTGTCCTATGAGTAATCCTTATAGCACTACCTACTCCGGTATGCTACTCAAGCCCGCCGCCAAGCCGCGGGCCGGTACTCCCTACAACAATACGTACTCCGGCATCTTGCTGAAGGCGAAGGCCAAGCCACGCACTGGCATGGACAAGATGCTGATTGGCAAACCAATGGGCCGGCAAAACCAGACCGGAGTTCCGGTGACGGTCGCCATCTTCTTCGATGGCACCGGCAATAACCGCAACAATACGGCTCAGCGCCACATGGTGCAGCAGGGTAAGCAAGAGGAAGATGGTATTCGGCGCACCGGTAGCTTCGAGAAGTACGGGCTCAAGAAAGACAAGAAGACGCTGACCAACTCCAGCTACGCCGCTGGCTACTCCAACGTCTCCATCCTAGAAAGGCTGAACACCTTGCGAGAAATTTCTAAACAGGAAATATCTATCTACGTGGAAGGTATCGGCACGATAGATGACCAAGGGGATACCACGTTTGGCTCCGCCCTCGGGAATCGAACAACTGGTATTGAGGCCAAAGTAAAACGGGGCATCATGCTGCTGGCGCAACGGATTGAAGAAACGTTGAAGCCCCTACGAAATACGTATGTGAATAAAGTGACTATCGACGTGTTTGGCTTCAGTCGGGGGGCGGCCGCAGCGCGGCACTTCATTGCGCAGAAGCTCAATAAAAAGTCCCCATTAGCCGTGCGCCTGGGTACGGCCGATGCGGAGATTAAAATCAGATTCGTAGGCATCTTTGACACGGTATCTTCTTTCGGCGTCAATGGCGTAATACTTGAGCGTAGCAACGTCAAGGAGTTGGGCCTGGACCTGGGCACTACCGTGCCCGAGAAAGTAGTGCACTTAACGGCGGGCAACGAGTACCGCAAAAACTTTTCTCTGACCGATATAACTTCTTCGCTGGGGAAGGGCTACGAGCTGACCCTACCGGGGGTACACTCCAACATCGGGGGCAGCTACGGCGAGCAGGAAGACGAGGAGCGCCGCCTACACCTGTGGGAGCGCGATGCGCTCATCGCGCAGGGCTGGTATACCAAAGAGGAAGCGCCCGTGCATGAGGACCCCGTCTACAATGAGTATGGCATGCAGATTGGCACTACTAAGTGGGCAGTGGGCAAGCGCAAAGACCTCAACCAAGACTACCAGTTCATTCCCCTGCGCATCATGGCCGAGAATGCCGAAAAACTCGGTATGCTATTGGAGCCTTTGCGTGGGCGCTATGCAAAATATACCATTCCTCCTACTCACCCACTGGCCCCGGTGCAGGCGGCTATTCTAAGCCAAGCGCCCCCTCCTGGGGCTATAGGACGGCACGCGCTGGTACTGCACAAAGAATGGACGCAGATACCGCCCGGTGCCAACGTCAAGACGTTGAAACTTACGGAAGGACAAGCTGTGATGCTGCGCCACTGCTACTTGCGCCGCTCGGCCAGCATTGGGCCTCAGGGGCTGGCTGACGGCTTGGACCGACTGGGCATGGGCGAGCGCCGCGACGACGAAAAGCGTCCTAAACGCAAAATATTTCCTGGTTAATTTCCCTATCCATGCGCTTCGCTTTGCTCACTCGTCTGACCCTACTGGCTGCCTTAGGTCAGGTACCAGTTGCTTGTGGTCAGTCTACCACACACTCTTCTCCCTCCCACCGCATGCAGAAATACCAAACCGAGAAATTTCGTCTATCCGCCGGCCCTTGTGCGGCCGATGGCTACTGGGTCACTATCCAGAGCGCCAGCTTTATCAACTCGCAGGGCTCCGGCTTTCCCGTGCCCAGTGGCCATACGCTGCGCGGCAATTGGGGCGCCTCGGGCACGGCATGGGCGGTGGGCGACGAGATGCAGGCCGTACCCGAGCGGCTCACGGCCCTCTGGTTTTCCTACGCCGAGGACAAGTTCTACCAGGGAGAGTTCACTTTGCCCCAGCAAAAGCTCTACGACCTGCTCAAGGCCGGCACCTGGGATATTCGCAAGCAAAAGCAGGTGACTTACCACACCTTCACCGTGTGCGTGCTGCCCAAGGGCGTGGTGGTGGTCTGGCTCACGGGCGGCAACCAGGTGCTGGTGGGCCGCTACCAAGCCCACGAAATACAGCCCTCCGCCGCCGATTATAAACGCTATTATGGCCCCGCCGACCGCCCCAGCATGGTCAAGGAAACACGCGAGGAGATGCCAGCACACGTGCAGGCCGAAATCAAGGCGGGCACGCTGAGCACCAAGAAGTGGGACGAGTACCTGCAAACCTATCCCTGGCAAGTCGCCTTCAACGTGCCCTTTCCGCTCTCCGAATACAGCGTCAACTTCGTCAATGCCGAGCGGGCCAGCGACCCGCTCACCCGCACGGGCCTGGAGCCCTATAGGCAGTACCTGCTCACGCCCGCGCCTAAGCCCGCCCCCAGTGCGGGCTACTTCTACGGCACGGCCGAGCACGGGGGCCATTACCTGGTGCAGGTGCGCGCCTTCGATGAGGCCGAAACGCTGGCCGCCTTCCGGGCCCTGCACGCGGCCAGCCCAAAAAGCCCAATTACCCTGCTTTTCACCCTTGATAAGCCCTTCCAGAAAGTCACCATGACGCTGCAAAACGAGGCGAAGAAAATTCCACTAACCAAAACGCCCGTGCAGGTGTTCAGCGAGGACTGATTAGCGCGATACGTCCCTTGCTCATCCTACAATATACTGGGGCTAGCTTTAGAGCTAAGGCTAGTTACCTGCTTGGCCAGACATTCCCGCAATCTGGTTTACCTAAACTGAAGGTTTCGACTCTCGACTAACTCACGTGCGCCCCACGAGCTCGACGGCGACGGCAACTACCAAAACCGCTTCAAGGGCATGTCGGGCGCGCTCGACACGCCCCCGGCCAACGAGTTTTACGCCCCGCCCGCCGCCCACCCCGAAGTAGCCGAGGTCATCGACCTGGCCGACCCGCGCCGCCTGGGCCGGGTGCGGGTGCGCTTTCGGTGGGCCGTGGACAAGCCCGCTGATGCCGAAAGCGGCTGGCTGCGCGTGACCACGCCCTATTCAGGCGACGACAAAGGGCCACATGTTCACGCCCGAGGTCGGCCAGGCCTT
>Ga0265780_10000694_pt1 | contig 51046 bp, 61 predicted proteins | sample P1T30metagenome_FD_192432 | JGI IMG/M metagenome (GOLD analysis project Ga0265780, IMG submission 192432) | Plant litter microbial communities from East Loma Ridge, Irvine, California - P1 T30 | ecosystem: Environmental > Terrestrial > Plant litter > Unclassified | place: USA: California... | reverse complement strand
CACCCTCGCCACCCTCCCCCCAACCCCGGCCGGAATCCTCGGAACATCAGGAACCCTCTTCCCATCCGGCACAATCCTCACCGCCTCATCTCTCCGCAGATCCCTCTTACTCTGGCGCTTCGTCAGCCGCGCGCTACGAGTCGACGAGCTGGATTTCACGCGCTTGATGCTACGTCGTGCGTGTGAGTCGGGCTCGAGGTCACGTGCACTGGGGTGAGAGATGTCGGCTTCGCTGTCGGTGGGGATGGGCTTGTATGTTTCGTCGCGCTCATCGTCGGTGGAGATTGCTTTGCGCTTTTTAATGATTTTGCCGATTGGGGTTTGGGACGGTGTAGTGATGTGCGTGTCCTGACTAAGTTCCGCGTCGCTCGAATCGGGACTTGCTTTCTCTTTCTCCTTCTCCTTCTCCTTCTCCTTCTCCTTCTCATGTTCTTTTGGCAGCATCATCATCTTCGGCAAGGACGGCACGGGCGGCACATCTTTATGCAGCACGGTATTCAACTCCTTGCGTGCGCTAGCGAGTTTGAATTCGAGGTCTGACACGCGCTTGGATAGCTTCTTATGCTTGACGAGCTCTTTTTTACTCGGGGAGCGGTAGAGTGTGCCTGGTGTGCGCGGCGCGGGAGTCGTATTCCCAACAACATGTCCCTCTTTGAACACGACGGGTCGGCGGAACACTTTGGGCGTGGGCATAAGGCCCTGTTGCTGCGCGACTTTGAGCGCATGGTACGCCTCGTCAGCAGCTTGTTTGCGCTCATCAAGAACCAGCTTCTCCTTTTCCGCGTCCGAAGCGCCAGCCTTGCGCTTCCCCAGCACGCTGCCAAACACGGATGCGAACGCGCGCGAGAAGCGGCCCAGCGTATTGGTGCTCTCGGGAGCAGTGGGTGGTGCAACAACCGGCTTGCCAAATATCGGCGTCTTGCGGGTTCCGCCCTTGCTTGCGGCCGGCGGCGCGGCATTCTCCTCATTGAATTCATCGAGCATGTCTTCTATGCCGAGGTCTTTCCAGAGCTCGTTGGGCGGGGGGTGGATTGAGCTTGTGGTGTTTGTGTGCTCTTTGAAGCGCGAGGTGCGCGGTCGCGCGGGCGTCTCGGTCTCGTCGTTTTCGCTCATGATCGCATACGGGGGATAAGGTGGGGGTCGATTATTGGCGTGCCTCGTGGCTCTGGAGCGTATTGGCGGGTGGGGTGGGGATGCAAGGGAGTGTGTCGACGTGAGCGGGTGTTTGTTTGCAAATGTTGGGGTATTTGGGTGCGGAGGTTGACCACAGCAACGCGTGGACCGTGACGGCGGGACCCCTGCATCAAATGCCGTGCCGACTTTTCTGTCACACAGTGCACGGGAATTCGCTAGCCTTGGATCATTTGAAATCTTGCTGAGTTTTTCATACAGAATACAAGCTGATTGAGGCGCTGGTACATGGGAAAATGCAAGCAGAACAAAGCCTACAGATTTCGTAACATTTATATTATCGCTAACTTAGATATACTGTATCACAAGAGCATCCCATCGCATTGGTACTTCCGTCTATATGCAGTCCAACAATCTCACCATCCCCTTCTCCACTCCAACAAAACATCCACCACCACCTACAACCTCGCCTTGACCGTCTTCTCCGCCGCCAACGCCTCCTCATAGCAATCATCCAAATGCTGTCGGAATACCTTCGCCGTCTGCGGCCTCTTGAGCTTAAGCCTGTCCATCATTAGCAAAGTCCCAACTGTCAAAGAGTATGACCACTTACGTCGGCGTCAACAACTGATTCTCAATCGTGAACGGGTCCAAAAACAGCCTGACAGCTTTAACACGCTCATAGCTGTTAAACTTATTCTTGCGTCCCACTTTATCCAGCTCCTTGAGCACCGCCTTCTCAATCTTCTTGTCCTTGCACACTTCTGCCACTTCCGCCTCCGTGACCGTGCGGCCCAGCACCTTGGACGCAAATGCAGGGAAGATGTCGACCGCGACGCCGAAGATGGCGACCAGGAAAGATTGGTGCGAGTCGCCGTGTACGTATGCGGATGCAATGTATCCGCAGTTCGCAAGGTACACGTTCTCGATGCGCTCGGGGCTGATGTACTCGCCCTGCGCGAGCTTGAGCACGTTCTTCCGTCGATCAATGACGCTGAAGCGACCCATCTCGTCGACGCTGCAAATGTCACCCGTGTGGAACCACCCATCCGCGTCGATGGCCTTGGCCGTTTCCTCAGGATTGCGGAAGTACTCCTTGAACATGGTCGTCGCGCGCGTGAGCAATTCACCCCTGGGGTGCGGCTTGTCGGTTGAAAGATAGTCCATGTCCGGGACGTCGAGCAGCATGTGTTCGGCATTAGGCGTCGCGCCGCCGCAATTGCCCATTGAGAAGTCGCCTTCGTGCTGGGCGAGGGCGACGGCATATGTTTCTGTGAGGCCGTAGCCTTGGGTGAAGTTATTGGCGAACACGATGCGCAGGAAGGAGTGTAGCGAAGGATCGATAGGCGCGGAGCCGCTGACCATGATCTCGCAGCGATCCAGACCGAGTCCAGCAGCCACTTTCTTCGCCCAGATGCGGTCGTAGAGCATGTGTGTGTTCGTGGGGTTGTGCTTGTCCTTGATGGCCGCGAGCTTGGCGGACACGACGTGCCTGGAGAGTGCGCCTTTCACGCCTGAGGCTTCGATAGTGGCTTCCTTGATCTTGGAGCCGAAGCGGTTGTACAGCCTGGGGACGCCGGAGAAGGTGGTAGGCCGCAGCATCTGCAAATCTTCGACGAGCTCGGCCACGTTGCCGTGGAAGTACCCGATGCCAGAACCGGCTGCGAGAGCGCCGTGCTCGCCGCAGCGCTGGTAGATGTGGGCGAGTGGCAAAAACGAGCAGATGGTGTGTATTTTATCGTTTCCGAAGAGTACCATGGACGAGCATGTGGCGGCGTGTGCATTGCGGTGCGAGAGCACGACGCCCTTTGGGTTGCCTGTTGTGCCAGAGGTGTAGTTGATAGTGCAAGTGTCGTCTGGTGTTGGTGGGTTGAATGGCACGGGCTGCTTCTCGCCCAGAGCCTCGACATCGCGGATGTAGTGGATGGCGACACCAAGCTCGCTAGCAAGAGAGTTTAAAAGATCACCCTTGCTCTCGCCTGGGAGCTCGCCCTGAGATATTGGGTCCAGCACGATGATGATCTTAAGGGTCGGCAGCCGCGGCTTCAGCTTGAGCAGCGCTGTGACGTGGTTCAGGCCCGCGACCACGCAAGTCAGCTCTGCGTGGTTGATAATGAACTCTGTGGCATCTGGGCCGAGGGTGTCGTAGATGGAGACGGTGAAGAGGCTCTGGGACATGCAGGCGAGGTCGGTGATCTGCCATTCGGGCCTGTTCTGGCACCACAGCCCAACGCCGTACTTGGTGGCCGTCACGCCCGCCTGCTTGTGCAAGTGCACCAGGCCCGAGCCAAAGTCCGCCCGCCTCTTTGCGACTGCCGCATACTCCTCCCACACGTATGCGCCGAACTTCCTCGTGACGGGGTCATACGGGCGGTGGCCCAGGCACCTGTTTCTCGGGTATCGCGCAACCGTCGCCTCGAAGGCTTCGTGGGATGTCGTGATCTCGGGGACCAGCGTCTCGAGCAGCGGCCTGTCGACGAACTTCCAATGCCTGTAGATGGCACTTCGTCCCTCTTTCTTGGTGCCGGGGAGAGGGACGCTGTATGGCTGTCCCTTGGGACCAGGCGTGTGAAGCTCAACGGCGCGCTGAACTTGCGGGTCCGAGGAACCGAACATGATGGGCGAGGATAGAGACAGTCGCGTCTGCGTTTAGAGAAGAGCTGTTCTGTCTTCTACACACCGTCAGCAACAGGGCGAGTGACGCTGTAGTGGAGTCTTACCCCAGACTAAGAAGCGCCACCAAATGTAAGATGCAGTGAGCAAAGCTATTTCCAGCTCAAGCTTGATAATGAGAGTGATGGCGATGCAGACTGACTTGAAAAACCGCTCTCACAAAGACGACAACACGATTGCACGCCAAACGCGGTGCAGCAAGGGTCGACCCCATATAAAGCCAGCAGCCCACATTTCTCCAACGTGCCTCGGTCTACTTCGTGCCCTGCGCGCGAGCCTCCGCGCCAATCCGAAAGAGCCTCGTGGAGCCAAGCTGTGCGGTGCGCCCTGGGCTCGGAGCATCGTCATGGTTCTGGCACGAGCCCGAAGCCGTCGATCAGAAAGAAGCTGAGCGCCCGAGATGTACTCCCTTGGTGTGGGGAAGGCGCAGACGTCGCTTGTGACTTGCATTCCATCTCGTCTTCCATGAGACTCACGAAACTTTATAGCTTTTCGCTGCTGTGCCGCCAGACTGCCTTGTCAATTTGCAGTTTTCTCTTCACATGCAGTCGTGCATCTGCACATGCAAAATGATGCACCACGCGGACGCGACCCCTGTCCGTACGCGTGATCCCTTCGGCTATGCCTTGATTGGCTGTTTCAAAGTTTAGCTCCTCGAGAACTGCCTCGGTCTGTTTTGCGAATATGCTTTAGCTTCAGTACCTTCACCGCGGACCTTGTCACATTCAGGTGAATTTGTGAAGCTTTAACGTGCTCCAAGGAATTGTTGAGAAGAATGATCGTTTTTGACATGCAAGAGTGTGGAGCCTATTCAGTACTTTCAGTACTTTGATCGAGCCAGCACAGCGAAGTCTTCATTCTCCACGTACGTGAGCGAATTAAAGGTCATTGAAGGCTTACCAGCTGTTAAAGCAACGACATCTCTGTCTTTTCATTCTCAATTCATCTACCCACTACACCTGCGCCCTTCCACCCATCCCACCTACACCACACCACACCCCAGCCTACGTGGCCCCCGACAAACTCGCCGAAGCCTCCCCATCAGCCTTAACCTCCTTATTCCCCGGCGCGCCCTCCTGACCCGGCTTCGTCGCACTCGCCTTGAAGCTCTGCACAAAGTCCGCAATAATATCGTCGATATGCTCAGTTCCGACCGAGATACGAATGAGATCCTGCACGAACACGAATCAGCAAACCATCCTTCCTCTCAAAGGTGACTTAGTACATACCTCCGTGACACCCGAACTCTCCTTCTCAGCATCACTCAACTGCTCATGCGTCGTCGTCCACGGATGAATAGCCAGCGTCTTACTATCCCCCACATTCGCCAGATTAGATATCAACTTGAAATTATCAACCACCTGGCTGCCCGCTTTCCCACCCCCCTTGACACCAAACGACAACACACCCCCAAAGCCCCGGGGGAGATACTTTTTCGCCAGCTCGTGGCTCTGATGACTCTTCAACCCAGGATAACTCACCCAGCTCACATTCTCATTCGCCTCGAGCCAGGACGCGAGTTTAAGCGCGTTGCTCGCGTGGCGCTCACATCGAAGCGAGAGCGTCTCGATGCCGAGGAGCAGTTGCTGGGCAGCGAAAGGGTTCAGAGCGGCGCCGAGGTCGCGCTGTATTTCGACGCGCGCTTTGATGATGTATGTTATTGCGCCGAAGGTGTCGTGGAATTTTAGCCCGTGGTAGCCTTCGGAGGGGTCGTTCATTTGCGGGAAGCGCGTGGCGTGCTTGGCCCAGTCGAATTTTCCCGAGTCGACGATTACGCCGCCGATGGTGGTGCCGTGGCCTGTGGGGGGTGGTTAGAAGGGGGGATGAGGGTTGGGAGGGGGATTGCGTACCTCCGATCCATTTTGTGGCGGAGTGCACGACGATGTCGGCGCCGTGGTCGATGGGGCGGATGAAGTAGCCTCCTGCGCCAAAGGTGTTCTGCGTGAGGTAAGCAAGTATTTGTTTCTTGGGATACGCTGGTACTTACGTCCACGATGACAGGCACGCCAGCTTCGTGCGCAATAGCCGTAATCTTCTCAAAATCGGGCACATTGTACTTCGGATTTCCAATGCTCTCAAGCTATCCAACCCGTCAGCCCCAACCACCAAACCCTCCCATCCCCCCTCTAGTCAACACTTACATAAATCGCCTTCGTCTTCCCATCAATCGCGCCCCTAAAATCCTCGGGCTTATCCCCATTCACAAACTTCGTCTGGATGCCTAGCCGCGGAAAGAAGACTTTGAACTGGTTATACGTGCCGCCGTACAAGTTCGACGTGGAAATGATGTTGTCGCCTGCGGACGCGAGGGTCGAGATGGCGATGAACTGCGCGGCTTGGCCGGATGCTGTGGCGAGTGCTGCGACGCCGCCTTCGAGGGCCGCGATGCGCTTTTCGAAGACGTCGACGGTCGGGTTCATGATGCGGCTGTAGATGTTGCCAAATTCTTTGAGGCCGAAGAGCCGTGCGCCGTGGGCGGAGTCATTGAAGGTGAAGGACTGGGGATTGTGAGATGGGGCTTTCCGGTTTGGGGGGAGACGTACGGTTGTTGCGTAGATGGGTACGGCGCGGGAATTGGTTGTTGGGTCAGGGACTTGACCTGTACAGTATTTGTTAATAATGCTGCTCTTTGACTTGCTGTGCGGGTGTGGTACCAGCGTGCAATTGCAGCGTCTCAAAGTTCTTGGAAAGTTCTTCCGCCATGGTGAGATGATTGTCTCGTTGGTGAGTGTTTGGTCAAGGAGAGGAGGTATGCAACCGAGTCGATGTGCTGAAGAAGGGGAAAAAAGGACACAAGGGTGCTTTGCGAAATTTGTATTGCGAAAAGGCCGGCGCTTATCACGTCATACAGCTAGTCCGTCCCACGCATGAAGGCGTTCCGGATAGGATCATCTTGTTGCTGCGGTTTCGGTCGTGCCTCTCAGGGTCCCAAACGTACAACGGGGATCTATTTGATTCCTGCTTCGCACCCTTTCTCTACAAACGCTGGATACGTACATCTGAAGCATTGTTTATGCTGAATCTTTTAGATTTGAGTCTCATAATGTCCAGAAAGAAGTGGCTGAGTGGCCGAGGAGGCATTGTGCGAGCGAGCACGCAATTCACGAGGAGGGGTAGTAAGAAAGCTACCCCGCGGACAACCAAATACATGGGTCCATGTAACCGAGTCATTCCTCAGTCCGCCTTACGGCGATGAGCAATTGTTTACACTAAGATTTGAGCGCGTGTCGATGCCGGCGTGGGATCCGACGTCGCTCGAAAGGATGGTAAAACAGGTCGCCCTGTCCATCACCGTGCATTTGAGCATCTTGAAGCTGGTGATTGATAGTGATAAATTGGCATAATATACTAGCTACATAACAAGGAAACCTCCATGTGCGCTGAGGAAGCGTGAATAGATTCAAGGTACATAAAGGAGAACATTTTGCGCGCCGCTCGAGGGAGCGGTGCATGGCAGTGAAGTTCGACAGAAATCGAACAACATGTGGTGGGAGGGGATATATCGCAAGGACTTTGTCGCCGTCGTCGCTGCGTTTCCCAGGTATACAAACAAACATGGTACGACATTAAACATTTCCTCCGAAAACAAGTTAACAAGAACGCCAACACAAGAACTTACGCAAAGCTATGCTGAGAGTACCGCCGACCGACTAGTAGAGTACCTACAACAACGCGTCAGCATGGTACAGCAAGGATCAAACACCAACTTCTGGGACGTGGCGTTGACGCTGTGTACCATCTGCGCGGCGGTAGCTCATGGCCGCCCGGTCCATGGGTTCTTCCATGTCTGGCGAGTCGCACGTGTCGTAGTTGTAATTGTTCGGATTGGGCCGTGCTCCGCCAGTCAGACGTTCGTTGACATGCCGTGTATCAAAGGTGCTTGAGAAGGAGCGTTTTTGGCCAACATTGGTTTGAACCGGTGGAAGACCTGAAACTGCGAAGCGATTCATGCCATAGTTTTGAGGCGCAGAGTCAGGGTGGGCAGACATGGTGGCAGAAGACATTGTTCCAGACGAAGTGGAGCCAGGTGGCGATTGATACGAGGGTGACACTGGTTCGTGCTTGTCGGCGGCCAAGGGCGGTTGCAAAGTCTTCAGTGTTGGCAGAATGTGAGAGTTGGGCGTATGCATTGGAGTCGGGATCGAGTGACCATGTGGAGACGTTTGATGAGACTGCAGCGATTGACCCATTTGCTGTGGCTGTCTGTACTGATCCATGGAGGAGCTATACGGCGAGACAAGGTGATTGGTTCCAGGGTACTGTTGAGGAGGCTGCGTGAGAGACGGACGGCGGTATTCGGCAGGCGGTGCATAGTCAGGTACGGACTCGTGACGAGCTGGGGCGGACTGCTCATAGTGCGACTGCTGCTGCTGCTGGTAGTTTTGGTAACCATACTGCTGATTCATCTGCATTGCCGATTGGTTCTGGTAGCTGTTGTGATGGAGCGACTGGGGCTGGTGAGACTGGTGGGACTGATGGGACTGGTGAGACTGGTGAGACTGGTGGGCAAACGGAGCCTGAGGGGGCTGCATCATGCCACTGGCTGGCGGAGAAGTGTACTGGCTCTGGTAATGTGGCTGGTGCTGGTGCTGGCTGGCCGCGTACGAAGGCATTTGCTGAGCGTAGGCAGTGGGCTGCGGAGGCGCCAGCTGCTGGTAACTGTTGGTCGACTGGTACGGTTGCGGCATATCGTCCATGCTTGGACGGCGAACGGCAGACAAAGAGTGGTTGCTGGCATTGGAGGCTGAGCGAGTACGTTCCGTATCATACGAAACACCATGGGGCTGGGCAAATTCATCGGGCGTGGCGGTGCGACGGGGAGCATCGTAGCCACCATTTTCCTCGTCGAACTCATCGTAGTCCTTGCCGCCCTTGTTCTCGCGGCGGCGCATGCGCACATCACGGCGGATGCGGACACGGCAGCCCTGCTCGGCAACCATGCGGCTGAGGGCAGTGCTCTCGGAGAGACCAGGGAACTTCTTGGCCGAGAAGACGGTGAAGGGCGCAGACTTGACTTCGGCACGGTGGGTGACGAAGTGGTTGCCGTCGAAGATGACGTCGGGATCCTCTGGGTCCAGATCCTTGACCTCGCTCAGGTTCTCGAACAGGGCAAAGCTGAGGCGGTATTTGCCCTCGTGACGGACAGACAGGTCCGGGAAGATGAAGTAGCCGGCGGGAGTAGGACGGTCGAGGTAGGCCATGCCTGCCACAGGAGTGCCAGTCAGGACAGGAAAGCTGGGCGTAGAGGGCGGGGCACGGCCTGGGGCGATAGTGCGGGCATTCTCAAGACTGGCGTGAAGGAAGAAGTTGGCGTTGTAGCCGAACGTGATTTCCTGGTCATTCTCGAAGACGCGCAGCTCGACAATCGGCGGTGGGTCGACGGGGCGACGGTCGGCGCTCGACTTTGCGCCGCTACCACAGGCTCGGGCGCGTTCTGGCTGCTGGATAACCTGGAGGTTGTAGCGAATAGAGCGACCATCCTTGGTGGTGCGGACGGAAGAGCTTTTGGTCTCGTTGGAGACTGCGATGGTTGAAGCCATTTTGGGCAACTGCAATGAGTTAGCACTGTCTTTGGGGCCGAACGACTGCGAAACTCGATTCGGCTGCGTCATCTCACGTGTCGTACGCTGTTGACACTGCCAGATACAGATACAGGTGGAAAACAATAAGACAACAAATGAGAATGCGAAATAATGACTGCTAAGGGCAATGTCGATCAAGACGTGGTGCTGTTGCCGTTGAGATGATGCTGACAGGGCGCAGCCTTGCGAAGCCAGATTGGCGGCTGCCCCAAGAACCACGCACCCGGCATCGCCGCCGCAACAATGAAACGCAGCAACGCGAGCAATGACAGCGACAGAGGGTAGACTGACCTGCGATCGAATGTCTCAGAATCCGGTGTCAGTGCGATATCGATAGTCGTCCAGTCGCGTCGAGTACGGCGTGTGGTTTGCGTCGAGTGGCCGGTGCTGACGACGGAGTCCTGGAATGGGCGTGCGAGACCTGTCAGAGACGGTGGGACGCTCAATGAAGCGCGAGAACGAGCCGACCGTCTGAACGAACGTCGTTGCGAGAGCCGTTCAATCGCGCGCTCTTCCGTCCGTCGATATGGCGGTCGAGGGCTGGTGGAGAGTCGAAGAGGAGAATCCGCCCAGCGCGAGGAACAGGACAGGCTGGGATTGGGGGCGGGCTACCCACACCACCTGGGCATCAGAGGCCACGCACCTGTTGATCTCGCTGCGCTGGGTCGTCGGCTAAAGGGGAACAAAGGCGCCAGGGCCTTGGACGGGCCTATCACCGCCGCGACGCTTTCCCCAAAGAGCGACCCACGCGTGCAACACGACGACGGCTTGTCTGCCACCTGCAGACGCCAGCCGGAGCAAGATGAGACGACACCCCGCGGAGCATTGGCTTCGGCCGCCGTACGGATCAGCACCGCCTTTGGGCTCTCATCGAAACCTCCTTTGCGACACCAGACTGCGCTGTTCACTGTTGTGGGAGCAGTGCCGACGATGATGTGTATTACGCTGTGCAACCCGCTGTGGGAATCGAAACACGACGCTAGCCAGTTAGCCTCCCGATGAAAGTGACCTTGCTTCTTCCAACGCCATCGATAAAACTTGCCTGGGAAGAGACAGATGGAGACGCTGGACAGAGTTTTGGAGAGACACTGGTGCCATGCGCGTGGAAGCACTACTGTCCTCAACTGCTTTGAAAAGATACTACCTTTGTGGCCCGGCCAGAGTGTATTATTGGCGTGCATGCACCGCATTCTGCCTGCATCACATTCCCTTGTGCAACGCACGGCGGATAAGAGGGCGCACACAGCAGCGCGCATGGCCTGATGCGATGCCACCGTCCACAGTCTCTATCAGTCAGAATCAATCTGGGCGCAACATCAGCAAACTACTTTTTCCCATGCAGTTTTGCAGCTGACAACCTTCCCCCCTCTTGGAAGCCAATAGCCAGCAAGGCGGATGTGCTTGGGCCGAGCAGCGGCCTGTCTCGAAGGATAATCGTGGCTCAGAAAATCCCTGCTGCCATTTCGCTGGATTGCGCCAAGTGGAATCTCGTCCCGTGCAGCCTGGACCAGCGGACCACTAGCCGCAAACCATCCTGGCTTCCCGAGAGAGATCCCCAACGTCGTCGGGTAGATCTTGGCCCACATTTTCACACAACATTCGACGCTGAGTGTTTGAAGGCTGTTGCTCTTGTCTTTTTGGCTGGCGGCAGCTTGTGACATCAGGCCATGAGGCGGTCGGTATGCCAGTCCAAGTACGACTCGGACGTGCGCGATATTGTGGCTAAATGAGCGCTCGACAGCTTGAGAGTCCCCCACAATAAAGGGCATCGCCAGATGATAGGGCATTCCGGTATATCCCGGTGTGCTTATGGCTTGTGCAGTGCAGTGCCACAGCAGACCTCAGCCTCATGTATGCAGGTGTCCGTAGTATGATGTGTCCCTGGGAAAATCTCCCTGGAAACAATAAGGCTGAACAATCCCGCTTCCGCACTTCACCAACAACAACACCAAAAACCAACCAAGAACCATCTCCCCCAACGCACCTTAACTTGCCAAAGTCCTTCCCACCCGCACGTCTCCCGGCCCGCGCTCACTGCTCTTTCCCGAACACATACAACTCATGACCACAAAGCCACGTTTCTCCACATGTCAGCAACTTGCCCTATCCAGACACTCCAGCAGCACAGCTGCAAGAAAGACCGTATGCGGCCGCGCTTTCTCTGGGCGAAACATAGGGTTGCGCGGTCCACGTGGCTGTGGTATGGTTGGGTGTGCGCCTCAACGTGGGACGGGGAACGCCACTGGGTTTTGCGATGCGTTGGCAGATGGAAGTCGTTATGGTGAGTGTATGCTGAAACGACGTTGAGTGTAGAAGTGTTTGAAGTATTGTGAGAGTCGTGAAAATGTTCATGCTGAAAAGGTAGTTTTGCGCATTGAGGATTGTTGTCTCTTGTTTGAACCTAGAGGTACAGTACATATGGCACGGCGCTTGTCTTGTCCACCAGGTAAGCATGTTCATGACTGCAATTCTCACAGAGGAATACCTCGCCGCTCTGTAGGTTTGTACCCACGAAGTTGATCTAGCTACGAACGAAATCTCAATGTGAAGGATAAAGATCGCCACGCAAACGACTACGGAGATATACAGGACTATCCAATAAATTAATCTCCTCTTTGTATTAACTTCTTTCCACCTCTGATAAGCTTTGATCAGCAATGGGATGGAGACATTCTGGAAGATTTACTTGCTGATAGCTAACACTAGCTTCACCGTCCACGAGGATTATACCTCAACAACACAATATTCCCGTGCCTTCATCCAGTCCCATACCGCAACGCCTCAGCAAGAATCGCGCAAAGCCACAATCACAGAGGAGTAAAAATACCAACTCTTCACCGCGGATTCACTCTCCTCTCCTCAAAATTCGACGCAATCAGCCCCGTCAAAAGATCCCCCTCACTCTCCGGGAAATCCGACATAACACACCCAAAACGCGTATCCCACTTCCCCTTCAACCACGTCTGCAGCTCCCAATTACACCCCACATACCCACTCTCTCCACACGCCAGCGCCAACGGCGTGTGCGCCGGGAACGCAGTCGCCGACAAGAAATTGATGTACAAGCGATATGGAAAGCGGATATTAGTACTCGCTGACACAGCCCGTTTGTCAAAAGCAGCGAGCTTATCGGCTACGATTGCGCGCCCATCGAACATGCCCATGTAGTTGTAATTTATCCTAGATGAAAGTGGTCGAGTGGCTTGCGCCGATGACGATGTATGGAGAATTGTCGGTCCAGCCGTAGCTCAGGTCGATGCCGATGTGCGGGATAAGGGGGCCGGGCCATTTGTTGCTGATTTTGTAGCGGCGTATGAGTTGGAAGTGTTTGCGCGGCACGGCGATCAAGAGGACGGTGTCGGTTGTTAGCCAGTGGGTTGCGTAGTCGGTTGTGTATATGTCCATTGCTGCGGCGAAGGCGTACTCATCTGAGCTGTCGGTGTTTTCCTTCTTGATGCTTGCGAGGAGGAATTCGCGCGGGTGCTCGGCTAGCCAGGTGTACATTGTTTGGCACACCGAGTCGAAGGTGAGGCCGAGGCTGATGGGGCCGTGGTACATTTCGAGCGTGGTGCCGTTGAGTCTGACGCGCAGGTCGAAGCAGCGGACTCCGCTGTTGAGCTGGTCTAATATGCTCACGCTTTGCGTTGCGACAAAGGGGATGCCCCAGTGTAGTTTTACGCCGTACACGCGGTCGGCCGTGCTGTCGTGTGCGCCGGGGATGGTGAGCTGCGAAATGGGCTTGTCGTCGAAGGAGGAGGGCAGCGATGTCATCCATGTTGTTGGGTTGATGTCGATGATTGCGCGGGTTACGAAGAAGAATTGCGCCCAGTCGTTTTTGTCGCGGGCTGCGCAGTACAGGCGCCCGTTATAGACGGCTATCGTCATGTTTCCACCGGCTTCGATGCCGCTGTGCTCTAGAGCTTGCCAGCCTGTACCATCGGCATAGACGCTGAGACATATCATTCTACTACCATCCATGTAGACGCCGTAGGCTCGACTCATGACCGGGAAGCTGGCCGTATCGATGATGATTGAGCCGAGTGTAGTGGATTCAGTAGTGTTTGACCACTTCCCAGTCATGTTGTTGAATTGGATTGACACGACGGAGTTGGGCTCGATAGGGGCGATTGAAGAGTAGAGCAATCGCAAGTGGTCGCCAGTGACAACAAAGCCCGGACATCCACGATCGTGCGGTTGAAATACTGTATGAGCAGATGTCCATGTGTCCGACGATACTCTCCAGGTTAGGACCTGCACGTTCGAATTGGTGGTGACTGCTAGGAAGATTTGCTGGTTCCAGGTCGTTGCAGCAGGCTTGTGAAAGGGTGCAAGGTCAGAGGACAACTTGGTGTCTAAGAGCGATATCCACGTTCCAGTTTTGTCCTCATCTCAGTATATGTGGCACATTATGTCCATCTCGCGCTCGTTGGCGAAGAACAGATGCAACGTGTCGTTAACCGTGGTGACATCTATGCAGCTCTTGCCCGTCATTGTCACCAGCCCTTTGCCCTTCAATTCGATTTGTTTGGGTGGCGTTGCCTTGCCGTCCACGCCCATATGGGACCACCAGATATCATAGTAATGATCCGACTTTTCGCCCCAGAAGATGTACAGTCGGCCGGCGTGGTTGACCAAAATTGGGTAAACTCAATTAGCCCCGGGCTTGGGCGGAAGCAGATTTGGTGGAGTTGACCAAGCCATGGTTCTTGCTCTTCTTCGTGAGTCTGTAGCGTCGCTGAGATGTCATCCGTAGGCTCGAGGTGTATGTATGCTTTATCTATGCGTACAGCGAGGGAGGATTTGCCTTGGCTGGTCACGCTGAGCGGGTGCCGACTCACGATACCGTAGGAACGCTGCGCCATGCTTATGGCTTGCGTAAAATGTATATCAGTGCCTTTCTATGGCGTGCCAAGAAAGGTTGATGCATTGATGTTGTACTTTTCAGCTGCACAAGCTTGCTAGAACGACGCCACGCCTTCCTCGACCTTGCGATGTGCGCCACATGACGCACGCTGAAAGACCTTTATCTTCAGAAGGTGCAGTCAAGATCATCGACTCAACACAATGATCAAAATTCGCAGTATCGGCGGTCCGTTCTCTAGCTAATGGCAGGAACTAGATAACCACGCAAGACGCACGCACTGCACTGCTACTTCCACGCGAAAACATGCGTAATGACAATGGCTGCCGTGGATGAACTTGTTAAGCCTCAGTGGTTCGCGCAGTATTCTGGCGAGAACCAAAGTCCCCTAGAGCGAGTATGGTATGATTCCTGTATGTTTTGAGGCAGGATGCGTATTCGTAGGTATACAGCTTAGGCTATTGAAAAAGACAGTAAAGATCCGATCGAATGTTGGAAGTAAGGTAAGGATGTATAGGTCGTAGGACGTTGAAAGCAATGAAAGTCCTTATAGGCTGATAGTGATAACAATGGATATTCCCCTCTTGTCTTGTCCAACCATCTCTATAACGCCACGAATGCAAGCCTGATACGCCACTCGTATATCCCATTCAATCCAATTATACAGCAGAACAGGTCATAAGAAAAGTCGTAGACAAGATCGAATCAAAAGCCATTAAAGCCCGCAAAAGCTCCAGCACCCAACGCAGCCGCGCCGCCGAGCCACGCATTCGCAGTGATGGCTGGCATCGCCGCACCTGTGGACGATGCTGGAGCATTGGGTGCACCAGAAGCGTTCGGCACGCCCTCTGCACCCTTCTTGATCTCTTGGATACTTGTTTTCGTGGCGTTGAAGTTCGTCTGCGCGAGCGAAATCTCGTTGTTGTCGAGGTCGTACACAACGTACGCGGATCGTAAGAACGTATCACCAAGGATAGCCACTCCGTTCAGGAGTGGTGCGATGCCGAGAATGCAGAGTGCGCGGCCGCGGATTATTTGACTCGTGATGACGAGCTCGTTGTAGGGAACAGAGATGTGCACTCCGGAGAAGTTGAAGTCGAGGGAGCCTTGCTGGTTGGCGGCGTTGCAGTCGACTTGCGCGGCGCCGAGGGACGATTCGTACTGCGTGTTGAATTCTTGGAAGATCGCGTTCGCCACAGTGTTAGGGAGGTATGTGAGCGATGTTCCAGAGTCGAGGAGAACTGGCACATTCTGGTTGGAGAAGAGGGACTGGTTCCTGCCGCCCGGGCTGATTAATGCCATACCAGTCATTTCAATGACGAACTCGGCGTATATCGAACCCTGCTCCGGGAGAATGGGCAATGTTTGCAGCTCTCCGTGGTACTTTTCAGTGTCAACGCCGCCGAACAAGATGCTGCCAGTCGATGCGTCGAGGTCGTTGAGCCAAAGCGAATATGCATTCGATTTAATGGTGCCATCGTTCACCAGCTTTTGAGGAAGGTTCGGGTAGGGGTCCAAGCCTGCGAGTCCGACTTGCACCTCGTTGATGGCGTATCCAATACCAAGAATGCCTTCGGGTGACTGCGAAACGTACCCAATGCCGAATTGCAAGTTTTGTACCGTCTGGCTACCAAAGCGAAAAGTATCGGTGGCATAGTCTCCTGATGCTCCAGAACCGTCCGCGTAGCTGATGTTAAACACGCTGTTCACGTATTGGTATGTTGAAGAGTCATTTGAACTGTATGTGCCCGATATGCCGCAACGGTTGCCGCCTGTCCTGCAGAGCCGCGAATTCGCCGCATTGGCCCAGAGATCGCTGCTGCCAGTGTCGATGTGAAAGCGAAAGTTCTGCGGTGGTGTGCCGAGGCTTGCGTTTGCAAAGTAGAGTGTTTCGAGGTTGTCGAGCGTCTGCTGCACGGTGCTCTGCCGCCGTCGCAGCTGGTCGTGTTCTGTGGGATCGGCAACGTGGCGGCGCTGAATGTCGAGGCCGACTACTTGCGGGTTCTGAGGAAGAGTGTCAGCATCGTCATGTTGGTTGACCGGAAGTAAGGGCTCGGAAGCGGGAAGATTCGCTTCGAACAAAGCCAAGTATTGCTTACCTCTCTCGCGACAAGCCGTACCGCACTTGCTGACGAGACCAAACCGGCCGTAAAGAGCGTTGTATACTTCATCGCTGCACTTCCGATTACACAAGACTGTGGGAGTGATGGAATCTATATGAGGCGCCTCGAATGTGGCTGATGAAAGTCTGAGGCGCCAAAGGTTCGGGCGCGCAACCACTGCAGGGGAGGCTTGTTTGACGAGTGAGTTGAGAGGCAGCAGCTCGGAGCAATGGAAGGATGAAAAAGCGAAGAATGTAGAACTCGTCCAAGTGAGAGAAGCCAAACCAGAGGTTATGGATAGGAGTGGCACCGAGTTTAATGCTGCGACTAGCGATGAGGCGATTGTTAGCGGACGCGTACTGATGGCTTGTTCGGTGACGTATAGACGCGGAACCTTCGGCGACGTAAAAAAGCAGACAAGTGCAAGTGCGAACGATCAAGTGAATCGCCCAGACCTCAAAGGACGGCAGGAGCCAACAGAAGAGTTGTTTGCATTTATCGTAGAAGCTTGCGTACGCCGTCGTGGCGGTGCGTCCTGTGGCTCTGTGATTCGTTCCCAGCATCACATTCGAAGGCAACTTGCAACTTGCAACACACATGGCCTCAGATCGCGCCGGGCCACGCACGCCCACAGTCTTGATGACATTTCTTTGTCTCGACGATCCTGGTTGAAGGCGCGCGGTAAGTGCTTCCATGGCAGACCGAGCATGCCAACCGCCGTCACCGTGGCTGCTCAGTCATGCTGCTTCAACGCGTTCTTTTGACGTTTGTCTTAGTCGCAGACGTCATCTTTCAGGGACATGGGTGACATGCAGCGTCGCGCAATGATGGAAGAAGCCTAATTGAGGATCTTCAGGAACTGGTAATCATGTTCCGCTGACTGATGAGCGTGTGAAAGTCGGTTCACGACAGTGGCTTCCACGACGAGCATGTCTTGGTGATGATCGACCATCGTGCGAAATCGACGATATTATCAGAGCAATTGACGTTCGTCGAGCTCGACATCTGGAAGCACTAAATGCTGACTGCACGTGACCACGCTAATCAATTTACGCGTCCAAATGTCCCAGATGTCGGTGCGGCGCGTTACTCTGGCGAGTCGCGTCCGCCCTCAACCTCAGCACCACGACAGCACCGCACAACATGGCAAAGGCCGAATCGAGCAAGGCAGCGGCCAAAAACGGTGTCCGGGCGAATCCAAATGCGCCGGGAGGCGCAAACTACGAATTGCCCTGGTAGACAGCTTTTCCCTGTAACACACCACTTCACCCCACTAACAAGTATAGGGTCGAAAAGTACCGCCCAGTCTACCTCGATGATGTTGTCGGCAACACAGAAACGATTGAGCGCCTCAAGATCATCGCCAAAGATGGCAACATGCCGCACATGATCATCTCGGGCATGCCGGGCATTGGAAAGACGACTTCGATTCTCTGCCTCGCGCGGCAGCTGCTCGGCGACGCCTACAAGGAAGCTGTGCTCGAGCTCAATGCGTCAGACGAGCGTGGTATTGATGTTGTACGCAACCGCATAAAGGGTTTTGCGCAGAAGAAGGTCACGCTGCCAGCAGGACGGCAAAAGCTAGTCATCCTCGACGAGGCAGACAGCATGACGAGCGGCGCGCAGCAGGCCCTTCGACGAACCATGGAAATCTACAGCGCCACCACGAGATTCGCATTTGCGTGCAATCAGTCCAACAAGATTATCGAGCCGCTGCAGTCGAGATGCGCCATTCTCCGCTATGCTCGCCTCACCGATGCCCAAGTCGTGCGCCGCGTCATGCAAATTTGCGAGGCCGAGAACGTGGAATACTCCGACGATGGAATCGCGGCGCTCGTCTTCTCTGCCGAGGGAGACATGCGACAGGCCATCAACAACTTGCAGTCGACGCATGCAGGTTTTGGTTTCTTGAACGGAGATAATGTGTTCAAGGTGGTGGACAGCCCGCATCCCATCAAGGTACAGGCCATGATTAAGGCTTGCCATGAGGCAAGGATCGACGATGCGTTGGCGTCGCTCAAGGAGCTGTGGGATCTGGGATACTCTACACACGACATCATCACCACCATGTTTCGGGTGACCAAGAGCATCGACACGTTGAGCGAGCATGCCAAGCTGGAGTTCATAAAGGTATGGCAAGCCCAAATATCGAGACTGGTTCATGCTAACAGCTCCACAGGAGATTGGCTTCACCCATATGCGCATCCTAGAAGGCGTCCAAACACTGCTCCAACTCTCCGGCTGCGTCGCCCGCCTCTGCAAATTAAACATGCAGCCCCAACTCTTCGTCCTCCCCAACAAGTCGAAATAAGATGATAACATCACGGCATACTGCATAGCATTTAGCAGGGCGCCAGGCGTACAAGTACAGATTTTCCATTCTAGCAAACTTCCCATCTATGAACAGAGATTCACGTGCCCATCAGTACATCTCACACTTCGACCACGTCATTCAATAGACACCCCTCATAGATCCTCCATCCTGACCATTCTCATCCTCGTCCTGGCGATCCAACGGTCCAGCGTTGTCGTTCTCCTTGTCATCGAAGAAGTCTACCACCTCCTCATCTTCTTCCAGCACCCACTCCTCCCCACGATATCCCGGTCCGCCCTGCGACCTCCTCATACTCGGTCCCGCCCTCGCCGCACCTCCCCCGAAAGGACCGGCCAGCGCCGCAGTCGCAGGTCCCCCGTTGACAGCCGCCTCTTCCCGATGGGCTTGCATGAGCTGCCACGCTTCCGGCGTGTCCATGCCAGGCGCAAATTCGCCTAGATGGCGGATGCCCTCCTCGGTGATCATCTGGTCGTCGGGCGTGGCTTTTTGACTGCCGGAGCTGGGGGTCTGGAGGCCGGAGGTGTTGATGGGTGTGGGGCGGTGGCGTGTTGTAGGCGCATCGGTGGTGTGGGTCAAGATGGGGGTGATGTCGGTCGGAGTGCCGTTGATGGGGATGTTCTGGGTGGCGATGGGCGTGTTGGTGGTGCGTGTGCGGTACCATTGGATTGTGCCGCCTACTGCGATGCCTAAGAAGGTCCCGATGATGATGCTGCCGTTTGCGCGGACGGCTTCGAGGAGGGCGATTAAGGCGGCTGTGGTGATTGTGGTGGTTTGTGTCATCTTGGTGTCTTTGTGGGTTCAGATGAGTTGTGGGGTTGCTGGTTGAGGTGCTCTTCGGTTCTGTTATGTAAAGGATCATGATTGCTGTTGTTGCTTTGTGAGGGCATTTGTTTGGGGTTGGCAATCGGCTGAGAGCAAGCTGGATGGCGGTGAATGTTTCGCGGTGGACAAAGGCCTGAAAGGTGGTGGAATGGGAGTTTGGGAGATGAAAACATGAGATAATTATGTGTTTGTGTGCAATGCAAGCTCTGTGCCTCGCGTCTGATGCGGGATGATCACGGCTTCGAGATACAAGTTGGTGGTTGAGAGTGTTTTGTACATGACAATGAATGAAAAAATGAAACCTGTAGATATTAACCGAACATAGATGAACGCAACGCAAAGCGCGAACAATCCCTGCTCAGACTCCCTTAGACGCAGTCATGACATGCCTCTCACCCACACTCTCCCCACCCTCCTTCTTCGAAAACCGTTTCCCAACATACCCCTCCCTCCCCCACAAATGCAACGGATCCACCAGACCCTGAACAACACCCCTCTTCCCCTTCTTCTTCTCCAGCCTCGCCCTCTCCAGCTCCTCATCACTCATATCCCAAAACTGCGTCTTCTTGTCCTTGCCCTTAACCAAGCCCCAGATGTCAAACGGATCAAACACCGTGACCAACCACGGCCTGTCATCTGCCCAGCCCGGTCCCCGGCGCTCTGTCACGCCATCGCGATCCAGAAATACTGAATTGGACTTTGGCAGGCGTTTCCCCGGGTGAAAGAGGTTTAGAAGCGCAGTGTTGACGAACATGATCGTAGCTTCAAAGATCCAGAAGTACACCTCGTTCTGATAGATCGAGCTTTCCCAGCCCATGATGTACTCCACAAGCCGGTAGATGCACCGTATCGTGACGATCGTCGCGCTGACATACATGACCCACAGCACAATCTTCAATTCTTTTGTTAGTACTCCGGCCTGGGCTGCGCGGCGATGAAACTGTGCGGCCAGTAGTCCGAAAGTGCCGAATAACGCGGCTTGTAGGCACAAAGAGGCGGTCACCATGTTGGAACCAACTTGGCGCTGTGCGTCGGTGCGACTGCTGTCGGCCATGCGCCATGCGCCGTTCCCGATCAGAATTTCGCAGACGCCGTCGAGGGCGACGAAGGTGGTGGCTACGCGGCCGGGGTGTAGCGGGGAGAGGTAGGGGATGTAGTAGAGAATGCGACCGAGGATGACTGCGAAATCATAAGCTAATGTTATCGAGGTGTGAGTTGGCTTGTCATGTACAGTAGTTGATGAGTGCGTAGACGGGTGGACCAGACATGATCAGCACTGTCGATGCGATGACATATACTAGGTTGCCGGTGTCGTATGCGCCAGCTAGACGGACAGCGAAGCCGGCGATCATGAGCATTGCTGCCCATGGGAGGAGGAGTGTGGTTCGCCATGATTTGTGTTTGCTGCAGCAGTGAGTGATGGAGGTTTGTTCGCGCGGTGCGATCGACGTACATTGTCTGCCATGCGTGTATGATTCCTGAGATGGCGAAGAGAATGATGAAGAGGATTGGGGCAGCCTTGTTGGGTGCGTAAAACCATTTGCTACCGGGTGAGTAATCTCCCATGCCCATATTGGCGGTTGATGTGGTGGTAAATCTGAGGACTCAAGCTTCAGACGTCGAGCTTGAACGAAGTCGATATCAAGGCGAAGACATGCGCGTATATATATTCATTGATCAGTGTCATGCGCAGCAAGGCTCACAGGAAAGACGAGGAGTACGAGGAAAGCCAATGCGCAGCTTGCTGCAAGAGACGCGCAAGTACAAATGAAATGAAAGCGAGTCGCTGTAGCATCTTGTGGACGCGAGGCCGGAGGTTCGTTGACCTCCGTGGCTTCAAGATAACATGCCTGAGAGGGGAATGCGACGAATACGAAAGTTTTGCGAAGCGAGATCATCTACCACGCGGTGTCGCATAAGGCTGAATTATTACCAGATAGGAATACGCTCTCGTTGCTATTGGACATCGCAAACACGTCCGAAAAGCCTTGCACATGTGTGAGGTGTAGTCGACAAGGCAGCGTGGCTGTGGGAGGCGATCGCACGCTGATAGAACGGAAGGAATTAGCGAGGCCGCCGCTAGCGTAGCGGTGACCGCCACGTTCTCGCGTGTCCAACAACAGGGCATCAAGAAACAACATCACGCCTCATCTGCTTGTAGTTACCCAGGAGTAAATCTCAGATCGTGCATTGCGACTGTGGCTTGTCGTGGTACGCCGGACGCGGTGGCTTGAAATATGTTGATTGACAAGTACTGCGCACAATGGACGAACTATCAAGCAGCAAGGTGACTGGTAGGATGTCGATACACTATACACATACATGGATGATACACTGACACAATATAGTCGAATATCATGATCCATCCGGAGTATTTGGACTAGTCCAAGAAGATTTGGTAAAACGATTGCCGCTTCGCAACCTGCACTGGAAGGCACCAACCAGGCCCCTAAGATCCATAGACTCGCTTCATGTGGATTTGGTGCCCAGCAAAGAGTCTGCACGTCTCTCTGCAACATCAGATTCGGGATCGGCGTCTGCTCAAGGTGGCTCAGCAGCTCCTACACGGACCACCGAGGAAATTCTTCGGCCACCTATCAAGGAGAAGCAACGACGCCATCAGATACCAGGATTACGGCAAACACCCTATCTCAAGGTCTATCTTTTGAGGTGCGATGATTCCGACTCGTACAAGTCGACTGCTCGCAAGCAGATTCGAGATTGGGTAAAGGAGCATACCCCACCTTCTCAAAGCAGTTCCTCGACTAGTACGTTGGAAAACCACGATGCTTTTGAGTGGATGATTCTCCATGTCGTGATACCCGATACGCCAGCCGCCAGTCAGCCTCGCGGGTCATCAGGCAATGCGACAGGCGAGAAAGAGAAGAGTGGCTCGCGTTGGGCACGAGGAACAACGACGCTACTGGAGAAGCTACGCGCAGACTTTAACATATCGTCAAAAAGTGCTCCCGACCGTGTTGCTCAGATACGTATGCCGAAAGAGCGGGTTCCACCGCACATGCTGCCAGCACCAGCGGCAGTGACGTCTCCTCCCGCTTCTGAAAGCCCTCAGGATCAGGACCGAGCGTGGTCAGATGTCATAACCAGATTCAAAACTCTCATACTATCGTCTTTTGACTTGAGGGTCAGCCAGTACGAGGATGACATTCGAAAAAATGAGGCGAAGCGCTCGTTTCCCGGCTGGAACTTCAACACGTTCTTCATCCTCAAAGAAGGTCTGGCGAGAGGGTTCGAGAGCGTGGGTCTAGTCGAAGATGCTCTACTTGGCTACGACGAACTATCTGTTGGGCTGGATACTGTGATTCGCGATCAGGCCAGCGATGATACTCAGGGAAGTGTCATTCTCAGCTACTCCGAGGATCTCTTCAAAGAGGCGAGTGGTATGCTGCAGCAATCACAAAAGCCCGATACTGGACGCTCGGTTCAGCTGCACGATGAACAGCCCATCAATGCACACAAAAAGGACTATCGCGCATTGATACTTGCCAACAATATCTCCATCTTCGACTTTCAGGTGTACATCTTTGCACGGCAAATGTCCTTGCTGCTGAGGCTGGGTAACTCTCTGTCGACGCAATCAGACTTGGCCAATAAGCTGCAACCACGTCCCGGCGATGATCCTGCTGCAGGAACGAAAGTAGAAGACCAGGCCAACAGTGCCGAGGACCTGTATTCGTTTGCAGAGCTGTGTTCTCGGGCACTCAACTTTGTCACGTTCGCTGCACGTCTCTTGCGAGACGATATAGTGCAAGGGTAAGTTTGAACAATTCTCAATGCGACAGCCGCTGATCGCATAACCTAGTGCCAAAGCAAATTATACGACCTTTCCCGAAAGCGTGGTGGATAATGTAGTAAGATCCTGGACGTGGACTGCGCTTGATCAGATATTGCAAAAGACTGCCACATCTTCGCTACCATTTACGCAATACCTCCGAGACGCATCGAGTGGTTCTTCGAGCAAGAGTCTCTCGTTTGGTGGTCAGGCAAAAGAACAGAAGCTTCGCGTGTCGGAGCAAAAGTCCATGATACATCCCTCTCGCTCGTCATCATTGGGTCAGGGACGCTCATCTACCGAGCCAGTGTATTCTCAGCCCACGACGACGGGCCAGGTAATCTTCGAGAATGGGCAATACCACGACCGCCCAGCTCCAGCTCAAACGAGCACGTTGCCTCAGGCCAAGAATGGTCTACAAGAACTGGCAGGTACAAGAGCACAGCTCATCATCGTCCAACGACGGGTGCTCGAGCAAGTGGGCAAGAGTCTTGAATGGGATATCGGCTGGGCTGCCGTGATTGCCTCTTTGAGTCAGCACGAAGAGCTCAGCGACGTCAACCTCGATGAAGAGGACGAGGATGCGGAAAAACGAGCGGAGACGAAAGTTGCACAGGGCACACAGATCGTCGGCATCTTCGCCCAAAGCTTGAAGAAGGCCGTCATGTCTCTTGGTACATTCCGTCAAACATACGAGGTAGGAACTACAACAGGCGAGGTTAATCTGAAGCTGACTTGACCAAGGCTTTGAGCGACTACATCGTGAAGCATTACATGGCTGCCGGTCATACAAAATCTGCCGAAGGTGTGCTAGGTGATCTAGCTGCTTTACGCTTGTGAGTCCTGCATCTGATCTGGTTTCACTATTTCTGACACCATGCAGTGAGCAGGGTGACTTTGCAGCAGCGTCGATGTACTTTGGTCGCATGGCCTCCACATTCGCCGAAGCGCGCTGGAATACGGTGGAGTCTGTCATGCTCCAACTTCATGCCAAGTGCCTCAGGAAACTGAACCGCAAAGACGAATACGTTCGCACTTTGCTCGACCTACTTTCCAAGTCGGCAGCAAGTAGTGTGTCTTCTACTGCTTCATCTAGACGAGTGGACCCCAGCGCTCTCGCTGGTAAATCTAATGGCTGGCTGAATGACGACGAAGTGGACACTGTTGGCATCTTCAATGAGCTGATTGACTATTCACAGCAACTACCCTACGACGTTAGCGCACCCATGGCCAAGTATTTTGGTGACATCTCCGTGGAGCCATACGTTCGCCACTATGAAGACAAGGATGGATTTCAACTACGCCTGTCCTTTCGGCACGTCTTCGAAGATGATGTCACGATCAAAGCGGCCAAAATACGACTTGTGTCTGCAGATTCGAACCAAGGCAAGGATATCTGGCTTGAACATTCTGAGCCGAAAATCTTGAAGAAGGGATCGGTTCGACTATCGCTCGATTGCAATGTACGACTTCTGTCGCAAGGCTAGAAGCTCAGCTAAGATTTCTCAGATCAACACCATTGGGCGTTACATGGTCGATAAGATCGTCCTCGAAGCGAAACGCATTGTCTTTGTCCACGAGCCATTTCAAAAGACCGAAGCGACGACACCACTAGGCATCATCACCTCGGTGTCTGCCCACTCTTTGAAAGCTGCCAAGAAGGCGCAGATTTTGTGCTACCCGCGGTCCGACGCTTTTGATGCTCGGGTCTACCTGTCTCACTTTCTACACATTGACAAGCCCCGTCATATCGAGATCGAATGTACGAGCGGCCGAACTGCGATTACGCGCGCAGAAGTGCGGCTCAAGTCTGCATCGGCCGGGCTACGACTCAGGACCGCCAAAGCGCTGGTCGAAGCTGGAGATACTGGCTTCACAGACAAGTCGACACCCGGACTATTAGCCATTGGAGCCATCGCTCCCAACTCTTCCATCACGCTAAAGGTGCCATATGACATGGAATCCTTGCACCAGGATCTGAATATCAAGGTCGAAATTGACTACCTCACCGACGCCGGGCAGATGCAGTACTTTGCCAACTTCACAATCCCCGTCGATCTTCCACTAGACGTCAATGTCCACGACCACTTCAAAAGGAACGCACTCTTCAGCAAGTTCAACATCAAGACCGCAAACCACGTCCCATTACAGCTGCTCGACGTGGAACTACAGAGCTCCGAGAAATTTCAAGTCCACGCGCCTAAGAGAAGCAAGGAGCCGCTCTACGTTTTTGCCAAGCAGCCCGTCGCCGTCACCTACAAAATCACGAACAAGACGCAGAACGAAGCGCAGAAACGGCAGAGCAAAGTGTCGACCAATGCGAGCCTCGCACTATCAGTGACGTACAAGTGCCTGGACGAAGACGTGCGGGATCGCTTGAGCGTTCTCTTTGCGGCCGACGTTGCATCAAGTCCAGTCGAGCCCCTAGGCCGCCTCCTCGCAGACCACTTCAAGAACCAAGTAGAACACAGCCTTCTCCCAGCACAATTCGAGCGCATCGCGCTGCTGGACAAGGTCGACATGGGCACGTACGAGGGCTTGAAGTGGCAGGAAGTCCTGGACGGTTTACCAGTCAACTTGCGCGACGAGACACGAACGTGGCTGCAAAAGTGGCACGAGGTAAGTATTCACCCCGTTCCTCACGTCCTTCGTCCACGGTCGACTACTAATCTCAAGCAGTCCAATAAATCCATCCCCCTCACCCACCCCACCACCCCACTTTCCCCACCCCGCCAAATGATCATAACAGTCTCCATACCCCAAACACACATCCTGCACACCGCCTTCCTCGCCCCATCCCTCCCCTCTTCCTCCTCAATCGTATACACCGGCCAGCCCATCCCCACAACCGTACGCATCACCCACACCCGCGCCTGGGCCCCTTCCACCCCCGCACCCCTCCCTTTCATCGCAACCATCGACGCCAACCCAGAGACATGGCTAATCGCCGGCCCGCGCCGCATGCACTTCTCCGCTGCCGAAGATGAAGTGAAGGAATGGAGTGTGGTTCTAGTACCGCTGCAGGCTGGCGTGACGTTGTTACCGGGTGTGGATGTCAGGCTTGTGAAGAAAGAGGGCGAGGAAGGGGAGATGGGGTGTGAGACGGATTATTTGAGTTATGGGGATGTTGTGAGTGTTGTGAGGGATGTGGGGAGAAGTGAGGTTGGTATCGGGGACATGGGGAAGGGTGGGGGGAGTGTGGTGTGGTTGGAGGGGAAGGGGGTAAAGGAGATTTTGTAGGTATTGAGTGGGGGTCTGGGATGTTTGTCGGAATCAAGAAGAATAGAATTGTATTTCGTGTGTAGGTACAAAGGAAACGAAATGCAACGGGTATCATCAAATCCCAACTCCTCCAACGCCAAAAGTCCCAACCAAACCCACATCCAATCAAGTCCTCACATCCACCCTCCCGCTCCCCTCACCAGCCCTTCCCCCTCCAACCATACACGTCCCAACCCCACCCTCATCATACCACCGACTACACCGATGCCAACTCGGCCACGCCCCCCGATCCTCATCCTCATTCGCACAACCCCCCCGACACCCCCCAGCCGCGCGCCAACTCGTGCCCGCCCACTTCATGCAGCGCGCGTACTCTGCGCAGCGGGCGGTGCGGTGTGCTTTTTCCTCTGCGTGTGTGGATAAAAAGGGACGGGCGAGACGGCGTAAGGTGATTATGGTGTGTGCGCAGAAATCTGTGATTGGAATGGGGAGGTGGGTTAGGGCTAGGGCGGTTGTTTCGAGGGAGTTGAGGGTGGAGAGGAGGGTTGGTGGGGAGGTTGATAGGAAGGATTGGGGTTGTGGTTGTGGTGGTTTCGTGTTGGTTGATATCGAGAGTGAAGACGTTTTGCGCTTGAGCATTCGCTGCTGTCCAGGAGCCTGTTCAACTTCAACTGCTACCGGCGTGATGGCCCTCACGAGCGCATCATCTAATTCCTCCAACGCACTGCCATTCTCCCATTGTAGAACCTCCTTCTCACACCCACTCATACCAAGAAACACCAGATCCTTCAACTCCATCAACAGTTCGAAAATCATGCGTCGCGGCACGGGATCCTGGTGGAAAAGCATCTGTATCGTAGGCAAGAACTTGGTCGCGATTTCGCCGCCGGTGTAGAGGTTCTTGCCTACGCTGAAGGGCGCGTTGTCGAGCATTTGGAGTTCGAGTCTGGACATTTGGCGGGAGAGGCCGGCGGCTAGGTGGCGGATTTGGACGAGCGGATTGTGCGTGAGGGATGCTTGGAGCGTGGGCGAGAGGTCTGTGAATGCGACTTCGCCGGCGAGGACGACGAGGGCTTCGGCGAGTTCTTTTTCGCGCTGCTTTAGGTCGCGGCGTTGGGCTTGGAGGCTGCGCCAGGGGACGACGAAGCCGATGCTTTTCTTGCCGGCATCGAGGGTCTTGCCGTCTGATACTTCAGTCGTGTGTTGGTGCGCGTGGCCCTTCTGATGCTCTTGCTTGCGGCGAAGTTCGTCGGGCTGGTATTGGAAGGTGAGGAGGAGGTCATTTTGGTCGCGGTTGGAGCGGAGGTTGCGCCAGACGCTGAGGACGGCGTTGGTGGAAAAGATGTGCTGGTAGGGCGACATGGTGGGCTAAAATGTCACATCGCTAGATGGTATGCTAAGAATGATAGTGCTGTGTAGCTTCCAGGCAGTGGGCTGCGTTGCGTTGTAAGCTGCTGATGTCGAGGAAAGACGCGAAAGTCGTGTTTATCCCGCCAAACACGGGACGGGTACGGCGGGGCAACGACAACTTCGCTTCGATCTGACAGCGCGCTAGACACGCCAAAGCAACGTCACGTTTCCCTCACATGCTGTCGCTACCACATATGGTATATAGTCCTGGTGATCTAGTGTAGTCTACAATGCTATGCTACAGCTGTCCGGTAACCTCCCCCTTCCAAAGCTAACAAGATATGCTAAAGCGCCCAAACACCAAGATATGCATCGCTGCGTGCGCGTCCAACAAAGGCACCACCCTACATCAAGCCGTTCGACGCATAGGCCATGGGCTTGATGTTTGGATGTGGCACCGCGTCGAACTTGGTGTACTTGAGCTTGTACTCTGGGCCAATTTTGATGAAGGCGCCTTTGTTGCTCGTGCTGTCGCAGTAGTTTGGCGCGCTGAAGACAGTGATACAGCGCCCGTCGTGCTCGACTTCGTAGCCTTCCATGCGGACCTCGTGCGAGCGGATGATTGCCTCTAGGCCGTTGTTTTCGCAGAAGCGCTTGGTTACGTCGGGGCCAAACTGCAGGCCAACACCGCGTTTGCTCGGACCACGGCCAGGCGCAGTCTGTGGGTCGGTCCAGAGCATCTCCATCATGAGGCCAGCTTGGCCTGGTTGCCGCTGCTTGAAGCGGTCGAGCTTGCGCACGTCGTCGAGGGTGACTTTGTCGTCGGAGAAGAGGCCGCCGTGGAGGACAAAGTACTTCTTGCCGATAAGTGTGGCGAGAGGCAGCATGGAGAAGGACTCGGAGAAGAGCTTGAAGATGCGCTCTGTGTACTTTGCCCTGCACTCGCCTTCGAAGCCGTACATACGGTTCATGTCGTCTGTCTCGTGGTTGCCGCGGTTGAGGAAGAATCGGTTGGGATACAGCCACTTGTAGGAGTATAGAAGGAGTGCGATCTCGGTGGACCAGGAGCCGCGGTCGACGAAATCACCGTTGAAGAGGAACGAGTTCTTTTCCGAGGGGTTGCCGGCGAGCTTGAAGATGTTGAGCAGGTCGAAGAATTGGCCTGACGACATGTTAGCAGGATCACTATAGTAGGTTTTGCTTCCACCCACCATGCGTGTCACCGCAGACTGTGATCTCGGACCCCTCCTCGACGTCATGCTCGACCATTGTGGGCTCCTTCTTGACAATGTCCATGACAGCCAGTATTATCTGGTAGGCGTACTTCTTGGCGATCTTCTGGCCGTTCTTGAACTTCTCGATCATGTCCTCGATGAACTCCAGCGTCATGCCGCTCTTCAGGTCTGGTCCCTTGTAGCCATTCTCAAGTATCATGTGCTCCACGTCCAGGCCCTCTGCTGCCGACGGCGCATCTTCCACTTCAATGGCCTTGAGAAAGGCGTCTCGCTTGATGATGCGCTCGCATTCTGTCATGCGCAGCTTCGCATTGGCATCATTGGGGGCCTTCTTGATGACGAGCTTCCAGTCGCGCAGGGCCTCGCGGTGCTTCAGTATCGACGTGTTGGCAGTGGCGCGGCGATAGTAGGCCTTGACATTATTGGAGTCTAGAGCAATTGCCTTGTCAGCATCTGCGACAGCATAGCCATACGACTCGAGCTTGATGTGTGCCTGGGCGCGGTTGGTGTAGAGCGAGGGCTCCTTGTCGTTGAGCTCTATGGCCTGGGAGTAGAAGTCGAGTGCGGTGGCATAGTCCTGCTTCTTGAAGGCGTCGTTGCCCTTGTTCTTGAGCTCGGTGGCCTCGTCTTGCGGGCTCATCTTCATAGGCAAATGCGTGGGGTTTGCGAGGCACGGCGGTGGCAATGTAGGCAGGCGCGACGGGAGACGGGTACGTGCAGGAGGGAAAAACGAAGTCGCGCGCCGAAGCAGTTGCTATAGCAAATATGACAAAAACTTCGCTCTTGTCTATGCTCGCACACAAAGTAAATAACTACAGGCTCGCAAGCTCCCGCACCCAAAATCTCCAATACCGCCCGCCACCCACACGCATCAACCAACCAGCGATCCCAGCCGATCAACTGCACGCGAGTCAGCCATGCCGCCCCGCAAAGGAATGGCCACGGTCAAAAAGGCCAAGAGTAAGTACACCTACGTCGACTCGGACGGCGACGAGCGCTCGGGCTCAGAGAGCAGGAGCAGCATCGACTCGTACGATGGTCCTGTCCAGAGCAGCCCGACGGCGAAGAGGGCGCAGGCAAAGACGAAGACGTTGACGCGCCGCGCATCTGAGGAGGAGAACATCGATCCGGCAGGAGCACGCGAGCCGCCAAAGCTGTCTAATAAGCCACAGCCTCGCCAAGACTCGCCGACCTCGAACGCGACCATGGGACAAAGCGCCGCTCTTCAACAACCTCCGACCCGCACTCGGCCTCCTACACACCACTCACCAGCCCGCCACTCACCTACTGCTGCTCCTGCAAACGCCAATACCAACGCCAGTCTCTCCCGCCAGAATAACAACACCAGACTCAGCAGCGACAACCTACCTACTAGACTTCGCAACACCACTCCGCCTCCCACCAACAACGAACCCACCTACCCCGACACCATGATCCAAGGCGGCGCCTCCATCCCCACAAACCAGCACCGCAACATGCGCGCCTGCATGGTGTGCTCCGTCGTGCGCACGCAGCAGCAATTCCTGACCGGCGGCTGCCCCAACTGCGAAGACATCCTCGAGCTGATCGGCAACCCGGAGCAGATCAACGACTGCACCTCGCAGGTCTTCGAGGGCCTCATCAGCGTCGCCGACACAAATAGGAGCTGGGTCGCCCGATACCAGCGCCTCGAGGGCTATGTCCCGGGTGTGTATGCGACGCAGGTGGAGGGCATTTTGCCTGAGGATGTCCTGGTCGCGGTGGAGAGTGCGGGGATTAATTACGTGCCGAGGGATGGGAGTGAGCAGGAGATGTTGGGCAAGGACTAGGGGTTTGGAGGCCAACCGTGACTGTTGGAGGGATGAAATTTGGAGGTGGAATGGAATACCGCGGATACTGGTATTGGGAACGAGGGAACCATGTGCATCTTCAGCGACGGAGTTTGGGAATATTTGGGTGTCATGGGATACTACGGACTAGAAGGAGCTCTTTACTTCGTACATACAAGTACGAGCGACCCTAGATTTAATCACTCATCATTGATCGCTGTGTTCACTTTCTCACTGAGTATGCGATGTGTGGAGTCAGCAATCATATGGTAACGACAAGCTTAATGTTGCAAAGCATGAGCAGTCCTGGTTATCTTCGATGCTGCGAGATTGTTCAGTTTGGTGATGCATTATACTATGAGTGCCTCCAGGTATGCACATGTTATTTCCATGGACGCTATGTTCATTAATTTATGAGAGGAGTGTGTCAGCTCTTGCATGTACCAGGACATCTTCAATACCTCAAGAACAAAACAACACACATCATAACGAACCATGAACACATCCAAAAAGTACTGATCATATATTCTATTCACATCTAAACCCTCAGCGCAGCCATCCAAACGCCGCTCACAACAAAGTCCAGCTCTGCTCCACCATCCTTCCATCCATCACCACACCCATCCTAAGCACCCACCACCTCACCCCCAACCTTCTCATACATCTGCACCTCCCTCCCACCCCTCCGATCCTCATACGTCTCCTTCATCTCCGGCCTAAAAACATCACCCCCATGCCTCTCATAATGCTCTTTATTCTTCTCCAACACCGCGCGATCATCCTGCTTGATGACGAATGCGAAGTTGGCCCAGCCGCTGTTGGTGGGGATGCGGGGTGGGGCGCGGGGCGAGGCGGGAGTTTCTTTGGGTCGCTTGTTGGGGAGGCGCGGTGAGGTGGATTTGCGGTGTTTGCGGTTGCGGGGGTTGGGTTGGTAGGTGGTGGTGATGCGGGTGGGGTTGTGAGGTCTGGGACGGTGGAGTAGTCGGTTGTGTCCCATGTGTTTGTTAGGGGTGGGGGGATGGTGGTTGGTGGGGTGGGTGGGAGGGCGGCGGTGGTGTTTTGGGGGACAGTGGTGGTGGTAGGCGTGGGTGAGGCGACGACATCGGTTTGTGTGGTGATGGGTTGCGAGGGCGATGGGAGGGCGACGGGTGCCAGGGCGACTTCATCTGGTGACTCGAGGACGACATCGATCTCTTCGGCGACGGCCTCTACGACCTCTGGGATGGCGACAGCGACGGCGACGGATTCCAGAGCGAGTTCATCAGGTGACTCGACGACGACATCCATCTCTTCAGCGACGACCTCCATGGGCTCGGGGTTTGCGATGTCGACTTCGACCTCCTCTGCCGGCGTGCTGGCATCAACATGCTCGCAAGCCGGACCCTTGACGTGCTCCTCAGCCAGCACCACATCCTTAACACGCTCCTCAATCTTCACCTCGACACGCTTGACCGCAAACCCAACGCCCATCGACCAGCCAGGCTTAAGGTCAGGAAACTTCATGAAGCACTTCTTCTCGCGATGTCCAGACTTGCCTCAGTAGCCGCATCCAGACCGGGTGTGTGCGCCGTTGGCAGAGCGGTAGACGGATAGGCAGGGGATGTAGCCGTGCTTGTTGTACTAGATGCTGTGTCCGACTGGCGGAGCGGTCTCGTAGGACTTGGTGTAGTAGGGCGCAGAGTTGGCGGTGCTTGCGTAGCCAGCTTATTGCAGGTGCCAGAGTTGGTCGGCCATGTTGCGCGAGTCGGGAACGATGGTGCTTGTCATGTTGTAGATGTTGTGGTTGATGCGGTTTGTAAAGTGTGTATTGGAGTGGTGCGAGTGGGAAAAGGTGTATCGTGAGTGGTGCGAGTGGGAAAAGGTGTATCGTGAGTGGTGCGAGTGGAAAAAAGTGAGGAAGTGGAAGAAGAAAGTGGGAAGGTGAGCGACGACCTTAAGTACCTACAATTCCTATTGTCCATTGTGGTACTGTGCGTACAATAAGAACAATAAGCGAACTGCTTGCGTCACGGGGCTGTGTAGCGGTGTCGGGTGGTTGGGAGGTGAAAGTGAGAGAGAGAGAGAGAGGAAGGAGCTACACGTGCGTGGTGGGCAACCGCTATCCACCATACAATTTGAAAACCACCGCAGATGAGACACGCCGCGGAGAACACGGTGATGGACTTACAATCATCGAATGGCGAGCACATTATGAAGCGGAGGCTGTGAGATTATGAGATACATTGATTACTAGAAATTGGCACGACCGCGGAACTTGAGATATATAACAGTGTTGAAGATTTCCTGCAGCTACAATGGATGATCCGTGCCCATGTCCCTATATCATGCCGCAAACCACTCTGGATAAATCTAGGACGAGTGTTTGCAACGTGAGATATGTCGCTCGTAGCGGTGAACAGGCCAAACACAGCTTGTCTTCGCACAAACGAAATGCCTACTCACCTGATCGCGTCCCAAGCATTTGGTTATCTTCCGCACCCGCCATTACAAGGCGTACGTGCAGTCGAATATCCAGGCGGCACCACGAGGAGGCGCAAGGGTCCGACTTCTACCGCCCGTCCACCTCTTGCGGCCGTCTCACGACCCGATTTCTCCAGACAGTATTCAGTAGCAACTGCCCCGCTAGAAGGTACACCGGAGTATAACATATCACGGAAGTTGGAAGAAGATGACGTGACGCAGGTGTCGTAGTGGCAAATGCGGTATAAAGGCGGGCGCGTATGACGACGTAGAAAGAAGAGAATCAATACAACGGGAGGACTGGCCCGTGTGAAATGGCGAAGTTAAGGATGCTGCATGCTGCTTTGTGGCGGAAAGGACCACTGTCCTGCGCACTTTGCTGGGACTTTCGACGCCGAACCACTGGTAAGGCCCGTCGCGGGCTGTAGGTACATGGACGTGTCGTCGCAACACGAGTGTCGCTTTCGAGATCCAATGGCCACAGAACAGAGGGCCAGCCGACAATGGATATGGAATGGCAGAGACCTAGGAGATCGGACAAAGGCCGTGGACCTGAACGTACATGGGCAGGATCGCCGCTATCGAGGCACAAGGAGCCAATGGACTCGGAAAAAAGTACCCGCATGCAACGTGCCATGAACTGTGAAAGTCTATCAGAGACTCCCGAGGGAGCTCCATATCGCAGGCATCTTCCACACGCGAGACTCCCTGAAAAGGGATTCACTGGTGGTGGGGTTGCACCCTGACATGCGGGTTTTTTTCGAGCTGGGGTTCAAGGGTCAAGGAAAGGGTCACTACACCTCAGTCAACAAAGCTGTTGAACGCTGCCGTACAGGCCAGCAGGACAGGAAGCAGGGGAGTCCAATAGTAGATGTCGGCCGGCGTGCGCGCCTAAACATATATCCAACGAATGATCGTCGAGTGGGACGCTATTCGGATCGCCGTGGGCCAGAACTGGCTGAACGTCATTGTGTACGCCATGGACCGTAAGGTCTATCAGAAGGATCATCAGATCAATCTATTTCGCAGGCATCTTTCGCGCACACTTGCTCAACAGAGAAGCACTGGCGACGGGGAACGGTGTTCCCTGACGAGCAGCTTTCCTGTCCACGGCGTAAATCTTCGCCTCTTTCGATGAGGTGATTGGTGAAACCAAGGCCTTAGGAGGTGTGGTCAGGCCTGCGAGCAGCCGTACGAAGGCGCTCGTACTTGTGTTGTTATCGCCTTTGACTTTCAGTGTATGCTGAAGAATGACACAATGTATACGAGCGTCTCCATGGCGTACCAGACCGCCAAGCATGTGTTCAATCGGTCCCAGATCTGCCACAGCTGTCTCGATACGGGTCCAGCTTTCGACGGGTAACCTAAAAGTTGCTTCTGCATGGGGTCTTCCACTGAATACTGGTTGACGGTTTGCCCTTTGGTGCCATCCGCCAGACTTTCGGTAGTGACCTGGCTTGTTCAATCCGGAAGCAACCGCACCGAAAGACGGGCCTCTCGCCGTCAGATTGTCCAAAAGAGCGCTTGGAATCACTGCGAAAATCGCCCTGTTCGCTGAACCAGATCTTCGTGATGCGGTAAATCAGCCGGAAGTAGGACGAGCAGGTCTTCACTGGACCAGAATGTGGTCTATCGACCTTTCGTTCGGAACATATACGAGGACAACGGCCTTCCGGCACTCGTCCTGTACACGTGAAGTATTCAAGAAAGGGGAACGAAAGAAACGTCCTACATGTTATAACACCACAGCGGAATCAGAAGCCCTCACAATACATGGCCGAGGACCTTGCGGTCTATCAGAGCACGGAGCTCAATAACAGTAGGCGTCTTCAACACTCGACGGCCTCAAAAGGCCGACACTGGAGGCGGGGAAACGTCGCGATGACGAACGCCCTATTGTGAGGACTTCATCGACCGCTGTGTGTCCCGCGTCACAGCACGTCAGCGCTTGAGACCTGCGTGTCTGCCGCGAATCGCTTGACCATGCCGTGGTGGCTCTGATCAAGACAAGACAAGCAGCACATGTGCGAGGACCGTACGTGTTTCTCACGCGCTAGACACAAGTAAACAGTACCACGTTTCATATCAAGAGGGAATGGGGAGGTACCGAAAGCCTCTCTGCTGGAACGAAGACAGTCGAAACACTGTCCCTCCATGGAAGTGTCGTACCTGCATACACCGAGGCCCTGGGTAGTATCTTTTCTGCTAACATATCGAGTGTCTAGGAGGACGTGAGACAGCGTGGCCTGGATTCGTTGAAGCCGTTTCCGACCACGTTGGTTCCAGTGGTCAAGACCTGCAACTTGGAAATCATGATGGCGCCGAGTCAAACCCTATGTGCCCTGGTCTCGTGGCCGGATAGCATGGGTTTTGAGTCTGCTCCAACGTCCTAGCAAATTGATCTGGGGTCATCCACGCATTGGCTCAATCGCTGTCTTCCAGCAGTTCGGCCAACTCTGCTTCCTCTTCCGCCGTCATGGTACTGCCTTTCTTCTCGGATTTGTTCTCCTCGACCTGCCCAAGTTTCTCATCCTCAGCTTCTTTGACAGCCTTTGCGAGTTCTTGCGCCTTCAAGCTCCACAGTCGAACGGTCGCATCAATGCCAACAGTGACTAGTCGCTGACTCGATAGTAGCACCAGCCCAGTGACTTCCTCAAAATGCCCACTGAAGATGTGATGTAGCTTGCCGCTACCCTTGTCCCACACACGCACTTCTTCGTCTCTGCATGCGGTTATAACCCAGCCGCCTTCTTCATCAACGGCCACGTCTCGAACAAAGTCAGGATGCTCATAGTGAGAGTCCTCTGCCCACTCGCGCTCTCGTGACAAGCACTTGGCCGTCTTGTCGGCAGACGCAGACCACAAATCTCCGTCCGAGTCGAAGTGTATCGCGTCGATGCTCGTCTCGTGTGCGATGATGGGCGAGGGCTGAACCTCGGATGCCGAGGATAGACTGATGTTCCATCTGCGAATCTCCCGATCGGTACCTGCGCTCAGCAGAGTGATCGAATCGGCGTTGGGCTCGTTCTCCAGGGTATCAAGTGTGAGAGCCAAGATGCCGCGCGAATGTCCTTTCAGCTTGTGCAGCTGCTCTCCCGAGACGGCGTCCCATACGATTATGCTTGCATCAGCCGAAGCGGAGATCAGGACCTCTTTGCTCTGTATCCTACATGCCAAGACCGCCTTGACAAAGTCGCTGTGGCCCTGGAACCTCTTCTCAGGCTTTCGCGAGGATGCGTTCCACGACCATACTGACTTGTCCCAGCACCCAGCAAATAGTGTACCCGATGTAGGCGAGACAGCGACTGATGTGAGGGGTGCGGCCGGGCCAGAGAAGGTTGCAGAAACTTGGCTGCTCTACCGGAAATCAGCTGTGGTCTCGCCTGGCAACAGACGGATCTGACCAACTTTGACGTTCACACGCTTGATGTTGCCAGCAGCTTCGGCGATATAGACTGCATCTTGGTCCTGCAGATCCGGTATAACGGCGAGGATCTTGGAAGGGAGCTTGATGGGGCTGCCTTTGGTGTTCTTGGATTTGGTGGCCTTGCGGGCTTCCTCGTTGAGCGCGGAGCTGTCCTCGTCAGCTTTGGCGAGCGCAGATGTGGGAGTCAGCGCACGTAGTTTGGAAGTAATGTCCAGGATCGTTGGAGCGTGACATGGTGGAGACGACCACCTGGGTACGCTGGAGTGAGGCGTGACGACCTTGTGACCACTTGCAGGCTAAGACAAGGCCGCGGCGCATGAGGGGTAATTCTATCACGTGTAAGGACTCGAGTACGTAAGCATCGCCTTCGCCACGGCTTCTCCTTCTGCTTGTGTTCTCCTTTCACCATCTCACCTCAAAAGACTTGCGCTTGCTCAAATTTGGCCACAGTGGTCATATGAAAAGTGGCCTTGCACTTTGATGATGCATCGCCTTTACGAAGTCCCCATCTTAGAGTACGACATGCCATCCAAACACGAGTGTTCCAAAAGGAGTTGACCAAGATGGCCTGATGGAAAAACAACAAGAGATTGTAGTTCCGAGAAGAATGCGTTCCCCGAGGCTGTGTTGTCTGTTATGCTTCCACCACGATCCGAATCAGGCTCTGGTTACCTGCAACGGCCTATCACAGATGGTTCCACCATTGGTAATATGACTTGAGCGTCGACGTCATCGGAAAAGAGCTGGCTCTGAAGAAGAAGGTAGAATTTGCATTGCAATCGTACGAGTGTAAGTATATGTCAGATAAACAAGGTCTTGCTGATGATTAGTGGCGACATGCAGAGAGGCTGGTCTGCCACTCCCACAGAATATAACTGCGAACGGTCATGGCGCAATTCATCAGGCTACAAACTGAGCATTCATCTCGATCTCATCATAGAAATTACCTTGTTTTCATATTTGAAAAGACTTGAGCATACATTTCACATCAACAACACCACATCCACACAATGCCCAACAGCAGACCTTCGAGATGCGACCTTCTTGTAGCAGGCGGCGGAACACCTGGTCACTGTGTTGCAGGTCGCGTAGCCGACAAGACGACCGCGTTCGCATGGTGTCCTACGAAAGTCCCAACATTCGAAGAGTGGGCGAAGCCGTCGACGAGGACGGCGCGCGGGTTTTTCTCGGACAAGACACGGCCGACTTGTCATTTGTTGAGGAGACAGACGGTGCTGTGAAGCTAGAGGGACCGCGACATGGCTATCCAAACGATATGAGACGTTGTCCTCCATACCACATCATCCATACGGCGATCTATCATTGCATCTCGAAGTCATAGCACCAACGCATCACATCTGGCATATGAGCTCACCAAGAGGTGGCAATGTACAATGGCAGACTGGAACATAGAACAAGGTCGATCCAAAAGGGATTCACGAAGAAGGGAAAAAGGGAAAAAGGGGAGAAAGGAAGAAGGAGAAGAAGATCAACATGTGTAGACGCAGAACAGGATTGGGAGACTATGTTGCCACATACTGTGTACAGCGAAGCTCAGGATTTGAGCACCTGTGACAAATAAAAGCGCTCCGAGTTTATTCAGAATCACAATTCACAATATGCCTCATTGCGTTTGGTGTTTCTCTCGCTTGAGCTGGCCATATGCCACTTGCCTCCACGTCGAAACTTGCCCATGTTGATACGAGCGTTCACTAACCTAGGACAACCTATCTCGGTCGCACAGACACCGGCGTTCAACACGCATGACTCTTCTATCCGTCGGAGAAGACATCATCTTTCCCCTTCAGGCAACTTTGAGCACCCTACACGCCATAGACGCTATCGCCAATCGCTGCTACCCCGCAGTAGTCTAGTTCAAGGGTAGATTCGCGTGGACTCGCTTGTTTCGGGGTTAGAGTCGGCTTTTAGCGGCCCCGCATTCGTCGACTTCAACGGCTTTTGGCATGATAAACATTTGGGACTTACCTTGGATCCTTCCCTCAAACACATCTCTGGCACAGTTTGAGTATCTGGAGAGTTATTTCTGACCTCAGAGCTGTGATCTTACATCCCCACAACGTATTGATCGCAACTTCTACACTGACAAGGTCCACGATGGCTTCCTTACTCTGCACAGCCAGTCGCATACGACCATCATATCCCGCGTCAAAGATACAAATTGCAAGCAGACGTGCACCAATCGCATTCCATAGGCAATATGCCTCAGCTGCCGCCGCCCTGGCACCAGATACAACCAGCGAGCAGCCCTTCTTCCCAGATGAGCCAACAGCTCCCATAATCAAGACTTCGATCCCTGGCCCTCAAAGCAAAAAGGCCGTCGACCGCCTCTCCAAAGTCTTCGACACACGCAGTCTAAACATGATGGCCGACTACTCCCGCAGCTACGGCAACTACATCGCCGACCTAGACGGCAACGTGCTCCTCGACGTCTACGCGCAAATCGCCTCCATCCCCGTAGGCTACAACAACCCAGCCCTCCTCCTCGCAGCTACATCCCCCTCCATGGCGTCCGCCATCATCAACCGGCCGGCCCTCGGAAACTTCCCCCAACACGACTGGGCCGACATCCTCGAAACAGGCATTCTCTCCGTAGCCCCCAAAGGTCTCAACCAAGTCTTCACTGGCCAATCCGGCTCCGACGCAAACGAACTCGCCTACAAAGCAGCATTCATGTGGCGCCGCCAGCAAGAGCGCGGCGGCGCATCCGTAGACTTCTCCGCCGAAGACATCGCCTCCTCCATGAACAACCAATCCCCCGGCGCCCCCGCCCTCTCCATCCTATCCTTCAAATCGGGATTCCACGGCCGCCTCTTCGGCTCTCTATCCACCACGCGCTCCAAGCCCATCCACAAACTCGACATCCCCGCCTTCGACTGGCCGCAAGCCCCGTTCCCCACCCTAAAGTACCCTTTACACGAACACGAGGCCGACAACGCAGCTGAAGAACAGCGCTGCCTCGATGCGACAGAACACCTCATCACAACTTTCCACGCCCCGCCCGTCGCAGTCGTAATCGAGCCCGTCCAATCCGAAGGCGGCGACAACCACGCCTCCCCTTCCTTTTTCCGCGCCCTCCGCGCCCTCACAACAAAACACAACATCCTCCTCATCGTCGACGAAGTCCAAACCGGCGTCGGCGCGACGGGAAAATTCTGGGCCCACGAGCATTGGAATCTACCCAGTCCACCGGATATGGTGACGTTCAGCAAGAAAGCGCAAACGGCGGGATATTACTTCGGCAATAATGATTTGAGACCTAATAAGCCGTACAGGCAGTTTAATACGTGGATGGGCGACCCCGCGCGCGCAATCCTGTTCAAGGCTATCATTCAGGAGATAGAGCGTCTGGATCTCGTTCGTAGTACCGCGGCTGTTGGGGACTATTTGTACAGTGGTATCGAGCGCCTCGCCGAGAAATTCCCACGTGAGATCATGAATCTGAGGGGAAAGGGGCAGGGCACGTTTATTGCTTTTGATAGCCCGAGGAGAGATGAGGTGTTGAGAAAAGCCAAGGCTGAGGGGGTGAATATTGGGGGGTCGGGCGAGATGGCGGTTAGGTTGAGGCCGATGTTGATTTTTCAGAAGCTTCATGCGGATTTGTTGTTGGAGAGGTTGGAGAGGGTGTTTGGGGCGTGATGAGGGTTTGGATTTGACTTGGGTAGGGCGTTCTTGGGAGATGAGCCTGTGATGCGATTGTTTTGGACATGGTGGCATATTCGATCGAATGTGATTCAGATGAATTTGGAAATAAGATTCAAGTCTTTGATTGATTGATTGATTGATAGGTATATGTCGTCTCGCATCTCATGCCATGCCATGCCATTTTCACCTGTATACATTGCCTCGCACTCTCATCCCCATATATTGTACAGTCATGTCCTCGTAAGAATGTCAAAAGAAAATGCAAAACAAATAGATATCGAGGTTCGGCACTGATTCCATGTACAGCCCTCCTCATTGGGTATCACCGTGCAAACATAAAGATGTCCCAATCCCAATTCCTCATACGCCGTAAAGACATGCGCCACGCCACGCCAAATTCAAATATCTCTTGTCGTATCCGCCTCATTCACTCAGTCTTATCCAGATGGACCCTCAACGCGTACTCCAGCTTCTCCCTCTCGCAATACTCAGCCAAGAACTGCAATCCAAACCGCACAGCCTGGATAGGCGTCGTGTCATTCGCCAGCGGCAAAAAGTACGGGCCGGACATGCGTGCGCCCACAATCTTCTCCGGCTCCTTAGCCACCCTCGCATTCGTCTCTCGCGCCGCATACGTCTTCTTATAACTGCTCACAATATCCTCAAACGGCAGTGCGACTCTCGCTTCCTGATAGTGCTGATTCATCTTCATCGTGTGGTCCGATAGCAGCGCGTAGTTAGCCACGAGGAACGAATGCTGCTTCACGTGGTCGTCATGCGGCGAGTCAGAGGGTGCGATGCGCTGGGATACGTGCGTGCAGATAGCGGATGCGATGACGGAGCTGAGGTACGAGCGCAGGCCATCGAGGTGCGTGAAGGCTTTTGTGACGCGGGCGTAGGAGAGACAAAGTGGAAGCAGCGTCTTCCAGGTTTGTTCCACTTCGGCGGGGCGACCGCGGAGGTTGAGCGAGGCGTCTTGGGCGTAGTATGCGGCCATGTAGGATCTGTGAAGTTAGTGAATGGGTTCATTGTGTTCGGAAAACGGAGACTTACAAGATGCACTCCATGTTAGTGACGGCCGCTCGCTTCTGGTCCTGCTTGGTAGGCTGCTTTCCTGCACCGGTGAGGATCTTGGTTGCTTCGTGCTTGAGGGCGCGGCCCATTTGGTTCAGCTTCATCGAGGTTTGAGCCAGTAACGTGATATCAGCTTGCTTCTTGCCGCTGATTGGAGCAGAGGTAGGACCGCCCTTGGCCTCGGATTTGACGCCGGCAGGCGTGTTGACTGATCTATCAGGAGTTGAGTCGTGACTCTCAGCGGACTCAGTGCGCAACATGCCAGCCGCCTTGTGGCTATTCTTCGGTGTTGCATACTGGCCTTTCTGAGCGCTTGACTTGTTCGATAGTGACGGAGAGGAAATAGCTTGTGAAGTAGGGGTGCGTGGATTGTCTTGTGATGACGCTGCCTTGGGACGTTTTGATGGTACTGCAGACGCAACATCATCGTCGGCGCGAGGACGCTTCTCGGGCACCTTGACAGCCGGTGTAGGAGGAGCTGACGGTTTGGCGATTGGTGTAGATAATGGCGTGGTGTCGTGGGACCGGCGTGCTGCGACCTTGGGTATCGGCTTCTTCTTCTTGGGCTCTTCATCGGGTACTTTGAGGAGTGAGCCGTCCGGTATGTAAGTCACATCAAGGTGCGCCCATTGTGCGGCACTCCATTTCTTTGGTGGTAGCTTCAACAATTGGCTGATACGGTTTGTCATGTGTTTGGAGACTTTCAGTTTGGTAATCCGAGAAGGCTTTGCGTCGTCTTTGCGCTTCGTGATGTCCCCATTGGCGTTGGGTGACTTGCCATTAACAGTAACCGATCTTATCTTGGGCTCTGACTTGGCTTTGTCTACTGGCTTGTCTACTGGCTTGTCGACTGTCACTTCTGGAACAGCCAATCGCTGGCTCTTCTGATCCGATGAAGACGAAGACGTGTTGGACTCGGCTCGCTTGCGCTGGACGACCAGCTTCTCCAGCTCGACTTGTATGCTTGCTGGCAGAGTAGGCGACAATATATCTGGAAGTCCGTACGGGTTGCTGGGAGGTTCCTGTACTGGTGACAGCATGGGCGGTAGGCCATGGGGAGTTCCGTCCGAGGGTCCCGACTTGTCAATGTTGATCGCGAAATCGGTAGAGGCAGTCTGCCGCGCGGGCGAGCGCGGACGGGGACGTGTGGATTCATGCCCTGATTTAGTGGCTTTGTGCTCGGTGGCCGCAGCATTGGAGGACCTGTCACGCTTAGTAGAGCTCATGGATGCTGTGGACAGCGCAACATACCTCGGAGAAGACGAAGATGAAGACTTCGGTTCCGCATTGTCCTTCTTCTCTGGCTTCCTCACTCCGTTCGTATGGCCGACCACAGCCTTCGTTGGCGCAAGAGTTGGCGACACCTTCTTGGAGCCTGGCGTCGTGGTCCCATTCGCCTGCCTGACCTTGAACCTCGAGAGGTCCGGCTTCTTCTTAGCCACCTGACCTGTATTAGAGGCGCGCGGGTCTGGTCGCTCCGGCTCAGGGTCATCGTCTTCGCCGGCCTGCAGCTCGAGACAGTCCTGGCAGGAAGGTTCGCGGTATACGAAGGTGCGGTACTGCAGGTGTTCCTCGTCGGGTCGGAAGAGATGTCCCATCATCCAGGCGTTGGCCTCTTGGCGCGAGTGGTAGCGATAGGGGTCCAGCGACGGCGCTGATAATACATATGGCGCCCTGGGAGCCGCCTTCTTGATGCGCTTGAAGGCCCTGTCCAGCTCCGCGAGGTCATCCTGGTCGTCCTGGCTGAGGTTCTTGCGCTTGAGCGAGTGCGCCTTCTCGACTGCGGCCTCGGGTCGTTCGGGGCCTGACATGTTGGTTACCGCGAGCTGGTGGACTGGCGATTATGTGTGGTGTGGGTGCTTGGAGAGAGCGGAGGACACATGAAGGTCGAGGGGTGGGGGTTATGGCGGTTCGCGGTCGCGGCGAGGAGGCGCGCTGAGAGAGCGGGACGATTATTCAGAGACGCTACTACAATAGCAAAGATGAGTACAATAGCGCGATAGAGTGAGGTCAGGCGGTGTCGCGGGATAGCAGCGGCTCACCTTCACCAGGAACAGCTTCAGCCTCTTGTGCGCGATTGGGCTGAGATCTCGGGAGCCCACCATCGCCCGGTCCACGATGCGTATGCGCGATGGGATGGCGATCCGGCCAGAGAGGGCAGAGATGCGCCTCAGTGTATGCAGTAGTGTCAGAGGTCTCGAATGGAACGGAGGTTTGTTGTATGCGATATGCGGCAGCTACAGGCGCGTGCGCGGGAAGCCCTGATTGGCTCTTTGTCACGACCTCAATCTTGCACTTCAGAATGGTACATCATGTGTATTCTCCACCAAACTAGAACGAGCACATACATCAGCAGATTCTTTCTATGCGGTACCGGCCCACGACATGCGCGTGACCGCGAGCTCCATATCGCTCGTCGTACAATAATGCCCGGTGGAACGCTCCGAAGATCGATCTGCGCGCTACCGGTAGCACTGGCCTGGCTTCGATCACCATCGCTAAACAAGTCCGAACATCTGCACGTCACTACAACACGATCGTTGATATAGACACACAACAGAGGAAGAACAGCCTGGATGTATTCGTAATGCTTTTGCGTGACTAGTTCTCATCTCTTCCATGCGCGTGATTCTCGTAACTTGTGACAAACAGTTTAACTCTCTACAACTCCTCATCTTCCGTAGCATCGTCAGCGTCATCTGCCGCCGGCAATGGTTCTGGGTGCTTGTTCCGGCGATTGAATGGTAGCTGGCGTGGTGGAGGCGGATCACTCTTTTCTTCCTCCTTTGCAGCCACCGTCTGTGATGATTCCGCAGCAGCAGCCTCTTCTTCGTCCGTCTCGGCGTCGGAAGGTTCGGGCGTGACTACCTCGCCCTCCTGCTCCTCATCCTTTGCTTGGTCGATCTCCATCTGGTCGCTATCTGATGGCTGCTCCTCATCTGGCTCAGCAGCCTGTGCGGGAGCTTTGCGCTTTGACTTTCGTGATCCGGCTGCTTTGCGCGGTGCACTTCTTGATGCTTGGACAGTCGTCGCTGCGTGATGCGTTAGCAATGTAAACGGAGAAAAGGTATCGAGACTCACCAACTGTCCTGTCGACTTTGGCTCCAGCCAACAACCTGCTCTGATCGCGAATTTTCCTCTTCTTTTCATTCAGCAATTCCATAAACTGCTGCAGCATCGCCGTCTCCGACTCATTCTTGGCCTTGATAAAGTCGTCCAGCTGCGCATTGAGCTTCGCAATAGTGTCGACTTCGCTGCTGGCCGTCGACTTGAGCTGCGCCAACTCTTGCAGAGTCGCCGCGTGTGCCTGTGCTGATGCCTGAGCCCATTCAAAGGGATTAAACTCAAAGTCGTCATCCCTTGGAAGTGAGATTTCGCCGAGCGTCACCTTGATACCCTGCACGTCCTGTCGGAAAGAAAGCTGCAAGTCGCCCTTGAGAGTGTAGACCAGGCGCACACCTTCGATCAGACTAGGTTTGCTGACCGGCTGTTGGAGCAGGAAATGAGACACTACTGCCACCCAGTCATCCTCGCTGCCTTTGAACTTGTGCTTCAGTTTCCCAATGTTGCGCTGCTTGACTGGACTTGCGTCAGACGAGATAAAGTTGGCAGACTCCCAGTCTTACTCGTGGTTACATAAGGATTCTCGCCCTCGCAGCCCACGAGGCGCAGGTCAAGCGAGTGAGTGCCGTCTTGGAGCACTTCGATGACCACGTGCTCCCCGCGACCGCTTGCAGGGCCGACTGCGATGATGTGCCGATCGGCCATGGTAGTGGTAGATAGCGTGTTCCGAGTCGAGGTTTCAGTGAGGGTGATGCTAGCCTCAGAGCAAGGGTGCCTGCAATTGTGTGTGTCTCGGGTGGCGAGAGTTCCGGGATCTAGGGAGTATTGAAACAGCAGTTGAGAGTGAAAAGGAAAACGCAAAGTTTATAATGGTTCCTGGATGACTACAGAGTAACAACGACGCGACTGCAGCAGGCGACAGCAACACGGCCAGGCAGCAGGCAGCGCAACGCGACGGGTCTAGAGTCTAAATCAAGTGCAAGGCATGTCATGAAACGAAAGGGTATGCATGTTGCTTGCTTTGTCAATAACGGCAAATAATCAGGCAACTGGAAGGTACAAAGGCGACCTGCAGCCAACAAGCACGTTCGTGAGTTACAAGCAAATGCAGGGTACACACGTTTTGCCCGGACCACTAGCTGCTCCTTCCGCATCTCACCGCCGCCTGTCACCTTCCTCGCTTCCAGCCATCTCGCGAACGACACACGAATCTTGCTCTCGTCCACACACCACCACAAACTCGCGCGCGCAAGCATGGCTGCACCCCACCGCAGCTTTGCCCAGCGCATGGCCTCAATGGCCTCCAATGCATCCAATTCATCCAAATTCGAGAGCTGGGACGACGGCGATTTCGAGCAAAACGATGGCAGCGGCCTGCTGTTTAAGAACTCGGCCATGCAGTCACTGTCCTCGCGCATGTCGGTCCGCTCCGAGTCCAACACCGGCGACGACGACTGGCAGGTGCTGCTCACTCCCAACGACGACCTATCGACGAACCGCGCCATCCACTCGGCGAAGCAGGCGGGCATCCCAATCCCCACGAGCGTACCGTCTTCAGCGCTGCTCGGTGGGACGATAAAAAAACTGGGAAAGAAGAAGTCAACGCGCAAAATAGAAGCCGAGTACGAGGACGACTTCAATTTCGACAATGCGCAACCAACATTAAAGCTCAAGGCCCCGGCGCCGCACACTCCGGCTGATGAGCTGGAGGACTTCGATGACTGGGGTGAGGGCAGCTTGGGCATTCGATTCGCCGGCACGCGACGCGATGCGCGAGGCGCTCGCAGCTCCTCCGTCTCTGCCATGTCTGCCATGAGCCCGAGTCTCGGCAGCTGCATGACCCTCGAGAGCGAAGACGACGACCTCAATGGCCTCGTCCTGCCCACCGAGCACCTCGACTTCAATGCCCGCCTAGAGAAGCTCAGGCAGGCCCAGCTACCCACACCAGCCGCCTCGCCGCTGCCTCCCGCGCAACGGCGCGACATAACGCCGACCTCTGCACCATATTCGCCCCACACTACTGAGCTTCCCTCCTCGCCCGTCGTCGAGCCAACATCATCGCCCTGGGACAGTCCTGCAGCACTAACGCCGAACGAGAGCCCCGTCATACCATCGCCTCAGCCAAAGCCTGCAGACGACGAGGAAGACTTCCTAGACGGTCTTGACTTCGGAGAAGACGTCTTCGACAGCAAGAAACTGACGCTGAACCGCAACGTCGTTGTGAAGAAGCCAGTCCTCAAAGCTTCGGCTCCTCCGGCCGCCCGTCCGGCCACGACCCTCACGTTCACAGACCGACCCGTTTCGTCACGGATACCTCGGCCACTGCCCTCGAGCCGCACACGACTCACCCCAGTATATGAGAGCGGCGCTTCTACCCAGCCCCAGAGCCGACCCATGCCCACGACAACCAGCTCCCAATTTCTGCGTGCCAAACGGTCAGCCCCAGTTCTGCGAAACAGCAACCTCAATCCGGCTCGGAGCTCAGTGCCGTTCTTACCTGCTGGTGGCAATGCGAGCGCCCAGTCCCATCATGTAGTATCCAGAACCTCGCAGCCCCAGCTGCGACGCGACTCGGACCCTCGCCGACCACAATCGCCGTCGATGCGTACCTACTCGCGCATGTCAAATGCCCAGGGAGACACGCCGAGTAGGGCTGGTGTGAGACGCGACCTCGCTCCCTCTACCCTGTCTCGTCACCCTGCTCCCAAAAAGCTAACGCAACCCCAGCGGAAGCGCAATTTTGGTGATGGACATGAGCTCGATGCCTTCGACGACCTGCCAACATCGGCGGCCAAGGAAAAGGTGTATGAGAAAGTGCCACGAAATGTTGCTAGCAACAAATCTCTCCGCCATCAAACAAGTAACTCCCGTCTGCCCATGCCTGACCGCATGGCGACCCCATTGCCACAGACACCACGGAGTCCTACCAGGATGGACCATACGCCACGCTTCGCTCGAGACACGGCAGCTAGTAGAAACGCACGTGAGCAGCGATTGGCAGGTACGAGAACAAGAGGCGATGGCCCAATTGCACCACCCCGACCCATGAGCTGGGCAGCTCAAGTTGCAGCTCGCAGTCCTCACACTAGCCCAGTCGCTCACAAGAAGAAAGGCACAGGTCAAAAGCCGCAACTGATTCGACAAATGACCCAGCCATACACACACAGTGAGTCCTGCACGCAATCAGAATGCACTTTGCTAACAATCTCCAGACGAAAAGGGCATGGTCTACAACCCTACCATGCAACGCTGGGAAGGCAATGACGAGGTGCTCGCCTCCTTTACTACATTGCCCAACAGCTCAACAACCACTCTCGCATTGACCACGGCAAGTACACCAACATTTGCGCCGCCAGGACATCCCATGCACCGCCCACACGACCGGTCACAGTCGATTTCTCACATTGCCCTGTCCTCGATCCAGGCAAATCAAAAGTCCTTTTCATCGCGCATGGCGAAGATCGCACCACCACCACAAGCAGTTGCCGTACCCATCCCAGTTCCATCTCCTCCGCGACCCGCTCTGATCTCGCAAATTTCAGCACCGCGCGGCGTACTGCACGAAGGCCGCATGGTCTTCGACCCCGTCAAGATGAAGTGGCTCAAAGCCGCCCGCCAGTCCAACGACCCTACGTCTCCCTCGGAATTCGACGATGATGAGGAAGACCCATTTGCAGGCATCGAAGACTTCAAAGACAACAAGAGCATCGCGGGAGAGAGCAACGCCGCCGCCGGCTTTGGGTCGCCAGATATCTCAGACCCAAGCTTCGTAGGCGAAGAGTTTGACGTCGGGCCTGGATTCATTCGACGCCAACGAGAGGAAGAAGCTATCTGGCGCCGCAAGACCGAAGGCTGGGTCGGAAGCATTCGCGACAACGGCGAGCACAGGGGAGGTTGGCGATGGGTGATTCGCGATTTCGCGGCGAGCGCGTCATCTGCATTTTAACCACACACATTGCAGCATACAGCACGGCATCATTTATTTGTACATATCACGACACTTAACGATTGCATCGCAGGGAGTTTTTCTTTGTTGGAGATATTCATTGCTGGCGTTTGTTGCATACGAAGCGGAGAGAAAGGTAATGATGGGGAGGAAGAAGAGGAGTGGAAGGAGGGGGTGGAAATAAGGATGATGATTGAGTGTTATGTTGGGTACGCGGTGTCTTTTGGATAGGTGGCCTCACTCTTTACGACGATTTTATGACTTACGATATGATGGGATGCATTAGAGAGGGGCTTCAGCGCTCTGGCTGCACGATTGAACGAATGAATGGAAGCGATACTACACTCTTTGTTGGAGACTTGGTGGCGTCGAGATTGAAATGAGTGACTTGGTCGCTACTGTGTGATGTCTCTTGCATCAAGCTGTCATGATTTCACTTCACCGCCCGGATCTCGATCTCGGGACCTCGATAGTTCGATTTGCGGCATCGTGCCTGCATTAGTGCATCGCGTATCGTTCCATGCTTCCCCGTCCACCACATCATCACCACGATGCTCCGCGGTGAATCATGTACTTGTCATCTTTAAATGTAGAAATCCTGCAGGTACGATCGATCTATCCGCTTACCCCACAGCATGTCCCTGGAGCTAGGCTTCAGCACTGACGCTAGTGATTTCATCATGATGTCAAGAGCATGGACTTTGCGGGACTTAGACGCGTGGGAAAGTCTGTTCTGCAGGGAACGAGGGGATGAGGGCATCGTATCGCGTGTATCTACACGTCAATAGCACGGGACTACGCGCTGCACTGAGGTGTTTCCGTCTAGTACTGACGTCCGAATGAAATTACATCAAGGACAAGGCCGCAAATTGGTACAAGGAAAATGAGGGGAAGATCAAGATCGCGATGGGATCCCGTCTCACGTCCGCACGGGACCACGCGATGTCCTGACGTCTTGACGTAAGATTGCGAGGGGAAAGGGGAAGGAAGTGAGATCGCTGTGTGAGGGGCTTGCATCTAGACGTCACGGTTTCACGGGAGCGCGCGATGAGAATGTCATAGCTGACGTCGAGATGGCGGTGGATCGAGGTGGAGATGGGAGGTATAAAGCGGGTGGGTTCAAGCACTTCTTGGGTGGTATCGTGAAGTCCATCTCACCATCTACTACAAGTACAACTTCAACCAACAAACCAGATCTTCACCCTCAACACAATCACAATGTCTGACTACAAGCCAACCGGTACATCTCTTCCCAACCCCCCTCCTCATATCCACTAACCATCCCCCAGAGCACGGCGGCCTCAAACAAGACGGCACCCCCGACAAGCGCGTCGGCACCGGCCGTACGTCCCATCCCATCCTGTCCCACCCACCCCTTCACATTTTCCTTACTAACAACCTTCACCACAGAGTTCGCCCAAGGCAAAGTCGACCCCACTGAGGCCGGCAAGCAGGGCGGGCAAACGTCTGGCTCTGGGGGAGAATCTGGGGGCGCGTCTGGGAATTCGGGGGGTAGTGCTAAGGGGGAGTTTGCGCATGGAAAGGTTGATCCTGTGGAGGCAGGGAAGAAGGGGGGAAATACTTCTTAAAGTGGCTGGTGTGTAGATTGGCCTGTTTGGGCAGATGAAGGAAAGTAATGTAAAAGTGTGAAGCATGTTGTTTCTTTGATTCTGTGATTTGGGTTCCTGTGCGTAAAATTAAGAAACTTTCTTGATGTGCGTGAAGGTTGTGATCCCGCTTTGTTTCTCTGGGTGATCTGGATCGAGCGCTGCTAGCGATAGGCAACTGTCCTTCCAGCTTCTGTATGTAGAGTTGTTAACTTCTCGAATCTGCCAAGTACACCATCACGCCGCTGGACGGCTCCAGTAATTTTTCGGTTGGCCATGTCTGCAGACGTATCAATATGGCAATGTACCACCTAATCCTCTGTGAAAACACTGGGTTCAATCTAACAGTCTTATGGAGCTACGGTCGAAATCTGTAATCTCGACACGCTCGACACACACTCTCTTTGAGGCTTCATTTTACTTTCTTGTTGTTCCACTCTGTCACAACTGGCTAGCCCTCGTGGTGCTCAGTCGAACGTTGACGTCCATTAACTGACATATCTGCGAGGGAAAAAAACATGTATGAAGCCTCTGGTCTATCTTCTCGTTGCACTCCATTTTGCATGGAGGCTATAATTGAATTTGATTTTGGCCTCTCCCGGTTCTCAAAATCGTTCATGGTAGATACGATTTTCGACATCTTTCATGGTATATGTGCCGTAGCGTCTCTTCTCTTCGTCGACACATCTCCATTTCCCTATCCTCCTCCCCTCAGTCCTCCCGTACAATCCTCCTACCCTTCTAGCCTTCTCACCATCCTGCCCCCACTTCCCACCAAACCCCATCCCTCACAACCCCTTCACCCGCCCCCCCCCCCAACCCCCCCCCCCCCCCCCCCCCCCCCCCCCCCCCCCCCCCCCCCCCCCCCCCCCCCCCCCCCCCCCAACCCCCC
>Ga0265780_10000693_pt1 | contig 51052 bp, 43 predicted proteins | sample P1T30metagenome_FD_192432 | JGI IMG/M metagenome (GOLD analysis project Ga0265780, IMG submission 192432) | Plant litter microbial communities from East Loma Ridge, Irvine, California - P1 T30 | ecosystem: Environmental > Terrestrial > Plant litter > Unclassified | place: USA: California... | reverse complement strand
GTGGTCCCCCCGACTGGAATCGAACCAGTATCCCACGCTTAGGAGGCATGTGCACTATCCATTGTGCTACGGGGAGGACACGCGTGCTGCCGGGGCAGCACTGGCGGTTCGGCGAGCGGGCCCTGCGGGGCAGGCCGGTATCGTGAACCGAGCACAATTATAGCCGAGGAAAGCGGATTGTTTGGAAGTGTTGGCGCCGTAGTCGGTACAATGCCCGCTTCTTTCAATTATTCCGCTGCGCCGCGTCTCGCTGGGGCGTGCCAGGCGGCTTGCACACAGATCATGGCTGTCATTTCCCTCACTTCCGCACAATTGGCCTTCGGCCACGTCGCACTGCTCGACCACGCGGACTTTTCCCTCGAAACCGGCGAGCGCGTCGGCTTGATCGGCCGCAACGGTACCGGCAAGTCCTCGCTGCTGAAAACCATCGCCGGCCGCTTCAAGCTCGACGATGGTTTGCTGGTCATGCAGCAAGGCCTGAAAATCGCCTATGTCGAACAGGAACCGACCTTCGACCCGGAGTCCACAGTGTTCGACGCCGTGGCCGCGGGCATGGGCGAGCTGCAAAGTATGCTGGCCGAATACGAAACCCTGACCGGCCAGTTTGGCCAGGGCGACGACGACGCGCTGATGGAGCGCATGCACGTGATCCAGGTCAAGCTCGACGCCACCGATGGCTGGAACCTGGGCAACAAGGTCGACACCACGCTCGACCGCCTGGGCCTGGCGCGCGAAGCGAAGATGGGGACGCTGTCGGGCGGGATGCAAAAGCGCGTGGCGCTGGCCGTGGCGCTGGTTTCGGCGCCGGACGTGCTGCTGCTCGACGAACCGACCAACCACCTCGACTTCAAGTCCATCATGTGGCTCGAAGGCCTGCTGCGCGAATTCCGCGGCTCCGTGCTGTTCATCACCCACGACCGCAGCTTCCTCGACAACGTCGCCACCCGCATCATCGAACTCGACCGCGGCCGCCTGCTTTCGTTCCCGGGTAATTTCTCCACCTACCAGGAACGCAAGCGCGAACTGCTGGCCAACGAGGAAGTCGAGAATGCCAAGTTCGACAAGTTCCTTGCCCAGGAAGAAGTCTGGATCCGCAAGGGCGTGCAGGCGCGCCGTACCCGCGACGAGGGCCGCGTGCGGCGCCTGGAAGCCTTGCGCCTGCAACGCTCGGCACGCCGCGAGCAGCAGGGCCAGATCAAGCTCGACGTCGGCTCCGGCGAGCGCTCGGGCAAGATCGTGGCGGAACTGGAAAACGTCTCCAAGGCCTACGGCGAGAAAATCATCGTGTCGAATTTCTCCGGCACCATCCTGCGCGGCGACAAGGTCGGCCTGATCGGCCCGAACGGCGCCGGCAAGACCACGCTGCTGAAGATGATCCTCGGCGAGGAGACCGCCGACAGCGGCAGCACCCGCCTGGGCACCAAGCTGAACGTGGCTTATTTCGACCAGATGCGCACCCAGCTGAACGAGGAAGCCAGCCTGGCCGACACGATTTCGCCGGGCAGCGACTGGGTCGAGGTCAATGGCCAGCGCAAGCACGTCATGACTTACCTCAACGATTTCCTGTTCGCGCCCGAGCGTTCGCGTTCGCCGGTGAAGTCGCTTTCGGGCGGCGAGCGCAACCGCCTGCTGCTGGCGCGCCTGTTCGCCAAGCCGGCCAATTGCCTGGTGCTGGATGAACCGACCAACGACCTCGACATCGAAACCCTGGAACTGCTCGAAGAGTTGCTCGAGGAGTACACCGGCACCGTGTTCCTGGTCAGCCACGACCGCACCTTCCTCGACAACGTCGTGACCCAGGTCATCGTGGCCGAAGGGCAGGGCCAGTGGCGCGAGTACGTCGGCGGCTACAGCGACTGGGAACGCGTCAAGGCCATCGAGCCGAAAGGGACGGCCGCCACTGCGCCAGCGCCGAAAGCCGCGCCGGCGCCAGTTGCCGAGGCGGTCGCCTCACCTGTCAAGAAAGTGAAGCTGAACAACAAGGAACAGCGCGAACTGGAAGAGCTGCCCAAGCTGATCGCTTCGCTTGAAGACGAACAGGCCCTGATCACGGCCCAGCTGAACGCACCGGACTTCTACAAGACGAATCCGGCCGATGCGCGCCGTATCAACGCCCGCTTCAGCGAGATCGACGAGCAGTTGATGGAAGCGCTGGAACGCTGGGAAAAGATCGAGGCCCGCGCCCGCGGCGACGCTTGATTCGCCTGTTGTTTGCAGCCGGGGCCGCCAGCGCGCAACCCCGGTCGCGTTGATCCAGCACAGATCGCAACTCAGGGGTTTCGTCAGTATCGGCGTTGGCGTGTCGGATCGCCGCTGCACCGGTCCGCGCCGAAACCGCTGACTTCGTTTGCCCTGCGTCGCACGATTCGCAGGTTGACAGCCGGCGCCGGTTTCCCGCCCGACGCAGCGCTTTCCCCAGACGAACACCATGTCGCGATTCTGCCTGCGCCGGCCTGCGCTCCTGGCTGGCTTACTCGTTTGCGGTCCCACGCTGGCGGTACCCGGCACCGGGCTGGATGTGTATGGCCGCGTCGGCTGGGCCTACGACGACAACCTGCTGCGCATTCCCGACGACGCGCCCGCTTTCGATAACCAGCGCTCCGATTCCTGGCGCACGCTGGAAGCCGGCGCCATCTACGACCGCACGCTCAGCCGCCAGCGCCTGGTGGCCCACGCCAAGCTGTCGAAAGTCAGCTTCGACCATTTCCGCCAGCTCGACTACGACGGCCGCGACGTCCAGGGCACCTGGTACTGGCAGGCCGGCAACCGCTTCGCAGGCGAGCTCGGCGTCGTATACGCGCAAACACTCGCCCCTTATACCGACTTTCGCAGCGACCAGCGCAACCTGCGCAAGCAGCGCCGCGGCTTTTTTGAAGGCGGCTGGACATTGCACCCGCGCTGGGAAGTGCACACCGCCTTTTCGCGCGACAAGTACGACTATGAACTGGCGGCCCAGGCTTTCAACGACCGCACCGAAGACGTGGCCGAGCTCGAGGGGCGCTACCTGGCGCCCAGCGGCAGCGCGGTCGGCCTGGTGCTGCGCCGCATCAAAGGCAAGTATCCAAACCGGCGCCCGTTTTCCGCAAGCCCCCTCAGCGACGACTTCACCCAGGACGAACTGAAGGCGCGCATAACCTGGAAGGCCAGCGGCGCCACCACGCTGCAGGCGCTGACCGGCTACGCGCGGCGCGACCAGCCTTCGTATGGCAGCGGGCGCACGAGCGGCGTGAACGGCCGGGTGACGCTGCTGCACGATCCTGTCGGCAAGCTGCATTACCGCGCTTCGCTGTGGCGCGACTTCGCGCCAATCGAAAGTACGGTTGTCAGCTATACGCTCAACAAGGGCGCGAGCGCCGGCGCGACCTGGGATGCGCGCGCCAAGCTGCGCGTGGAGGCCGATGCCGCCTATGAGAAGCGCAACTACAATACCCGCACCGGCATTCCCGTCACAAACGGCCTGGACGACGCGCTGCGCACCGCCAGCCTGAAGGCGACCTGGGCGCCGCGTCCAAGCATCTCGCTGTCGGCGGGCTATGCCTACCAGGCCCGCAGCGGTTCGCGCCTGCTCGGCATCGGCAGGTTCACGTCGAATTCCTTCGCGATCAACGCCAGCGGACAGTTCTGAAGACCTGGCAATGACGGTCAACGACATTCCGATCATCTCGTTTTTCCAGCGCGTGCTGGACCCCCTGATCATCATGGGGTCCCTGTACGTGTCGTCGATGGCCTTCCACGAACCCTTTTCCGGCTACCTGCTGGTGCTGATGATCCTGGCCTTTTTCATTTCCTCGGCCGTCTACCAGCACATCGACCCCTACCGTACCTGGCGCAGCGGCCGCATGCTGGCATACGCGCGCGACACGGTGTTCGGCTGGTGCCTGACCATCGGCGTGCTGTACTTCCTCGGTTCGGCCAGCGGATTGAAATACTATTACGACGCGCGCGTGCTGCTGGCCTGGGCGATTGCTGCTCCGACTACCTTGCTGGCCTGCCATATCGCGGTGCGGCTGGCCATCGGCCGGCCCGGCCGTAGCCGCGAGATACGGTCGACCGTGGTGGTCGGCGCCAACGAGGTCGGCTTGAGGTTCGCCGCCATCTGCGAGCGCCACCCGAATCTGTTCATGCAGGTGCACGGCTTCTTCGACGACCGTGCCGGCGAACGCCACTCGCCCGGCCTGCGCCACCCGATGCTGGGCAAGATGGCGGACCTCAGCCAGTACGTGCGTACCCACAACATCAAGCTGATCTTCATCAGCCAGCCGGTCTCGGCCCAGCCGCGCATCCGCCGCCTGATCGACGAACTGCAGGACACCACTGCCTCGGTCTACTTCCTGCCCGACGTCTACGTATTCGACCTGATGCAGGCGCGCTTCGACAACGTCGGCGGCATGCCGGTGATCGCGATCCGCGAAACGCCCTTCATGGGCCTGAATGGCCTGGTCAAGCGCGTCAGCGACATCGTGCTGGCGACCCTGATCCTGATCGGCCTGGCGCCGTTGATGCTGGTGGTGGCCGCTGCCGTGAAGTGGAGCTCGCCGGGGCCGGTGATCTTCAAGCAGCGCCGCTACGGCCTGTATGGCGAGGAGATCTGGGTCTACAAGTTCCGCTCCATGACGGCCATGGACGACGGCAAGGACATTGTCCAGGCGCGCCGCAACGACGGGCGGGTGACGCCGATCGGCGCCTTCCTGCGCCGCAGCTCGCTCGACGAGTTGCCGCAGTTCGTGAATGTGTTGCAGGGACGGATGAGCATTGTCGGGCCGCGTCCCCACGCCGTCGCCCACAACGAGCAGTACAGGAAACTGATCAAGGGCTACATGCTGCGTCACAAGGTGAAACCGGGCATCACCGGCTGGGCCCAGGTGAACGGCCTGCGCGGCGAAACGGCCACGCTCGACAAAATGGAGGCGCGCATCCAGCTTGACCTCGACTATCTGCGCAACTGGTCGCTATGGCTGGACTTGTGGATCATTTTAATGACAGTAAAAGTTGTTTTGACGCGTGAGAACGCGTTTTAAGACGAAGCGTTCAGGCGCGACACGCGGTGACGAGGTTAGTTCGCTTCCTGGCCTTTGCGCGCTTCGATCCGTGTCAAGGGTTTGGCTGCGTTCGACGGGTAGGCTTGCAACGGTATTCTGCCCAACCGCAGCCGTGTACGGACGGGCTTGCTGCATCGCATTTTTCACATTGTTCCGTAGTTCGTCGCCACACAGGAGGGCAGCTTGGATCATCCGGATACCCGCATCTATGTCGCCGGCCACCGCGGCCTGGTCGGTTCTGCCATCGTGCGTGCGCTGCAGGCGCGTGGCTGCAGCAAGCTCGTCACGCGCAGCCACGACGAGCTCGAACTTACCGACCAGGCCCAGGTGCGCGCCTTCTTTCGCAGCGAGCGCATTGACCAGGTCTACCTGGCCGCGGCCAGGGTGGGCGGCATCCACGCCAACAATACCTATCCCGCCGAATTCATCTACGACAATCTGCTGGTGGAAACCAACGTCGTGCACGAAGCCTGGCGCGCCGGCGTGCAAAAGCTGCTCTTCCTCGGCTCGTCCTGCATCTATCCGCGCATGGCGCTGCAGCCGATCCGCGAAGACTATCTGATGGCCGGCGCGCTGGAACCGACCAACGAACCGTATGCGATCGCCAAGATCGCCGGTATTAAATTGTGCGAGAGCTACAACCGCCAGTACGGCACCGACTACCGCAGTGTCATGCCCACCAATCTGTACGGTCCGGGCGACAACTACCACCCGGAGAACAGCCATGTGATCCCGGCCATGATCCAGCGCTTCCACGAAGCGCGCGTGCAGAATCTGCCCGAAGTCGTGATCTGGGGCAGCGGCAAGCCGATGCGTGAGTTCCTGTACGTCGACGACATGGCCGCCGCCAGCGTGCACGTGATGAATCTTCCGCGCGAGGTGTACCGGTCCAGCACCGATGCCATGCATTCGCACCTGAACGTCGGCACCGGGGTCGATGTCAGCATCGCCGAGCTGGCCCAGCTGGTGGGCGAGGTGGCCGGCTACCGCGGCCGCATCGTCTTCGACACGGCGCGCCCCGACGGTACGCCGCGCAAGCTGCTCGACGTGTCGAAGCTGCATGCCCTTGGCTGGCGCGCCAGCACACCGCTGCGCGAGGGCCTGGAGCGCGCCTATGCGGCATTTCTCGATACCGAGGCGGTGGAGGCGGCCGCCTGAGTCCCTGGCCGGCAGCGCCGCTGTTCCTGCGCATGCGCCGCCATGCATCATTCACGAGGAGTCATCTTGAAGAAATCTCATCAGGCCCGCGCGGCAATGCTGTCGACCGCCATCCTGCTCGCAACGGCGCTCTCCGCCTGCGGCGACCGGGAAAAGGAATCCAGGCCGGGCCAGGCGCTCGCCAGCGTCAACGGCGAGGAAATCACCGTCCTCCAGCTGAACGAGGAAATCCAGCGCGCAGGGGTGCCGGCGGCGCGCCAGCAAGAGGCCAGCAAGCAGTTGCTGCAAGCCTTGATCGACCGCCAGCTGCTCGAAAGCGCGGCCGAGCAGGAAAAGCTCGATCGCGATCCGAAGGTCGTACAGGCGATCGAGCGCGCGCGTTCCCTGATCATTGCCCAGGCTTATATGCAGAAGCGCCTGGCGAATATCGCGCGGCCCACGCCCGCCGAGGTGGAGGAGTACTTCAACAAGCATCCGGAGTTCTTTTTCAGGCGCAAGCAGTTCCAGATGGACCAACTGGTGCTGGCCGCCAAGGACCTGACGTCCGACGCGCGTGCCGCCGCCGACGGCGCCCGTTCGCTGGAAGAGGTGGCCGTCTGGCTCGATGCGCACAAGGTCAAGTATGGCCGTGCCCAGGTCATGCGCAGCAGCTCCGACCTGAATCCCGAATTGACCAAGAAATTGCTTGGCATGCCGAAGAACCAGCTGTTCAGCGTGCGCGAGGGCGAACGCGCCATGTTGCTGACCGTTGCCGAGGTACGCGACGCACCGGTCCCCCTCGAAGTGGCCGCGCCCCAGATCGAAAAATACCTGATGAGCAACAAGAACAAGGAACTCGCGGCCGCCGAGGTCGAACGCCTGCGTCAGCACGCCAAGATCGAGTACCTGAACAAGGACCTGGCCGGTGGCGCCAAGGCGGCGCCGGCGAGCCTGCCTGCGTCTGCCCCGGATGCGCCTGCGGCGAGCCATCTGCCGGGACAGCAGGGCGGGGTGGACAGCGCCGCGCCGGGGATGCTGGACGGGCAGGCGGCAGGCGGCCCTGCGGCAGGCATGCCGGGCGCCGCTGCCCCTGCTGGTGCCGCTGACGCCACCGATGCAGCCACCGGTGCCGGGCCGGATCATGCGGCGGTCGACCGCGGCGTCGCGGGCCTGAAATGAATCCGGCCACCCAACGCAATCAGGAGGAAGCACCATGAAACCACTTGCACACTGGATGGCCGCGGCCGTACTGGCCCTGGGCGCCGGGGTTGCCTGCGCCGCCGAAGTCCTGCTCGGCCCGGGCGACGTGGTACGCCTGTCGGTCTACGGCAGCCCCGACCTGTCGATCGAGACCCGCGTCAGCGAGAGCGGCGCGATCACTTTCCCGCTGCTGGGGCAGGTCGGCATCGGCGGCCTGTCGGTCGCGGCGGCAGAACGCAAGATCGGCAATTTGCTGGAAAAGGGCGGCTACCTGAAAAAGGCCGAGGTCAACATGATCATTACGACCCTGGCCAGCCAGCAGGTGTCGGTGCTGGGCCAGGTCAACCGGCCCGGCCGCTATCCGGTCGAGGGCCGGCGCAAGGTGCTCGACCTGCTGGCCATGGCCGGCGGCGCCAGCGCCGACGGCGGGGACCTGATCAGCCTGGTGCGCACCCGCGACGGCAAGACCACGCGCCAGACCATGGACGTGGTCGACATGGTGCGCAAGGGCGAACTCGACAAGGACTACGAAGTGGCCGGCGGCGACATCATCTTCGTCGAGCGGGCGCCGCGCGCCTACGTCACCGGCGAAGTGCAGCGGCCCGGCGCCTTCCGCATCGAGCGCGGCATGACAGTGCAGCAGGCCATTTCGGCGGGCGGCGGCCTGACCCCGCGCGGCACCGACAGCCGCCTGCGCATCACACGCCGCGACCCGGCCGGCAATCCGGTCACCATCGAAGCGCGCGCGAGCGACCCGGTCCAGGTCGACGATGTGATCACGGTGCGCGAGAGCTGGTTCTGAGCGGAGTCTTCCATGCACTTCTACCAATTCCTTTTGCTGCTGCGCGCGCGCAGGAAGCTGATCCTGGCAACCCTGTGCGCCACCATCCTGCTGGCGCTGGGCTGGAGCCTGGTCCAGGGCAAGACCTACACGGCCACCACGTCCGTGCTGCTGAACTACAAGGGCGTCGACCCGCTGACCGGGCTGACCATGCCTGGCCAGCTGCTGCCCGGCTACATGGCCACCCAGATCGACATCATCAGCAGCAAGAACGTGGCGCTGCGCGTGGTCGACCGCCTGCGCATGGCCAGCAACCCGGCTGTCATCGCCCAGTTCCAGGAGGCGACCGAAGGCCGCGGCACGGTGCGCGACTGGCTGGCCGATCTGCTGCTGCGCAAGCTGGACATCAAGCCCTCGCGCGAATCGAGCGTGGTCGAGATCAGTTTCAAGGGCGCCGATCCGGGCTTCGCGGCGGCGGTGGCAAATGCCTTTGCCGAGGAATACCAGAACGTCAGCGTGCGCCTGAAAACCGAGCCGATGAAAAAAGCCTCGGCCTACTTCAACGAACAGACCCGCCAACTGCGCGACAACGTCGAAACAGCCCAGGCCCGCCTGTCCAAGTACCAGCAGGACAAGGGCATCGTCAGCCTCGACAACAACCGCGTCGACATCGAGCTGTCGCGCTTGAACGACTTGTCCTCGCAACTGGTGGTCGCGCAGACGCTGGCGCTGGAAGCCACGTCGCGCGAGCGCATGGCCGGCGGCGGCAACGCCCAGTCGCCCGACGTGGCCAACAATCCCTTGATCCAGAACCTGCGGCTGTCGCTGTCGGCCGCCGAAGCCAAGCTGGCCGAGAGCGCCTCGCGCTACGGCCGCAACCATCCCGCCTACCAGGCCGCCAGCGCCGAGGTCGGCAAGATGCGGTCCGACCTGAATGCAGCGCTGGCCACGGTGTCGCGCAGCGTCGGCGGCAACGCCCAGGTGCTGCGCCAACGTGAGGAAGACCTGCGCACGGCGCTGGCGGCGCAAAAGGTGCGCGTACTTGAACTGAACCGCACCCGCGACGAGCTGGGCGTCCTGCTGAAAGACCTCGACAGCGCCCAGCGCGCCTTCGACGCCGCCAGCGGCCGCTTTTCGCAGACCCGCATCGAAGCGCAGTCCGAACAGTCCGACATCGCGGTGCTGAACCCCGCCGTGGCGCCCGCCGAGCCGTCCGGACCGCGCGTCCTGCTCAACACCCTGGTTGCGGTGCTGCTCGGCACCGTGCTCGGCGTCGGCACGGCGCTGCTGCTGGAATTGCTGAACCGCCCGGTGCGCTCGAACGGCGATGTCCAGGACCTGCTCGGCATTCCGGTGCTGGGCACGGTGGCCTGGCAGCCGGCGCGCCCGCGCGGCGGCCTGCGCACCCTGCTGGCGCCGCGCCGCCTGCTGCGCCTGAACTAGGAGACACCGATGAATTCCCCTATCCTGTCGCCGCTACCGATCGATCCGCTCGATTCCAGCATGGGCGCCGTGCTGGTCGACGCCGGCAAGCTGACCCTCGACGGCGCCGAGCGCGCGCTGCGCATGCAGAAAGACCTTGGCATCCGCTTCGGCGAAGCAGCCGTACGCCTGGGCCTGGTGAGCGAGGACGATGTGCAGGAAGCGCTGGCGCGCCAGTTCGCCTATCCCTACCTGCCGAAAGGGCAGGCCAACCTGTCGCCGCGCCTGGTGGCCGCCTACGAGCCGTTTTCGCCCCAGGTCGAATCGCTGCGCGCCATCCGCAGCCAGCTGATGCTGCGCTGGTTCGCGCGCGGACACCGCGCCTTGGCCGTGCTCGGCGCCGACCCGGAAGACGGCGCCGCCCTGTTCGCCGCCAACCTCGCGGTGGTATTTTCCCAGCTCGGCGAACAGACCCTGCTGGTCGACGCCAACCTGCGCGCGCCGCGCCAGCACGATGTCTTCGGCCTGCGTCCGCGCCAGGGCCTGTCCGACCTGCTGGCCGGGCGGGCCGACCTCGAGGTCGTGCTGCGCGTGGGCGGCTTCGTCGACTTGTCGGTGCTGCCGGCCGGCACGCTGCCGCCGAATCCCCAGGAACTGCTCAGCCGCGAGGCTTTCCATACCTTGGGCAGCACCCTGGCCAGCCGCTACGACGTCGTGCTGTACGACCTGGCGCCGTTCGGCGCCGGCGCCGATGCGCTGGCGGTGGCGGCGCGCGCAGGCGGCGTGCTGCTGGCCGTGCGCAAGGACCATACCCGCGTGGCCCAGCTGGCACGGATGGCCGAGGAACTGGCCGAGGCCGGCGCCGAGGTGGTCGGCGCGGTCGTGATGGAGTTCTGAATGACCATCCAGGTGCCTTCCGGCCCGCCAGCGCCGGCAATGCTGGCGGCGCAAGCAACGCCGGCGGCGGGGCCTGCGCCGCCGGTGCATGCCGGCCTGCGCGCCGCGCTCCCCGAATGGTGGCCGGTGCTGGCGGGACTGGCCGCGCTGTTCCTGCCGACCATGTATTCGCTGTTCACCGGCGCCTGGATCGGCGAGGAACAGGCGCACGGGCCAATGATCTTCGCGCTCGCGCTGTGGCTGGGCTGGCGCAAGTGGCCGGACGTGCTGGCGCAGCCTTCCTGGCTGGGATGGCCGTTGCTGGCGCTGGGCCTGGCGTTGCACCTGCTCGGCCGTTCACAGCAGATCCTGATGTTCGAGATCGGTTCCATCATCGTGGTGCTGGCGGCCATCGTGCTGGCCAAGCTCGGACCGCATGCCTTGCGGGTGCTGTGGTTCCCCTTTTTCTTCATGCTGTTCATGGTGCCCTTGCCGAGCGAGTTCGTGGCTGCCGTCACCATGCCGATGAAGATGGCGGTGTCCTGGGCCACCGAACACCTGCTGTTCGGCGCCGGGTACCCGATCGCGCGCTCCGGCGTGATCCTGCAGATCGGCCAGTACCAGCTGCTGGTGGCCGATGCCTGCGCCGGTTTGCAAACCCTGCTCACGCTCGAGGCGCTCGGCCTGTTCTACCTGAACCTGATGCGCCATCCCTCGGCCTTCCGCAACATCGGCCTGGCGATCCTGATCATCCCGATCTCGTTCTCGGCGAACGTGATCCGCGTGATCACCTTGACCCTCGTCACCTATTACCTGGGCGACGCTGCCGGCCAGGGCTTCCTGCATGGCTTTGCCGGCATGGTGCTGTTCCTCACGGCGCTGGTGCTGATCCTGACGGTCGATTCAAGCCTGCAATGGTATGTGGCGCGGCGCCGGGCAGGAGACGGCACATGAACCGGCGCCTGGTTGCCAGCCTGGTGCTTGGCGCCGCCATGGCCGGCGCCTCCGCGCTTACCAGCGCACTGACGCCAGGCGCGAGGGTGACGCAGCTCCAGCCGGGCTTCCAGCTCGAGACCATGGTCCCGCAGCGCTTCGGCGCTTGGCGCATCGATCCAGGCGTAGTGCCGCTCACGCCCGATCCCGAGCAGCAGGGCATGCTGAAGAGACTCTACGACCAGACCCTGTCGCGCACGTATATCGACGGTGCGGGGCGGCGCGTGATGCTGTCGATCGCCTACGGCGGCGACCAGAGCAAGGCGCTGCAGCTGCACCTGCCCGAAGTCTGCTATGTGGCCCAGGGTTTCCAGCTGGTGCGCGACAGCGCCGGCAGCCTCGCCACCCCCTACGGCGCACTGCCGGTCAAGCGCCTGGTGGCGCGCCAGCAGCAGCGCAACGAGCCGATCACCTACTGGATCACGATCGGTGACAAGGCCACGCGCTCCGGCATCGAGCAGAAGCTGCGGCGCCTGGCCTATGGCCTGTCGGGCGAAGTCCCCGACGGCATGCTGGTGCGGGTGTCGAGCATTGCTGCCGACGAGACCGGCGCCTATGCCTTGCAGGACGGTTTCGTGGCCGCGCTGCTGGCCAGTCTCGATGCCCCTAGCCGCGCGCGCCTGATCGGCGTGCCGGAAGCGGCCGCCCAGCCAGCCGGACCACGGCCGCCATCACAATCGATATCGCAGCCGAATCCGTCCTTGCAGTCCCAGCCCCAGCTGCATCCGCAGTTGCATTCCTCTACGGCGCCCATGGCGCAGCGGAACACGCAATGAGCGCGACGCTGCTCCACTACCTGTTTACCTCGCTGCCCTTCATCGTCGTCGTGCTGCTGGCCGTGCTCGCCGTACTCGGCATCGGGCTCGGCCTGGTATGGCCGCGCCTGCTCGTCTACCCCTACCTGTGCATCTTTTTCTGGATGAATTCCACCAGCTACGGCAACCTGTCCGTGTTCGCCTCCCCGGGCGTCTACAGCCGCGGCTCGGGCATGCTGTTCTTCCCGGTGGTGCTGTGGTACGTGCTGGCCGCCTGGTGCTGCGCGCGCATCGCGGCCGGGTTCGGCCAAGGCCAGGGCCAGGGCCTGGGGCCGGCCGGAATGCAGGGCAGGGCGGCCGGCGGCCCGCCCCCCTGCAACCTGCGGCCCTGGTTCTGGGGCTGGACCGCGCTGCTCGCGGCGCACGCCGGCGCCGCCTTCATCGGCGGCGTGCCCCTGAAGGATGCGCTGGCGCCGTCCGGCTTCTCGAACATCGTCTGGATGGGCCCGCTGGTCGCGCTGATGCTGCTTGCCTTCCGCACCCGCGAACAAGCGCTGGAACTGGCGCGCTTCATCATGCTTGCGGGCCTGGCGCGCGCCCTGTTCGGCCTGGGACGCTGGGCCGCCTTCGGTGGTGACCCGAACAATGTGTATGCGAACATGAACGCGATCCACATCCGCCTGACCTTCTTCGACATCAACGACAGCCTGCTCTGCATGCTGGCCTTTGCGATCGCCGCGGTGCTCCTGTTCCAGGCGCATCAGCCACGGCGCGCCACGTCCTGGCGCCTGCTCGAATGGCTGACCCTGGGCGCCACCGCCGCCTGCATCGTCCTGTCCTACCGGCGCAGCGCCTGGTTCGGCTTCATGCTCGGCTTCGCCATCGTGATGCTGCGCTTTCCACTGCGCCGGCGCGTGCAGCTGGCCCTGGCGGCGCTGCCCCTGGCCGGGGCCGCGCTTGGCTATGCTGCCCTGCGCCGCCTCGGCCAGACCCGCGGCGGCAGCGGCCTGTTCTACGACATGCAGTCGCGCCGCTTCGGTCCCGAGAGCGAGCGCGTGCTGGAACTCAAGCTGGTGCTGGGCGACATCCTGGCCCGGCCCTTCACCGGCATCGGCTCCTGGGGCCGCTATTCCGGCTACGAGCAGATTTCCTGGCAAGCCAATCCGGATGGCGGCCTGTTCCTGCACAGCGGGGTGCTGCACGTGGCCCTGAAATGCGGCCTGCCCGGGGTAGCGCTGCTGGCCGGGACGGTCTGCGCGCTGGTGCTGGCGACGCAGCGCGCCCTGCGCACACTGCCGCCCGAGCTGCTGCCGCTGGGCACGGCAGGCGCGGCGGCGCTGGCCTTCATGATTCCCGACGTGCTGGTCGGCACGCCGTTTCCACAGGTGCGCACCACGCAGATGCTTGCCATCGGCCTGGCATTGCCGTATGTAGCGCTGGGCGCGGCGGCGATCCCCGCCTTGCGGACGCCAGGCCGGCCCTTGCCGCTGCGGCCACGCCTGCGCCCGGTGCCGGCCTGAGCCCCGTCATGGAGCTGCGCCTGTTCCAGAATGCCTGGTCGAACTTGCTGGGCGCGGCCGTGCCGGCGCTGGCCGCGCTGGCCACCGTACCCCTGGTGGTTGCCGGCCTGGGCGAAGCCGGCTATGGCGTGTATGCGCTGGTCACCGCCATCGTCGGCTACTTTGCCGTGATCGACATCAACGTCACCGCGGGTTCAGTGAAATACATCGCCGCCCAGCATGCCCGCGCCGAACCCGAGCGCATCGCCGAGACCCTCTGCTTCGGCAGCGCCGTATACGCGCTGATCGGCGCCGCCGGCGGTCTGGGCCTGCTGCTGGGCGCCGAGCTGCTGGTGACCCGGATGTTCGCGGTGCCGCCGCGCCTGGCCGGGGAGGCGATTGCCAGCCTGCAACTGGGGGCGCTCGGTTTCTTCCTCGGCCAGCTGCAAAGCTACCTGCACAGCGTGCCGCAGTCTCTGATGCGCTTCGATGTCTCTGGCCGGCTGGAAATGGTGTTCGGCGCCATGGTGCCGCTGCTGACGGTGGCCGTGCTGATGCTGGGCTTCGGCCTGTTCGAGGTGATCGCCTTGCGGGTGCTGGCCAGCGCCGTCCATTGCCTGCTGCTGTGGCAAGGCATCGCGCGACTGCTGCCGGGCCTGCACTGGCGCTGGCCTGGGCGCGAGCTGCGCGCCGGCATCCTCGGCTTTTCCGCCTATTCCTTCCTGTCGCGCTTTGCGGCGCTGTCATATGCGCATGCCGACAAGCTGATCATCGGGGCCCTGGTCGGCGTCACGAGCCTGGCCTATTTCACGGTCGCCTCCACGCTGGCGAACCGCGTGCTCGGCCTGAGTTTTCGCCTGTCCGGCGTGTTCTTTCCGGCGGCGAGCATGCTGGCCGCCGGCGGCGAACTGGCGCGCCTCGACAGTGCCTACCTGAAGGCGACGCGCTACGTGGTCTACCTGAACGCTGCGATGCTGGTGCTGCTGGCGGTGTTCGCCGAGCCCTTGCTGCGCTACTGGATGAACCCGGCGTTTGCCGCCAGCGGCGCCACCGTGCTGGCGCTGATGGCGCTGGCGCAGTTCGTCGATTCGCTGACCAGCCTGCCGTCGCTGGTGAACGACGGCATGGGGCACCCGCGCGTCTCCGGCCTGTTTGCCGTGGCGCGCGCGCTGGCCGGGACGGCGATCGTCTACCTGGGCGTTGCGGGCTGGGGCATCGCCGGCGCGGCCTGGGGCCACCTGCTCGCGTCCTGCCTGTTCACGGCCGCCTTCCTGGTGTTCGTCCATGGCCGTACGGTGCCGACGGCGCTCGCGCGCCTGTGCATGCAGGGCTTCCTGCCCGGCATGGCGGGCACGTCCATCGTCGCGATGCTGGCCAGCCTGGCCGAACGCTGGTTCCACCGCGGCCCCCTCGACTTCGTGCTGATCGGCGGCGCGACCCTGGTCCTGCTGGGCCTGGCCGGCATGCTGCTGGTGGTCGAACCCGAGGACCGGCGCTGGGCCTGGTCGCGGATACTGGCCCGCATTCGCGCGCCGGCGGGAGGTTAGGGTGCGCATCCTGCTGGTGTCCGAAGACTTGCCTGGCGAGCAAATCGGCGGCCTGGGCAAGCACGTGGTCACGCTCGGGAATGCCTTGCTGGCACGCGGCCACGCGGTGCGCATCCTCGGTCGCAGGGACCGCGCCGGCGGCGCCGGCAGAGTCGCAGGCCCAAGCCAAGACCAAGGCCCAGGCCAAGTTGCGCGCGAGATTGCTGACGGGACTGCAGATGAGGCCGAAGGCGAGATCGCGGCGCATTCCGACCTCGCGCACCAGATCGGCTTCCACGGCGCCTTCGTGCCCGGCTTCGACTATGCCCATCCCGGCTGGAAGGAAAGCCAGCTCGGCGTCTTCAATCCGTATAAACGCCCGTATTTCGCGCGCAAGATCGCTTCCGCCATCAACCGCCACGCCGCCGGCGCCGACGTGGTGCACTACCACGGCCACCTGCCGATGGTCGGCTTGCACGTGGCGCCCGGCATGAACTATGTGCAGACGCGCCACGACCAGGGCAGCGAATGCCTGACCCACCTGCGTTTTCGCGACGGGCTGCCCTGCACGACGCGAAACCCGCGCGACTGCTCGGCCTGCATCTGCGCGCATGCCGGCACGCTGCGCAAGACGGTCACGGCCATCGCCGTGCGGCGCTACCGCGGCGACAGCGCGCGCGCGTTTGCCGCGCACAAGACCGTGTTCGTCTCCCATTTCCTGCAGCGCCAGTTCCTGCGCGCCGTGCCGGATGCCGACCTGGCGCGCTGCCAGGTGATTCCGAACTTCGTCGATTACCCGCGACTGGCCGCCATCCTCGATGCCGCGCCGGCGCCGCTGGCGGGCAGGGTGGTGCTGGTCGGCCGCGTCGATGCCGGCAAGGGCTTCGGCGAGTTCCTGGATGCCAGCGCAGGCCGCCTGCCGCAGCTGGCCCAGCTGCTGGTGGCCGGCGACGGTCCGCAGCGCGCCGCCCTGGAAGCGCAGCACGCGGGCGCCCAGGTGCGATTCCTCGGCTGGCAGGATTACGCGGGCGCCCTGACACTGGCCGCCAGCGCCCATGTCTGCGTCGTGCCCTCGGTATGCGAGGAAGCCTGCAGCACCACCGTGCTCGAAGCGCTGGCGCTGGGCCGGCCCTGCATCGCGCTGGCGCGCGGCGGCACGCCGGAGTTGGTCGCTTACCAGCGCTATCCCGGCCAGCTGCAGCTGGCGGCCAGCATGCCGGAGCTGGTCGCACGCCTGCGCACGCGGCTAAGCACCGCGCCATCGAGGCCGCCGCGCGCGGACAGCTTCAACGCCGACGCCGCCCACATCCTTCCCCGCCTGCTGGAGCTGTATGCCGCCTGATCCTGCCCGCCCGCCACGCTTTTCCATCATCACCTGCACCTGGAACAGCGCCGCCACCTTGCCCGATACCCTGGCCTCGGTGCGCAGCCAGACTTGCCAGGACATCGAGCACATCTTCGTCGATGCCGGCTCAAGCGACGCCACCCTGGCGCTGATCGCCGCCCATCCGGGCGACAAGCACGTACTGCACGGCGTGCAGGGCGGCATCAGCCGCGCCATGAACGCCGGCATCCTGGCCGCGCGCGGCGAGTTCGTCGCCCACCTGCATGCCGACGATTACTACGCCGCGCCCGACGTGCTGGAACAGGTGGCGCGCCGTTTCGACGCCAGCGCGGCCGCCTGGGTGGTCGGCCAGATCCGCGTGCTGCGGGGTGGCGAGCTGGCTGAACCCTACGCGCTGCGCCCCTTCAGCTACCGCGCCTATGCCTCGGGTCACGCCGCCATCGCCCATCCAGCCGTGTTCATCCGGCGTGAGGTCTTCGCGCAGGTCGGCTTGTTCGACGAAGGCCTGCGCTACGCGATGGACATCGACCTCTGGCTGCGCCTGGCCGCGCGCATGCCGCCGTCCCTTGTACATCAGCCGCTGACGGTATTCCGCGAGCATGCCGGCAGCGTGTCCTCGGCCAACAAGCTGCGCGCACGCCAGGAAGAATTCGCGGTGCGGCGGCGCTACCTGCGCCAGGCCCCGGTCGCCTTTGCCATCTACTGCCTGCGCTACCTGAAGCGCACCCGCGCCTTGCGCCTGGAAACACCAGTTTGATTGTGTGGCAACAGAAGTTGGCAGGCCGTCTTTGTGAACAGAACACAGCTATTACCAGAGTGAAAATAATGCTGAAACAAGCTTGATATTCTGGCGTTGGATTTCTGCGATGCACGCAAAAAAAGGATGATTTCGGGAAAAAAGTTGCCGTTGTTCAATTTCTTACTGCGCTAACATGACTTCCTATTGATCGGCATCGGTTTCCTAAAAGTGTCGATCTGCGGTAAACCAGGCCGCGACAGCTGCCTGACCCGAATCGTCATCCCATCGTCCCGGAGCATCATTCAATGAAATTCAAACGACAGGGCCTGTTGCAGGCCCTCGCCCTGGCGTCCCTGTGCGCACTGTCGCTGGACGCGCGTGCCGACTGGGCGCAGTCGACCGATCCGCTGATCGTCCAGCCAGGTCCCACCAACAATGCCGTGCAGGCGCAAAATCCCCCTGGCTTCACCTGGGCGCGCCACGCGGCCGGTCCGGCTGCCTACGAAATCGAAATCACACCGGCCGGCGGGGTCCCGATCAAGGCCATTGTCGAACGCAATTGGTACCTGCCATCGAAGGCGCTGCCGCTGGGGAACTACACCTGGCGCGTGCGCCCGAACGGCAGCAGCGACTGGTCGACCGCACGCAGCTTCCAGCTCACCAGCCGCTCGACCGTCTTCGAGGTGCCCGACAACGCAGCCCTGCGCAACCGCATTGCCTCCAAGGCCAGACCGCGTGCGCTGCCGCCCTCGTTCACCCTGTATTCGAGCTGGAACGCCAGCAAGAAGGCCGAGCTCGATCCCTACGTCAGCCGCATGACCAACGAGATCAAGCTGCAGATCAATGCTTTGCCGGCATTGAGCGATGCGCGCTGGCCGATCTCGATCACCACGCCGCTGACGGCCGCCATGGCCGCCCAGCAGACCGACATCCGCCAGCGCATCAACGAAGCCAGCCGCCAGCTGGAAGCGGCCGCGATCATGTGGCGCATGAAACGCGATCCGATGTTCCTGACCGAGGCGCTGCGCAAGGGCGACCAGCTGGCCAGCCTGAACCCCGCCGGCCCCACCAGCTATGCCAACCAGGACCAGGCCACGCGCCAGATATCGGTGTCGCTGATCAAGGCCGTCGACAGCCTGGCCGGCGACCTCGATGCCACGCGCAAGGCGCGCTGGCTGGAGACCGTGCGCGTGCGCACCGAGGAAATCTACGGCAACCTGGCCGGCGACAACGGCCGCCTCGACCAGTATCCCTTCGACTCGCACGGCAATACCAGCCTGGTGTTCCTGGTGCTGATTTCCTCGCTCTCGCTGGGCGACATCCCGGAAGCCCAGAAGTGGTTCGACTTCTCGTTCCGCGCCTATGCCAACGCGCCATCGCCCTGGGCCGGCCCGGAAGGCGGCTTCGCGAACGGCACCGCCTACGCCGAGTACGCGGCCGGCTACCTGGTGCAGCTGTGGGATCCGATCACCCAGGCCACCGGCGTGAATTTCTACGCCAAGCCCTGGGCCCTCGGCTTCCTCGACTTCGCCACCCAGTTCACGCCGCCAGGCTCGAAGATCCACGCCTTTGGCGACGGCTCCGAGACCAAGCCGGACACCCGCGTGTTCCACGCCTTCGGTTCGCGCATGGTCTCGCCGCGCGCGGCCTGGTATGTGGACAAGCTGGGCGGCACCGAAGACACGCTGTCGCTGCTGCAGGCGCCGTATCCGATGCCGGTGGCCGATACCAGGACCCAGGCGCCGCCGTCGAGCAGCGCCTACTACCCGAGCATCGGCTGGGTGTCGATGCACAGCGACATCGGCTCGACCGCGCGCAGCTCGCTCTACTTCAAGTCCAGCCCCTACGGCTCCTTCAACCACAGCCACGGCGACCAGAACGGCTTCCTGCTGTCCGTGGCCGGCCAGCCGCTGCTGGTAAAGGCCGGCTGGTACGACTGGTACGGCTCGCCGTACTGGACCGACTGGTACCACCAGAGCCGCTCGCAGAACGCGATCACCTTCGACGGCGGCAAGGGACAATTGGTGAACGGCTACCGCGAGCAGTTGCAGCGCAACGGCAAGGTGACGGCGTTCTCGGCCCAGCCCGGCTACGACTATGCCGAAGGCGATGCCACCGCGGCCTATGGCGGCCAGTTGACCATGGCCAAGCGCCAGGTCTGGCACCTGCGCAACGCCGGGAATGCCATCCTGGTGCGCGACCGCCTGTCCGCCAGCGTGCCGCATACCTACGAGTTCAACCTGCATGCGCCGGTGGCCATGACCCTGGAAGGCAGCAGCGCCGTGAAGATCGCCGCCAACGGCCAGTCGGTCTGCGTGCGCAGCCTGAACGGCGACGCCAGCTTCGCCAAGTGGGCTGGTCCGGCGCCGAAGGGCGGCGTGACCGAGGACCATGGCGCCTTCTACCTGCCGAACGACGGCAAGAGCACCGCCGAATTCCTGGTGCTGCTCGACGTCGGCTGCAAGCGCCCGGCAGTCCAGGTGGCGGCGTCGGGTTCGGTGCGCACGGTCACCGTGGCGGGGCAGGCAGTCACGCTGAACTGATTCGCGCTCGCGTCCGCTCTCGTCGGCGGGCGCGAGGACAGGCCCCCACGGTCTTCATGCCGCGGGGCCTTTTTTGCCCGCAATCCGTGGTTTTCGCGCCAGCCCCGTCCCCTGCCTGGTCAAGCTGTTTGAGCGGCCTCAAACGCGCCCCGCGCGCGCCTGCGCCCGGCCAGTTTCGCGCACCCCCCTGCGCTAGTATCGACTGGTCTCCACAGGCGAGCTAACCCATGCGCTCCAGTCCGCTATCGATTGCCTACATCGTCCGCGACCCCTTGCCGCCGCGCCGCGCCGACGTGCTCACCCTGTTCGGCGCCGAGCTGCCGCGCCATGGCGTGCATGCCGCGCTGGTGGGTCAGGCCGGCGCAGGGCAGGCCGGCGCCGGACAGGGGCCGGACGGCGATGCGGCCGCGCCGCCGCACGCGGGCGGCATGCATATGGTCGGCAGCCTGGGCAGCCGCTTCGCCGCGCTGCTGTCACCATTCTGGGACCTGCTCGGCCTGCTGCGCGCCTGGCGCCGCGGCCGCCCCGATTGCATCCAGGTGCGCGACAAGATCGCCAGCGCTTTCCTTGGCTGGCTGGCGGCGCGCCTGCTGGGCCTGCCCTTCGTGTACTGGATGTCGTTTCCGATAGTCGAGGGCTTCGAGGTGCGCCGCGATGCGATTCGTACTATCGGCAACCGCGGCCGGAGCGCGCGCTGGCTGGCCCACGCGCTGCGCGCCTGTGCTTCGCGCCTGCTGCTGTACCGGCTGGTGCTGCCCCGGGCCGACCATGTGTTCGTGCAGAGCGAGGCGATGCGTGCCTGGCTCGCGGCGCGCGGCATCGACGCTGCGCGCATGACGGCGGTGCCGATGGGCGTCGACGCCGCCCTGTTCGAGCGCGCCGCCATCGCGCCCAGCACCGACCCGCGCCTGGACGGGCGGCGCGTGCTGGTCTACCTCGGCAGCGTGGCCCGGTCGCGCCAGTCCGGCTTCCTGCTCGACCTGGCCATGCTGCTGCGCGCGCGCCGCCCCGAAGTGCTGCTGGTGATTGCCGGCGACGCCCCGTCGCGCGACGAAATGGCCTGGATGCGGCGCGAGATCGCCAGCCTGCAGCTCGAGCAGCACGTGCTGCTGACCGGCTGGCTGCCCCAGCGCGAGGCGCTCGGCTATGCGGTGCGCGCCGAAGTCGGGCTGTCGCCGATCCCGCGCGGGCCGCTGTTCGACGTGTCCTCGCCGACCAAGCTGGTCGAATACCTGGCGCTTGGCATCCCCAGCGTGGCCAACGACATTCCCGACCAGGCCCTGGTCATCGCCGCCAGCGGAGCAGGGCTATGCGTGCCGATGGAGGCGCGCGCCTTTGCCGACGCCGCGCTGCGCCTGCTCGACGACCGCGCGCTGGCAGCCAGCCTGGCGGCGCGCGGCCCGCCCTGGGTGCGCGCCCACCGCAGCTACGACATCATCGGCCGCGCGGTCGCGCAGGCCTACAGCGCCATCTGCCCGCCATGTGGACCTACTCCTTGAAGTTCACCCTGCGCGCGATGCTGCGCGAGCTGCTGCGCGGCTTCTGGGGGCGCTACCTGGTGTATCCGCGCCTGGCGGCGGTCGAGCGTTCGCCCGCGCTGTTGAACGCGGCCGTCGCGCGCCGCGCGCGCCGCATCGGCGTGACGGTCGACGCCGACGGCACGCGCCTGCGCCGCGTCGATCCGGAAGCCAAACTGCTGGGCAAGACCGAGCTGCGGCGCCACCCGGAACGCTTCCTGCGTCCGCGCACCCCCGCCACGCTGCTGCGCAACACCATCCGCACCAGCGGCACCTCGGGTACGCCGCTGGCCCTGGTGCAGACCCTGGGCGCCGTGATCCGGGAGGAGGGCTTCATCCAGCGCCAGTTGGCCTGGATCGGCTGGCGCCATGGCCAGCGCCGCGCCTGGATCCGCGGCGAAATCGTCTGCCCCAGGCAGCCGCCCGACGGGCGCTACTGGTGCCACGACTGGTTCGGCAAGATCCTGCTGCTCTCGTCCTACCACCTGTCGAACGCCACCATCGGCGCTTATGTCGGCGCCCTGGAACGCCACGACCCCGTGGTGATCCACGCCTACCCGTCCTCGGTCGGCACGCTGGCCGCCTGGCTGAACGCGGCCGGGCAGCGCTACCGGGGCCGGGCCCTGCGCGGCGTGCTCACTTCCTCGGAAACCCTGGAGCCGAATGTGCGCGCGGCCGTGGAAACCGCCTTCGGCGTCCCCGTCTACGACTGGTATGGCCAGGCCGAGCGGGTGGCCGCCATCGGCAGCTGCGAGCGCGGCAACTACCACGTCCTGACCGACTACGGCGGCGTCGAGCTGCTCGATCTGCCCGACGGCAGCTGCGAGCTGGTCGGCACCACGCTGAACAACCCGGCCATGCCGCTGTCGCGCTACCGCACCGGCGACCGCGTGCTGCCCGGCAGCGGCAAGCCTTGCGCCTGCGGCCGGGTGTTCCCGACCGTGAAGGCCGTGATCGGGCGCCAGGAACGCGTCGTCACGCTGCCCGACGGCCGGGTCGTGGCCAGGCTCGACCGCGTGTTCCTGGGCTTCGAGCGCAGCCTGCTGGAAGGGCAGGTGTTGTATCGCGGCGACGCCCGCTTCCTGCTGCGGGTCGTGGTCACCGAGGCCTTCGGGGCGGCGGAGGAAGCGGCGCTGCTGGACGCCTTCCTGCTGCGCGTGCCCGGCGTCGAGGTTGGCGTGGAGCGGGTGCGCGCCATTCCGCGCGGGCCGAACGGCAAATATGAATTCATCGCCGTCGAAATGTGAACAATCGTGTGAACCGTGCGCGGGAGGAGAAATAGTTAATGTATGATCGAAATATTGTAGCTTTATCAAGAATCGTGAACCGCATCCTATCCATCAGATTGGCGCCAACGCCGGCCGGAGCCCGCGCATGAAAGCGCGCGCGCCGCGCATCCTGATGGTCGGCACGGCCCTCGACGGGCAGGGTGGGGTAGCAGCGGTCTTGTCCGTACTGCGCGCGAGCGGCCTGTTCGAGCGCGAAGCCGTGCAGTACGTGAGCACCCACCGCGAGGGCGGCGCCCTGGCCAAGCTGGGCCACGCCGGCGCCGGCCTCTGGGCCACATTGCGCACCTGCCTGCTGCGGCGTCCGGCCATCGTCCACGCCCACGCCTCGTCGGGCGCGAGCTTCGTGCGCAAGTCGCTGGTCTTGCTGCTGGCGCGCGCCAGCGGCTGCAAAACCATTTTTCACCTGCATGGCGGCACTTTCCGCCAGTATGCGCAAGAGCGTTCCGGCACCCTGATGCGGCGCTGGATCCGCCATACCCTGGAGCGCAGCTCGCTCGTCATCGCCCTGTCCGACAGCTGGGCCGCCTTCCTGCACGGCTTCGCGCCGCGCGCCCGCGTGGCCGTGGTGCCGAACGCCGTGCCGCTGCCGGCCACGGCCCACAGCTTGGCGGACCAGGCAGACCAAGGGGGCGAGGCAGAGCGGCCGGGCCGCATCCTGTTCCTGGGCCGCCTGGAACCGGCCAAGGGCACGGCCGAACTGCTGGACGCCGCCGCCGCGCTGGCGCCGCGCTTCTCCCAGCTGCGCCTGGTAATGGGCGGCAACGGCGACATGGAAGGCTTCCGCCGCGCCGCCGCTGCGCGCGGCCTGGCGGACCGCATCGAACTGCCCGGCTGGCTCGACGCCGCCGCGCGCGATGCCGAGCTGGCGCGCGCCAGCGTGTTCTGCCTGCCCTCGCATGCCGAGGGCTTGCCGATGGCCGTACTGGAAGCCATGGCGGCCGGCAAGCCCGTGGTGGCGAGCGCCGTGGGCGGCATACCTGAACTGATCAGCGACGGCGTGAACGGCTTGCTGGTGCCGCCGCACGACGCCGGCGCGCTGGCGGCCGCGCTCGCACGCCTGCTGGGCGACGCGCCGCTGCGGCGCCGCCTCGGCGCGCAGGCGCGCGCCACGGTGGAAGCGCAGTATTCGACGCAGGCTGTCTGCGGCCGCCTGGCCGCGATCTACAATGATTTGGCAGGAACACAATGAACGCAACAGTACGAATGGTATGGCTGGTCAACCGTTTGCGCTGCATGTCGGTGGCGGAGATCGGCTACCGCGTGCGGCAGGCGGCGCGCACGAAATTCGCGCGCAGCGCAGCCCGCCGCGCGGCGCCGGCCCCCTTGCCGCGCGCACGCAGTTTCGACGTCCACGGCGCACCGGCGCTCGACCCGGTCCAGGTCGAGGCCTTGCTGGCCGAGGCCGACCGCATCTGCGCCGGCCACGTGGTGCTGTTCGCCGACCGCAGCTTCGACGTCGGCGTGCCGACCGTCTGGAACCGCGATCCCGACAGCGGCATCACGGGGCCGGCCGTCTTCTCCGGCGACATCGCCATCGACCGCCAGGAACTGGTCGGCGACATCAAGCATGTGTGGGAGCTGAACCGTCACCTGCACCTGGTGCGCCTGGCCCAGGCCTGGAGCGTGTCGAACGAAGTGCGCTGGCTGCACGCGCTCGAACAGCAATTGCGCAGCTGGCTCGACCAGTGCCCGCCACTGACCGGCCCCAACTGGACCAGCCCGCTCGAAATGGGCATCCGCCTGGTCAACTGGGCGCTGCTGTGGCAACTGGTGGGCGGCGAATCGAGCAGCCTGTTCGCCGGTGAATCCGGCGCTCGCCTGCGCGCCGACTGGCTCGACAGCATCCACGCCCATTGCCGCACGGTCGCCCGCAATTTGTCGCGCCACTCGTCGGCCAACAACCACCTGATCGGCGAACTGACAGGCCTGTTCGTCGGCGCCTCGGTCTGGCCTTGCTGGAAGGAATCCGGCGCCTGGATGGAGCAGGCGCGGCGCGAGCTCGAAGTGCAGGCGCGCCTGCAGTATTCGCTCGACGGCGTGAACCGCGAACAAGCCTTTGCCTACCACGTGTTCTCGGCCGAGTTCCTGTTCGTCGCCGGCCTGATGGGGCAGGCGACCGGGGTGCCGTTCTCGCGCAGCTACTGGGGCGTGCTGCAGCGCGCGCTGCGCTTCCTGCGTTCGGTGCGCGACGTCGGCGGCCACACGCCGATGGTGGGCGACGCCGACGACGGCATCGTGTTCCGTCTCGACGCCGCCGGCAGCGACCGCGCCGCGCAATTGCTGGCGCTGGGCGACACCGTGTTCGGCGCCGCCCCCGCCGACCACCCCGGCGTGCGCTGGCTGCTGCACGCGCTGCCCGGACGCCGCCCCGACGCCGACGCCCATGAACCCGACACCGGCTGGGCCTTCCCCGACGGCGGCTACTTCCTGTTCGGCTCCCACTTCGGCGAGCCTGAAGAGATCAAGGGCATGCTCGACTGCGGCCCGCTCGGCTACCTCGGCATCGCCGCCCACGGCCATGCCGACGCCCTGGCGATGACGCTGTCGGTGGCCGGCGAGGAAGTGCTGGTCGATCCCGGCACCTATTCGTACTGGCAAGACCAGAAATGGCGCGATTATTTCCGCGGTACCTCGGCCCACAACACGGTGCGCATCGACAACCGCGACCAGTCGGTCTCGGGCGGCCGCTTCCTGTGGCTGAGAAAAGCGCGCGCCAGCATCGAGCGCATGCCGACCTCGCCCCAGGAATTCGATTTCCGCGGCTCGCACGACGGCTATGCGCGCCTGTCGGATCCGGTGCGCCACGTGCGCAGCGTGCGCTTCGACGCCGCCAGTTCCACGCTCACCGTGCGCGACGAAGTGGCCGGCCGCAAGCCGCATCCGCTGGAACTGTTCTGGCACTTCGCGCCGGAACTGAATGTGCGCCTGACCAGCGCCGGCCTGCACGTGCGCGGCAAGCGCTTCGCCCTGCAGATGCAGGCCAGCGGCGCCGACCTCAAGCTCGAACTCGTGCGCGGCGCCGAGAATCCGCCATTGGGCTGGTATTCGCGCTGCTACGAATCGAAGGAGCCCTGCGACGTATTGCGGATCAGCACCGTATCGTCCGCCGTTCCGGTCGAGTGCAGGTTTACAATAACGTTTTTCTAATTAGTTTCAGAAATACCAAGTATCATTCTTTCAAGTACTCACCCATAGAGTTTCTATAATTACTACAGTGCAGGATCGTCCTTAACATGCTTATTTATCTGGTCGCGGGCGCACGCCCGAATTTCATGAAAATCGCGCCGATCGTGCGCGCCTTGCAGGCCCAGGACAAGCTGAGCTTCAAGATCATCCACACCGGCCAGCACTACGACCGCGAGATGAACGACGTCTTCTTCGAGGAACTCGGCATTCCCCAGCCGGACCTGTTCATGGCCGCCGGCGGCGGCAGCCATGCCCAGCAGACCGCGAAGATCATGGTCGGCTTCGAGGAGCTGTGCACCAGTGAGCGTCCGGCCGCCGTGCTGGTGGTCGGCGACGTGAATTCCACGCTGGCCTGTTCGATCGTCGCCAAGAAACTCAACATCCCGGTCGCCCACGTCGAGGCCGGCCTGCGCAGCGGCGACATGTCGATGCCGGAAGAAATCAACCGCCTCGTCACCGACAGCATCTCGGACTGGTTCTTCGCCACCGAACCGGCCGCCGTCGAACACCTGCGCCGCGAAGGCAAGCTCGACTCCGCCGTACACTACGTCGGCCACGTGATGGTCGACAACGTGCTGTACCAGGCCGACAAGCTCACGCGCGCCGACACATCGGGCTTCGAGACCGCTGCCTTCAAGGCCACGAGCCAACAAAACGGCGGCCGCTACGGCGTGGTCACCATGCACCGCCCGAGCAACGTCGACGAGCCGGAGACCTTCGCCCGCATCGCCGGTGCGCTCAAGGAAATCGCGCAGGAGCTGCCGCTGATCTTCCCGGTGCACCCGCGCACCCGCGCCAACATCGAGAAGTTCGGCATCGACCTCGGTCCGAATATCACCCTGGCCGGCCCGCAAGCCTACATGGCCTTCCTGAACCTGTGGAAAGACGCGGCCGTGGTGCTCACCGATTCCGGCGGTCTGCAGGAAGAAACCACGGCCCTGGGCGTGCCTTGCGTGACCATCCGCGAAAACACCGAGCGCCCGGTGACGGTGGACGAGGGCTCGAACGTGCTGGCCGGCACCGACCCGGAAAAAATCCTGCTGGAAGCGCGCAAGGTCTTGCGCGGCGAAGGCAAGCAGGGCCGCCGTCCTGAACTGTGGGACGGCAAGGCCGCCGAACGCATCGTCGCGATTCTCGCCACAGCGCTGGCGTGAGATAGCCATGGCATCCGCCATCACGATGATGGGCTGCAGGATCGACAACTTGTCGATGGACGAAACCCTCGTGCGCATCGAGGAATTCATCCGCTCCGGCCAGCCCCATCAGCACGTGGTGGTGAATGTCGACAAGCTGGTGAAGGCCAGCCGCGATCCGGAGCTGCGCCGCATCGTCAACGGCTGCGCGCTGGTGAATGCCGACGGCATGCCGGTGGTGTGGGCGTCGCGCCTGCTGGGTAAGCCGCTGAAGGAGCGGGTGGCCGGCATCGACTTGTTCGAGGCCCTGATGCGGCGCGCCGGCGAGCGTGGCTGGCGCGTGTTCCTGCTCGGCGCGCGCGAAGAGGTGGCGGCGGCGGTGGCCGACACCTACCGCCGGCGCTATCCGGCATTGCAGGTCGCCGGCTGGCGCAACGGCTACTGGAACGGCGAGGCCGAGGAGGCGCAGGTGGCGGCGCAAGTGCGCGCCAGCGGCGCCGACCTGCTGTTCGTGGCGATCAGCTCGCCAAAAAAAGAAGAATTTCTCGGCCGCTGGCAGGGCGAGATGAAGATCCCCTTCGCCATGGGCGTGGGCGGGACCTTCGACGTGGCGATCGGACTGGTCAAGCGTGCACCGCGCTGGATGCAGCGCACCGGCCTGGAGTGGTTCTACCGGTTTTTGCAGGAGCCGCGCCGCATGTTCCGGCGCTACTTCATCGACGACATGGCCTTCATCTGGCTGTTCATCAAGGAAGCGGCGGGGCGCAAGGTGTAGGCATCACGCCGAACGATTGTTAGGGAAAGCGGCCACAGAACGCCGCAGCCGAAAGAACAAAGGGGGACGGCGTCATGCCGTCTGGAGCGCCGAAACAGGCGCATATCGCAATATCTTGCAAAGCATTGCAAATTTAGAGAGTAACGACAATGAAGATTCTGGTTACGGGCGGCGTGGGCTACATCGGTTCCCACACTGTCGTCGAGTTGCAACAAGCCGGGTACGATGTGGTCGTGGTCGACAATCTCTCGAATGCCCAGCGTTCCGTGCAAGAGCGCGTGCAAAAGATCACCGGCAAAAGCTTCGAGCTGATCGAAGCCGACATCCGCGACCGCGCGGCCATGGAAGCGGCCTTTGCCGCCCACAAGGTCGATGCCGTGATCCACTTCGCCGGCCTGAAGGCGGTCGGCGAATCGGTGGCGCAACCGCTGCGCTACTACGACAACAACGTCTCGGGCAGCGTGGTGCTGTTCGAAACCATGGCCAAGTTCGGCGTCAAGACCCTGGTCTTCTCGTCCTCGGCCACCGTCTACGGCGACCCGGCCTCGGTGCCGATCCTGGAAGACTTCCCGCTCTCGGCCACCAATCCCTACGGCCGCAGCAAGCTGATGATCGAAGACATCCTGCGCGACCTGATCAAGGCCCAGCCCGACTGGCGCATCGCGCTGCTGCGCTACTTCAACCCGGTCGGCGCCCACGAAAGCGGCCTGATCGGCGAAGAGCCTTCCGGCATCCCGAACAACCTGGTGCCCTACATCGCGCAAGTGGCCACCGGCCAGCGCGAAAAGCTGTCGGTGTATGGCGGCGACTACCCGACCCCGGACGGCACCGGCATGCGCGACTACATCCACGTCGTGGATTTGTCGATCGGCCACGTGAAGACCCTGGAAAAGCTGGCCAAGGCGCCGGGCTTGCTCACGTATAACCTCGGCACCGGCAATGGCAACAGCGTGCTGGAAATGGTGCGCGCCTTCGAGCAAGCCTGCGGCCGGCCCATCCCTTACCAGATCGTCGACCGCCGCCCGGGCGACATCGCCAAGTGCTATGCCGATCCGGCCCGCGCGCGCGACGAACTCGGCTGGGTTGCCACGCGCGACGTGGCGCAGATGTGCGCCGATACCTGGCACTACCAGACCGCCAACGGCAAGGCTTGACGCCTTCCGCCAGCGATATACAACCCATGCCGGCCGGGCGACAAAACAGCACAAGAATTCCGACAAAGTTTTACAGCCCGGCGGCGCCACAACCAACAGAATGAGGACGCTTCAATGAAAGCAATGATTCTCGCAGCAGGCAAAGGCACCCGCGTGCGCCCGCTCACCTACGACCTTCCGAAACCGATGATTCCGCTGCTCGGTAAACCCGTCATGGCTTACCTGGTCGAGCACCTGAAGAAGCACGGCATTACCGAAATCATGGTCAACGTCAGCTGGCTGCACGAAAAGATCGAAGAATATTTCGGCGAAGGCGAGCAGTTCGGCGTGCAGATCGGCTACTCCTTCGAAGGCTACATGACCGACGACGGCACGATCGTTCCGGAGCCGATCGGCTCGGCCGGCGGCATGAAGAAGATCCAGGAATTCGGCGGCTTTTTTGATGACACCACGATCGTGCTGTGCGGCGACGCCCTGATCGACCTCGACCTGAAGGCGGCCCTGCTGGAACACCGCCGCAAAGGCGCGATGGCCTCGGTCATTACCAAGGAAGTGCCTTGGGACAAAGTGTCCTCGTACGGCGTGGTCGTCACCGACGAGGAAGGCCGCATCAAGCAGTTCCAGGAAAAGCCGAGCCAGGAAGAAGCGCTGTCGAACTACATCAGCACCGGCATCTACATCTTCGAGCCGGAAGTGATCGACCTGATCCCGGCCGGCGTGCCCTTCGACATCGGTTCCGAGCTGTTCCCGCTGCTGGCCGAGCGCGGCCTGCCGTTCTATGCCCAGACCCGGCCGTTCAACTGGCTCGACATCGGCACCATGAGCGACTACTGGGAAGTGCTGCAGACCGTGCTGACCGGCGAAGTGAACCACATGGACGTGCCGGGCATCCAGATCGAACCCGGTATCTGGACCGGCCTGAACACCAGCATCGACTGGAGCGGCGGCACCAAGATCGAAGGACCGGTCTACATCGGCTCCGGCGTGCGGATCGAGGCCGGCGCCCACATCGTCGGACCAACCTGGATCGGACATGGCAGCCACATCTGCGAAGGCGCGGAGATTGTCCGCAGCGTGTTGTTTGAATATACTCGCGTGCTGCATGATGTAACATTGAATGAAATGATAGTTTTCAAGGAATACAGTGTCGACCGCGCAGGCGAAATGAAACACGCTTCCGAGTATGGGTCCGATGAGTGGCTGAATGCGCGCGACCGCCGCCGCAGCAGCCGCAAGGAAATAGCAAGTACAAGTAATAATCTAGAGAAAGCGAACGCATGAAGATTTACCCAGTGATCCTCTCCGGCGGCGCCGGTACCCGTCTGTGGCCATTGTCGCGCGCCGTGCTGCCCAAGCAGCTGCTGCCGCTGGTCGCCGACAAGACCATGCTGCAGGAGACGGCGTTGCGCGTCGACGGCCTGCCTGGTCTGATGGCGCCGCTGGTCGTGTGCGGCAACGACCACCGCTTCATGGTGGCCGAACAGCTGCGCGCGGAAGGCATCAAGCCGCTGGGGATCCTGCTGGAACCGGTCGGCCGGAATACCGCGCCGGCCGTGGCCGCCGCCGCGCATTTCCTGAAGTCGGTCGATCCGGAAGCGGTGATGCTGGTGCTGCCGGCCGACCACGTGATCGAGAACCGCGAAGCCTTCAAGGATGCGGTGCTGCGCGCCGCCACCCTGGTGCAGGGCGGCGGCCTGGCCACCTTCGGCATCGTGCCGAAGACGCCGGAAACCGGCTACGGCTACATCCGCCGCGGCGCCAGCCTGCCGGACTGCACCGATTGCTACCAGGTCGAGCGCTTCGTCGAGAAGCCTGACCTGGCCACCGCCCAGGCCTTCCTGGCCGATGGCGGCTACTACTGGAACAGCGGCATGTTCATGTTCGCCGCCGAGCGCTACCTGGCCGAGCTGGCCAAGTTCGCACCGGCCATCGCCGACGCCGCCGACAAGGCGGTGCACAGCGGCTACCGCGACCTCGATTTCTGCCGCCTCGACGAAGCCGCCTTCACGGCTTGCCCGTCGGATTCGATCGACTACGCCGTCATGGAACACACCCATGACGCCGTGGTGGTGCCGGCCGACATCGGCTGGAGCGACGTCGGTTCGTGGTCGGCCCTGTGGGAAGTCCAGCCGCACGACGCGAACGGCAACGCCCAGCGCGGCGACGTCTACCTCGACGGCGTGAAGAATTCCCTGGTGCGCGCCGAAAGCCGCATCGTGGCCGTGGTCGGCGTCGAGGACATCGTCGTCGTCGAGACCCAGGACGCGGTGCTGGTCGCGCACAAGGACCAGGTCCAGCGCGTCAAGCAAGTGGTCGAGCACCTGAAATCGAAGGAACGCACCGAGCACCTGCACCACACCCGCGTGTATCGCCCATGGGGCCACTACGAGGGCATCGATGCGGGCGACCGGTTCCAGGTCAAGCGCATCACGGTGAAACCGGGCGAGAAGCTGTCGCTGCAGATGCACCACCACCGCGCCGAACACTGGGTCGTGGTCTCGGGCACCGCCCGCGTCACCTGCGGCGACAAGGTCAGCCTGCTGTCGGAAAACGAATCGACGTATATTCCAATCGGCATGAACCACCGCCTGGAAAACCCGGGCAAGCTGCCGCTGCACATCATCGAAGTGCAATCGGGCAGCTACCTCGGCGAGGACGACATCGTCCGCTTCGAGGATATCTACCAGCGTTCGTAAGGACGTCGTGTTGATACAGGAACGGGCCGCGAGGCCCGTTTTTGCGTTTCGCGGCAGGGTGAATGATCGAACCCACCTGGCGGTGATCCGCTACGTCCACAAATCACAAGATCTCCAAGTCAACAGTGTGAGAGCCTCCCACGGTCAGGCATACAATGCCCGGGTCAGTGAACCCCCTCAGGAGGTGAGCATGAAGACGTATCTTGCCGCCGGCGCACTCGCGCTGGCCCTGGCCTCGGCTGCGCCGCAGGCTGCCGCACAAACCGGCGCGCCGCCGCTCGATCCCGTCCTCGAAGGCCAGCTCGAACGCTGGCTCGGCGCCGGCGACCAGGTCTTTTCCAATCTCTACACGCGCCAGCCGGGCGACGACTCGCTGGCCTTCCACGCCGCCGCCGATGGCCGCGGCGATACCTTCACGCTGCTGCGCGTGAGCGACCCGGCCAACAACAGCTGGCTGGTCGGCGGCTACAACCCGCAGAGCTGGGAATTCGACGGCGGCTGGAACGTCACCCAGCGCGATTTCCAGCGCACCGCCTTCCTCTTCAACTACACGGTTCCGGCCGTCTACCGCCAGGTCCCTACAAGCTTCGCGCTGCCCAGCCAGGGCTCGTTCCAGACCTTCAACGCGCCCGACCAGGGGCCGACCTTCGGCGCCGGGCCGGACCTGTTCGTCAACGACCGGCTCGACACCGCCTTTTCCTGGCGCCTGAGCTATGGCAATCCGGGCGGCGAAGGGCAGAGCATCGTCGACGGCACTGCCGGCGGGCGCCTCCTGCGGATCGACGCGCTCGAGGTGTATGCGGTGTCGGCTATCCCCGAACCGGCGCAGGCGGCGATGCTGGCCGCGGGACTGAGCCTCGGCCTGGGCCTGGCCGGGCTGGCGCGCAGGCGCCGGAGAGGACAGGGCAGGGTTTCCCGGCCGCGCGCCGCCTGACGGCCGGCCCATGGCCAGGTTCGTGCGATCCGCTGCCGCTGCGGCGCTGCTACGCAAACTGATCCTTCCACCGGCGCTGGTCCTGGGCCTGGCGCTGTGGCTTTCCAGCGCCGCCCAGGCCCAGCCGCCTGGCACCGGCACGCTCGGTCCGGCGCAGCTGGCCATCGTCGTCAACGATGCCGATCCGGCCAGCGTCGCCGTGGCCGCCTACTACCGCGAGCGGCGCGGCATTCCGGCAGCCAATGTGGTCCATGTGCGCATTCCCGGCAAGCCGCACAGCCTGGAGCCGGCGCGCTTCCTGCTGCTCAAAAAAGAGATCGACAGCCAGCTCGGCCCCGACATCCAGGCCGTGCTGATGGTCTGGACCGCGCCCTACGCCGTGGCCTGCAGCAGCATCACCGCCGCCTACACGCTCGGCTTCGACGCCGCCCTGTGCCGCGACACCTGCGCCGCCGGCCAGCCCAGCGCCTATTTCAACGCCCCCAGCCGGCGGCCCTGGAGCAGCCACGGCATGCGCCTGGCCATGCTGCTGCCGACTGAATCCGTGGCGGCGGCGAAAGAGCTAATCGAGCGCGGCATCCGCAGCGGTTTTCACCGGGCGCCGGCCACGGCCTACTACCTGACCACGCTGGAGACCGCGCGCAACAGCCGCGCCGGCTTCTTTCCGCCGGCTGGCCGGCTCCCCGCGCAACAGCTCACCATCGAACGCCTGCATGCCGAGGCGCTGGACAACGCGCACGACATCATGGTCTACCAGCTCGGCAAGGCCAGCGTCGACAAGCTCGAGACCCTGCGCTTCCTGCCCGGCGCCCTGGCCGACCACCTGACCTCCTACGGCGGCGATTTGCTCGGGAGCAGCCAGATGAGCAGCCTGCGCTGGCTCGACGCCGGCGCCACCGCCAGCTACGGCACGGTCAGCGAGCCCTGCAGCCACTGGCAGAAATTCCCGAATCCGACCGTGCTGCTGCGCCATTACCTGCAGGGCGAGAGCGCCATCGAGGCCTACTGGAAGAGCGTCGCCTGGCCGGCCCAGGGCGTGTTCATCGGCGAGCCGCTGGCCGCGCCTTACCGGCGGCATTGATCGATCACCCATGGAGTGCGCATGAGCACCGCTGGTTCTCCCATGCCGCACCGCCAACGCCCCCACACTGCGCACTTTTCGTGCTTTGTTTTCCGCATGCCTCATCGATTGCACCGCGCTGGCGCTCGGCTGTCATTATCTTGCCAAATTATATTTTTATTATCGTTTCCGCAATTAAATGCTATCCGTTAGACAACAGCTGACCGCCTCTCCACTCGACCCAGGATGCCCATGAACATGCATGTTGCAAGGAAGAACCCGGCCGGAAAACTTACCGTGCTGGCCGCACTGGCGGCCACGTCGCTGGCCAGCTTGCCGGCGCCGGCATGTGCCGCTCCAGCCGACGTCGTCATCAGCCAGTACTACGGCGGCGCCGGCAGCAACGGCGCGCTGTGGAACAAGGACTTCGTCGAGCTGTTCAACCGCGGCAGCGCGCCGGTCAGTCTGCATGGCTGGAGCGTGCAATACCAGTCGGCGACGGGCAGCACCTGGCAGGCGATCGCGCTGCCGAATGCCACCTTGCAACCGGGCCAGTATTTCCTGGTCACCGCGATGGCCGCCAGCAGCGGCGCCGACGTCGGTGCGGGCGACGCCAGCGGCGGCCTGAGCCTGTCGGCCACCAGCGGCAAGGTGGCCTTGGCCAGCGTGGCGAAAGCCATGAGCACGGCCGAAGGCGAAGCCGTGGTCGACCTGCTCGGCTTCGGCACCGCCAACCGCTACGAGACCAGCGTGGCGCCGGCGCCATCGATCGCCAATTCCATCCAGCGCGCCGAACTCGGCTGCGTCGACACCGACGACAACGGAGCCGACTTCACGGCCGGGCCGGTCGCCGGCCCGCGCCGCGCCAGCTCGCCGCCGCAGGCCTGCGGCAGCGGCCCGGTGGCCTACCCGATCGTCCTCAACTGCCCGGCCGGCGTGCAGGCCGAATCCGGCAGCGGCGCCAGCGCCATCCTCTCGGCAAGCGACCGCGACAGCATCGTGAACAGCGCCGTCATCGCCTCGGGCAGCGTGCCCGGCATCCGGCTCGGCAGCTTCACCCCAGCCGGTGCAGTCGGCGCCAACGCCAGCGCGACCCTCGAGGTCGACGCTTCGCTGGCCACCGGCATCTATCCTGTGATCATTGCGTTTGCCAATAACGACGGTCAGGAAGCCAGCTGCAGCGTGGCCGTGAGCGTGTCCGGTCCCTTGAGCATCCCGCAAATCCAGGGTCCGAACCCGAAGAGCGCCTACAACAACACCGTGCAGACCACGCAAGGCGTCGTCACCCATAAAGTGGCCAGCGGCTACTTCCTGCAAGACCAGAACGGCGACGGCGATCCGGCCACCTCGGACGGCATCTTTGTCTACGGCAGCAATAGCGGCGTCAACATCGGCGACCTGGTGCGCATCACCGGCACCGTGACCGAATTCACGCCGAGCGGCGCGGCCCGTTCCTATACCGAATTCAAGGACCTGAGCGCCACCGTCAAGTTGGGCGCCGGCTACAGCATCGCCCCGGCCAACATCGCACTGCCGACCGACCTGGCGCGCGTGGAAGGCATGCTGGTGCGCTTCACCACGCCGCTGACGGTGAATGGCAACGCGTACCTGGCCGAGCGCGGCGAACTGGTGCTGGCAAATGGCCGCCGCGAAATCCCGACCAACCGCTATCCGGCCGGTTCCGCCGAGGCGCGTGCGCTGGCGCAGGAAAACGCGGCGAACCTCATCGTCCTCGACGACAACATCTTCGTGACCCCGGCGACGATTCCCTACCTGGGCGCCGACGGCACGCTGCGCAGCGGCGACACGGTCACCGACCTGACCGGCGTGATCGACTACGGCGCGCAGGGCGGTGGCGGCGCGGCCTTCAAGCTGCAGCCGAGCGTCGCGCCGACTTTCTCGCGCAGCAACGAGCGCACCCCCGCGCCAACCGTGGCGGGCGGCAAGGTCAAAGTGGCCAGCGCCAACGTGCTGAACTTCTTCACCACCTTCACCAACGGCGGCGATGCCTGGGGCCGCAGCGGCCAGGGCTGCACGGTCGGCGGCAGCACGCTCGCCTCGAACTGCCGCGGCGCCGACAACCTGGCCGAATTCGTGCGCCAGCGCGACAAGATCGTCGCCTCGCTGGGCGCCATGAGTGCCGACGTGGTCGGCCTGATGGAAATCCAGAACAACGGCGACACCGCCGTGACTTACCTGGTCGAGCAATTGAACGCGAAGCTGGGCGCCGGCACCTATGCGGTGGTGCCGAAACCGGCCACCACCGGTTCCGATGCCATCCGCGTGGCGATGATCTACAAGCCGGGCGCGGTCAGCCTCGTCGGCGCCGCCTTGTCGGATGGCGACGCGGTGAACAACCGTCCGCCGATGGCGCAGACCTTCAAGGCGGCCAATGGCGGCGGCAAGTTCTCGCTGGTCGTGAACCACCTGAAATCGAAGAGTTGCAGCGGCGCCGCTGGCGGCGACCGCGATACCGGCGACGGCCAGAGCTGCTTCAACTTTGCCCGCCTTGCCCAGGCCGCCCGCCTGCGCGACTATTTCCTGCCGCTGGTGGCGAACGCCGCCAACGACAGCGACATCCTGGTGGTGGGCGACCTGAACGCCTATGGCCAGGAAGACCCGATTCGCCTGCTGAACGCCGCCGGCTACGTCAACGAGATCGAGCGCTTCGTGCGTCCGCAAGGCATTCCTTACTCGTATGTGTTCGGCGCCGAAAGCGGCTACCTCGACCACGCGCTGGCAAGCGGCAGCCTGTCCGGCCAGGTGGCCGGCGTGAGCGAATGGCATACCAACGCCGACGAGCCGGAAGAACTCGACTACAACATCGCATCAGGCCGCCCGGACCTGTACGTGAAGGACGCCTACCGCGCCGCCGACCACGACCCGGTGGTGGTCAGCCTGAACCTGGCCGCGGCGTACGCCGACGTTACCGCCTCGGTGGCGATCACCCGGTCGGGCATCGTGCCGAACCGCGTCAGCGGCAAGTACAGCGGCGCCGTGACCGTCAAGAACACGAGCGGCGCGCCGATCAGCGGTCCGCTGCAGCTGGTGCTGCAAGGCTTGCCGGCCGGCGTGACGCTCGACGGCAAGCGCGGCGATGTCGGCGGCGCGCCTTACCTGACGCTGGCCAGCACCACGCTGGCGCCGGGCGCTTCGCTCACCGTCACCACCACCTTTACCAACCCATCGAAAACCAGCGTCGTCTACACCGTGCAACTGGTTTCCGGCACCTTCTGAGCCCAAGGAATCGCACCATGTTGAACCTGAAAAACCTGTTCGCCCGCGCCATGCTGGCCCTGATGCTCGTCACCGGCGCCGGCGCCGCCTCGGCCGGCCCGACCTACCAGGTCACGATCGACACCGAAGGCCTGAGCGGTACCGGCATGCTCGACTTCGCCTTCCTCGGCCTGGGCTCGGCCGGTCCCGCCACTGCCTACCTGAGCAACTTCAGCGGCGACTACGGCGATTACTGGCTCGAAGGCGACGCGACCGGCACCCGCGACACCGGTATCACCATGGGCAATGCGGTCTTCTTCAACGACTTCCTGCAGAGCGTGACCCTGGGCGGCATCTTCCGCTTCAACGTCATGTTCGACCAGGCCGGCGAAGGCGACGGCATGACCCTGGGCGTGGCGCTGTACGACGAGTTCTTCACGACCTACCTGGGCGCGGAAGGCAACCTGGTGCAGTTCGACCTGATACCGGGTAGTGGCGTCGCCGTGTCGGCTGCCGAGGGCGTGGCCCGTGTGGCCGAAGTGCCGGAACCGGCATCGATGGCGATGCTGCTGGCTGGCCTGATGCTGATGGGCGCGGTGGTGCGCGGACGCCGCGCTGCTCAAGCCTCCCAGCTGTAAGCCGGCGCAGGCTGCCGGCCTAAAAAAGGCCCGCCCGGCCATGCCTGGGCGGGCCCTTTTCATTCCCGGTATGTTCAGCCGTTGTCCTGGGCGGCACGGCGCATGGCGTCGAGGCGAAAGGCTTCGGCATTGCCGTCGATGATGCGCAAGCCGGCGCAAGCTTCGGCGGCGCAGTCGGCGGCAGGGGTCTGGCCGACCGCGGCCGGGTCGACCGAGAGGTCGACGGCGCGGGTGGCTGGCGCAGTCTGCACCAGGGCGGCGGTTTGCAGCGCACTGCCGTCGGCAGTGGAGCCACCGCAGGCGCAGAGGATGGCGGCGAGGAGGGGAGTGGCGAAGATCATGCGGATACGTTGGATGTTCATGGCAAGTAGAGACAGGCTCGTCAGTGATGGAGCAATTGTAGCGTTGAATTTTTCCATGAATCAATTTATTTTAGTAAAAATGGGCGAAGATAAATGATATTGAACACCAGATCATCGCAAGATAGGCGCAGATGAATGCTGATTGTGGGAAATATCCTACAGGAAATATCAGGCTGACCAGGGAAGTTGGTTTTGGTACGCGTCGCATCCCCGCGACAGCCGCATCGCTTCACCGGAAGCGGCATAAGTGAACAGCAGGCTGTCGCGCCAGGACAGCATGCACTTGACCCGGTACAGGGCAGGCGTATGATGGACTGATGAGAAAACTTGTCCTTCTTTCACTGCTGGCCTGCGCCGCCTGCACCACCCGGGCCGGCTCCACGCCAGGCGTCGAGTCCGGGGCGGCAGCCCAGCCTGCCGCCGCCACGGCGCCCGCCGCCAAGAGCGACACCCTGGGCCAGATCAAGACCCTGATCGGCAAGGCCGCGTGTAGCAGTCATGCGCAATGCCAGGTACTGCCGGTCGGCGCGCGTCCTTGCGGCGGCCCGGCCAGCTATCTCGCCTGGTCGAATGCAGACACCTCGGGCAATGCGCTCCAGGCACTGGCCGACCGCTACCGCGGCGAGCGGCAGGCCAGCAATACCAGGTCGGGCATGGTCTCCGATTGCCGCGCGATTGCGCCACCGGCAGCGACGTGCCAGGCCGGCGTCTGCCAGCTGACGGACGCGCTGGCGCCGCAATAAATCTGTCTGCGTTCCACACACGCAAGGTGCACCCTCGTTTGCGCGATCGTGCACCTGCGCCCATGTCGCCACAAGCATGCTGACACGTCTTCGCAAGCTGTTCGCCGCGGGGGCTGACGCCGCGCCGAACGTGCGCGCACCGGCGCCGCCGCGAATCGCCGCACCAAACGATGTCGCGGCGGGCGCCGGCGCGCCGTTTCCCATCGCCGCCCACCTGCGCCGCGAGCAGGGTTTCCCCATCCTTGACTGGGCCGCGGCCGGCGCCTGGCTCGATACGCTGGAAGGGGCGCACACCCGGGCCGAGGCCTGGACCGCGATCGAGCGCGCCTGGCTGCTGCACCTGCGCGACGCGCTCGGCGCCGGCTTCCAGCTGGAGGAGTCGAGCAACTGCCTGCTGCTGTCCGCGCTGGAAGGCAATGTGGCGAAGGCAACGCTCGGCTACATGGAACGCACCCGCGAGCGCGTGCTGCGCACCCTGGCCGGCATTGCCGCCGCGACGCCCGGCAGCAAAGACATCCTCATCGTGTTCGACGATGAAGACAGTTACTACCGCTACGTTTCGCACGCCTATCCGGAGGCCGGCGAATTCGCGGGCAGCGGCGGCATGTACATTCATCACGGCTGCGGCCATTTCGTGACCGTAAAGCGCGATTTGAGCGCCGTCGAGCCGGTCATCGCCCACGAGATGACGCATGCCTGCCTGGCCCACCTGCCGATTCCGGCCTGGCTGAACGAGGGGCTGGCCGTCAACACCGAGCAGCGCCTGGCGGGGCCGCAGCCGTCGCAGTACACGCCGCGGGAAATGCACGCCATGCACCTGGCATTCTGGGGCCGTGCCGAGATCCAGGAATTCTGGTCAGGCGCGTCCTTCCTGCGCACCGACGACGGCAACCTGCTGTCCTACGACCTGGCGCGCATCCTCGTCGCCCATGCCGCCGGCGACTGGGAGGTATTCCGCGCGTTCGTGCTGGCGGCCAACATGGCCGATGGCGGCGCGCAGGCCGCCGCCGCACACCTGGGCGCCGACCTCGGCGAACTGGTCTGCGCCTTGCTCGGTCAGGTCCAGCCGTCCGGCTGGGAACCGCTTCCTGCCACCTGGAAAGGAGCACCGGAAAGCGGCGCATTCTCATGCCGGCTGCATGGGGCAGGAACATGACGCCATGATGACAAGGCGATCAGGCATCGGCGCACTGTCGCACCCGCGCCGCCGGGGCCGCTTTTGCTTTGCCTACAAGATATCGCCATGGTAGTCTGCATGGATGCGGCCGCCGGCCGTTTCAGGAGTGTTCTGGATGTCCGAAGCCATGGTCCGTCAAGCCCGTCGCCCGCATCACAGCGGCTTCACCCTGCTCGAACTGCTGGTGGTCATCGTGATCATCGGCCTGCTCGCCGCCTATGTCGGCCCGAAGTATTTTTCCCAGCTCGGCAAATCCGAAGTGACGATTGCGAAAGCGCAAATCGACGCCTTTGAAAAGTCGCTCGACACCTACCGGCTCGACGTCGGCCGCTACCCGAGCGGCGAGGAAGGCCTGGCCGCGCTGATGACCGCGCCCGCCAGCGCCGGCGCCAAGTGGAACGGCCCCTACCTGAAGAAGGGCGTGCCGCAAGACCCGTGGGGCCATGCATATCAATACCGCTCGCCGGGCGCCAAGGGAGAATACGAGATTGTCTCATTCGGCAAGGACGGCCAGCCAGGCGGTAGCGGCGACAACGCCGACATTTCCTCGCTCTGATCGGCGCCTCCTTTCCACTTATCCGGGCACGTCTTCATGCAGTTCGCAGTACGCACCCTCGCGCCCGACATGTCGATCGCCAGCGTCCTCATCGACGCCCTCGATGAAGCCGACGCGCGCCGCCAGGTCGAACTGCGCGGCCTGTTCGTCAGCGCGGTCGAACCGGCTGGCGTCCGCTTCCAGCGGGCGGGCGCCGGCAAACTCTCCATCGTCCTGTTCAGCCAGGAGCTGCTGGCGCTGCTGAACGCGGGCCTCGGCATTGTCGAAAGCCTGGAAGCGCTGCTGGAAAAGGAAGCCAATCCGGCCGCGCGCCTGGTGCTCGAACGCCTGCTCGCCGGCCTGCGCGAAGGCCAGCGCTTTTCCAGTGTGCTGGCAAGCCAGCCGGCGCTGTTCCCGCCGCTGTACGTCGGCATCGTGCGCGCCGCCGAAGGCACCAGCGACTTGCCGCGCGCGCTGTCTCGCTACATCGACTACCAGCAGCGCATCGACACCGTACGCTCAAAAATCGTCAGCGCTTCGATCTACCCGGTGATCCTGCTCGGCGTGGGCGGCGGCGTCAGCGCCTTTTTGATCGGCTACGTGGTGCCGCGCTTCGCCGAGGTCTACCAGGGGGCGGGGCGCAGCCTGCCGTGGATGTCGCAGCTGCTGCTCGAATGGGGCCAGTTCGCGTCCAGCCACGGCACGGCGATCCTGCTCGCCGCCGTCGCGCTGCTGGCGCTGGCCGTCGCCGGCGCGCGGCGCGTGCTGAAGAACGGCGGCGTCGCGCGCTTGCTGGCGCGCCTGCCGGGTATCGGCGAACGCGCGCGCATCTACGAACTCTCGCGCCTGTATCTCACGCTCGGCATGCTGAGCGAAGGCGGCATCACCATCGTCAACGCCATCGAGACCGTGCAGGCCATGGTATCGCCCACGCTGCGCCAGTCGCTGGCGCAGGCGCGCGCCGCCATCGAATCGGGCCGGCCGCTGTCGGACGCCTTTGAAGCCCACGGCCTCACCACGCCGATCTCGCTGCGCATGCTGCGCGTGGGCGAGCGTACCGGCGACATGGGCCCGATGCTGACCCAGTCGGCCGCCTTCTACGACGGCGAGATCAGCCGCTGGATCGACCGCTTCACGCGTACCTTCGAGCCGCTGCTGATGGCGGCGATCGGCCTGGTGGTGGGCGCGATCGTGGTGCTGCTGTACATGCCGATCTTCGACCTGGCGGGAGACATGTCGTGAGCGCCGTACTGCTCGATGCGGCGCTGCTGGCGCGCGCGCGGTCGCAAAGCCGCGAATCGCACCGCCCCCTGGTGGCCGAACTCGAAGCCTTGAGCGGCCTTGAACCGCGCCAGCTGGTGGCGGCGCTGGCCGAACCCTTTGGCCTGAGCGTGATGGAGACGGCCGAGATGCTGAGCCAGGAGCCGGCCTTCGACCTGCTGCCGCTGGCCCAGGCCATGTCGCGCTACTGCGTGCTGCTGCGCGGCGCCGGCGGCCAGGTGACCGGCGTGATCGCCGACCCCTTCGACCTCGACCAGCAGACCTGGCTGTCCAGCATGGCCGGCGCCATGCCGCGCGCGCCGCTGCACCTGCGCCTGGCGCTGCAGTCCGACATCCAGGCCTATCTGTCGCGCCAGGAAGCCTCGGCGCGCGCGGTCGACACCCTGGCCCCCACCGGCAGCGACGCCCGGCGCGACGGCAAGACCGCGGCCGTGCTGTCGTTCGCCTCGGTGTCGGAAGCGGGCAGCCCGGCCGTCAAGCTGGTCAACTCCACGCTCTACGACGCCTTGAAGGCCGGCGCTTCCGACATCCACCTCGAGAGCACCGCGGGCGGCATCGCCGTGAAGTACCGGGTCGACGGCGTGCTCGATCATGCGGCCACGGTGGGCGGCATCGAGCTGGCCGAGCACATCATCTCGCGCCTGAAGGTGCTGGCCGAACTCGACATCGCCGAGCGCCGCATCCCGCAGGACGGCAGCTTCCGGGTCGAGGCGAACGGCCGCGAGATCGACTTGCGGGTGTCGATCATGCCGAGCATCCACGGCGAGGACGCGGTCATCCGTATCCTCGACAAGCGCGCCATGATCGAAGCCTACGGTGCGCTGACCCTGGAAGCGCTGGGCTTCGACGCACCATCCCTGTCGACGCTGCGCATGCTGGCCCAGGAAGCCTACGGCATGCTGCTGGTGACCGGCCCCACCGGCTCGGGCAAGACCACGACCCTGTACGCGGCGCTGACTGAAATCCACAATGGCCGCGAAAAGATCATCACCATCGAAGACCCGGTCGAGTACCAGCTGCCAGGCATCCTGCAGATCCCGGTGAACGAGAAGAAGGGTCTCACTTTCGCCAAGGGCCTGCGGTCGATCCTGCGCCACGACCCCGACAAGATCATGGTCGGCGAGATCCGCGACCGCGAGACCGCGGAGATCGCGGTGCAGTCGGCGCTCACCGGCCACCTGGTGCTGACCACGGTCCACGCCAACAACGTGTTCGACGTGTTCGGCCGCTTTACCCACATGGGCATCGACCCCTACGCCTTTGTCTCGGCCCTGAACGGCATCTGGGCCCAGCGCCTGGTGCGCATGAACTGCCCGCACTGCGCGGCGCAATATACGCCGACCGACCACGAGCTGGTGTCGGCACGCCTGGAGCGCGACGCGGTCGAGGACTACGTCTTCATGCGCGGCAAGGGCTGCGGCGATTGCCGCGGCACCGGCTACAAGGGGCGCCGTTCGATCGCCGAGATCCTGACCCTGAACGACGAGATTCGCGAACTGATCGTCGACAAGCAGCCGATCCGCCGCATCAAGGCCGCCGCCCACGCCAACGGCACGCGCAGCCTGCGCCTGGCCGCGCTCGACCTGGTGCGGCGCGGCGCCACCACCCTCGACGAAATCAAGCGGGTGACCCAGCATGCCTAGGCTGCCCGGACAATCGCTGCGCCTCGGACTGGGGCACGACAGCCTGGCCCTGATTCGCGTGAACTGGATGTTCAGGCGCGGCACGCGCGTGCTGGCCGAAACGCGGCTCGGCGATGCGCGCGATCCGGCGGCGCTGGCGCAGGGCCTGCGCACGCTGTTCGCGGAGATCAAGGCGGCCGGCTGGCCCTTGACCGTGGTGCTGGCCGATGAACTGGTGCGCATGTGGCAGGTGGCGCCGCCCCCGGGCGCGGCGCGGCGCTCCGACCTGGAAGCGGCGGCTGTCCTGCGCTACGGGGCGCTGTTCGGCGCCTTGCCGGCCGGCTGGAAGATCGCCGCCGACTGGCAGGCGGGAAGGCCTTTCCTGGCCGCCGCGCTGCCGGCCACGCTCCTCGACGTGCTGGAGCAGGCCGCGCGCGGGGCCGGCTGCTACGTGGTCGAAGCCGTGCCGCAGTTCGTGGCCGCCATGAACGCGTGGCGCCGCCTGCACCGCCCCGGCGCCTGGTTCGGCCTGATGCACGGCCAGGTATTGACCCTGGCCGCCTACGACGGCCGCGCACTGGCGGCCCTGCGCACGGCCGTGGTGCCGCCCGGCGCCGACCGCGAGTGGCTGGAAAGCCATGTGGCGCGCGAGGCGCTGCGCGTTGGCCTGAAACGTCCCGAGCGGCTGCAGGTATGCGGCCCGGCGCCGCGCAGCTGGGCCAGCCACGAGGGCCGCCTGAAGTTTGGCTGCACGCTGCTGGAAGACGAGGGCGCGGCCGGCCAGCCCGCCGCGGTGCGCCTGGCCTGCACCGGGAGCCCGGCATGAAGCGCGTGCGCCTCGATTTTGCGCGCCCCAGCCTGCGCCGCACCTTGTTCCTGGCGCCCCCTGGCCTGTGGGCGCCGCTGTGCGCCGCCTGCGTGCTGTGCGGCGTGGCGCTGGTGCAGGCGCTGGACTACCGCGAGGCGCGCGAAGAAGTCGATGCGCTGCGGGCGGCCGTGCGCGCACGCGCCGGTGCGCCGGCGGTGCAAGCGGTGGTGCAGCGGGCCACGCCTGTGAGCGAGCAGCAGGCCGGCGCCGTCAACGCGGCCGTGATGCAGCTGAATTTGCCCTGGCGCGCGCTGCACGATGCCGTGCGCGCGGCGACGCCGCCCACGGTGGCGCTGCTGGCCCTGGAACCGGATGCGCGCAAGCGCGTGCTGCGCATCACGGCCGAAGCGCGCGGCAGCGACGACATGATCGCCTACGTGGAAAAGCTGCAGGCCCAGGGCCTGTTCGGCGCCGCGACCCTGGTGCGCCACGAGATCGGCGAACAGGATCCGAACCGGCCTATCCGTTTCCAGGTCGATGCGCAGTGGGGCGCGCCTTGAAAGCGCTGCCGATCGCTTCATTGGCCTTGCGCCTGCGCCTGGCCGCGCGCACCGCCAGCCCGCTGCTGCTGGCGCTGGTGGTGCTGGGCGCGTCAGGCGGCGCCGCGCTGGCCTGGCTGGCGCCGGCGCGCGCCGAGCTGGAAGCCGAGCGCGAACTGGCGCGGCGGGCGGCGGCTTCCCCGCCGCCCGCGCCGCGCGCCGCGCCGGTAGAGACGGCCGACGCCAACCTCGCCCTGTTCTACGCCTCGCTCGGCGACCAGCGCGGCGCCGAGCGCCAGCTGAAGACTCTGTTCGGCATCGCCGCCAAGACCGGCCTGACCCTGCGCCAGGGCGAATACAAGGCCGGCTACGACCGCAACGGCAAGCTGCACACCTACCAGATCAACCTGCCGGTACAGGGCGGCTATGGGCAGGTATGGCAATTCGCGCTGCTGGCGCTGCGTGCGATTCCGTTTGCCTCGCTCGACGACATCAGCTTCAAGCGCGACAGCATCGGCCAGGCCGGCATCGAAGCGCGCCTGCGCCTGACGCTGTACCTGGCCGACCCTGCAAGCGGCACGCTGGCCGCCGCGCCGGGAGCACCGCGATGAAGCCGCGCCACGTGCTGATGGGCGCGGCGCTCGTGCTTGCCGCCGGCCTGGCCGCGTTCGGCGACAAGTCGCCAGGTGGCGAGGTGGCGGAGGCGGTCGAGCGTCCAGCGCAGCCAGCTGCGCGCGCGCCGACGGCGCAGGGCGCCGCGCAACCGAAAACCAGGCCGGCCATCCTGCGCCTGCAGCCGCGCGCAGCCCTGATCGGTGAACTGGAACCCGGCGACGGCGATTTGTTCGGCCGCCACGACTGGACCCCGCCGCCGCCGCCGCCGCCGCCCCGGCAAGTGATCGCGCCGCCCCCGCCGGTGGCGCCGCCGCTGCCCTTTACCTTCATCGGCAAGTCGCTGGAGGAGGGCAAGTGGGAGGTCTACCTGGCCAGCGGCGAGCGCACCCACATCGCGGCCGAGGGCGGCGTGATCGACGGCGCCTGGCGCGTCGAGCGCATCGCGCCGCCGCTCATGACCCTGACCTACCTGCCGCTGAACCAGGTTCAGCAGCTCAATATTGGAGCATTCGACTGATGGTTCCTTCCCGCATCCGTAGCGCCGCAGCAGCGGGCCTGGCGTGCATGCTGCTGGCCGGCTGCGCGGGCCAGCGCGCCTACTACGAAGGCAATGCGCTGGTCGCCCAGGAGCAGGTGAGCGCCGGCCTGGCCAAGTACCGCGAAGCGGTGGCCGCCGACCCGGGCAACCCGCAGTACCGCGCCGCCTTGCTGCGCGCGCGCGACGCCGCCACCGTGCGCCTGATCGACCAGGCCGAGCGCGACCTGGCCGCCGGCCGCGCCGCCGAAGCGCGCGCCGCCTTCGCGCGCGTGCTCGACATCGATCCGGCCAACGAACGTGGCCGCGCCGGCATGCGCCAGCTGGAAGCCGATGCGCGCCACAGCGCGGCCATCGAGGCCGCCGCGGCCGATGTCGAGAAGAAGGACTACGAGGCGGCGCGCCAGAAGCTGTCGGCAATCCTCACCGAGCGCCCGCTGCACGAGCGTGCGCGCGTGATGCTGAACGAAGTGAACGCGCTGGCGGTCGTGCCAACCGCCGAGAACGCGCTGGCCGCCGCCTTCCGCAAACCCATCAGCCTGGAATTCCGCGATGCGCCGCTGCGCCAGGTCTTCGAGATCATCGCGCGCCACTCGGGCCTGAACTTCGTCTTCGACAAGGACGTGCGCTCGGACGGGCGCACCTCGATCTTCCTGAAGAACAGCACCGTGGAGGCGGCCATTCACTTCCTGCTGGTGACCAACCAGCTCGAGCGCCAGGTCATGGACGGCAACACCATCCTGGTCTACCCGAACGTGGCGGTGAAGCTCAAGGAATACCAGGAGATGACGGTCAAGACCTTCTATCTCGCGAACGCCGAAGCGAAGACCATCGCCAACACCTTCAAGACGATCCTCAAGTCGCGCGACGTGGTGGTCGACGAAAAGCTGAACCTGGTGATCCTGCGCGACAGCCCGGAAGCGATCAAGCTGGCGACCCAGCTGGTGGCCCTGCAGGACGTGGCCGAGCCGGAAGTCATGCTCGACGTCGAGGTGCTGGAGATCAAGCGCAGCCGCCTGATGGACCTCGGCCTGAGCTGGCCGCCCAGCCTCGGGTTCACGCCGCTGGTGGCGGCCCAGGGCGCGCCGATCACGATCAACGAACTGCGCGGCCTGAACAGCGGCACGATCGGCGTCACCGGCATCGGCGCCACCCTGAACGCGAACAAGACCGACACCGATTCGAACACCCTGGCCAATCCGCGCATCCGCGTGCGCAACAAGGAAAAGGCCAAGGTCGTGATCGGCGACCGGGTACCGAACATCACCACCACGGTGTCGACGGGCGTCGGCGGCTTCGCCTCGCAGTCGATCACCTACGTCGATGTCGGCCTGACCCTGAACGTCGAGCCGACCATCTACCTGAACAACGAGGTCGGCATCCGCATCTCGCTCGAAGTGAGCAACCTGATCGATTCGATGACGACCAACGACGGTTCCGTCGCCTACCGCATCGGCACCCGTTCGGCCCAGACCATGCTGCAGCTGAAGGACGGCGAGAACCAGGTGCTGGCGGGCCTGATCAGCAGCGAGGACCGCACCAGCGGCAGCAAGGTGCCGGGCGTCGGCAACCTGCCGGTGCTGGGCCGCCTGTTCGGCAGCACGCGCGACTCGAACGACAAGACCGAGATCGTGCTGTCGATCACGCCGCACCTGGTGCGCACCATCCAGCGCCCGCCGGCCGGCGCCTCCGAATTCGGCGCCGGCACCGAAGCCAGCTTCCGCCGTCGTCCGGACACGACTGTCCGCTTGCCGGCCGCGGCGCCGGTGCCGGGCACGCGCGCGCTGCCATCGGCACAGCCGGCGAACGGGCAGCCAGTCGCGCCGCCCCTCGGCCCGCCGGTCGCCGCCCCCAGCCTGCCGCCGCCGGTCACCGGCATCCCGCTGTCGCAGCCGATCGGCACCACGCCCACTGTGACCCCGATCCCGGCGCCGGTCACGACGCCGATCCCGGCCCAATGACCGCGATCTGCAGGGTGGTCGGCTCCGTCGCCCACGCGTCCAATCCACGTGCGCATCCACGCGACCATGGCAAGGCGCGCCCACACGGCTTCACCCTGATCGAACTCCTGGTCACCCTCGCCATCCTGGCCTTGCTCGCCACCCTGGTCATCCCGGTCGGCCAGACCGTCGTCCAGCGCCGCAACGAAGGCCAGCTGCGCCAGTCCCTGCACGAGATCCGCGCCGCCATCGACGCCTACAAGCGCGCCAGCGACGAGGGCCGCGTGAAGAAGAGCGCCGGCGCCACCGGCTACCCGGAAAAGCTCGAGCTGCTGGTCGAGGGCGTGACCGACCTGCGCAGTCCGAAGGGGGCCAGGATCTACTTCCTGCGCCGACTGCCGCGCGACCCCTTCAACCTCGACCCGGAACTGGCCGATGCCCAGACCTGGGGCAAGCGCAGCTACGCCAGCGAAGCCGAGGAGCCGAAGGAGGGCGACGATGTCTACGATGTCTACTCGGCCTCGGGCAAGACCGGCTTGAACGGCATTCCCTACCGCCGCTGGTGACGCCATGACGACCCTGAATGGCAAGCGCGGCTTCACCCTGATCGAACTGCTGGTGGTGCTCGGCATCGTCGCCTTGCTGCTGACGCTGGCCGTGCCGCGCTTCTTCCCCAGCGTCGACAAGACGAAGGAGACCATCCTGCTCGACAACCTGCGCAACACGCGCGCCGTGATCGACCAGTACCATGCCGACACCGGCCGCTATCCGGATTCGCTGGACCAGCTGGTGGAAAAAAAGTACCTGGCGCGGTTGCCCTTCGATCCGGTCGCCGAGAGCGACGCCGCCTGGGTCATCGTCCCGCCCGAGGCCGATGGCGAACCGGGCGCGGTGTTCGATATCCGCAGCGGCGCGCCCGGCAATGGCCGCGACGGCCGGCCCTACGCCGAATGGTAGCGCAGCGCGTTGATCATGCGGCCGGCTTCACCTACGTCGGCATGGTGTTCTTCGTGGCCATCCTTGGACTGGTGGGCGCGGCGACCTTGAAGGTCGATGCGCTGCTGCGCCGCGCCGCCGCCGAACGGGATTTGCTGGAGACCGGCGCCGCATTCTCCGAAGCCTTGCGCAGCTATGCCGCCGCCACGCCGCGCGGCGCGCCGACCGCGCCGCCGACCCTGCAGGATTTATTGAAGGACCCGCGCTTTCCCGGCACCCGGCGGCATCTGCGCAAGATCTTCGTCGACCCGGTCACCGGCAAGGACGCCTGGGGCATCGTGTACCAGGGCGACAAGGTCGGCGTGCTGGCGGTGTACAGCCTGTCGCAGGCGCAGCCGCTGAAGCTGGCGAACTTCGATGGACGCTTCCTGAACTTCGAGAACAAGGAGCACCTGTCGGAATGGAAGTTCACGGCAAGCGGGCAGGGCGTGAGCGTGACGGCGCCGGCGAATATCGCGCCGCCGGGGACGCCGGCCCCGCCAGGGTCCCTGTTCCCGGCGCCAGGCGCGCAGCCAACGCCGGCGCCGGCGACCCCGCCGCCCGCGCAGCCGGCCGAGCCCGCGCCCGAGCCCGAGCCCGAACCCGAACCCGAACCCGCGCCAGAGCCGCCTGAAGCCGCGGAGCCGCAGGAACAACCCGAGCCTGCGCCGCCCGAGCCGGCGCCGGAAGCGCCGCCGTTCACGACGGGATGATTACTTGGCGCGGCGCTTGAAGTCGCGCGGGCGGAAGCCCAGCATGCCCAGCACGCCGAAGTAGCTGATACCGCACAGGGCGATGATGCCGAGCAGGGCGCCGCCGCGCAGCAGCGGATGGGCGCGCAGGGCGATCCAGTCGAACTGCACCTGGCAGGACCAGGCCACCGCGCCCATCACCGACACCGCCACCACCAGCTTCAGGAAAAAGGCGCCCCAGCCCGGCAGCGGCACGTAGATGCCGCGCTTGCGCAGGCCGCGGTAGAGCAGGGCGGCGTTCAGGCAGGCGGCGACGCCGATCGACAGCGCCAGTCCGGCCACGCCGAGCAGCGGCACGAAGACCAGGTTCATCAGCTGGGTCGCCACCAGCGTGCCGACCGCGATGTACACCGGCGTACGCACTTCCTGGCGCGCGAAAAAGGCCGGCGCCAGGGTCTTGACCAGGATGAAGCCGAGCAGGCCGGCGCTATAGGCCATCAGCGGCAGCGAGGAGGCGTTGACGGCGGCGGCATTGAAGGCGCCGTAGTGGAACAGGGTCGAGATCATCGGCGTGGCCATGGTGGCCAGGCCCACCGCCGCCGGGATCGACAGCAGGAAGGTCAGGCGCAGGCCCCAGTCCAGCAACGAGGAGTATTCCTGGGTGTCGCCTTCGGTGTTCGCCTTGGCCAGGCCCGGCAGCAGGATGGTGCCCAGCGCCACGCCGAGCAGGGCGGTCGGCAGTTCCATCAGGCGGTCGGCGTACTGCAGGGCGGTGACGGCGCCGGCGGCCAGGCTGGCGGCGATGGTGGTGTTGATCAGCAGGCTGATCTGGGCCGCGGCGACGGCGAACACGGCTGGCCCCATCTTGCCGAGCATGCGGCGCACGCCGGCGTCGCGCAGGCCGGTAAACGGATTGATCGACAGGCGCGGCAGCATGCCGAGCTTGATCAGCGGCGGCAGCTGCAGCGCCACCTGCAGCAGCCCGCCGATGCACACGCCGACCGCCATCGCGTAGATCGGCTGCTCGAAATGATCGGCCAGCACCACCGATGCGAAGATGAAGGAGAGGTTCAGCAGCACCGGCGTAAAGGCTGGAATCTTGAACTGGCGCCAGGTGTTCAGCACGCCGCTGGCCATGGCGACAAAGGCCATGCAGGCGATGTAGGGGAACATCATGCGCGTCATGACCACGGCGGCGTCGAAGGCGGCCGGCTCGCGCTGCAGCCCGCCGCCGATCCACAGGATCAGGACCGGGGCGGCGATGATGCCGACAATGCTGGTCAGCACCGTCGCCCAGATCAGCACGGTGGCCACATGGTCGACCAGGGTCTTGGTGGCTTCCTGGCCGTGCCTGGTCTTGTACTCGGTCAGGATCGGCACGAAGGCCTGCGAGAAGGCGCCCTCGGCGAACAGGCGGCGCAGCAGGTTCGGCAGGCGGAACGCGATGTTGAAGGCATCGGTGAAGTTCGAGGCGCCGAAGGCGGCGGCGAACAGGCTTTCGCGCAGCAGGCCGGTGATGCGCGACACCATGGTCATGCTGGAAATGGCAGCGAGGGTCTTGAGCAGATTCATGGGCCGAGATTATAACTGTGCAACACCCGGCGCGGCCCCGGTTCGGTGGGTTTTGTGAATAATGAATTGCTAGGTGGGGATTCCTTCGCTATAATCGTGGGCTGTACTGAATTCTGTTAGCAGACACTTATGTTTGGCAGGCACTGGAATGGGCCAGTTTGACTCGCTAATGTTTGCAAACGCAACTTGACCCCGATTTAGGA
>Ga0265780_10000692_pt1 | contig 51057 bp, 38 predicted proteins | sample P1T30metagenome_FD_192432 | JGI IMG/M metagenome (GOLD analysis project Ga0265780, IMG submission 192432) | Plant litter microbial communities from East Loma Ridge, Irvine, California - P1 T30 | ecosystem: Environmental > Terrestrial > Plant litter > Unclassified | place: USA: California... | reverse complement strand
TCAGTGACATCCGGTCAAGCTTATCGGTCGGTTCGCGACACAGGGTCGACAGTATAAGCCATGTTGCGTCTCGGTAGGCAGCGAATACCTCTGGGCATTGTAACTCGAATAGTGTTGCTTTGGCAGCTGGCTCATAGCTCGGTAACGGATGTTCATAGATCTGGATCCTAATCCCCTTGGCTTTGTGATTAAGATCATGCCATTCACAAGGCAGCCGATGGCGTGACTCAGGCATGCCGTTCCAGGCAACGAAAGCATCCCAGATGCACTCCTTCTCGTTTCGCTCATCGATTGTTTGCGCATGGCGCAGGCTCTTTTCTTCCCATTCAACACGCTTAGCTTCGTAAGCGATATCGGCATCTTCTTCGATCTCATCTCGTATGGCGCGTAGGTCGCCCTGGAGGTCTTCTTGGTCATAATACTGTGCAGCAAAGCAGTCGTCGGCAGGATCGTCGAAGATAGTCCTGCATTCTGCATTTGACCGTGGACGGTATCGAGCTTTGAGATACTTGCGTACTTCTTGACTCCGAATCATTTCTCCGCGTGTAAGAAGCTCGATGGGATCCAACAAATCAGGATCGAACCCCGGATGGTACTCCTGGAGCAATGGGTAACAAGCTACCGCATCTCTATCCATGAGAACCCAAAGTTCCATTAGATGAAGGAGCTGCTGGCTCTTCTCGTTGGGGTACGCCTGATCCACGGCACTGATCCTGGTTGCGTAATCACGGATCACGCCGCTCAATTGGATGGCTCGAAGGCCCTCAGGCTGCGTTGATTGCTTGACAGGGAGAACAACATCTTCCAGCAGCTTTGACGAAGCGATATGGCTGGACATGACTCTCATGTAGGGTTTGATAGAAGCCACAGATTGTTCGTATAGCTGCAGAAGCTCGGGAGCTGTTCGTTGTTCTGGTCGCGGGAGAGACGCGTGCGCGGCTAAGACGTCTCTAAGGAATCGACCGCTGCTAGTCAGGCGAAGTTGGAACTCGCGAGGATAGGCGTACTGGCGCAGGCTTGGGATGCGGCGTTCTCGCAACTGCCTATGGCTTTTCCAGACTTGCCTTAGATAGCCGCCAGTCGTTGCCAGGGTGCGCTCGAAACTGCCTTCCAAAGATAGCAGAGGATTGTAACGCCTGCCTAGGGCTGGCCTATTGGCAACCTGGGTGTCCGACGTGAGCTTAGCGAGACGACGGCCTAGCTTTTGACGTAACGAGAAGGCCGCATCAAGGGGGATTTTCTTCAGGACATCTTCCAGTAGCTGCGCATGTAGAAGACACATCAATGTCTTGTAGTGCAGACTTCCAACCTCCGCGCCTAGGTGGTGATATAAGTAACGCTGGACTGCTACTCGGAGAACCAGATAGAAAGCAGATCTCCTCCATGGTGTGCGAGCATTATCGAAGTTGACCGTGTCGCGCACCCGCTTTCGTAGACGAGTGACCGCAATTGCAGCGCCATTGGCCTCCAGTATAGTCATCAATAAGCCAGATATGAGAGCGGGGTCACTCGTGTCTCGGATCTCCGGAATCGTGGCAGCTGCCTTCCAAGTGATAGCGGCAAACTTTGTGACCGACTCGCTGCTAGCTTGTTCGATGAAAGTGGCGACAGCTTCCTGGAATGCTTCTTCGTTGAGAGTCGACGCTGGGACGGATACCGCGCAGCCGGGGACTACAGGTAAGTTCAAGATCAGTAAATGTGCGACACCGATGTATATGTCAGTCACTTACAGTCCCATTGTAGCGCGCCTTTGGCAGCAAGTACCTTGTCGGCTGTTGCAGATGTCTCAAATGCTTCGAAAATGATATTGCGCTCGCCGGAGGTGTCGTGGGGATACACGAGCAAAGCGCAGTTCTGAGGTGCGATGTGCAGAACAAGCATTTCCCCATGGCTGAAGTCGCGAAGCTCTTTCGTGAGCGCCGCCTTGCCAATGGTTCCGTCGACATTGAGTATTTGGCACGCGAGCAATGTTTTCCGCAGTCCTTGGACGTGCGGAGCAACATCTGCAGCGACATGGGGGGTGAGCCTTGCAACGGCGTCAAGCATACGCTTCAAGAGAGCCTCCTCGACGCGATGCAGGTTACCATCTTCGCGGCCAGGTACATTGCGGGGCAACGCGATATGGTAGTACTGCTGCTCAAGGAATGGCACTCGCGCGGCGGACGCCATGGCTGTTTCGAGTGCCTGCTGCAACGAGGCAGCGGGCGGGGGCAAGAACGAGTGAGGAAACTCGCAATACGACGGAAGTGCGGTATTGCGATGTTGCAAGAGTTGGTAGGTGGTGTTGTCGAAAACGCGACTGCTTGATGAGGGCGCGATACCAGGGTTGACTTAGGTGCCAAGCATTGTTTTGCTAGGCGGCAGCAACGCGTAGCCGCCCTCCACAACGATGAGGACGAACGATGAACAGTGAGCCTCGCCAGAAGTCGTGGAACACCAAAGCGCAGCCTCGAGCCAATCTCCTTGCCACCGGGAACGAGTCTGCATGAGGAGACATGCCGGCTAGCGAATGGGTGACTGAGGCACCGTACGGCGCTACGAGAAACCCTCAGCCTCGCCTGTCCCAAGAGAAGGACCATGATGGACATGGCCATCGATTTCCAGGATCAATAATGTTGGGCGCTTCTATTAGGCCGGTCTTGACGTCCGCGATTGCCTCCTACTGTCCACGCATCAAACAAGTGGAGGATGCATGGCGAAGGGGGGAGTAACAGAGAAGAACGAAACTATGTTGCTTCCGAAAAGCGATAACGAAAAGAGAGAAGGAATGAGTCCAGATTGGCTGAGAGAAACGATGCTGAAATGACAAGGATGATGGAGACGTGGCCTGCATCAAATGGAAGGAACGACCTACGTATGTTAGTGTAGTATCACTACTGCTTTTACACCTTGGATGCTGTCTTTCGCCTTAAGGTGAATGTAGAAGTTGTTGAGGTTGTTTTCAGACGTCGAGACCGCAATACAATTGTCGATGGAGCTCATCCAGACGTTTCGACGCGCGTGCTGGTGGAGCGCGTTGTGGCGCGACAGAAGTAGACAGCGACAGATTGGTGGCATATTCTACCTCTCAGCGCATCAATGGTAGTTGAGCGCAAATCTGTGGGAGCTTCGTGATGATGCATGATGAAGTTGTAGTCTCTCTAGCTGAGCGAAGCCTGGTGGTGAGAGGTTTGACGACGCGTGAGGTACAATCGCATTTACCCGGCCCCTTGCCTAGCTCCACAGCTAGCAACATAGCGCCTTCCCCTCCCTTGTCTGCCTTTCGCATTTCCAGTGCATTTATCTCTCTGCTCCAATGACATCTTCTACAATTTCTGCGAACCCCCAATGAAGCCGTCGAACGACAGCGGCTAGCTCCAGCCGATCTCGCTGCCTCATGGAGGGCAAACTTCATCCGTAAACGGCATATCGGCTGCAGCACCTGCCTGCCTCGGTTACTCTCTCCCCAGCTATCACCGCTATGCCTTGTGGGTTTATTCCCGCTAGATTAATCATCGCCACCATGAAGGCGGGAAAGTGCGAAAGGGCGCCCGCGACTAGCCCATCTCGAGCTCCAAGGCGCGACATTGGAGGTTGTGGGTGAGTCTCTACACGCATCACCACTAGCTGGCTCGATGCGCGTTCGTTTCAATTATTCATATACTGTTTTTATGCTGCTAGAATAAGCAGCGGGAGCTCGTTCGTCGGTACGCATTCGCTATTGGTCGAGTCTGGGATCTCATCGGCGCCGTCATCAGCACTATGTCGCACAGCAACTTTACCCAGGACGCGGCCGCGGGAACGATACCAGGAACCCACGCACAGAACACTCCGCCGTCACCCAAGTCGTACACCTCAGACAAGTCCCGCGTAATCGAGGACGTCGAAATCGAAGAGGACCGCGCCTCCATATCCTCAGCGTCGACGCATTCCGATTCGATCAATTCGGCAGTAGATCAACGTCCGTCGATACATCATACATGGAGCAGGAATACAGGGCACTCGTGGCCTGGCGATAAGGAGGATGCGATCGCAACTGTTACAACGAACGCGACGCAAGACCCGCGCTTCGAAATTGACTTCGAGGATGGAGAGGACCCGGAAGACTGGCCCATGTTGAGGAAGGCTGTTGTCATCTTCTTCATGAGCTTCTCGACACTGGTCGTAGTTATGTACTCGACAAGTTATACAAGCGGCATACCGGGCATGATGGCAACATTTGGCATCCAGTCGAAGACGTTGGTCATCTTGGGGATAACAACCTACTTGTGCGGTCTGGCGATTGGATCACTGCTACTGGCACCGCTTAGTGAGATGTATGGCAGGAGACCCGTCTACCTTATCGCTGTCGCATCTTTCACCATCCTCGTCATACCATGCGCTCTGTCGAACAACCTAGCTCAGATCCTCGTCATGCGCTTCTTCGGTGCCATCGCGGGTGCGGCTATGATTTCCAATGCTCCAGGCACCGTCTCCGACATATCCAAGGAAGACTATCGCGCATTAGCTTTTTCGATATGGTCTTTAGGGCCAATGAACGGGCCTGTCTTCGGCCCTCTCGTTGGTGGCTTCGTCTTCCAAGCCCTAGGCTGGCGGTGGACCAACTGGGTTGTCATGATCGGCTCTGGTGCATCCTGGTTCATGGTCTTTCTGATCCCAGAAACATACAAACCAGCAATTCTCCGCGCCAAGTCAGCCAAGAAGCGTAAAGAAACGTCCGACCCCCGATACTACTCTCGCTACGATGAGAAGAAGGCTTTTTGGCCTTTACTACGGGAGAACCTCTACCGGCCGCTTAGCATGGCGGTCAACGAACCCATCTGCATCTTCTGGGACGTATACATAGCATTGGTCTACGGAGTTTTGTATCTGTGTTTCGTGTCGTATCCCATCGTTTTCGGTGAGCTACGAGGTTGGTCGCCTGGACTCGTTGGACTGGGTTATATGGGTATTGGTATTGGCGGTGTCATCACGATAGCTTCGGAACCGTTGCTCCGTCGCATGATCAACAGCCACAAGAAGGATCCAGAGACTGGCAAGCCATACCCAGAGGCTATGGTCAGTGTGGTTGTTATCGCCGCGGTATTGGTTCCTGTTGGCGAGATGATCTTTGCTTGGTATGTATCCCTCCCCATCTAGATGTCGTCTGTGCTAACATGATTACAGGACATGCACTCCCAACGTCCACTGGATTTTCCCCCTCATCGCCGGCATCCCCTTCGGCGCCGGAAACTGCGGCGTCTTCATCTACGCGTCAAACTACCTCGTTCACTCCTACGGCATCTACGCCGCGTCCGCTCTCGCTGGCAACGCCGTCTTGCGATCCGCCATGGGTGGTGCTCTACCCCTCGCAGGCCCAAAGATGTATCAGAGTCTTGGCCCACATTGGAGTGCGACAATGCTGTCGCTGATCGAGTTTGCGCTCATACCCATTCCGGTAGTCTTCTACCTCTATGGACACAAGATCCGAGAGAAGAGCGCGTTGATCAGGCAGATGCGAGAGGATAGAGAGAGAGTAGATGCGAAGAAGAGGAAAGCGGCTGAGAGGATGGAGAAGATGAGGGGTGGTGTGCTTGATGAAAAGAAATTAGACGTTTGATAGACTTGCATGCACAAGGATCATTGATGCACTGAATCAGACTGTTGTTCACCGAGATGCATTTGCACGGCTGGTATGATGCCCTATGCTGTCTGACCAACGCGTTCAATGTCGTGATCATCAAAGCAATCCTCATCTACCCCACTAACAATACTCCACGTCTCACTTCCATCCTGCTCTTCCTCTGGTATCACATATCCATCCTGCGAGTCATCACCCCAGTCACCGAGATCGCTGTCCCAACCCTGATCATACTCGTCCAGCTTCTCTTCTTCAACTCCCTCTCGCTGCATCCGCCTCAAATCCTCATCCGCCTCTATCCTCCCCCTCAACTCTCCGCTAGCCCACTCAACAAGACTACATCTCTGCACCTCCTCCGGCGCCGGTACCTCCCACTCCGTCCCCACCCCAAACTCCGCACAAGCACACTCCCGATCCAAAGTGCACCAACACGAACTCGTACAAGTCCCCCCACCCACCTCCGAGCAATCATATCCGCAGCCAAGGAACCAGCACCCAGACAAGTTCCTATGCCACTGCCAGGTATACTCGCCCCACCACCAGAAGCCTGGTATAACGGGTAGAGCGGGTTCGTTGCGGCTACGGCAGCGTTGTTTGAGGATCTTTGGAAGGGTGAGGATGCAGGCTAGTGTGACGTGGGCGCGGATCTCGGAGAGGGTGGTGGGGAGGGTTGTTTTGTGGGGTTTGGCAAACGGCGCGGTGGGTATGGTGGCGCTGACGCGACCGGGTCGCCTGGTGTCGCGCATGGTGTGTGGGAGGATGGCTAGCGGCGCGGGGCTCGTGGGTTCGCCGTAGGTGTGTATACGATGTTCTTTGACGCGTCGCATCTCTGCGATGCGGCGGCGGGCCCAGGTGCCAAAGTCCTCGCCTGTTACGATATCGCCGGTAGCTGTGCCTTCGAAGATATGGGCATTGTTGCCAAAGAGTTCGTAGGCTTCTATGTCGTCCACATGGTCCATGTCTACTTTGTGTGCCCATTCATCGTAGCAGTCGTCCTCCCATTCCTGAATGTCTGCCTGTTTGGACTCATGCCGAAGCTGGTTCTCTCGTGCGAGGCGATATCGGTCGTTGCGACGACGCTTGTTGCCGCTGTAGATGCGCTCAGGGTATCCCTTCGATCGTTGGCGTACGCGACGGGCTGAGCGGAGGTCTTTGAAAGGGTGGTCTGAAGTCCGGCCAGCGGCATTCATCGCAGGTTCGGAAGGGAGGGTAAGAAAGCCGAAAGGCAGGTCCTCGTGTGTTTCTGGCAACTCGCCCATACAGGTTGTACACCAGTTGGCGGGATGGCCAGCCCATTCGAGCGCCTTCTGCTTCATCCTGACAGGTTCGAGGCCAAGGGCTCCTGGAGCGACTTGCAGACTGAAGGCCTAGCTGTGTAAGTTATACGTGGGTTAGCCATCATTTCAGCAGTCTCTAATGACCGTGCAGAAGCCTGGATATGTCATCCTAAGGCGTTCTGCTGCCTGCGCGGCTCCGCCCTCGCGCAATGGATGAGGGCGCATGCCGGTGCAGAAGGGCGGAAGTCGACGGCAATGTTGCCGCAGGATCCAGCGACGACGCTAGTCTGTAATCAATGTGTAATCTTCCATATCAGGCGCAAGCTTGTGAAGTACTATTTAGTAGAAGATCATAGTGGTGGGTGAGATGGGTGTGGAGAGGGACGGTATGGTCACAAAGTTGGTGTTGGGCGCAGCTGCCTTCAGAAGGCGCGTGGTAACTTACCAGACACCCGCAATCGACGGCTTTTGTGAAGTTGCCTAATTCGGACCCGACGCGAAACAGCACACGACCACAACCTCCAATAACTCACCTCAATCTCAACTCCTTAAGATATCACATTTCGAACGGCTGCAACGATTTAGATTCAAAAAAAAGTAAAAGATTCTCGAAGATTGAAAACTATACAAGATGATCTACGTCCCGCAAGTTTGGCCCTAAAGCTTCCACTGCTTGCGGTCATACTGCTTAGGCCAAATCCCAGATTTGCCTGGCGCCAAGATGCCGTTAGGATCAACAGCATTCTTTATCGTCTCGTTGAAACGCCTAAAGACGTTGTTATTGAACGAGTACGTTTCCATGATCTGATCCATGGCTGCAAGATGTGTCCGGTACTCTCCCCATCCTTGCTTAGCACAGTCATCGATCAGCGTTCTGAACAGCCATACGACTTTCTTCTTTTGTTCCTCGTCTTTGCGATTGAAAACAATGCATACAATGTGGTGCATTTCGCGCATGCCAATCGTGAATGTACCGATGAAGTCAAGGCCAGCTTCATGACACCGGGCTTTAGTGAGAGCGAATTGCTTGGTTGCGTCTTCGCCATTCACCCTAGAAATTGGCGAAAAGAAGAGATGAGAGCCATTTGGTAGCCAATCCAGCCATTTGAGCTCATCGTAGGTGGGAATGCCTTGCATAGTCTTGTGGCGAGTATGCAAGATTGAGTTTGCCTCCTGTCGGTCTTCTGGGAAGTAGAATTTGGCTCCTGGGATGGCCGAGAAGGATTGTTTGACGACAGCCCACATTGCATCACGGATCGGCTGCGGCCCGTAGAGCGCGCCATAGAAGTTCCACCGGCCAAGATTGAGCTTTTCAGCTATAGCGTCTAGCTCGGTATCTGTGAGGGGCTTGTTGATATCTGAGGTGTAATCGGACTTGTGACCCAACACAGCGGCGTCGAGGAGGATGTGTCGAATTGTTGGTACATTCTGGAGGACCATGTTTAATCTCAGCGGCCGGATGATGTCAACGGCCTGCTTCAAGTCGTCCTCACGAGGGATCGTGATAAGATATGACTGGTAACCACCTGGATTCGGCATGAGCCACATGCCCATCTTTGTAGCGATACCCAGATTGGATTGTGTGAAGATTCCGTCAACGTAGGGGCCGAAGCCGTAGTTGAACAGCTGTGCCGAATCGTTCCAAGGTTGGTCTTGAGGGGGAACACCGGGCTTCTCATGAGGGTGAGGCAATGCGCCCATACCAGTACGGATGAGCTCGCCACTCGGTAAGACGAGCTCGATGCCGCAATGCATCATGAAGTGATCTAGTGAAAACGTCAGACTGGAAGTGACAAGCTTTAATGGGCAGGACTTACCACCATAAGGGGTGTAACCAACACCTCTCTCCATAGTGTTACCGAGGACTGAACCGCCACCAAGATCAGGTACGTCAAGCCAAAGCTTGTCGCGAAGGTTGTTCTCGACGAGATAAGTATGTAGATCGTGAAATGTGACACCTAAATACATATCAACGTCGTGAACGGAGAAAGGCCTGAGTTGACGACTTACCTGGCTCGACTAGAGCGTAAGCACCCTCTACATTGACTTCGAGGATCTTGTTCATATGTTTGCCCATGTTGACGACAACACTACCAGATACGCGTGGGGCGGCGCCTCCGTAGCCTGAGTTCCTCCCAATGCTAATGGGCCACAATGGTACATGGTACTCATTTGCGGCCTTGACGATAGTCTGAACATCGGCGACGTTGCGAGGGGCGATGATAGCTGAAGCAAGGAAGAAATCTTGCTTCATGATGTGATGAGGGTCGTGCGTGTAGTTCGGCTTCATGTAGTTGCCATCGTCAATCTGGGACGCGGAGGATATGACTTCGATGTTGTCGCGACCAACATCATGACAAGCTGTCAAGAAGTTGTCGAAGACATCGCTACTGACGTTGGGTGGCAGCGCAAGTGGTTTCGCGGTTGCGACCATGATGATATGGTAAATAGAATTTGTCTAGTGCTCTAAGTTATGCGGCCGCAAAGAAATGAGTTTTTGATCAAAGTAATTACGCGAGGAAGCGTTGGAACCGCCTGAGGTTATGAAGTCCCATGCTATCAAATGCCGTGAGGTCAGTGGCAGATCCGACATGAGGGTGACCAATGTTCCCGAGGTCCAGTCGCATACAAGAGACACCATGGTGTCATACAAGTGGCGTCTGGTCAGCCCATCTGGTTGCCACCCTGATGTATCTGGGGACGGTAGATGGCAGTTATCGAGATAGAACCCCGCATTGAGTGGGAGAAACCCGTCGTTGCCCCTAGCTGTGGGAAATTCCCGACGCTAACGCCGTATCCGTACCGGACCGTACGCCGGGTCCCCGGATTCGCGTGACTGCATTTAGGGCTGTGAAGTTATCATGCAGCATCCCAAAAAAGCTGTTTTCTGGTTCGAAACCGCAGCGCATATCACTTGCGACCTCTACGTTGCCGTCCCCTTGTTCGGCACAGTGGTACATCCGGTGTGATAATCTCGTATTGGTGGTCATTGCTGGGAGTCAGATCCCCCCGGCGCCGATAGGACGGCTATCTCCCACAGCAGCCGCCACCACACTCAGAGTCAAAACCCAAACAACCCCGCGAACGCTTCAATGTTGTGGGGGCGGGGAAAAGACGGATTTCCTGGGGTATTGACCTAACCCAAATGATGATGGACCTGCGCATGTCTGTTGTATCCATAAACACACTATTACTATTACCTAGGTACCTAGGCACTACTGCGTCTATTCCAGCTCAAGCTGACCTTGTTCACAAACACACACTCAATCAAGCATCACAAATACACCGAAATCTTCCCAATTGAAGCAATGCTTGATACTTTGGCTGTCGCACCTCTCTATGTCGTTCTTCTAGTAGTCATTACATTGTATTGGATCATCTGGACTGTGTACTCGCGCTTTTTTCATCCTTTATCGAAATATCCTGGTCCGTTCCTCGCCTCGATATCGCGGACATGGATTGTATTACAAGTCGCTGGAGCACACGCGGAGGAAACACAGAGAGAGTTGCATGGCAGATACGGTACCAACACCGCGCGATGCAGTGTGGTATTCTTCTGCTGACAGTCCAAGGTCCGATCATCCGCATTGCACCAAACGAGGTCGCTATCGCTGATCCCACTGCAATCAAGACCATCTACTCTATCTCTTCCGGTTTCACAAAGGTGTGTAGTACTAACCTGTTGGGTCAGGAACCATGATATTGAAAAGCCTCAACAACTAATCCAATTTTCCAGACTGACTTTTACCCGTTATTCCGTCCTTCCTTCGCCAGATACCCCGATCTCTTTACCAATCTAGACGAGAAATCTCACGCTAGCCGGCGTAAGATCGTGAACAATCTATATTCCATGTCCAACATTGTCCGCTCGGAGGCGAATATCGACAATTGTACCAAGACTCTCATGGAGAAATTTCATGAGATCGCGGTGAAGGGAGACGCCATCGATGTGTCCACCTGGGTACAGTGGTATGTTTCCTTCCAGCACTATGTATCCGCATAGATACAGCTTCCAATGCGCGTACTTATCATGCTCACATGTTCCAGGTACGCATTTGATGTCATAGGCGAACTCTTCTTCAGCCGCATGTTCGGTTTCATGGCGCAAGCCGCCGACTATCGCGGCTACATTACAGCCCTTGACTGCCTCCTCCCGATGCTGACAACAGCATGCGTCATGCCCTCCTACATCCGGCCATTTTTCTTGACAGGCGGTGCGATCTTCCCGCGCATTCTCAAAGCCCTCATGAGCCTCAAGAGTGTTGAAACAGCAGCGAAGGATGCTGTCGCTGAGCGATCCGCACTGATGAAGAAGGGGGAGGCTGACGGAAAGGACGACATTCTGAACAGTCTGTTTGAGGTCATGGAGACTAAAGGCGAGAAGGTTGATTTTGGCCTCACTGAGATCACAGTAGAGGTCTACGTTGCGCTGTAAGTCTCGTAGTACCTGAGCATCTCGTCGGAAACAAGGCTGTTGTACTGACCTTTCTGTTGCTTCTAGTTTCGCAGGCTCAGACACCACCGCGGCAGCCATTTCGTCTATCTTATATCACCTCATGCGCTCGTCTAGCGCGTACGAGAAACTGACACTAGAGATCGACAACGCCTCAGCATCTGGCCAGCTCTCTTATCCGCTCATCAGATACAATGAAGCTATCAAGCTCCCATATCTAGACGCATGCTGCAAAGAAGCGATGCGTCTTCACCCAAGCGTTGCTTTGACAGTACCGCGCAATGTTCCGGCTGGTGGCTGCCAAATATCTGGGGAGTTCTTTCCTGCAGGAACAAGGGTAGGCATCAACGCCGCCGTGATACACCGTGATCAAAACATCTTTGGGCACGACGCGGATGACTTCGTTCCTGAGCGATGGCTCCGTGCAGACACCACGATTATGGATAGGCATATGTTCCAATTTGGCGGAGGAGCCCGGACTTGTGTGGGGAAGAATGTACGTATCAGGCCCCACTCACAAGTGCTACCACTGATACCCCTGCCAAGATATCCCTTTGTGAGATGTACAAAATCGTACCACAAATTCTCCGTACTTACCATCTCTCACTCGTCGATGGCGCGCAGGATTGGGAGACACATAACTATTGGTTCCACAAAACGAGTGGTGTGAATACGAAAGTGCAAGTACGCAACGTGGATGAAGTTATATCCAAGGTGCAAGGGTAGCAAATAAAGGTGGATTTTGATTCGAGAAGACGGTCGCATGAGTCCTATGAGTTCTGAAATACTTTCAATAATCCCATGTGCTGTTAAAATCTCTCTCCAAAGTAATCTTCATGTTCCGATCACTCTACTTGTACGTTGTCAGCCTCTAGCTAACTGTGCTGTATTGTGGTCTTTCTTGAGCAATGTCAAGGCCTCCCACTTCACCCACACCAAGTGACAAATTTCTCGACGACAAACTCGTCTAGTCCCCACTGCCCGTTCTGCCGCCCAAATCCACTGCCTTTAACGCCACCTTGACTTCCAGTCGGCGACGTGTAGACTGAGATGCTATTGGCATGAACTTGGCCATATTCCAGTTCCCGCGACATCTTCATGAACCGAGCCATATCGCGCGTCCAGACCGTAGCGTTAAGACCATATGCTGAGCGATTCGCCAACGCGATAGCTTCTTCATCTGAAGAAACGACGTAAAGCGAAGCGGAAGGGCCGAACGTCTCTTCGTCCAGGATACGAGATGAAGGCGAGGGATTGACGATGATCGTAGGTTTGAGTGCAAGCCCACCCTCAGAAGAAGTAGACCCCACCCCACCAACAAGCACCTCATCGCCCTTCTCCTGCGCATCCCTTATAACATCCTCAGCATGCCGCGCAATAATCTCCGACACCGCCGACCCAGCCGGCCCCTCTATCTCTTTCATAGCCTCCACAAGCAACGTTTTGAACCTCTCCGCCACCGCCTCCATCACAATAATCCTCTCAGTACTAAAGCAAATCTGCCCATGGTTCAATACAGCACCCATCACGCACTGCTTCGCCGCCTCCTCCAAATCCGCATCCTCCAGCACAATCGCCGGGCACTTCCCACCTAGTTCCATCAACACGGGCTTGAGATACTTTGCCGCGATGCCCATGATCTTCTTCCCCACCTCCGCACTACCGATGAATTCAATCTTGCGAATCGCGTCATGCGCTATCAGCGCCTCTGTCAATTCAGCCGCATCTTCCCGACCACATTGCACCTGGTTCAACACGCCACCAGGACACCCACTCTCGGCGAAAGCTTGCGTGATGAGCCCGTGGGTTTGAGGGCACAGTTCACTCGCTTTGAAGACTACGGTGCAGCCTACGGCTATGGCACTTGCTATTCCTCTCGTTGCTAACACGAGTGCGGCATTCCAAGGTGCGATGCATAAGACCGGTCCGATGGGTTCTTTAAACACGAAACCCTGTGTGTTGGGTTTCTCGGTTGGGGGAATAACGCCTGTTACGCTGCTTATCTGCGCGGCGATTTCGTTAAGGTACGAGATGGAGAGGTTTACATTTGTACGCGCCCAGGCTTCTGTGCAGGAGGTTTCGGCGATTTGCGCGGCGATGAGCGTAGAGGCATTGTCGGCGTAGTGGGTGGCTACGCTTTGGAGGAGGTTGCGACGGGTTGTGTGGGAGGTGCAGCGCCAGGATTTGAAAGCGGAGAAGGAGGATGCGGCGGCTTGGGTGGCTTCGGTGGTGGAGGCGGAGCAGGCGTGGTGGATGGTATTGGAGGTGCTGGCTTGGGTCACGGGGATGGTGGTTTGGGTGTGGATGGGTTTGTTCTCGATCCAGAGGGGGACTGTGGACTCGGTGTTTGAGGACATTGTGAATGGATCCCAATACTTCAAACTTCACTGCTCTTGGGTTCCCTAGTAATTGGATATGTAGAAGATATATTGGGGTATGCCCGCGAGAATGCATCTCACGGGCGTATTGGCATCATCAATCAGTGCAAGGCGAACATGACGTCATCGGGAGGTCGCGTCGATCCTTCCAAGGTTCTTCGGCACATGTCGCAGCACTGCGTACCTGACACACATTGCATCGTTTCGAATGTCGATTTAGCCGCTCACGCGAGATGCGACACTCGGAATACGTAGCGATGGCTGTTTGCTGTACTGTATGGACGATCTCGTGGAAAGAGCGGCTGCGGCTACGGGTGGCTGGTAGGCTGGCAGCCGCTCGTCACGCGCACCGGCGCTGTAGCGCGTAGATTCCCCGCATTCCGCACCTTCCCGAGGTCCCCACCCTTTGGCGTTCAAGAATGCGTTCAAATGCAAGGAGCGCTATCACTTTTCTGCAGTATCCACTCAAACCCTGCAGCGTCAACATGGAAAGCACAAAGAGGTCTAGTGTCTGCATCTTTTGCTTCCGTAGATTTGCCAGAAGGTACGCTCCTCCCTCGACAGAGTGGACATGAAATCGCTGATCCGTGGCAACTGATTCCTAACTTATGAACTCAGCGATGCATTGAAACGACACTGGAACTCGTGTGGTGTTCGAAGGGCTCGCAATCTTTCCATTCCGACGGTTAAGACCAGAGCAAGAGGACGCAAAATCCGTGCCTGCGACCAATGCCGTCAGTTGAAGAGAGCTTGTACTTCCTCACAACCATGCGCGCCATGTGCTTCACGAAATCAAGTCTGCAATTATAGTCGACCGCAAGAGAGTAGACTTGATCAGGCAGACGACCCTAATTCCTCCATCGATGATATCGATGCTTTCAACACCGAGACTAACGGCACAGTGGAGTGCCGTGTCCGTGACGACCTAGTAGCACCTCGCGGCGACATTGACAGCGAGTTCGATATGCACGTATATGAGGCAGTATTCCAGACTTTGGACGACGCTAACGATCATTCGGACTCCCCCATGGCCGACTTCGATCATGAGATAGGATCAACGCTACTATCTTCCCAGCTCAATCCAGATTCTCGCATTCAACTTAGTTCCTGGACTAGCCCTAGTTCACTTTTAATTGAACACGGAATCATGGCCCCATTTTGCCAACGCCCAACACAACTCAACATCAACGTGTTGATCCAGTTCCCCTTCCTCGACAATTTCACCAAGGCGACTGGATTTGTCGGATCATTTGGGTGTGGCACCAAGCAGCAGAGACTCTCCATCACATCAGACCCACTCAAGGCGAACCCGGGTGAGAATCTTTCAACTCTGAGAGAAGGAATATCGGATGCCGCGACGCACTGGATTGACATTACCCGAAATGCACTGGTGCAAAACAATGAGAACATGGCTGATCCAGTTGTGTTACTGCCCGTCACATACAAGATCGTCCATCAAATCCGAGAGACAGCGACAAATCGCCATCACCACGGTCCCGCTGATATCGCCTGGTCACCTCTCGTGGAAGCGCTATGTTACGCATTCTTCAAGCCGAAGAATCTACAAAGATTCCTGGCACTCTTCTGGTCTTGCTGGTATCCTAATTGGCCCACAATACATGCGCCGACTTTCAAAATGAAAGAGAAGTCACCGGAGTTGATTGCTGTAATGGCTCTTGTTGGTGCCTGCATGTCGCCAGAAGAGCGCGATCATGCCTCAGCCCAGGTCTGGATGGACTTAGTCGAAGACCTCGTTTTCAGTGATGATGCTTTCCATGATCATGACATTTCGAACGCATGGCGAGATACAACCACTACCCAACGTCGGAGCACACATTTGCATGTTCTCCAAGCTGCTTACTGTGTCTGTCTGTATCAAACGTGGGAGGGAAGTAAGCGGAGTAAAAAACGCGTTCTGCAGCAACGGTTCAATGACCTCGTTCATGTCAGTGTTTCCGATCAATGATCGACGACCTACTGATGATGATTTAGCTAGCACGAGACATAGGACTAGATCAAGCATCACTAAAGCCAGTCGATACATCCCATCCAGCTGATTTCGACTGGGAGGAGTATATCCTCCGGGAGTCACTCATTCGGTATAGGTTGACCCAGCACATAACATTTTAATGCTGACTAGATTTGATAGCATCTGTTCATATATCTGCAATATCGACGCAAGCTACGCCCTGTTCTTCCGCCATGTACCCCGCATGGCTCTGTCCGAATTGGTTATGGAGATGTCGTCCCCAGAATCCTGTTTTCAAGCTTCTTCAAAAGAAGAGTGCTTCATCGAACTTAAGGTCTGGCGCAAAAGAGTGGGTATCGATGCGACAAACCTCACCATCTTGTCCGCCGTCAACGCACTGTGTGATAATGCGATCATGGCAAAGCCAACTATTCATCGCGCCTTTGCTCACCTGAGCGTTCTCAACATGTTCACCATCATCCACGCACTGTATTTGCAGGTATACGGCCTTGAAACCTGCGCAGTCACTGCGCTAAATATGGTACGAATGGCGCCAATCACCAACGGATTGCGGAATTGGCAGCAATCATGGCCGTCGGAAACTAGAGATGCGGAGTTGGTGGATCTCTTGGGGAGGGAAAGTGATTCGTCGACAATGTGGCAGCGCATTGGGTTTATGAGATACGCACCTGAATACTGGCTGATCGCATATTCGACACTGAAGAAGATATACAAGTGGAATGATAACCGAAGCACTCAGATCTCGGAAACCGCTGGTAGTGTTGGGTATGGCGATATGATCGAGGCACGCAGGCTGATCACCGAGTTGAGGAGTGGAACCATTGTTTCGATTATGGATAGCGACACGCATTCAGGAACACGGCAAGGTTGAATTTAGTGTTTTATTGTTTCAGGTGATGACCACGTCGTACACTCATATACGGAAAAGTCCAACACACCCCAAGTATTAGTACCAATAGGCAGATTATTATTTCCTTCCATCCTTCCTCCTCAACCCAGAACGTGGACAAACACCAATAGCCCTTACCAAGTAAAAGTCATCAACTGGGGGTTGAGCACAATTGGCAACAAAAAGTGGAAGACAACCACGGTGCCCATAGGCCACACGGCAATGAGCTCCTTGATCCTCCAGTCCTCTTGCAGAGCAAAAGCCATGGTAATCATAATCGCAGTCATACCAATGCAGAACATGAAGCTCCACTTGAACTTCCTCAGCACCCTGCTGATGGCGACGAAGAAACTGACTTGTTCGGTTTCCTTGGAAGTGGAACCCCACTCAAGAGGCCAGCTAACGAAGTGCGCGAGGAGAGCTTGCGAGACGTGTAGAGAGATGCCGCCGAGGAAGATGCTGAGGAGAGGGATCCATTTGATGTTTGTCCAGAGGCCGCCGAAAAAGGAACCCTCGCCGATACGGTAGCGGAGGACGGCGAGAGCGATGTTACCGAGGACACTGAAGACGATGATGATGGCGAAATAGACTGATGAGTGTTAGTGATGCGCGAGACGAACAAGGACGTGATGCTTACCGCGGAAGGAGTTGATGTAGTAATGATCTAGCCATCCGTTGAAGAAACCGATCAAGAAGTAATTGAGCATGGTAAGAGCCCATGAGCAGCCGAGAGCGTAGTAGGTACCGATGTAAGCCATGATGGTGACTTTAGATGCGAGCGGCATATTGGAACTAGTATCACCGAGTTAGTTGACAGACAGATAAGACGACACGATCTCTGAAGATCTACTTACAAGATGAAGGTGCGGAAGAGCTTGGTGAAAGGGCCTCGGGTGAACCAGTAGATCAAAGGGTTGAAGATGAGTTCGTTGCAGCCGTATGCATACCTAGAGAATATTAGTTAGCAGTCGTAAGAGACGGACGTTGGAAAGGGCAAGCATACTTCTCCCAACGGGCAAGCTCGTCATATACGGTAAGCGATACACCCTCCTTGAAGCCATCACCCTGGTATGAGGCCAATCGAATGATGTAACCAGCACTCTGCAGCCGCAGACTCATATCGAAATCCTCAGACACCGTCTCCTCGGACCAAAATTTGTCGAACGTCTGGTCACCTTCTGTGACCTCGTAAGCCACCTTCTGAAGTGCCTCCCATCTCAGGATAGCGTTGTGGCCGACGAAAGGCGCAACGTCTCCACCAGCGACAGCAAATCGAATCATGGTGTAGATCATGTTGGTGAAGAAGGTGATGCCGTTTTCGAAGAAGCTGTTGGTGACGTTCATAACCCCGGAAGAGTACTGTAGGATGGCCACTTCCTGACCCTGCTCCATTTCGCTGACGGCCTCAAGCAGGCAGTCCTTAGGCACACGGGTGTCGGAATCGACGAGGAGAATGTGATCGCCAATGCGGATGTTACCATCAACCCAAGCCCTGCCCTCGTGTTCAGCCCTGACGGATTCCAAGACTTCCTTGTAGAGGTCATTCTCGTCCAACTGGCTCCAGTTCTCTCCACGTTCATGTTGTGCCATGACCTCTTCAACCCTGCAGCTGATTCTTAGGGCGTAGTTCATGTTGGATGCCTTCTTGAATTTTCCGGGGCGGACGAAGACAAACGGATCCGGTCCGTGCTCGCCCTTGGGATCATGTCTTGGGCGCGCTACCCAGCCAATGCCATGCTCGTCGTAAAATTCCTGTCGCTCCCTGGATTCCTCGGCTCCGAGAACCTGCACTAGGAAATGTCAGTGGGGCTTACATTACGCACTGGTGCAGCACTTACTTCCGTCGTCGTTGACGAAGATATTGGCACTTCCTCCCTGAAGCTCGTAGGTAGAAATGGCTTGCTTGAGCGACCGAATGGTGGGCTCAATGACACTGCGTAAACCTTCCTTGTAAACGGGCATCTGGATGGTTACATGTGGGAGCGGCCCGTTAAAGCTATCACAATGGAGCCGCCTGGGGGCTTTGCCGGAGTAGTAGCGGCTGTTCTCTTTCATCTGATCGGTGGGGCCAATGATCTGGGCAAAGTTACCAACCAGAGCTTGGAAGAAGAACTAGCATAGTTAGAAGCGAAATCATAGAGCGCAGACATATGGCTTACCAATGATAGCCAGACTTGCGCGGGCAAGCAAATGAGGAAGAGCAGACGAAGCCAGTGCTTTGGGGCTTGGAACTCTTCGATTGCGATCTGCCTGTAACCGGATCCGATCGCTACCGTCAGGAGAAGAATGGACATTCCGCAATAGGCAGCTTGCCACATCTTCATATCTCGGGCCTCCTCACCATTGGCTTCTCTAGAATCGCGCGAGTCGTCGTAATCTTCCATGTCGTTTGCGGGGTTCTTCCCTGACTTCTCCAACTCCAAGTCGTGCGCATCATAGCCGTATTCAGCTCCACACATCATCCTCATCATACAATTGATGATGAACTCAGCGCGTTCGAGCGTCAACTTTGGGTCATCCTGCCACACTACCAGCATGCCTCGTGAGGCGATGAAAGCAGCGGACTGACCCCTCTGACAGTGTGGCAAAGCTTCAAAATCGGGAACGATTTGCAAGCGAAGGCCGCTCTGGATTTGCACATACTGGGTATTGCATCGCTCAAGAATGTACTGGATGGCCCTGGTGTTGACGGTCATAGCGCACTGCAAAGTATTAGTGACAATGCCGTGCGGGTGTTTGGCGTTATTAGACTTACTCGGACGTTCAACTCGGTAACAGCTTCAATGAGACCTGTACCGTCGGTACGAAGCGCATCGGGGGCGCAGGAATAGCGTCCCCTTGACTTCTTCATGAAGACACCTTCACCAGCTGATCCAAAGGTCCATACCCGCTCCTCCTGCTTGGTGTGGAGCCAGTTGGCCAGGAGCTCGGCCTTGACGTCGACAAGAGCATCTGTGCGCACGGTACTGTCGCTGCCGTGGATGCTGGGAGCCCCGCCGGAATGAGAGCTAGCTGGGCCAAGCTGCATAGGTGTGAAGCTAGCCGGTGACTCGTCGCCAGCTCGGGGTGTTGGCGCCAGAGGATTTTGGGGTGGTAGTTCCTCGCTCCCAGGAGTGTCGTTATGCGGGCGAGGGACAGTGTCCCCTTTTCTGAACATGTTGGTCAACCTCATCTCTGCGTCTTCTCATATGAAGCCAGGGTGGAGAAGGTTTGTGCGATGTGCGTCTGAACGACGAAGAACAAAGGTGCACACGAATGGTAGGTAACGACTGAGAAGAGGGTAACACCAAGCGGGCAGCGAGGTGAAGAGATACTCAGCCTGATATTCAAAAAGTGCACAACTTTTCTAGGAAGTGTACGTGCGGTGGGAGAAGTACCCACACTGCCATAAGCGACTACCAGCAGCCACAACTGCACGGGTTCAGTATGAAAACAGTGTAGTGTGGCGATAGGCAATTGATACTGGTGCGCCTAACCTGTATTGAAGTTGTCTTGGGTGAGCCATGCAGGATAAGGTGGACTTGGAGCTTCATGGTGCCACGGAACCCCAGATAAAAGTAGTCTTGTTGGGTCGTGGTGGAAATCGCGTCTGTGCTCTGTTACATGAGCGGTACCGCATGCTCTTTCTTGCCTCCACAACCAGTAGATACAACACTCAAACATGTAACGAGGTTGCTTATGGAGATAAGATGCGCTATCATCAGTGACATTGGAACCGTACCAACTTGAGAGCGTTTGTAGCTTTGGGATTTTTCTAGCCAATGGCTCGACAGTGTGTACAAGTGCCAGATACCCCTAAGCCCTGTAAATATATCGGAACTGCCTGGTAGATCGTTTAGGAAAGACGCGACAGCGTTTCTGTGTGTGTGAGATGACGCGATGCTGAACATAGCTTGTGGGTAACGATACGCGAACGAGAGGTCCGCGCATCCAAAAGAAAATCCCCATCTTCTTACGTGGAATATGGTCTTGGGAGGCCAGGCGACCTTTGTGTTGCCACTGAGGTGGGGTGCCTATAGCTTAACAGCGGGCCTATTTTGCGCGCTTTAGGCCACGCGCATCGAGAAAATCGTAAAGCCCGTCATTGCTACGCAACAATCGTGTCTTATTACCAATATTACTGCAGATCTAGACGATTAGACGAGGTGAGGTTGGAAAGATCAACGGTTCTTTAGCGAGGACCCACGCGTGCCGAATCCGCGTCGCTGCGTTCGCATTGCCAACGGTGTCGCACCACCGATACAAGCATGGACCAAAAGAGAACGAAAAGAGATTGTGTACGAGCCTGTAAAGCCATAGCGACCACAAGATCACCGCCCCGCCGCAAAGATTGCGACGGGCCCAACAGCGCCAGAAGAGCTCTGGTCTTTGGCCCAGACACGTGACCCTTGTCGGATACGTTTACTGCTGGAGAAAATGGAAGACAGTTGCATGATTTTCATTGGTGTGTGAACTCCGTCGCGTAGAAGACTTTGGGAAATGCCGCAAGTTTAGTCATCGAATCCTGGAATATGGTGCGACCCACGTACTCCATGCGTCTGGGCGAAAAGTCGACAAGATGGAAATTTGGAAAGGAAATGGAGAGTTTGGGATCTCAAACACGGCGGATTTTAGTCGGCAAGTCTAGAGAATTAGTATATCGCTTCCACAAGCAGTGCATGAAGTCACTCACCTGTAGCTCACTAGAGTGTCCACACGATGGTTGCTTGTGCTGAAACTGCGCAGCTGCACCTTCTCCCCATTCTTGATCTCCTTGGCGTCACTGTCACCCCACTCGAGAGGCACTTCAGAGTCCGCGTCGGCATAGACAAGAACGTTGAAGGTACAGTTTCCGTCCAGCATGGGCAAGAAAGTCACGGAGGCAGTGATCTGCCTGAAGACAGACTGGATCTCGGCCTGGATCTCGGCTTCGGTCTTGTCTTCTGATGCTTCGCTAGCACTGGGAGCTGTCAGCATGTGTTCAAAATGGCTGGCCTTACTCGCTCACTCTGGAACGGAGTTCTCTTGGTCTGCCGTCTTCTTGGAAGATTTCGCCTTGGCGCTCTTTCCGTAGATTTGGACCTAGATGATGTCAGACACTGGGGGTTGGTATAGTTTATATGACTTACGTCGAATTGCCAGCGTTCAACATGCTCTCCAGTTTCTTTGCTCGTGATGACGATGACAAGCTTTGAGATCTTGCCCCCGTACATCCACTCCTTCAGCTGGCCCATGATCTTCTTGATGTAGGCCTTGACTTGGTCATCGGCAGTCACTGGAAAGGTTAGAGTGTGGCTGATGGCAGGACTGGCAGGTTACGTACCCATCATGGTCAAACCATATTTCTTCACGCTGCATCTTGTCAACGGCTGGTTGGGGTCGAGGTGTAGTACAGGCTTACGCGGTGAAGTCCTCGGCGGGGTATACGCCTCTTTGGAACCTGAGCAGAGTAAGTCACCTAGGTCATAAGCTACAATGCGCCCATCGTGCTTACAGGATGGTGTTTACGGAATACTCGAACTAATTGGGGTAAGCGTAGGATGCGTTGCTTGGCCTGACCGACTTACAAACTCATTGACGAGTTTCGAAGAGCCCTTGAGCGCAAGCTTGTGCACCTTGGAGGAATCGCTCTTTGAAGACTTTGATTCGCCCTTTGAAGATTTGGACTTGGAAGAGGTCTTGGGTTGAGACATTGCGGTAATAGCGCTTGGTGAAGGTTGGCGGTGTGTTGTTTACGGGGTTTGTTTATAGGGTAACTGCGACCAGCGTGACCTGGCGGAACAGGAAGCGACGAGACAGCGCAGCAAGGCTGTTCAAAGAGGGCGCAATCGACGACCGAGTGTCTCCGAAGATCAAAGTTGGGCCTAGTATGCTTGCGGGGTACTGGAGATGTTCACGGGTCGGATGGGAGGTCTGGTAGTGGGTCGGGGTGCAGATGCAGGAACCGCCCGTCGCCGATAAGATAAGATCGATCAAAAAAGTCGTCGACACCACCGCCCGAGCGACGAGCAGGCAGGCACGGATCCGACCTCATGCCCACTCATGCGATCATGCGTGCGAACTGCGAGCAGCCTTCTGCACGGCTGGCGGACGCCCTCGGCCCGCTGCAATGGCTTCCCGCGCACCTCACGCCTGCTTGAGCGCCTGTCGCCCCTCGCCAGAAACTATGCGCAGGCCTTCCGCCCCCAGTCAGAGCTCGAGAAGCGCATCGCCGACATCCCCATCGACCGCTACCGCAATTTCTGCATCGTCGCCCACGTCGACCATGGCAAATCGACCCTCTCGGACCGCCTGCTGGAGATCACGGGCACCATCCAGCCCGGCGGCCAGAAGCAGTTCCTCGACAAGCTCGACGTGGAGAGGGAGCGCGGCATCACCGTCAAGGCACAGACATGCAGCATGATATACAACCACGAGGGACAGGACTACCTGCTGCATCTGGTGGACACGCCCGGCCACGTCGACTTCCGAGCCGAGGTGTCGCGGAGTTATGCCAGCTGTGGAGGGGCCCTGCTGCTGGTGGACGCCAGCCAGGGCGTGCAGGCGCAGACAGTCGCCAACTTCTACCTCGCCTTCGCCCAGGGCCTCACGCTGGTTCCCGTGCTGAACAAGGTCGACCTCCCCCACGCCGACTCGCCGCGGGTGCTTGAGCAGATGCACGAAACCTTCGAGCTCGACCCCAAAGACGCCGTACTCGTCTCAGCCAAGACCGGCCTCAACGTCGCTGCCCTCCTTCCTACCGTCGTCGACAAGATACCCGCCCCAGTCGGCGATCTGAAGAAGCCTCTCCGCATGCTCCTCGTCGATTCGTGGTACGATGTATACAAGGGCGTCATCCTGCTAGTGCGCATATTTGACGGGCAGGTGCGACCTGGGGACACCATACGCTCCTTCGCAACCAAGCTGAAGTACATCGTGGGCGAGGTCGGCATCATGTACCCCGATCAGACGCCGCAGACGGTGCTCAAGGCTGGGCAGGTGGGCTACATCTACTTTAACCCTGGCATGAAGCGCTCGCAAGAGGCCAAGGTCGGCGACACCTACACCACTATCGGATCTGAGAAGCTTGTAGAGCCCTATCCAGGCTTCGAGGAGCCCAAGAGCATGGTCTTCGTCTCCGCCTTTCCCACCGACCAGGACCTCCACGAGCATCTCGAAGACAGCATCCAGCAGATCATCCTCAACGACCGCAGCGTTACATTGCAGAAGGAGTCGTCCGATGCTTTGGGGGCTGGCTGGCGCTTGGGATTCTTGGGTACACTGCATTGCTCCGTCTTCGAGGACCGCTTGCGTCAGGAACACGGTGCCAACATCATCATTACACCGCCCTCAGTACCCTTCAAAGTCATCTGGAAAGACGGCACCGAGTCCATCATCACCAACCCCAATGAGTTCCCCGATCAAGACCAAGCGCATTTCAGAGTGCAGGAGGTCCATGAGCCCTACGTATCTGCAACCATCACAATGCCTGACGAATATCTTGGTGAGGTCATCAAGCTTTGCGAGGCCAATCGCGGCGAGCAGAAAGAGCTTACCTTCTTCACCGCCACCCAAGTCATTCTCAAGTACGACATCCCGCTGTCGCATCTTGTTGATGATTTCTTCGGCAAACTCAAAGGCTCCACCAAAGGTTACGCCTCTCTTGACTACGAAGACGCAGGCTTCCGCAGGTCGTCCATCATCAAGCTCAACCTACTTGTCAACGGCTCCCCAGTCGATGCCGTGTCACGCGTCCTGCACACATCGCAAGTTGATAGGGTGGGCCGCATATGGGTAGAAAAGTTCAAGGAGCATGTCGAGCGACAAATGTTTGAGGTCATCATACAGGCTGCAGCCGGCAGGAGAATCGTGGCGCGAGCTACCATCAAGCCGTACCGCAAGGATGTCCTTGCCAAGCTCCATGCTAGTGATCTCAGCAGACGGCGCAAGCTCCTCGAGAAGCAGAAGGAGGGCAGGAAGAAGCTGAGGTCGGTAGGAAGTGTCGTTATCGAGCAGGAAGCGTTCCAGAAGTTCTTGGCCAAATAGAAAAATCAATAATCTTGTCCGCTCTTCGTCACAGACCCCAGCGCTAAACCTCCGGGTGCGAACACATGGCAGAACTCGCCGTTGGCCAAGCCCGTCCGCTCGTTCGTTAGGACGGCATGTCCGATGATTCTTAACCATATGCATAAGTCACGATAGTGCAGTACTGGACATGCATCGCCATTCAGCGCTCTGAAATTTGGCCTGCAAGAAGCACCGATTCTCCCTCCCGTCCCCCTATCAGCCTTGGAAGCGTTGATTCGCTGGCCATCCCATCCGATATCACCCAACAATAGCAACAATGCAACGGTTCATCGCGCTCAGCCGTTTCGGCTAGTAACGAGTCATCTCGATGCCGAACAACTGGTGGTCTGCGAAGTCCGTGCAGTGTCTCAACGTGCTCGATCTTTCTGCTGATCGGCGCTAACAGGTCGATGACATCAGCCAGTCATCGAGATCGCGCGTGTCGGCCTTTTCCAGGAACCACTCGGCTTGCGTTACAGCTCGCGTACCTGACAGCAACGATCTCTAGTGCGGCTTGGATCTGTGGCTAAGCCGTCTCCAGCTTGGTGTCGCGATACTCGACCGTGGGTTGCATGATGCTTCGGACGGTACGCTTGGGGAAGTGCGCCGACATGACGTTTGCCAGAGGGCCAAGTTTTCTACGTGTCGAAACCGAAAGAGACATTGGCAGGGCGTCAACAGCCTTTATTCAAGCACAATTAAACCTACGAAGCGAACCTTCTCCAGACTCAGCTGATACTGGGATATTTACACTTGGAGTGACAGGTCGTGGGCTGTATCTTGATGTCTAGCGGCCTGTAGCGTATCTTGACAACGCTCGCTAATCTCTGCAGAGTCTAGCCGACCATGTTGGCATCAAGGATGCCATGAACCCCCGAACGGCACGCTTGCGACGATCCTGCGGGCATGACGTTAGGCTGATGGCCAGACCAGGACGCCTGGACGGGCGGGCAACATGGGCAAATCTCAAATCTAAGAGACGTGCCGCTGCGGGCTGCAATACCTGCGTTGGTATGAGTTTGGGTTGTTCCTCGCACTTGACAGCCCGCAGGACGGTCTTTTCAATCCTCTGCTTCCCTGCGTGACTTGTCGAGGTTTCATCGAGATGGCGAGATTCTTGGGCCTCAGAGGTCGCAGTCTAGCGAGCGCCATTAGCATCACGTGTGGGCTTTGCTTTTTGTGAGTTACCCCATCCGTGTGTGTCGCGTAGATTATCCAAGGACTAATCGGTCAAAGATGTTTCGGCTATGCCCAGGGTGTTATGGGCGGTCTCTTAACTGTCCAGCAGTTCTTGGACAGATTCCCTCAAGTTGACATTGTCAACCAGAGTTCGTTCCACAATGCGTGGGTCACAGGTACGTCGAACCAAGTCTTATGGACGCATCAAGGCCTCAGATTGGTACTGGAGCATGCAGGGTCCTGACTGACATCAACAGGTCTTACGGTCGGAACATGGCATCTGGGCTGTATCGTCTCAGCCATCGCGACAATCTTCGTCGGTGACCTGCTTGGGCGCCGGCGCACACTCATCCTCGGTCTTACCTTTTGGGTGATTGGCGAAATTATTCAGACGTCTTCCTACAGCTTTCCCCAGTTCATTGTCGGACGCGCGATCGCTGGTTTCGGTAAGCTCTTTCACATTTTGTAGGACAGAACTCCGGACACGAAGACTGACGCTGCAACATAGGCAATGGCTTTACCACTTCCACCGCCCCCGCATACCAGGCAGAATGCGTCAAGTCGCATCGCAAAGGAACCATTCTCATGATCAGCGCAGGAGCGTTTGTCTCCGCCGGTATCGCGCTCTCGTACTGGTTCGTCTTCGGCTTCGCATACCTCACCAGTTCGTCGGCATCATGGCGCGTCCCTATCGCTCTGCAGATTATGTTCGCGCTCCCGGCTATCGCAATGCTCTTCGTGCTTCCCGAATCGCCGCGATGGCTCATCCTTACTGGACGCGAACAAGAGGCGCTCACTGTGCTCGCGGCGCTGAACGATGATGAGCCCGACAGCTTCGAGACGAAAGACGAGTTTCTACAAATCAAGGATGCCATCTTGATTATGGCACAAGGGTCAAGCGCTGGCCTGTTCTCAAACAAGGAGCGTCGAGGATTCCATCGTGTTGTGTTGGCGTACTTCGTGCAAGTCTTCCAACAGGGCACTGGTATCAACCTGGTCTTGCAGTATCTTTCGTGGATCTTCTTGACACGCATGTCCTTCGAGGGATGGTTGGCTCGTCTCTTGGCATCCTGCTCAGCGACTGTCTACTTCCTCGCCTCGTTCATCGTCGTTGTCGGTATTGATCGCTTCTGGGGCCGTCGCTCACTGATGATGTTTGGTGCTTCGGGTATGTCAGTATGCATGATCCTCATTACTATCCTACAGTATCTATGGTCCGAGCGCAATATGCAGGCTGGAAGGATCGCTAGCACTGTGTTCTTGTTCATCTTCTCCGTCTTCTTCGCTATTGGATGGCAGGGTATGGCTTGGTTGTACCAGGTCGAAATCGTGCCACTTCGGATTCGCGGGCCTGCTAACGGTCTTTCGACGAGTGCCAACTGGTTGCTCAACTTTGTGTAAGCCACAATCCGGGTCCATCGCATTAGCTGCGCGACTAACATTGAAACAGTATCGTCTTTATCACCCCGATCGCATTCCAGCGCATTTCCTATCGTACATGGATTATCTTCGCCGTCACAAACTTCGCCATCATCCCCTTGGTCTACTTCTTCTACCCTGAGACCGCCTTCCGCTCGCTTGAGGAGGTCGATGTCATCTTCCAGCTTGCGCACGATGCGCCCGGCAACCCTTGGCTCACCGCCGTTGGCTTCTCTCAAAGCGAGCCTCTCTGGTTCGGAAAGAAGGACCCAGAGAAGCGACTCAACTTCAACTACGGAAACAGCTCGTGGCACAAGAGACTCGTCGAAAGCGTCCTCAGTCGTGACAGTGGCAGCGGAAGCAACACGAACAGCGGCCACACCGAGAAGCGACCCTGGAGTAACGGCGAAAGTCCAGACTCTGGCGAGACAGCCGCACCTACTATTCCTCGTGGACGAAAGAGATCAGAAGAGTCACCCGTGGACCCTCGACTGCACCTTTCCCCACCATCAAGCCCAACAACGACCATGACGACAACCATCACCAGTACAAATCGGCCGCGAAGAAAGCTACAGAAGCGCAACAGCAGCGCCAGCAGCTTAGCGAGTCACGCGAGCCGCTCCCAGCCACCACCGCCCGTCTTCGGTCTCTACAACCGATCTGCGGAAACGCATCAACCAACCATGCCACACCACCGCCACACACGCAGCACCTCAACAGACTCCCTTCACTCCGTACGCCCAGAATGGTGGACAGAAGATCTTGCACCCGCACCCGTATCCACACGCAGCAGATCTTCAAGCAGACCAGGTAGCGCAATAGAGGCAGCGGAGACGCGCGGCCGCCCAGCATCCCGCATCTCCACACGAAGCATATCGAACAACGCGCTTAACCGCTTCGTGAACCCTGACCTACTCGCCCAAGAACAGCAGCAACGACAGCAACCTCAGAGAGCGGCATCTCATTCATCGCTTCATCAACAATTTGCCGACCATGGCTTTGAACCCGTTGTTGGTAGAGATAGCGTCGACTACCCCGGTATGCTCGGCGGCGAGGAGCGCGGCAGAGGAAGAAGCGGTGTTGTGAGGACGGAGAGCGAGCGGGAGACGTACCTCCCTGATGGTGTGTATGAGGTTGTTGAGGGCAGAGTGAGGCAGCTTAGTGCTGGACCTGTCAGGCCGGATAGCGTGGGGAGTTCGAGAAGGTACTCGGCCAGGGACGCTGGGTATGCACGATAAGAGGCGATCTGGTGACCTGCTACAACTATCTCGGTTTGTCTCGTGGTATTGGACCATCAATAATTTCTTTTGTAAACTTCGGCTACTAGCTATTGAAACACGCCTTGTAATACATACATAACAACCTTATCGTGTAATCATTGATGGCAACTGGTAATTTTCACAATCACTTGAAGAGTGTACTATCTTGGTGGGAAGGTGTGGATTTCATTTGCTTCGTTAAGTTTTTGTACTCGTAATTTCTTCATCAACAGGAGGTCTTTGACCTTGGTTCAAGATAAAGATGCTTTAAAGAGGTTTGAAGGAGTGTGGTGAAAAGTCAGTTGGGGGGAAGGATAAGTATGCCAGGATACCTGATGTTTGCAAGAATTCTTCGTCATCGGTGCCAAGAAGATGAGCGTGCGGGTTTTGCGACTGAGCGGTTTCTACGGGCGGATGGTGCTCGTGTGATCGAAGATCAGTCATGCTTATACAGTCTGAACTTTCATCCGAAGCGCATTTCGATAGCGTAGGCACTGGTCGCAGTTCTTCTGTACGAAGCCTTGAGCACCGCATGTCGTGCAGTCGGGTCCGCGATGACTATCCTCGAGTCAGCAATCTCGACTGTCATTATGCCTCTCGATTGAGAGTGCATGCACAGACTGTACCCTTGGGGACGCCCTTTACATAGGGGACAGGTGGACGTAATCACGGCTTGAGGATGGTCTGAAAAGCACGACGGCGGGCTCAGACTAGCCGTTGAGATCTGATTGGGGCTGTATGGCATTGTAGTTGACATGGTGGACTGCAACGAATGTTCAAATATTTTGCGAGAAGTTATTTGAGGTAGCAATGAGATGCAAAGTTGAGCCAGGAGAGTTTGATGAAGCAGATCGATGCGGCGAGAGGACCATTGAAACGAGGCATCGTGACTTAATGTCTGTTATATACGGTTGCAATGATATCGTATCTGCTTCGATGCCGTGTCGACAATGTGCATGCTTACTATTCGTCATAGTCTTTGGCGAACATTGCAACAGCCTGTCGCGCTGGCACTCGCGCGACGTTTCAGGAAACTAGATAAGAGAAGCTGCGTGACTATCGTCAAAGCGAATGGTTGTTGGGAGCGTAAGATGCTGTAGTCGTCATTTCTGGGGTTGCACTCACCGGCCTTGGAGGGAGCCCGGTCTATCGTGATCGTGATGAAGAAATGCCAGGGGTCAGCCAGTAGACACGCGTCGGATAGCAGGCTCTTGTTCCGCCAATCATACTCGTGCCTTTGACGCATCTGAGGTGACCTTCGCTGCGTTGTAACAATAGCCTCAACTCAAGCTAAGGTTGGGCTCAAACCGGTGAATGCAAGTTCAATAATCTGCTGCATCGATCATGTGTCGGCATGTTCTCTCGTATATGGCGGCGTGTGGTTCCTAGATATCGCAAACGACTTGAGCAATGCCTGCATACCAACCTTCCCGATCCAGCGGTGAGTACGCGGAACAGTCTCCCCCTGACCCAGCAGGACGTTGACGGACCGGTCCCTGGACACGTAGTGTACGTCTCATATCTTCACGTTCCACGAACGCCCAGGTACTGATCGCATTCCCGATAAGCAGATGAAGCGACACATCCTTAGTGCGGTAGTCGTTCCGTCTACCAGGAAATGCCGCAGACGGCAATCAGAACTACGCTAAGTTTCACCGCTTCTTTTCTTTTGCGATCCAATCAGCACCTGGGTGCTCCGATATATCTTTGAAGACAGCGCCGTTGCGTCAGAAGGTCGCAAGTGTCAACACTGTTCCACAGCTAATGCTGTGGCCAACTCGTTGGGTTGTGGAATACGCATCAGGGAGTCCGCACTAAGTTCGTGAAAACTAGACAACCACGTCTTCCCTCATCGGAAGATGACCGAGTCGTCACAGTCATGAGACTAGTCGGAGGAGAAAGAACCACCCTCTGCTCGGCTAGCCATGATAGCTCATATCATACTGTCAAGAGCTCTGTACAACATAGGAATCTTTCCAATGTCAGGCCATATTTCGCACATGCCACCCGACAAAGCATGTCTCGGGTACGAGGTCCTTGGAACCTTTGTCTTGGTTCTTTGCGCGACGCCGGATGAACGCAGGGCACAATATGCACGCTTACGCAGTTGAAATCTGGTATGCTTGCAATCGAATCTGGGTGAGCACATTGAAGACGTGCACATGACATGAAGAATCTTCTTTTGGACCGACACCGACGTAATGATGCCACAACGCGTTGACAGTACTTTTGTAAAACAAGCGCGTATAAGTCACCGCGGTGACTAAGCCTCGCAATATAGAGGGGGTATCGTAAGTGATGATGATCACACGAAATGTAGACTCGAGTTACTGATCCCTGACCCCCCGTTTATCTCTGGTCCGGCGTCACCGGTCCACGATACGATGCTGATATCCGCTAGGGAAGAGATGAATGGAGCGACTTGATGAAAAAGAAGAGGAAATGTAACGTTCGCGCCGCGAGAAGCTCTGAGGTGAAGTCAAAACCTGATGCTGCTGTGACCTGCAGCGTGGCGGCAACATGGCCGTGAACGTGGCTGTTGGAGCTCGGGAAAATTTACCGAACTAACGATAGCGCTTGCTAAAGCATCGATGCCGACTTGTAAGCCTCAAACGAACCCTGATGGCACGACTTGATGACAGTGTACAACACAGGGGAGGATACAGCGTTACCACAGCGCACAAAAATCGAACACGCGTCGACGGGCCATATAAAAGCGAGCTACGAGATTTTTTCCCGACATTTCCACAGTGCAGCAACAACAAAAGCATGTCTCAAACGGAAAGAGGTTTGATAAATCGAGACTGTCGTTGATGTTGTTCAATAGCAGATGCGTGCTGAACCTTCGATGATCGACGTCATAAGGTCACACCTTCGCATCAAAGCGAGTAGCACAGGGACCTGTACTTCTGCAGGAAGGACCTCGATTCGAAGTGCCTCTCATGGGTGTCGCGAGGTCGTACGCGGTCCATGCGTTCTTTGTGTCTCGGAGAAGGCAGCTTGATGGTTCCGTTTTCGGACTGCTGATCGATACGACATCATGCGTCAGGCATGGGGCTGGGAAGAAAGCCTCACGGCATGGGATGCTTGAGGGGATGTAGAGCTGTTGTGGTGATAGAGGCCACGCCCGAAGGCAGCAGGGAAGGAGGTTGGGGCGGAAGCGGGGGCCACTTATTAGGTAAGCACAGTGGATCTTAGCTCGTACAGCGTCATGGCCATCACCGCACACAGAACTTCTACATCGCAACCGTATTAATATGGCTGAGACCGATAGGGCATGCTGGAGAACTGCCTCGAAAATCATGTGTCGCCATTCCAAGATGACCCGCAGCACCCCTTACAAAGCGCGAAGAGCTCTAGCATACCCGACCCGCGATCGATCGCTTACCCAGCTCGCAAGCGCGCCACACTGTTCCTGATCACACGAACACTTCCTTGTTCTTCACATGTCTCTCGCCTTCCTCCGCCTTTTTGTCCGTCTCGTCGGCCTCGCGGCTCTCTAGTCATGCGGACCACGGATGACCTTCCGGACCGAGCTTCGCGTTCAGAAATCCAAGCTTGAGCAGCTTCTGCTCGGTGATCTCCTGCTTGTGCGCCTCCATCTCGTCTACATCCCCTGGAAAATATCAGCAGTCGTAGATAAAGAGTTGGAATAGAATGAGATACGTACAGTTGACGCTGAGGAATGAGCCCTTGAGGTAGTCGGCCTTGGGCTGCGCAAGGTACAGCGATAAGCCACCCGTCTGGATGCCCTTGTCGTGCGCAAACGGCGTGAGCTGGTCGACGACCATACCGCGCTTTGACTCGGTCGCTGCGACGATACCAGGGTGCACGGTGAAGACGCGAAGATTAGGCTTCTCAGCGTCCAGATACTCGGCCAACTTGAGTAGCGCCATCTTACTGCCCGAGTAGGCGCTCATGCCGGGAACTGTGAAGGACGAGCCAAGCGTGTTCAGCAGGATGAGCGTACCGGACTCAACGGCCTTGAGGTAGTAGTATGCGAGAATATACGAGCCCTTGACGTTCACCTCGTAGTCGCTGAACCAAGCGCTGGGTTCGAGGTCGCCGACAGGTCCGCCCACCATACTACCCGCGGCATGGACCACGACGTCAACGGTGCCAAAGGCATCGGTCGCCTTCTTGAACAGGTTCTGGACTTCGGCCTCGTTGGTCAGATCGGCGGTGGCACTGAGGACCTTGGTCTCAGGGCTGAGGGAGGCGATGGCGCTGGCGGGTTCTGCCAACAGATCTTTGTTGCGGCCGACAAGCACGATGCCCTTGGCGCCGGCTATAGCCCAGGCACGAGCCACTTCCTATTCGTTGGCGTCAGCACCCATCTCGCGCGATCGACAACGGACCGTCTTACGCCTCCTAAACCGCCTGTAGCGCCCGTGATCAGAATGGTCTTGCCCTTGGCGCTGAGAGTGGGGTTCTTGGGGTCGATGGCCGGATACACATCGCGCTTGAGCGACTTGGTGAGCTGGAACGGGGTCGTGAAGGCGTTGGGGTCCATGGTGAGGATGAAGAGATTGCCTTCGAGAAACAGCGGCAGAGCAAGTGGTAAGAGGAAAAGGTATCCGATTGATTGAGAAGTGTAAAGCGTATAGATTTGGACTGTTGTTGTTGTTGCGATTATGTGTGCAGCAGCGACCATCTACAGCCTCAAGTACTTGCGGCGTCAGCCTTGTGCAACGCACCGTCAGGCACTATCGAGCGACGTGCATACTGTATTATCTCAGTTGTGATGCGAGCCAGGGACTGATTTACAAGCAGCAGACGCGAAGCGAAGGCCGAAACCTAATTGTATTTCAAAGCATGACTCGGGTCCCGCGCTAGAAACCCCCCTACTTGACACGTGATCATTTGCTTTCTAAGTTTGCGAAGCCGCCAGTATGTTCCTGATTGCACGAGCATTTCTATAGTATACTGACGCGTCGTCAGACTTCATCCGCTCTCCAGTACCGTTCAAATCGCTTTGCGAAGCTTTCAAGCATTGCCCTGGGTGCGCGTCCAGTCCCGTGCACATTCCTTCACGGTCACCATTCCGCCTTCATCTACACGTTGGAACTCGTACCATGGCAAGGCATGCATTCTACATGGCCACTGGAAATCTGCTTTTCGCGCGGATAACTGGCCCGTATTTGAAGAACACAAATGGGATAGGTACCATAACCAGACACAGGAAGCCAAGGAGAGACGTCGCCCAGCCGATCCCGAGAGCATCATACACTGAGTTAGATGTTAGCTTGTTCAAGGCTCCAGATATTGCTATCGGCTGGTTCCACGTTTGATGACGTACTTTGCACGGTGAAGAGGGGGAAGACAGCCCCAAGCGTGTACCTGACGATTCCATTCGCCGCTATAGCTGACGCGCCGTTCATCGCACCGTATACATCCGCAAGATAGAGCGCAGAAGAGGTCTAGAGATCAGGCTGTTAGTGCTAATTGAACATGAACTCGACCTTCGCAACTTACGAAGACACAGATATTGCCCCATGCAAAAGGTATAACTCCCACCACAGTGGGAGCCCAATGAACGCCCTTATCAGCACACCAGCCAAACCAGAAGAGACCAATGACCATACCCCAACTACCAAGCATTGCGCTATATAATCGATGTTCCGGGTCAGCGTTCGGGTTGCCTTTCAAGGTGGCCTGCTGATGTTTTTTCATGTAGATCATGCGGTCTACGACAATGGTAGTCATACCTCCAACAAACACGCCAATACTGATGGGAATAAATGTGAGCCCAGACTGAGACGGCGTAAAGGAGTATGGCGCACGTGAGAAGACGTAAGGGAAAGCTGCAAAGAAGAGAAACAGCACCGCAAATGCGAAACCTGTGTAGAGCGAGACGAAGAACACTACAGGCTGTGCATATTTAGCTCAAGCATGGACAAAGATGCACGGGGGCTTGCAATCATACCTCTGTTGAGAGCATGTGAAGGGGCCGAATGAACCTCAGAACGATCTCGCTCTTGATATCTCCATTTTCTTGCTTCTTTTGCACCCCGTTCTCCTTCATTCGCCTCTTCAAGATGATTGGCTTGTAAGTCTCATCCATTGGTATAGATGTGGCATATACAGCCACCGCAAGGAAAAGAATGGACCATTGTGTCCACGGCCAAGTCTTGTATTGCGCCACGAATCCTCCGACCACGGGTCTGTCATCACGTCAACATCTAGTAGAGCAATAGACTCTGGACGATACATACCCAATGGACGGCCCGGCGAAAGGAGCCATCAAGTAGAAACTCGTAGCCAAGGCGCGCTTATGCGGTGGGAACAAATCGGCATTCGTTCCAGCTCCAACAGCTAGTGCTGGACTTCCAAACAGTCCTGCGAAAAATCGACACACGACCAGGGCTGCGTATGTTTTCGAGAAGCCTGCACCGAGAGTAAACAGCATGAATATGGGGAAGAACACCAGATAGACAGCTTTTCGGCCTTTCCTCTCACTGAGTGGTGCAGTGACGATTGGACCAAACGCCAGGCCGAGCGTGTAAAGCGTTATGCCGATGAGCGCAGCCGTGCGCGATACGTCGAAGTCACGCATGACGTCTGCGAGCGCGGGTGTATACACTGATGTTCCAAAGGTGCTGAGCCGTCAGTACCTGCTGGTTTTACGCGCTGTCCTGCGACTTACACAGTGAATCCAAAGAGGGCTGGTATCATCGTATGATAAGCCAACTTCCATGTAGACCAGTTGTGCGGGTTCTCAGGGTCGTCCGGACCATCCCAGTCCATCGGGTCGATGGGGCTGGTGAACGATCCATCTTCGCTAGCCGGCCGTTCACTACAGCGTCGTTCATCCTCGAATTTGGCGGGTTGGCATGGAGATTGATGTTCAGGGTCGGGCTTTTCTCCGTTGTTTCCAGCAATGACAGTCTCAGTCTCATGGATCAATGTCGCATGTCCATTCTGGCAATCGTGGTTCATGCTAGGAATACGGTAAGTTAAGTCAGGGTGCTGTGAAAGGCACCAGGGATATCCTCCGCTATACTTCACAATGAGAGGATGTGTGCTGTATATACCCGGCGCTTGTCCTGCTCCCCGCACGCGTTCAGAGTTACGGCCGAGAGCAGGCGCGGCGCACTACCAAGCCTGCCATATTGAGTTACTCGCATCCTTCACGAAACTGCCATGAAGTGAAGAAGAGCTGAGCTGTAAAGGAGTGCGCGGTTCTGATTGGCTGATTGTGAGGCGACCCGAGGCTCGGTGTTGGGTTTACTGATCACTGATCACACATTAAACGGTGGCTTCCAAGGTTGCTCACGTGACGAGGCGCGTCGAGATCTCGGGAAGGCACAGCATCGCGTAGTACGTGTCTGAGCCTGGTAGCTTCGGGACCGGGCCAATGTTTGCGAAAGCGAAGTGGGATGTTTGTGTCTAGAGGAGGGAAGGAGAAGAAACCCGTGATAACGTCATCCAGCTTGGCAAAATGCCGATCAGCTTCGGCTTCGACTTCTACACTCATTCATCCCAAGCTGAGCATCTCTTGGACATCTTCGTCGCGTCTAGATATTCTTGATCTCGTCTACGATTTTCTATTGCTGCTTAGTGCAGTCGTCTGGCAAGCGCGGTCGCACACAGAACAACATCCGTTGTTGTGGGAAGGGGCTGGAGCCGCCGCGTTCGCGACAACCTGACCGCGACTGTTATATCAGCTCTTCTTCCCATCGGCTGAGGTTCGAAAAAACGAGGAGAGAATGCATCCTAGCGAGTTGTAAGACACTCGAATAGCTCGCGACACGTTTTCTTCTTCACAGACGTCGCGATCCAGCTATGAGGACGCCTCCAGCTGTCGCAGACTTCTCATCGTCCGGATACCGACTGTCACGCTGTGATGTTGCAACTTAATCAAGAATTATAGGAGAGAAACTGCATAGTCAGATCAGCCTCATGATGCTAACACGAAATAGTATCGTAGGGGTCATCGACTGCAGACTCGCCTGCGGTGGTGTCGCGTTTCGGTACCACTGAAAGCCAGGTCTCCGCACACACATCGCCATGGATCATACAGGCCCCTATCGCGACAACGACTATACCGACTTGATGCAATCAGTAATTCCTATGGAAGACAACGATAAATCTGAGCCAATCCTTTCAAGTGAAGGGAAGAGTTGTGAACGTACGTGCGTTTTCCCTTCAAGCCATGGTTGAGTCTTCTTCGACACTAGGCACCCACTCTTGATAGAACGCTCCACCGGATCTTATAACTGTGTCAACCCTGGTGTCAACACATACGCCCACATCCTTTCACATCACGCAGTGAATTCCTCAAATTATTAGTATCCCCAGCAACTCCTACATACAGCGAACATAATGGGTTCAAAGCGCAAACACCAAGCCGAGAAGAACTGTGCGCCTTCGCAGTTGCCCAGGAAGCGTAGTCGTCGCGACGTTCAGGAGACACGTGCAGTTTCCCAGAATGAAAGCGATCACGATAGAGGTGGCAGGCGCAGTCGCGGTGACGACAGACAACTTCCGTACCCAAAGCGCGGGCATAAGAAGCCCACGAACATTGCCGCGGAGCTTGCAAACCTTGCCGACTACAACGCACCTCCCGCAAAGCGATCGCGGAAGGATGCCGTAGCTCAACTTACCGACGATGAAATGCCTAGGGCCAGATCCAGCCGCAATCGTGTTCGTGAGTTGCGAACTTCAGGGTCTACCGCTCAGTCTGCCCATTTGGGCGAAAAGCTTCGTGTACAGGGTGCGCGCGTCACCAAATCAACAACCACAGGTGCACACCGAAGGAAGACAAGTCTCGAAGAGAAAGTCAGAGCAGAGGCTGATAGATTAGGTCGTTGGCTTGGTTGGGTATCAGAAGAAGAGAAGGATGACCAGAGCGATGATGAAGATCAATACGTGCCGCGCTCACATTCTCATCGGTATCCACCAAAGAAGCCAGGTACTCAGAATGCGCCCTGGAGTGATCTACCGGGTGAAGTCCGCAATTTGATATATCAATACGCCATGACCGACGAAGAGAAGAAGATTTTGAACGTTCGCCACTACCCCGAAGGCGTACCTCGGCGCTCTGTTCGTGGCATAGCTTGTCCGACCAACTTCGCGCATTCATATTGGGGCTTCACTCAAACCTGCCACCAGATTCGGAATGAGTTTACCCCTTGGCTTTTAGAGAAGCGTCGAGTTCGTACCGCGCTTGAGACCATCAACGACTACGTCAACATCTTCCATCGACCAGATAAAGACGGCGAGGTTGCAGGATGGGTAGAGCCCATCTGCTGCGGCGCACCACTTCCTCAAAATGGTGTTGATGTTCTCGCCTTGTTGAAGCTTCGGGAAACCAATTCAAGGTTTCATCTTCAGCTGACTCCAACAACTATAAGCGAAGCTCTAGACGCCTTGATCATGCCCACCGATCCGGATGACTTCGACGAGCTGAAGATCATGCGGGATATGGCAAGAACGTTTCGCACCTGGTCACAGGATAATGTTATCAGCTTGATAGGCCTGGATGGCATCAACATCACCTCGGTACCCAAAGGATTGAACACCATCACCAGTACCACTGAAGACGAAGATGATGCGCAGCATGAGATTCTGATCAAGTTTATCATGAGACCAGGCCAAACGGAAAAAGCTCCCGATAAATACCGCTTACATTGTCTTAACAAAATCATCTTCGCCTCTGAGCTCTCGAAAAAGACCGGTGTGAAGCTGAAGGCTTGTTTCGACACTGGCGTCGCGATGTGGAAGGTTCGGCGCATTGGGGTTGTCGACACGTGCTGGACAGCAAGAGCTGGTGGCAGCAAGACTTCCCGTCGGTTGATGAAGTACTGTTATTCTCCTGGCTACAAAGGCGAAAGCTTGGACTGAGCTTGATATAACGCTTGATATCTCGACAAAAGGAGCTTGAGGAAATATACGGCAAAGTGGTCTCGGCTTTCCAAGAATGCAAACAATTTTGCAACGTCCAACGAACCATTTGTGCGTCGTCTATTGACCATAGCGATATCGCAAAGGAGCTATCACAGCTCATGGTATACGTGAGACGCTAATGTTGCGTCACACAACTCATCAAGCTTGCTCATACATCATGCGCGTGCTGTTAGCATAGCTGTCGGTGCCACAGCGCATCTCTGACGCGTCCTACACGCGACAGCTTATACATTCAACAATGCATGGACGCTGTCGCTTCGCTCCAGGCATCTTCTATTGTATGATATATACACATATAAATTTATGCATTACGCCCGCCCATAGTCCTCTTCATTTCATCACAACCAATATCCCACACCTGCCCAAGCATGTTCCCCAACCAGCCAACTCAGCCCCCAAGAGACGGCCAAGACCAAGCTCAGCAGCCCGAACAACCCGCCTTCCAAGTCATAGTAACACCAACAGGGCCTGTGCTAGTACCTTACCCTCTCCCAGATCAAGTATGTATACCGCAAGGACCAGTGCCAGGACCAGCACCAGCAGCGACACAAGCCCAGCCGTGGTGGATGCCCGCACCGCCCATGCCTGTTCAGAGTGACCACGGCGCACCTACTCAAGAGCCGCCTAGTCAGCCGTCCCAACCACAACCGCTTCTCGTGGCACCGCTGCCCAGACCTACGCAAGATCCGAATAATCCTGCGACTCTGCCAAGTGATTACTTCACGTATCGCGACGCGGGATGGAGTGATGAGGCGTTGGCGGAGCTGCAGAGGGCGCATAGGGAAGCACGAAGAAAGAAGTAAGTACACAGCGGTAACGATATCAGACGTGATACACCACGGGCTGGGTCTTGCAATACATGAAGTGTTATATCTAGCGAATGTATTTAGGTAGAGCTTGAGGCTGCTTTGGCGGTTAGTGGCCGCACCGCGCAGATCCATGTATGTAAGACGCTCAAATGGGCTGAATATGGAATGATTTGCACCCGAAACATGTAACTAGGTGAACTAGTCATGAATCAAATGACTGAATCGCATGCGCTATGTGCGTCGGATGATTGAGCATCAACAAGCGAGCCATTAGTTGCACGCGTGTGAGCTGTTACCCTATCCTTAATCGCTCGATGTGACTTCCAGCTCCTTAAGCTCAGTCGTCCTCTCTCGATGCAACTTTTTTCTCTTGATACCGAACGAGACCAAAAGACCAATGGCACCCACAATCGTCATGAGAATCCAGGTCCCTCTCAGCGCGCTCATGAAGCTATGGCGGACTACACTCTTCTGGGAGTCAGTGAGGCCAGTGATAGCAGCGCTTTGAGATATCGCTTCACCCCCAGTGAGATTAACAGCAACATCGTCTGCGATGCCACTGTCGACAATCTTCTCGTAGTGTGGCGCCATGAGGAGTTGGAATACCACTTGGCCGATAACTAGACCGATGGCACCAAATATCGCACGTACGAATCCAAAAGCCGCGGTGCCGGCAGCAATATCAGTCTCTCGTATGCGTGTTTGCAGGGCGATGAGTGGCGCACCAAAGTTGGGCCCAAACCCCAGGCCGATGACGACCAAAAATGCGATGACGGTTCCGAGACTTGGCGCGGTGCCGAGCGAGATGAGAAGGCCGACACCGAGCGTCATAACGAACAGACCCGCTTGCAGTACTTCGAGGAAACGCCCAGTCTTCTCGATGATGTGGCCGGAAGCGAATGAAACAAGTGCCAGAGGTATCGCGACGGCGAGCATACATACGCCTGTGATCTCTGGTTGGAGTCCGAGCACGATCTGGAAGTACAAGGGTAGGAAATAAGCCACCGAGGTGAAGACCACAGTGTCGCATGCGCATACGGCCAGCGCGCTGAGGTTGCTGGTGTCTTTGAAGATGCGCAGCGGCATGATAGGGCTGCCGCCATGTTGTGCCACCCAGTGTTGCGAGAAAGGGAAGGCGACGTAAGCGAGTGACCCGAACAGCAAGCACGTAATGACTCCTGCGTTCGAGTAGGAGCTAGTGCCACCTACTTGGAGGCCCACTAGCAGGAGTATAGTGGCCGTGATTATCGTGACCGTCCCCAACCAGTCCATAGCCGCGAGTCCTATCGTAAGGGGCGTTCGTGGGTTGTGTAGGTGAAGCGTAAGATACAACACTAAAATCGCTAGTGAGACGATGGGTATGTTGATGTAAAAGCACCACGTCCAATGGAGACGTTGTGCGAAGACGCCGCCGAGGACCGGCCCCAAAGCAGATGCGACGGCCCATACAGCACCAACAGTGCCCATGTAGAAGGACCGATCCCGGATGGTGAAGAGGTCGCTGACGCATACGTGAACCAGTACCACCACCCCACCGCCGCCGAGACCCTGAACGACACGACCGAAGATGAGCATAACGGCACTAACACTGACGGCGCACAAGATGCTGCCGCCAAGGAAGATGGCGTTGGCTGCCAGGATTACTGGCTTTCTTCCGAATATGTCCGACAGCTTGCCCCAGAATGGGACTGATGAGGCATTGGCGAGAAGGTAGGAAGACCCTATCCAGGCGTATAGAGAGTCTGGAATATGGAAAGATCGGGAGATCGTAGGTAGAGCGGTTGGTATGAGCACGGTATCGAGTGCTACTAGAAAGATCGATAGACTGAGGGCGATGAAAGCCGCCAGTACGTGGGTCGGAGCACTGGTCTTTCCATTCAAGGCCATCTCAGCTCCTGTGAAGGACTTGAATAGTTAATTTGAAAGGTTTTTTGTCGCGGTGGTAGTTGCTCACCTTAATCGATTCTGATGACGCGGTGATGTCAGTGCCAGCCGACATATTTGGAAAGCACTCCTCGTTGAGGGTCGCCATCCTGCCAGATTCGCCGGACCCCACCGTCATAAAGATATGTGCAGGCAAGAACTATGAAGAGTCTATGACGACAGACGATAGAAAGCTGCAATCGCACACTTGTCGAATGGAAATAATGCCGAGGTGATATGTGAGCTTTGGCGTGGCTTTTGACCCTTTATACCGCGACGCTGACGCATATGATAAAGAAGTCATATACGACAAGTCTCTCGTCACTCTCTAGGCCCCTCTTAGCCGACGGGTATACGGGTTACATCCATACGTTTGCATGCGTCGGGGGCATTAGCCCGTAGTGTATACTTTTGTAGTACATGCAGGCTGCGATTGGAGATCCCTAGCTGAGCTGGATCTTAGTAGAAGAGGTGGCTTGCTGTCGGTATACTTGTCCAGCAGCTAACAAAGATCCCGGAACAACGGTTAGTGAACAGCATCGCCACCTGGTCCATGCGGAACGCGTAGTATTAAGTCTGCACGGTTATGGTTGGGCTGGATCTGCGACTACATGTGGGGACCCCGCGTATTATTTCAGGGAAGTAGCTATGCATACGCGAGAGCTAATCGGGCTGAGGTAATTGGAGGCAGCGGCAAGCAGCCGATCCTGCATGCTACTGATGCGGTACTGATCAGCAGCTTTCACGTGGTGGGGTTTCCACATCTAGAAGCCGAACAACCATCGTGGAAATTGAGTATCGTCCTGCTGGTACCCTTGATACCATTCTCGTCAAATTCAGAAGTGCTGATATGCCGAGACTGGTAATACACTCTCTTGTAGGACAGCTGCCACTCTGAAGACCGCCTAAGTGGACAGTGGAGACAAGTTGAATAAGACGAGCGTAACGTGAGCCTTTGCGCTTTGCGCTGAAACTTAGCAAATGATCTGTCGACAACAAGTCGAACGCTTTGGGCTGCACTGAGTTGACAATTGCACAAGGTTGCCAATGCTTGTGTTCCTCGGATATGCCGTGTAAATCAGTCCTTTCCGCATGAAGCTGGCGTCAACGCAGCTGTGTCAATCGGGGCTCACGGGCTACACTTCTCCGGGCATCTGGCAGTAGTCTTAGTGCGAGATCCACCGGCTCACGTATAATACGCGACACGTATGTCTCCATGTTCACGTGTTTGCGTCTCCTGAACGAACCCTATGCACGAAGACTGCTGTAGAACGTGTTGCAACTTAAGCACATAAACTTGGCCCTCTGTTGTGCTTGACGTTGAAACAGCGGAACGATACTCTCCGGGAACGATGGTGCAGACACATTGATGTTCAGACGGAGCAGGTTCAATAGATCGTCAACGTCGACTTCTGATGCTCTCGTCTACAATAGATCAGTATCGATTGGGCGAATGGACACCTCCAAGCTTGGTCTCAGTGGCCAGCTGTAACCGGGGTCACGCTAGTGAAGACACAGTGCCATGCTAGCAGGCCAACAGCATGATCCGTTTTTGACTACCCGCATCGTGGCTGTGGGAGATTGTTGGTGTGAAAGACGGGGGTAGGCGTGGACGGGGCAGAGACGTATTCTAGCGTCGTTTGGAGTCGGTCTGTCGCGTAAGAGATAGTAGCTGCCGATGCGCAGAAGATCAAATTCCGAGACATATGAGTTGTTCGTCCTCTGGCTGCTTCGTTTGCGAGTATGATAACAGTGCCGACGCGCTTCGGCGATGGATGTCGTGCAGGGTGGGCACCGTTCGGAATTGGACACGGGGTGTAGCCGCTCGTGCAGCGTGGCGGAGACCGGGGATATGGTACTGGTAACACAAAGAACCTTTAAAGAGGCTTTGGACAATAACCCTTCGAGAGTCAGCACAAGCACACCCTGACTGTGCGCTCCCATGTGAGCGTCGCCTATTCCGTCCATTCTGGGCTCTTCCGGAATCCTGCATCGGCAAGGAACAGATACACTTACGTCAGCCCTCAAATTTACTCAACAAAAGACCGATGCATTCCGGTACATATAGCGACGCGCTCTCTGCGCACGCGGAATGGCGTTCATCGACCTTGGAAGCGTAGCGAGCTGGTGGAGATGTGATCGCGCTGGATGGGCGCCTGCCGTAGGTTTGCCTGCGTTGGGCAGACTCGCGCGCGTCTACCTGAGATATTCCTGAGAGAGGAATGGATAGAGAAGTACCTCAATCCTCCGTACAGCTATAGGACCGCCATGGACGACGTGAGGAGAACGCGTCGGACGATGGCTCAGGACGCGAATCGAACGAAAACGAGTACCCGAATGGTTGTCAGTGATGATAACGCGCTTGTCTCGCGTTCCTTTGTCGGAGTCATGGCGATGTCGCGTTGCGATGTCGGTTCTGGAGGTGCAACATGTGGGGCAGCTCCCTCGGCTTCGAAGGCCGCCAAGCCCCAAAGGGCGGAAGTGCAGGTGCGGCGAGGAAAAAAATTGTTTATCATGCTGCCCCTTCCCCACTAGAGCGCTCTTACTTTCCAATAACCATGAGCCCAAACGCCATCACCAGCTGGGACAACACTCCCGCCACGCCGCTACGAAGACGCCGCCGCCGCCCACACTGAGAACTCGAGTTGAGAGTAGATGGACTGCTGCTGCATCTAGCGCCCAACGGCCATAACATTATTCTTCCACCAGGATACCCCATTTTTGGAGAGACGTGCCGAAACCTTCAGGAACACCACCAGGCTACGTATGTCGTCACTTGCTCTCTTACCTGCTGCCTATTCAATGTCCCGATGATGATTTTGTCATATTATAAAGATGTTAGACTTGCGATACCCCTTGAGCGCACAACGACTTCCTGAGAGACTACCCCACTTACATATCCCGCGTCTTCCGAACTGTTACCGCAACTGACGCGTCTTAGTAGCATATAAACCCGAGTTTTTACTCCAAGCCTCCCCACACCCCGCCATCACTTCAAAATGTGCGGTATCATTGCTGTGATCCACGGCGATCCCAAGTCGCAATCGGCTTCGGTCGAGGTGCACGATGCCCTCTACCTCCTCCAACATCGCGGCCAAGATGCTGCCGGAATAGTCAGTTGCAGTGCTGGTGGTCGCTTCCACCAGTGCAAGGGCAACGGTATGGCGTCGCGTGTCTTCCAGGACGGCGCACGCGTGTCCGACCTCCCCGGCTTCATGGGCCTCGGCCACCTGCGATACCCTACCGCCGGCAGCAGCGCGAACGCTGAGGCTCAGCCCTTCTACGTCAACAGTCCCTACGGTATCTGCATGACCCACAATGGCAACCTCATCAACGCGCCGGCACTGCGCCAGCGACTCGATCACGAGGCCCACAGGCATATCAACACCGAGAGCGATAGCGAGCTCATGCTCAACATCTTCGCCGACGAGCTCAACGAGACGGGCAAGGCGCGTATCAACGCCGACGATTGCTTTGCGGCGCTGGAGAGGATGTACAAGCTTTGCACCGGTGGATGGGCCTGCACGGCCATGCTTGCGGGTATGTCGATATCCAATGATATGTGCTATGCTGTCACCGTGTAGATACTAACATTGTCTCAGGATTCGGCCTCATCGGTTTCCGCGACCCGTACGGTATTCGACCCATGGTGCTCGGCTCTCGCAAGTCGCAGGACGGCAAGAGCATGGACTACATGATGGCCTCAGAGAGCGTAGCGCTGGTCCAGTGCGGCTACAAGGACTTCTTCGATATCCTCCCCGGCCAAGCTGTCATCATCGAGAAGGGCAAGGAGCCCGTCTTCAGACAAGTCGCCAAGCAAGAAGCGTATACCCCGGATATCTTCGAATACGTCTACTTCGCGCGACCTGACTCTGTCATTGACGGCATCGACGTGGATGAGAGCCGACGCAACATGGGCTTCACTCTCGCCGAGACCATCAAGAAGCAGCTTGGTCCCAAGACCATGGCTGAGATCGACGTGGTTATGCCGATTCCTGAGACTTCGATTACTTCTGCATTATGCGTTGCTGAGGCTCTCGAAAAGCCATACGTACAAGGTTTCGTCAAGAACCGTTACATCTTCCGCACATTCATCATGCCGTCGCAACAACTACGACAGAAGGGCGTCCGGGCCAAGCTGAATCCTATGAAGAAGAAGTTTGAAGGCAAGAACGTGCTGCTGGTTGATGACTCCATCGTTCGGGGTACTACGTCGCGTGAGATTGTCCTGATGGCGCGGGAAGCGGGTGCCAAGAAGGTCTACTTCACCTCGTGCGCACCGCCAATTACCAATGCCCACATCTACGGTATTGATCTGGCCTCTTCCTCGGAGCTGATCGCTCACCACCGCGACTCAGCAGCCATTGCTAAGCACATTGGCGCGGACGATGTCGTATATCAGAATCTTGAGGATCTACAGAGCGCTTGCGCACGTCTCTCCCCGCGGGATCCCGCAACGCAAAAGTTCGAAGTCGGTGTCTTCTGCGGCAAATATGTCACCCCGGTCGACGCTGGCTATTTCGAGCATCTCGAGAGAATTCGCGGAGAGAGCCGCAAACAAAAGGTCATGGAGAAGGCACGAGAGGCTGTCGTACACGGTACGGCCAATCCTCAACAGGTGCGCATGGCTGCCAAAGGCGTTGTAAGTTGAGCATTGAGAACGTTGTCTGGCAAGACTCCTTGTGACTAACGCGTAATACAACAGGAGGTTGACCAACATGGCAACGTCATCCCATCGGATGGCAATGGGCAACCCGATTGGCACCCGGCCAACGGTGTCAGTCAGACGTCCACGAGTGATGCGCTCGCTAACGGTAACGGGGAAGAGCGACGCGTTACCAGCAGCCAGGACATCAGCTTACACAACATGCACGATTACAACTGAGCAGCTACTCAATAGTTGTCAATCGTCGCTTTGCTACTGCAGCACGGATGACATTTTTTTATTTAGACGATGATGATACACACGTACCAGGAAAAGTTACGAAAGAGATGATCGGGATACAGCGCGGGACTGCCAAGGCGTAGGAGGGGATTTGTGTTCTTCAGAGACTTTCCGAATGTAGATCTGAGTTCTTGGAGGCCTCAAGACTAGGGTCACGCTGAGATCGAGCACGCACCTTTGCTTATGCTCTCTCGCTTCAGGATACCAATCCAACCGTCGTTTGCACAAGCCTTTTGGCCAGGCCTGTCAGCCGGGCCCTTCCGTCCCATTGGTGCACATTTGGTGGCCTCTTTGCACCAACACATGATATCCGTGCACCTTTTCTTACCGGCTGCATTGCATCGATTCACACACGCGCTTAACATTTCCAAAGACATCACACATCACGTGATTGACTACCCAGCCCGAGAGTTCTCGCCACGCGCACGAGCTATTGTAGACTGTACACGAGGCCGCCATCTCACAGTTGTTCCAAAGAAGGGAGAAGATGACGAATGAATTTTGCGCGCACCTGTTCACTCGATACCGAGATGAGGTATATGGGGAGTTCATTCAATGCTGAGCTCATGTCTCACACATGACGCCGCTCAGCCACCTACAACTGACGCATCCTCTTAAGAGAATGATTGCCCCGCGGACCGACCTCTTGCAGCAGCGGCCCGCAAGCCACTGACCATCAGTCACATCGACACGAGTTGCTCCTATTGACTTCGGCCATAGAATCGTTCTCGGCCAGCAGACTCCACGTCGCCATAGTCAGCGATCACACTGGTCAGCGTTGTGCTTACAAAACTGAAGCCACGGCGTCAGGTATACGAGCAAACTTCCTCATACTGTCAACAATGTCCGCTCTTTCGCAAGCCGCCCCGTGATGAGGTATGTGTCTGCCTGTGTCCGGTCACTTGCATGGCAAGCCCATCAGACATGATGATGAATCGCATTCGTATGCTGTTCACCGCAACAAGCCACGATGAGCTCCAACAAACGCCTCGAGCGAGAGGAGATGACGGAGGAAACCGAGAGCGCCGAGGAAGTGAGGTATAAAACCTCCAAGGGAGGATGTATTTGGGAGGACAACCACGACAGCATCTTCTACAGTATCACTACATTCAATATCTTTTAGCTCCACCAAAAACCCAAATCTTCAAGATGCAGTTCACCTCCACCATCGTCGCCGCCATCATGGCCTCAGTTGCCGTTGCTCAGATCTCGCTTGAGAACGTTGCCTCTTGTACGTCCCTTCCCCATCTACGCAGACTACCGTTCCCACTAACGTTCACCCCTCAGTCGAGGCCTACGCCAACGCCGACTGCGCGCCCCAAGCTCTGCAGCAGCAAAACATCCACAGCAACGAATGTGTATTCCTGCCCTTGCAGAGCGCCCGCGTCTTTTTCTTGGAGAAGACTCGTGCCAACTGCCGCCGTGAGTCGCGACAACGTTTATTGTGAATGATCGGGATCTAATGGGAATAGTCGAGTTCTACACCTCGAACGATTGCTCTGGTACACCAACCGACACCTTCACCACTGCTCCCAGCGACTGCATCAATGTATCGCAGAAGTTTTCTTACCAGGCTATCTGCTCTTAAGCGGGTCATCCCGGTTACGCTTATGATGGAGACCGAGTGACGACTTGGTGATTAGATGGAGAGGAGCTGGCAACAGCGCACTGCTTAGCTGAGAAGATGTACTCAAACGACAGTCATTACAATATATTTCCGATCTGATTTATTAGAGCCAGTCTAGTTCGTTCGCCGTGTTCAACACACGGTGCGAGCTAGGCTGTATTGAAATATATTGGGTCGCTACTATCGCCATCTTCGAGTGAAACGTGACCGTCGCTAAGGCGTTATGTGATGTGAGCAGGTAGAACAAATGATCGGAGAATTTCGTTTGTCTGATGTGCTACTTCCATATAAAGTAAGTGCTTACTGTAAGGAAATTTGACCGAGCAACATATGAAAAGAATGTCTCTGCCGAGTTCCTTCTACTACAACCCAAGGATTAGGTGAGAGGAAGTCGTCAGGGAGTATGGAAAAGACATTGGTCGTATACTGGAGTCACATGGATTTGACCTGGAGATACCAAGACGTCGATGGTCGAAGTTGGTTGTTTGTTGTCTCGCTGTTCCCATATTTATTACGTGAATGCACATATAAAGCCACTCCAAATAACACCTTTACAGTTCATCACTTTCAACACAATCATCGCGATCATCCTGAGCTTATCCACATCTTCAACCATGCATTTCCTCACCATCACCTTCGCACTCGCAGCAACAACCCTCGCCTCTCCCCTCACGCCCACCCGCCGCAGTCCCGTCCCCAACCCCATCCCCAACGCCGGCTCTTTCACATCATGGTCGTGCGTTGACTGCGCTGCCAACAATCCCTGTCTCTCCTTTCCACACGACAACATTGTGTCTGATGAGTGTTATCCGCTCGAGCCAAATCAGGCAAGTCTGCAATTACTACGCATCGCTCTTCGGGGCTGCCAGTGTAAGTAAATTTTGTCCCAGCATGATGACTGCGGTGGCTGATGAGGTGTGTAGTGCAACTCTTTGACTCGGTGGATTGTTCGGAAGAGGCCGGTGCGCCGTATGTGCTTAGTGAGCCGCCGACGTGTGATCCTGTGCCGGTGTTCAAGAGGGGGCATAAGATTGTTTGTTAGAGAGACGAGGTGTGGTTCTTGGGGGGAGTTGCTTGGTTCGAAGGACGTTTCGAAGGCTTTTGGCGTTGTTGCTAGCTATTGTTTGTTGGTATGTTAGTCGGATAGAAGGAGCCTGGGTTATCATTAGTTCAACACGTAATGATACCAGACACTTTAACTCCTGGCCCTTTCGTAAACGGTTTTCAAATTTTCCGGGTCTTGCGCCTGATCGAGGACTCCCAGCATGGTGGTAACTTCGTTGATGGATGTTATCATAAGATCAAGGCAATCTTGCGGATGCCCTGAGACCGGAACGATCTCCGGTTCAGTAGGATGTTTGTTGGGCGACTACGTTGGTCCGTCTACCAAAGCATGTTGATCTAAATTCAGTTACACAGCGTTCAAAGTTTGTCACAACACCAGACCTTGGATTTCAGCGTTGCTGAAAGAGTTGCAAGGGTTTGCGTCTATGTCGGTGATGACGCACGGAACTACCTTCTCCCTTCGCATCCATCATGGTACTTTCTCGTGTCTTTATTGAATCCTGAACGCTCACGCTTAAATCCTGACAACAACTTGTTTGCTACCATTGAAGCGGCTCCGAGAACGGAAGCTAGTTCTGAATGACCGTAGGTGAGTATGCCAGAGGTTGAGGTTGATTTTGCAGCTGCGAGAGCTGACGCTTTCCACACCCTCTTATTCGAGTCTGCAGCTGGGGATTTGCCGCGAGGTGACTCCTTACGCCCAGACTGCATGCAACGCAGCACCGATGCCAAGAATCCGTATCGCAGTTCATCTCTTATCACCACTCCGACTTGCGACCCGAAAGTTTCGGGGTTGGGTAAGCATCTCGTGGCATCGTCCCCATTGCCCCAAAGGTAATTCCAGGCCGCTGCACCTGGGCCCCAACAAACGCCATACCTCCATCCCCATGGACTCGGCAACAAGTAGCCGCCAAACGAAAGATCAGTAATGCGCATTACAATCGGACAAGACTCGCGCCCGTTTCTGAGGATCAGGAATTGAAAGGGCCGAACAGTTTCGGTGATGTAGCGCAATCATCGGACGGACGCCCCGGCACCACCTACGTCATGGACTCCTTGAGCAGAGCCGCATCCGCATTGGGGTCAGGAACAACGTCTTTTGCTCCACACAAGCGGCGCCTGGCACATGGAAATCCATATCATTCCGACACGTTCCAGACGCACGTCTCACTATTGCGGACATTTCGGCAGCCCTGCAACAGTGGTGGGATGATTGGCCGATGCTGCCCGAGGCGTCTTCTGGATTTCGCAGCTCCATGCTTTTTACAATGTGCAGGAGTAGGCTGCATGCTGTGCTGACAACGCGTAATCGCGACGACATAGCCGATATCCATGAGCTGCATCACAGCTGACAACACCTCGAAGATGCAGCAGAAGGAAGCGACTATACCGGATTCGGCAGATCTCGAAATTGTCATGCTGGAGATGCGACCCACAAAACCACGTTTTCTAGTGGCGGTCGACGCACCCAATGTGTAAGGCACGGCGATATCCAGACCCTGGACCCAAAGACCCTGTGCATTATCAATACGCGACGTCATGGGGGAGAAGTTTTCGAACGTAGCTCCAGCGACATTCATGGCACATGTAAGAATGAGCTGTAGGTTGGCTCTAATCATATATAACAGTAAGTCGCGGTAGTCTTTGTGAACATATCAACCAACTTCACATCAACTTTCATCTCTTTTGCAACAAGATACCCAAAAGTTTTTCATCACATCACCTTTCAACCTATACCACATTACAACAAAACACCACCAAGATGCCTTCTTTCACCGTCTACAAGGGCTCCAAGGAGAGCAAGATTGTCAAGTCGCAAACCACCAAGCCCGACCTCGAGAACGACCAGGTTCTCATCAAAGTAACCGCCTCCGGTCTCTGCGGAACTGATGAGCACTACAAGGGCGCCGACATGGCCCTCGGCCACGAGGGTGTCGGTGTCGTAGAAGAGCTTGGACCCAACGTGCAGGACCTGAAGAAGGGCGACCGCGTCGGATGGTAAGTTTTGACTCTACGAAGTACATGTGAGACATATACTGACTTCGTACCAGGGGATACGAGCACAACTCCTGCGGCCGCTGCGACAAGTGCCTCACAGGCCAGGAAACCTACTGCAGCGAGCGCCAAATGTACGGCATGGCCAACCTCGACCAGGGCAGCTTTGCTTCCCACTCCGTCCAGCGCGAGGCCTTCGTCTTCAAGGTTCCCGATGAGCTCACCGACGCCGAAGCCGCACCCCTGATGTGCGGTGGAGCCACCGTCTTCAACGCCCTGCACACCTACAACGTCAAGCCCACCGACCGCGTCGGTG
>Ga0265780_10000691_pt1 | contig 51136 bp, 32 predicted proteins | sample P1T30metagenome_FD_192432 | JGI IMG/M metagenome (GOLD analysis project Ga0265780, IMG submission 192432) | Plant litter microbial communities from East Loma Ridge, Irvine, California - P1 T30 | ecosystem: Environmental > Terrestrial > Plant litter > Unclassified | place: USA: California... | reverse complement strand
TTACCCTTCATTAACCCTTTGTTTACCCTTTCTTTACCTAAGGGGTAATAAATAGGTAAACAAGGGGTAAACAAAATACGACCCAGAGGTAAATAGGGCTGGCATTAATTCGGTATTTTTTTACTTATCAGTTCCAGGGCTTTCTTTACAAGCAGATCGTTACTGCCGAAATCGTAAGTGGCATTATCGTCTATATTGAGTTCTTCGCTGTCTAACGACTCGAATGACTGATCTTTACCCGCTTTGTAAACGCCTGGCTGGAATCCTTCTGCAGGAACGACCTGACTGTCTTTGTTCGAGTGGCTATAAGTTACCAGATTGAACTTAAAGTTAGCTATCTCAAACGGATATACTCCAACTTGTTTACCATCACTGGGCGTACCGATAAGTATTACATTTACATACGGTCGGAGATTATTTATTAAAAGCTCGCTTGCTGAAGCAGTTTTTTCCGATATAAGGATATATACGTTTTTTATTGGCGAGTCAGAGTCGGCTTTAACCTGTGGCGGTCGTCTATACATATCCCACAGGCTAACAAACATATTTCCTCCTGTAGCCTCCCACTTTTTTTCTTCTTCATTCCAATGTTTATATTTGATAAGCCAGGAATAAAGCTCTGTAGCGGGAACAGGAAGTATTTTAGGTCTGACACTCCCATCTTCGTTAAAAGTAATTTCAGTCAAATCAAGGGCCGTCCGGAATTCCATGTTTAATGCGATCTCGTTCAATGACTGTCCGTTAAACCGATTTGGTAATATCTTATTTACAAGATTGTCTGCCGAAGAGCCTTGTCCTCCGCCGTTATATCTTAGATCGAGAATCAGATTTGGGGAATTGTTATCTCTCAGAGCGTTGAAAAAGTTGTCAAATTCCTGCTTTTCAGCGTCGTTATTGTTGAACGAGCTAAGCACCATATAGCCCGTTTTGTTATTAATCTGTTTGCTGACAGCAACAGGATTATAAACATACTTTTGGGGGATTATTTTATGAACTTTAGAAGTCAATACCTCTACTCCCATTTGACCGATTGTGACCTCTTTTATAACTAATTCAAAGGGCTCTATACCATATAAGATCTCCACCAGTTCCATTTTATTTGAATACTGTATAATGGGTTTACCGTTTATCGAAACAATTCGCATCCCCCGTCTAATGCCTAACTCATATGCCGGGGAACCTTTATCCACCATCTTGACCAGCAAATAATTGTCCTGGTCATATACTTGCATTCCAGATCCATATTTTTCTTTGTATATATTAAGCTTTGCACGGGGATCATCGTCGGGCAGCACCTCACCGTTAAGTCCCGGCAGGCCCTTTTCGGGAAGAACGTTGGAAAACCGGTCTAGCCCCTGGCTACTTTCTTTAATTACTTCAACAGCTATTTGTACTATTCCATACTCAGAACACCCAGAACAACGGTTACTCAGCTCTTTAGCAAAATCAATAAACGTTGGATAAGCTGTTATAAATTTCTCGTTGTATAAATAGGTAAGCTTTGTTAAATTGTAAATATTCTCTAAACCTTGTCGATCTAGAGCTAAAATCCTCCCTTCTTCAGTTGGGATCTCCGGTTCCCCTTTTTTGCAGCCAGCAACGGCGGTCATTAAAAGCAGGATATATATGGATCTGATAATTTTACTCTTCATTTCTACTTATTTTATGGATAACCTCTCCTGAGGATAATTTAATAGACTTGTTAATTTAACAGGACGAAATAACCAGTCAGGGTCATCCCTCCGTACGTGATAATATAATAGTAGGTACCTTCAGGGAAAGTCTTGTCCGTAGTCCCGGGAAATACGGTGAAATTATTATCATAACCTGATTTGAACCAGACACGTTCCCCTTTGCTGTTAACAATAGTAACCTGGTTATCAGCATAATTCGAGATTCCTTTGATGTAAAGAAAATCGTTTATCCCGTCGCCGTTGGGCGTTAAAGCAGGGTGAACACTGATCGACTTATCATCAAGAAAAGTATCACCGGATGCTCCCACATAGAAGCTGCGCTCAGAACTGAACTTAGATCCCAGGTAAGCATTGTCTATGGTTTGTACGCTCCAGTAGTAAACTCTATCCCTTTCAAGCCCTTTGAGCGTAAAACTGTTTTTTATAGTATTTCCAACCTGGATAACCTGCCTTTTACCTGATGGCACTGCGGCCAGCGGACGCACCACATTTCTGCTGGATGTAGCAAATGTGCTGCTGTAAAAACTCTGGTCTACCCGATCGGCGTAACCCCAGCTGCCATCAGCATGTTGTATTATCTCGGTCGGCGTGATTAAATTATCGCCTGGTTCTGTACTTACATATACGTTATAACTTAGCCCCCTGGAAGGCGTTTCGGCGTCATGCGCTTCCTGCCAGCTGAGCTCTACGCTACTGTCGTTCGTGTTTACCGTAGCTGTAAGCCGTATAGGCGATACAGGAATGGTATTGCTCTTATCTCCCTGTTGTTTTTTCACATCGGTTACATCAAGAAAAGCAAATGGCGCCCTAGTTAACGGCTCCTCTTTTACCAGGACGCTCTTTGCCAATGCCCTGGCTTCTACGTCGGGCGAAGGAATTTTGTTTCCGGTTAAAAACAGCTGTGGAGTAAAATCATTATCGTAGATAAAATTGATCGATCCGTTAGCTACCTGTGGTAATGCAGTTGTTTCATCAGCCTGGAACGTAATTTTATCGGTCCCTTTCTGATAGAATATCTTCGTATAATATCCTTCACCATCTGCCGGCGTTCCGCTGATGACGAAATCGGGTTTACCATCATTATTAAGATCTGCCGTTTCGATGGCAGTATCGTCAAGTTTGGCTATTCCTGCGGGCAGCACTTCCGAAGTAACGTCTTTAAAGGAATTGCCTCCCTCATTCCGAAGTATCTTCGAGGGATTGCCGGCTACTATAATATCGAGGTATCCGTCATTATTATAATCCCACCACTTTGAACGGCCGGTTGCGCTGACAGGCAGGCTTGCTTCCTCGAACTTGCCATCTACTTTCTGCCGGTACAATTTTACTGCATTGCCAGCCCCGCTGAGCAGTATAGACAGGCGCCCGCTGCGGTTGTAATCGCCGAGACTTACGGAGCCATCTACAACTCCTGTTATCGAAGAGCTCATGGATTGGAGCCCGCCGTTTTTCTCCTGAACAAAGATTCCAAAGTAGGCACTTTGATCTTTTTTCATTCCTGTTACCACCAGATCCGGCAAGCCGTCGTTATTTATGTCGCCGGTAGTACTTGCGCTTCTGTACAGTTCAGGCAAACCTGATATAGTCTTTGCAGCTTCAAAAACAGGAACCGGAAGTTCCGGAATGTCTATTTTCTCTATGCTTTCTTTGCCGTCTGCCAGTATCTTCAGGGCCTCCATTACCGGAGCTGCCTTTGCTCTCAGGGAGTTCTGATAATATATTTTAGACTGTGCATTGCCCAATGTGTCCCTGCCTGTGACAAACAGGTCGGAGTATCCATCGTTATTCCCGTCGAACCATGTAATACTTCCCTCTGCAATTTCAGGCAGGCTAAGCGCCTGAACAGGATAAGCTACCATGCCTCTGTTACCCATATTCAGCGTATTGATATTGAGATACAACTTAAGGGAGCGTGGAAACTGAGTTTGCCCTTTTTTAATCTCTTTAGTCTTATCGGGCGCCATAATGGTCAGATCCAGATCTCCATCACTATCAATATCAGCCCATACGGAATTACTCCTGGCAGTTGTAATTTTTGTAAATGTTTTTGGCTGCTCGCTTTCATCTGGGGTAGTCGGACCCGAAGTATATGGAACCGGAGTATTTGCACTCCCGATCAGATAGTCGTTCACATACCAGTTAAAAAATGGGTTTACGCCAAGATCATCCCAGTTATCGCCAATATGAACATATCCTCCATTTTGTTCTTCGTATATCATCCAGCCAATCGATCCTCCTACTAATCCTACCGGCAGTGCCAGCACGGCGAATGGAGATGCCAGCGCAGCGCCTACCAGACTCAGAACAGCACCAGCTTTACCAGAAGCTGCAATAATTGTAAATCCGACTAATAGCTGAGAACCAGCACTAAATCCACCTGCTGTCTGAACCGGAACCACCACATTCCCGTCTTTATCTTTTATTTCATATTTAACAATGTATTTCTTTGTTTCCGAACTATTATTCTTTCCCCAGTCAATAGTCCATTTAAAATCTGTCGCCTGTGAAACATTAATACCGGCAGTGGAATTTACATCCTGAACCTGGATAGTAAAGGTTTTTTCGTAAGAAAGGTTAAGCGCATTAACTGTTCTGATTCGTATGGTAAATATCTTTTTTGTCTCGTAGTCAACATCCGCAGCCGTCTTTAACAAATTGTCCTCAATTTTGAAAAAATGGTTATCCTCATCGCCGTCCCCGGCGGCCATGCTATACGTAAAGTTCTGCTGCGCTACTTCATCTATTGTACTTAGTTTTCCAACACCGGTACCAACCGCTACATTTTCTTCAACAGATAAACTGGTCAATAAAATATCTTTTGGAGCCTCAGCCACATCGGTGACGTGAATGGTGAGCCCCTTCTCAAAGGACATACTTCCGGCGTTTACAGCCTTCACACGGATACTGTAGGTGTTTTTTACTTCGTAGTTAAGACTTTCCCTGGTTTTAACCTGGTTACCTTCAATAGCAAAATACACGTTATCTTCCGAACCGATGCCAGATACCAGGCTGTATATAAATGTTTGATCAGCGACCGGATCAAGGCCCTGTAAACGTCCGACCGTGCTTCCTATCGGACTATTTTCTGCAATTGATGATTGGTCGATAAGAATATTTGTCGGTGGTTCGGGCATGTCTGCGATACTGATCCTGATAACCTTCTCGTAAGGCAGATTATTTGAGTTTATTGCCCTTACCCGTATGGAATAATCCTTTTTTGTTTCGTAATCAAAACGCTGATTTGCTATCAGTTTTGCATCCTGAATAGAAAACGCATTATTATCGGTATCACCGCTCCCGCCGACAAGTTCAAATACCGGGAACAGGCTAAAATCTTCATCCTCCATCTTAACTATTTTGAAAATTGCTGGGTCTTCTCCGTTTTGCGGAGGAAGTACTTTATACGTACCGGTTGCGGCAATATTAACCGAAAGTTCTCCTACTATTGTCCCTTCCGGCTGGTTCTCTTTTACAACAGAGGCCGGATTTAAATCAATAGCAGAAGGGCCATCTGCTGAAATGTCAGCAATGGAGTTACCTGCCAGGTCCCTGAAGCCGGCGATGGTTAAGTTAAAATGATTGATTGCCAGGTCGGCCGAGCTTACCCGGTGTATTGCGCTATAACTGTTCCCGATATTTGTTACCTGCAGATCATGGCCAGACAATTTGATTACCGGTGTCGAAAGCAATGCTTCATTTACCTCAAAACTGATCGCGATAAGATCGTTAATATGTAATGCATTCGCTGTTGAACCGGAAAATTTAACCTTAAGATCAGATAGTTCCGGAGCTGTTTTGTCGAACGTAACAAACGTAACCATCAGGTATTGCTGAGTAAGCTCAGGAGTTATGTTGCCAGCAAGATCTTTTATCCCGTTTACAGAAAAGTGGACAGGGCCTTCCGTATCAGACGATCGCATAACATACGTTGCCTTATACTGATTCCCGGTTTGTACGGGGATAACAGCGTTTCCTGCGATGGAAACAAGAGGAAGGTGTTTTAACACTTCGTCCGACTCAAAAGCTAATGTTACTTCATCGCCTTCTTTTGCATAAAAGCTATTGGCATTCGACGATTTTATGGATACTGTCTGCAGGGAGGGAGCTGTTTTATCATACCGAACGCCGGCAGCTATACTATTGACAGGAGCTGCCGCCATACCGGCAAGATCCTGGATATCATTAATGGAGAAGTTTATCTCGCCTTCGGCATCAGCCGAAGTCATTTCATAAGAGGCATTATATATATTACCGGTTTTGATTACGACAACGTTATGCCCTGCAATACTTACTGAAGGTAGACGGGCGAGCTCTTTATCGGCTTCAAACCTCAGAGTTACCAGATCATTTTTCTTCGCCCTTGATATATTCTCATTCGAGGAGAACATCTGTACATTCTGTATTTCGGGTAAATTATTTACATGGATAGTGAAAACTTTTTCAAAATATAAGCCTCCGGCATCCGTGCATCTTACCCTGATGTTTAAGATATTCTTTTCTTCATAATTGAAAAGAGCCCTGGATTTAAGAATGTTATTTTCAATAACAAAATAGGCATTATCGTCACTTTCTGAACCTGCAGCAAGGGTATAAACAAAACTATCGTCGCTATTCCGGTCTACACAGCTGAACGTTCCTATTACAGATCCTGCGGCTGCATTTTCATCAATAAGAGCAGAAGACAGCGCTATAGCTGACGGAGCTGAATTAATCTTTGAGACTGCTATGTTAAACGATTTTTCAAAACTTATTCCTCCGGCATCGGTCGTTTTTAACCGCACAGCGTATGCATTTTTCGCTACATAATCCAGCGTACCGGTTGTAATCAGTTTATCACCGCTCACACTGAATGCCGTATTATCTGTATCTCCTTGTCCTGTAACCAGGCTATAAGTAAAGGTGTCTCCCTCGTTAGGATCAGTAGTGCTTATAGTAGCTGCCGTCGAGCCCGCGGGCAGATCGTCATTAACCGTTAGCTTGCTTAATGTGATATCATTAGGGGCCATATTAATAATAAAAGGACTCACCTTACGAACAACATTGTTACCGGCATCTGCAATATAGATCTCGCCCATGTCGTTTACCGATATGCCTGCTATATTATTTAATAAGGCTTTTGTCGCCAGTCCGCCGTCTCCGCTATACCCCCAGTTTTCAGATCCGGCCACCGTACTGATGATCCCGGTTCCGGCATCGACTTTGCGGATAGAACTAGGCTGAGCGATATAAATATTGGCACTTTTATCAAGGGCAATGGCGCCCACAATATTCAATTCAGCGTTAATAGCCGCCGAACCGTCTCCGGCCGATCCGAGTGTACCGTTACCAGCAACCGTAGTAATTATACCGGTACTCAGATTAATTTTCCTGATTACGTAGTTGCTCCTGTCTGCTACATACACGTTATTGCCGTCAATAGCCAGGTGATATGGGTTTCTCAGGCGGGCGTTCACAGCAGGGCCGCCGTCGCCGCTATATCCACCTTCGCCGTAAAACTGGCTGCCATCACCGGCTATCGTACTGATTATTCCGGTACTGGCACTGATCTTACGTATCCTGTTCCCGAATTCTTCAGAAACAAACAGATCGCCATTAGCGGCTACGACTATGTCGGATGCATTGGCAAATATAGCATCGCCGGCAGGCCCCCCATCACCGATGGCCTGGTATGAATTGGAAACTTCAGCACCGGCATACCTGCTTAATAAACCTGTACCTGCATTGATCTTGTAAATCACATCAGGATAGTTGGTCAGCACGAATAAATTATTCTGGGCATCGGCAGCTACCGATCTTGGAAAACTTATTTCATTATTGCCACCGGCAAACGTACTGATGAGGCCACTGGCCTCATCCAGCTTACGGATCCGCTTATTAAACGAATCGGCGATAAGAATACCCGAACCGCCGGACAACACATCAATAGGATAGTATAACCTGGCCGCCGTTGCCAGGCCGTCATCACCTCCAAAACCTCCCGTGCCATTTCCGGCTACGGTATAGATATATTTAGGCCCGTTGAGCACGGCGTCGTTAAATATACTGATGATAAAGCTGCTTTCGCAGATCAATCCGTCCCGGTCTATCGTCCTTAAACGTACGCTGTATGAATTCTTTTCTGCATAGTTGAACGGAATAACGGTCTTCAGTGCATTTCCATCCAGCGTGAAACGATGATTGTCTGCATCCCCGTTTCCCTGTGCAAACGAATACCTGAACGTATCTCCTGCATCTTCGTCCGAACTGCTTAAATATCCCACTACCGTACCTACAGGAGTATTTTCGGCTATGGCCTTTTTACTTAAAGCAAGGGCCGAAGGTGCATCGTTTACATTGTTGACCATGAGGCTGAATTCTTTCTCAAGGCTTAAACCTGTATCATTGGTTACTTTTATGCGGATACTCGCTGTAGTCTTTTTTTCGTAGTTCAGCGGGGTTACCGTTTTGAGCTGATTTCCCTCTATCTGGAAATATGCGTTATCGGTATCCCCGCTGCCGGCAACCATATTATACGTAAATGAATTTCCTTCAGAGCTGGTGTTAGAAAAAGTTCCGGCAACGTCACCCGCTGCCAGGTTTTCGTTAATAGTGTTTGCACTCAGGGTGATGCCCTGCGGAGCTTTTGAAGTTAACCGCCTAACCTGCGTCACCCCATCGCCAGATACGTAAATATCGTTATCCGGGCCGCCGATGGCCAGAGAAAACGAAGTAATGGCAGCAGCCAGTGCGCTTCCGCCATCGCCATTATTTCCCCCCGCGCCCGAACCTGCCACCGTGGTAATGATACCGCTGGCAGCAGCCACTCTGCGGATCCTGTAATTGTTATAGTCGGCAAAATAGACATCGCCGTTCGCGGCAATAGCCACATCGGTAACCCAGGCCACCTTTGCATAAGCCGCGGGCCCTTCATCTCCGCTATACCCGAAAGAAGTCGGTACACCTGCTACCGTAGATATTTTACTATCGGCGGCACTGATCTTGCGAAGCAGGTAATTGCCTTGTTCCCCCAGGTAGATATCGCCGTTAGCGGCCACTGCCAGCCCATATACGAAGCTTAGCTGTGCTGTACTGGCCAGGATGTTCTCCCCGTTATAGGAAGGGTAACCCTGCCCTGCCAGTGTCTGGATAGTACCGTTTGAGGCGTTTACCTTTAATATACGCTGTGTATATACCTCGCTGAAATAAATATTCCCGGCATTGTCCAAAGCAATGGCATAAGGTTTGCCTATCGGGTTGGCGGTTGCCTGCCCACCCTGCACATAACCGGCTGTTCCATTACCTGCAACGGTTGTGATCAAACCGGTAGCCGCACTCACTTTCCGGATACGATTATTGCCGTTATCGGCTATGTATACATCGCCATTGGCTGCCAGGGCAAGTCTTACAGGACTATTAAGCGTAGCATTCACTGCCGGTATTCCATCGCCGTTATATCCCGAGCTACCAGTACCTGCAATGGTACTAACCGTACGGTCTGCAGCTTTATATTTTAATACCTTGTTATGATCCCTGTCTACCGCATAAATATCGCCGTTGGCAGCAACTTTTATGGCAAAAGGCTTTCCAAACAGAGCTTCAACCGCAGTTATACTATACTTAAGCTCGGGGGCATTCACGCTGATGGTTAATGCTTTTTCATAGAACAAGCCACTTCCGCTGGTAGTACGTATTCTTATTTTATACGTATTTTTGGATGCATAGTCAAAAGTTGTATTCGATTTCAATAAATCGCCCGCTACCGTAAAGGCGGCATTGTCGTTATCCCCGTCCCCGCTGACCAGCGTGTAGGTATAAGTATCTGCTCCGGCATCTGTAGTGCTCAGCGTACCGATCGTCGTCATCAGGGGTGCTTTTTCATTAATTGTGGCAGCGCTCAGTTTGACGTCCGAAAGCGCGTTCCCATCAGTAAAAGAGCGGATCCTGTTATTCTGCCAATCGGCTACATAAAACACCCCGTTGGCTCCTACAGCAATAGCACTGGGTTGATTCAGCGCCCCCGAGGCGGTAACAGCAATAGTGGAGATGATTCCGGATGTATTTACCCTGCGGATGCAGTTATTTTCTTTATCAGCAATATAAACGTCGCCGGCAGCAGTAACTGTCAAACTATAGGGCAGTCGCATCTCTGCATTAGTGGCGGCGGCGCCATCGCCGCTATACCCATAGCTGCCTATGCCGGCTATCGTTCTGATAATACCGCTGGTGTTCACCACACGGATACGCTCGTTATAAGTATCGGCGATATACAGGTTTCCGCTATTGTCGACCGTTACGTCATAGGGCATTTTAAGGTTTGCAGTGGTTGCCGCCCTGTTATCCCCGTTATAACCGTCAGTCCCGGTACCGGCAACCGTACTGACAGTACCGGCGGCTGTGATCTTTCTGATTCTGTTGTTAAAAACATCGGCAACAAAAACATTGCCGTTTTTATCTGCTGCTATTCCGAGCAGATCGGCGAACCTGGCGCCTGCAGCAGGCCCGCCATCGCCGGCAAAACCAGATGTACTGCTTCCGGCAAGTGTACTTATCCTGCCGGTAGCCGCATTGACTTTACGGATGCAGTACTGGTGAGTGATATATAAGTTCTCCTGTTCGTCCAGCGCAACACCCATCGGGCGGCTTACCTCTGCACTGGTAGCTAGTCCGCCGTCGCCGCTATAACCCGTACCACCGTTACCGGCAACGGTCGTTATTATCCCGGTGGATACATTAAACTTTCTTACCCTATTATTATAGGTATCGGCTACGTATATATCTCCCTTTTTGCTGACTGCTATCTGGATCGGGCTGTGAAATTTTGCACTAAGCGCATTACCGCCGTCGCCGGCATAACCGGCAACTCCGGTACCTGCAAGTGTTGTAATAGATTGTGCCGATACAGAAGATGCTGTAAAGAAAAACAGGATGTATACGGCAAGTGCTGCCGGGCTGAATATCCTTGTTTCCTTGAACTGGGGAAATTTAAAAAACGTATTGTTTTTTGCGTACACGCAGTTAAACAGCCTCTTAAAAATCCTGTTTAACATCAAAAAAAACTTGTGGAATTTAAACGATCCAGGCATTAGGTTACACAAAATAAAATTATTCATTATCAAGGTTTTATCTTCACTTCCAGATAATATTATCATTACCTGTTACACTTACACAGCTATATAAAGAACCGGCATACAAGTTATCAGTAGCGTTTCTTTTATATAATATGAAGCCTCTTTACGGGATCTGAGAAACAAATGTTACAATGAACTGACAGATCAGTTCTTCGCCGTCAGGTTGGGGACAACCTGGCTCGGATAGGCCAACCAGGAGACTCAATTTTTTATGCAGCAATAAGCATGATAAGGGAATGAATAAGTTTCTTTTATTTTAACATCGTATCATTAGTAACAGCGAAATTACATAACTGACATACCGGTTTGATTACCGGGGACTCACAAAGACCGGTTCTCTATTGGACTGACTAGCTTGCATAAGGCACCAGCGCAGCTACCGGAACCAGCTAACGTACCCCGGCACAGGCTAGCAGCAAAGGGAAATTACTTCCTATCTATTCGTATCGTATACTGTCTACAGCCTTTGCATAGGCAACTTTCAACGAGCGGAACAAAATGGTAACGAAACCAAGACCCAGCGATAAACATCCTGCGAGTATGAAAATCCACCCTTTTATCTCGATATGATAAGCGAAATTATTAAGCCAATGGTTCATTAGCCACCAGGTTAAGGGGAAAGAAATGAACGCTGACCATACTAAAAGCCAGACAAATCCAATCGAAAGTAATCCTATTATAGAAGACACATTTGCTCCAAGGACTTTCCTGATACCGATTTCCTTCGTCCGTTGCACTGTAATGATCGATAAAAGGCCCAGCAATCCAAGGCAACTTATTATAATAGCCATAACAGCGCCGATCAATACTAACTTTTGCTGCATGATCTCAGCCTTATACAGCCGGGCAATCTCTTCGTCCATATAACGGTAGGTAAATATATTATCGGGAAATGCCTTTTTCGACGCCTGGGCTATAGCTCCAAGAGTCTCCTGAACATTCGCACCCGATAATTTCACAGCGAGGTTATTCTGCAGTTTGGCATCAAAAAATAATACAGAAGGCTCTATCGGCCCCAGCATAGAATTGACAGAAAAATCTTTTACCACTCCTGCAATGATCCCTGAAGTATCGCCAGCCATCAACGCTTTGCCAATTACAGCTTCCGGGCTGCTCTCCTTCAGCATGTTAACCATTTTTTCATTGATCAGAAACTCCGTTCTCTGCTGCCCCATTCGGGGAGCCCGCCCGGCAATGATCCGGATTCCGAACGTGCGGTAATAAGCCGAATCGCCAATTGCAAACCGTGCCGGCCATTTTTCCCAGTCATCACGGTTGTTATACTTTACGGTAGCTCCCCTGTTATTATCTGCAGAAGGCGACTTAAAACAAAAGCTATAAGCCTTTACCCCTGGCAGGGAATTTAATTCTTCGCTTATGGCTGCCTTGCGCGAGTCCGTGATTTTCTCCAGCGGGATCATTATTACAGACTCACGGACAAATCCAATATCGGTATCACGCAGGTAAGAAACCTGCAGCACTATTACAATGGTCCCGGCTATCAGCCCCTGCGCCACCACATTCTGAAACACGATAAGCAGTTTTCTTACTATACCTACAGAGAAATTCCCTGCCCGGTTCTTTAACGCACCATATATATTTACCCGGCTTAAAATAAAGGCCGGATAGATACCGGCTCCTATCCCTGCAACCAGGCATAGTTTACACAGGTATAAAAATGTGCCGGCATAAGAAACTATTTCTACAGGCTGATCAGGAAATAAAAAGCCATTTGCCCATGGCAGCGCAATGGCGACCATAAGCAGGGAAGACAGAAGCGCCAGTAAGGTGATCAGCAAAGACTCGGTCATAAACTGAGCGAAAAGCTGCTTTGAAGAAGCGCCCAGCACTTTCCTCGTACCTATCTCAATGGTTCTGGCCGATTGCTGTGCTACAATCATATTCACAAAATTGATTGCAGCAATTCCCAGGATCAAAAAGCTGATCAGTGATAAGCTTTTTGGAACACTTTCGCCAATAGCCGCCCCATACCTGGTATTAAAATGAAGGCTGTTAAGCGGCAATAACTTGAAATGGAAATATTTTGCGAAATCTTTCCCGTACTTTTCGGCAGTCAGATCGCTTAATGCTTTTTCAACGACCCGCTTTTGCCGGATATCCTTAACAGCCACAAATGCCTTATTGATGGAAGACAGATTTGCGTAACCCGTATAAAAGTCGTCCTCAATAGCCGGATTCATCTGTTTAAATGAAGAAAAAGAAACATACATTTCCTTTTTCAGATCGGTATTAGACGGCTTGCCGGCTATTATGCCAATTACCTTCAGGGGATAAATACCCAGCATCAGCGTCTGCCCCATCGGATCGGTATTGCCGAAATACCTGGCAGCCGACTCTTCAGTAAGAGCCACTGTATTGGGTTCGTCGAGCAAGGCCGGCGATCCCCTTAACCAGTTATACTTAAATAAGTTAAACCAGTCTGAGTTGCAGAAACCAATGCTCTGATCTTCTTTAAAACGCTTTTTATCTCCAGCCGTGGTTTCTACTATAAAACTCTGTTTGTCGATCATTAAAGCAGAAGCGCCGATTTGAGGCATACGCTCGCGCAAGGCATTAAATAACCCGATAGACGAGCTTTTCTCGTACTCCGTTTTTTCAAGATGCAGTTCGTATCCCAGCTGGTAAATAGCCTCACTGTTTTTGTGATAGCTGTCGAAGCTACGGTGATAGCTGTTATAAAGGTAGATCATTAAACAACATGCCAGGGCAATGGCCAGTCCGGTTATAGTAAGGAAAGAATATAGCTTTCTTTTTAATAGGTTACGCCAGGCTGTTTTAAAATAAGTAGCGGTCATGTTCAGACAGTTATAGAGATTATATTAAAATCAGCATCAATCAAACCACCGGTATAATACATTGATTATATGACAATTAACCACAACGACACAGAAAGTCATGCACGCATACGGGCAGCTTGTGTACGGAAACGGACATCTGTTGCCGATTGTAAAGAGGGCGTTGTGTCCACTGATTCATGACAGGAATCATTTATCTAACCGTATAAAATATATGGAATTCTAAGCTATCAACTCAAAACTTACGCTCTTACAGCGCACTGAAAAATTAGAATCGGGATTTTCTTTCAGGTTCCCAACTCCATCAATATCAATTGGATCAAAGTCAAAGACAACCTCACCACTATCTTCACATATTAATGCCTCAAAAACTACATCAATATGCCTCCTTTTATTTTCAATAATGCGAATCTGTGTTACCTCAGTAAATATAATTTTCAACCTTTCCCAGGTGTCATTCTTCCAATTTAGAGCTTCTATAAATATAATCATATCATTCTGGATCAAAGACGTCTCCTCGTTTAAAGTCTTGAAACCGATCCTGTGAATCACCGAATCACTGAATGTCTGATACTTTTCTTTTATTTCATTTAGCATTAGATAATATTAACCGCATGGTACACGCAACAAACCAGAATGAAAAATACAGATTTCCTTAACAAGGACAACAAAGAAATTCCTAAGTTTGTTAAAACAGAAAACTTGAAATCTAATCCTGTTCTTAAAACACCTATTGCAGATTTGCCTGTAAGCACAGCCTTCCGGGATGCCTGTCAAACCATGGGCTTAAGTACATTGGAAGAGATCATCTCAATTCCTGTATCAGAACTCCTGAGAAAGGAAGATTTCAATTATAAATGGTTTTCAGAATTGCTGGAAATACTTAAACAGTATAGGCTGACAGGACAACTGAAACAATAACAGGGAAAAATTTCCTGTCAATAAATGCAATCATTTTTAACAAGAGCTGCTTAATCATCTTTGCAGTATTCTGATCGACCGCATAAGATTTGTTCGACATACTTTTGTAAGAAAGAATGCTCTGCCTTTTAGAAGTACAGTTCCGGGAGATGAATTTAAAAACCTCATCGGCGCTGCAGCCATACATCCCAACGGCATCGAATGCCTGTACCAGCAAGCCGATCTGCGGCACAGCCAGGTTAAGGGGCAACTTCCCTTTTACCTGCACCTGCTTTTCAGCAAACATCAGCATCAGGGAGGTTTGAAACTCCTCATTAAGCAGGTTGATAAAATAACTCCTGGTTGAATTGAATTTCAGGTTACAGCCCTCATCGGTTAATAAATTACCCGATTTAAGCCCTCTCAGTGTATCTGCAATAAAATTAAGCTTATTATATACAGACTTCTGGGCCCTCATTTTTTTAAAGAGCTCCTGCTGGTAATACGTAATAAAAGAAAAACAATTAAAATTAAGATCGAACAATAAATGTGTGAGGCCAGCGGTAAAACTGCCGGTGCCGGGTGCCTTTACAAAGGCATATACCTGCGAAACAAAAAAGCGCAGATAGTCCATTTCGTGCTTTGTTACACTCCCGGTACCCGGGCAGAAACAATTGTTAAAGTATAGTTTCAGCATCTCCAGAAGTTCGGCATTTGCCTTTCTGTTTTCCAGGGCCAGCAGAATTTCATTCGCATCCATTTTCAGAATGGGATAAAAATAACCGATGTACGACTTCGGCAGTTTAAAATCCTTCTTCAAATAAACAGCGTATTCTTCCACTATAAACTGAAAAAGATCCATAAGGCCGGCAAGGGCATCCCGGATCATATTAATTTCAGGACTATGCCGCTCAGCCCCGGCATTAAAATCACCGCCTCTCCTTTCCAGGAAAACCGACAATTGATCACAAACGGAAACGAGCTGAGCCAGGCAATAGCTGATGTATTCAGGAATAGGCTCTACGCCATTGTGAGTAAAAACACTGACAGCCAAATTACTCTTAAAAAGTGCGGTTTCTTTTTCAACAAGGTATTCGAGTTCGGCCGCAACATCTAAGGGAAGTTCTTCCTTAAGATCACCCGAATGAAGATTGTCTTTTATGTAACCGGCGATATCTGCAAAATGTACAACCAAAGGCGCTGGGATATTAAATACTTAAAATCAGCATTGCCTTCAGGTTTGACAAATATTTTCGGCGAAGGCCCTGTTGGGGTACACAAAAGTCACTTTAGCCAGATGTTAAATTTTAAATGATCTCAGGGGCATTGTCAATTACAGGAAGCAACGGGGTAAACAGGGGCCATCAGTCTCCTCCGCCATCATCAGTCATCAAGGCTACCTTTATGATTAGTATTCTCCCTCTACGGTAAGCACCAGAAAAGTGCAGGCACCCAAGCAAAGTTTGTGTTACAAATACCGCTTTCCGCAATACCCAGCATACAAATGCGGCATACCAGGCATCGCCCCAGCTCGCCATGCATTTAACAAAATGCTAAACAGCGCCAACGATATTAATCATCAATCTGAGAAGTCAGGAAATCAGAAAAGAAATCCGCAGGTTCAACCGAAAAGACATCTAAAATATCAAGAACACCTTTAAGCGTAATATCCTTCTTCCCATTTTCATAGGCAATATATTCAGAAGATGTCATTCCCGCCTTAAAAGCAATATCATCCAGAGAAAAATGAAAGTGAGCCTCACGTAAGACTTGCAGCCTTTCGCCTATATTTTTTAAAATAAGATTTATATTATTTTCTTGAATAGCCATAAAGCTTATTTCTTTTCGCGTTTTAGATCGGCGATATAATTTGTCAGGGTTTCGTTTATATTTTTTTGCTCCTGTACCCTATCCTCCAAGGATTTATTATAGAGTGCATTAACCCTGAAATTTTCCTCCTTATCACGGAGCTTTTCATTCAACTGTTCTATTATTCTATCTTTCTCAAGATTCTCCGTTTCCAGGGTATTGATCTTTTCCAGCACTTCTGCCATTTCAATTGCCTTAAACGATTTTAGCGAATCGTTCATCTCATAAAGAAATTTGAAAAAATCGGTTTCCAGAGCTTCGCTAATAGCAATAAGCAATTCATAATCAATCGACTGCCTTGTATAAATATTCCCGACAGTCTGCTTTGACCTGTTGATCATTTTTCCAAGGGCACTTTGGCTTAAACCCTTTTCTTTAGCAATACGCTCTATTAACTTTCCAAGCTTTTGAGGCATGTACAAATCTTTCCAAAGTAACCAGAAAAGGGACAAGAGGTAAAGCTGATTTATTAAGCCGAATCGACTGAAATTTTGATACAATCAGTATAATTCTGACCAGTAAGGAATAGTTTTGTGTATACAAGGATCTGCTCCCAACCGCCGATAAAGGTTTCAACGGTCAGTATGGCTAAGATGGCAGGGTACTCTCTCATGGTGAAAGAAATAAAAGCTTAATACAATAAACAGCTAGAAATAGCTGTTTTAGCCTTCCATGAAATAAATTATACTTTCAATTCAGAACTTCGTGCCGCCCGACAGGACTGCCGGGCCAGAGATTTAATGGTCATAAAGAGGCTGGTTGGCCCCATTTATTTACATCTGGAACAATAATTGCCTTACTCTGCACATCTATCAGCAAAATTATGGCAGCAGAACAGAAGAAAGACCCATGCTGGTCTGATTATAAACAAATAGGAACTAAAAAGAAAAAAGGCAAAACAGTGCCTAACTGTGTAAAAAAAGACTCCAAAAAAGATTCGTAATAAACACAGCCGGGTATGGATCAGTTGTGCACCTGTTGTTTTGAAAGAACATGCTGAAGCTGACGCAAATGCCGCTGCGTATGTACAACTATAAATCTGAGCCACTCATACCGTGTAAGACCACCAATTCCCGGAAATGCAAAATCCGTACAGGTAAGGCTCAGATCAAGGCTTCCCGCAGCGGCGGCAAGTTCAGTGTTTCTCCTGGTCAGTTCTGAGATCAGCCAGGTTTTGTCGATAATACCCTCAGATGGAAGTATAGCTTCGGGTGATTCCATCTTTATTTCGAAATTCAAAAATATACTTTCCAATTCTCCTACTTTCTGGTCAATGGGACCATCGGTTGTTATAGTACTACCATTTAGCGTCTCGACTACGCCGTATGACTTTAACAGATGTTCTCCAATCTGCGCTGCAGACCATTCTTCAGCAGAAGGCTTTGCATTTAATTCTTCCTGGCTCCGGCTGGAGAGGATATCTGTCAACCCCGATACTATCTGGCTTACTTCATTTTTTATTCCGGTTGCTTCCATGGTAGTTTGTTTTGATACAAAGATAAACAGGCGGGCAGGCAGCAATGCGTTGTTAACACGACTTTTCACGGGGGCATTTGCGCCATGAATTAATAATTCTTCTGTTGCTCAAGGTTTGCCGAAATAAACCATACTGCAAATTCAGTTGAAAGACCGCCGGAATTCCAGCGGAGAGCTATCGGTTTTCTTTTTGAACATTTTGTTAAAGGATTGCGGATAATCAAAACCCAGGCGGTAAGCAATCTCGGCCACCGAAAGTTTAGTCGTGCTCAGGTATTCTTTAGCTTTTTCTACCAGCTTCCCCTGGATATGCTGTTGAGCTCCCTGCCCGGTGAGCGAACGAAGCATATCGCTTAAATAATGCGGAGATACATTGAGCCCGGCAGCCAGGTATTCTACGGAAGGAAGCCCTTTCTTCAAAGCGGCTTCGTCGGCAAAATAACTGCTTAACAATGATTCCATTTTGATCAGCAGATCATGGTTAACTGCTTTCCGTGTAATGAACTGCCGCTCATAAAACCGCTTGCTGTAATTGAGCAGCAGGTCTATCTGCGAAAGTACGATCTCCTGGGTATGGCGGTCAATATGCTGTATTTCCTGGCCTATCTTTTGGAAGATGCCTGCTATATTTTGCTCTTCCTGATCAGACAAGTGGAGCGCTTCATAAACCGCATACGAGAAAAAGCCATAGTTACTGATAGCTGCAGCTAAGGGATGCCCGTAAAGAAAATCAGGATGAAACAGCAGTGCATGTCCTACGCCAAAGCTGGTGCCGGGAACAGCATCCTGCGGCATTTCCAGCGATTGAACTTGTTTTGCGGCTACGAAGGTCATCAATCCTTTATCGAAGTCGTAATACTGCTGTCCATACTTAACCTTACTGGTGATGCCTCTTTTTAAAGAAATGCAGTAAAAATTCAGGGAATACTGTTGCCACAACGGATCGTCTGTAAAGCGCAGGTCCTCCACGCGGATAAGGCTGATCAATGGATGCACAGGTTCAGGCAAACCTTTAAGGCGGTGAAATTCAGCAATTGAATTGATCGTGATCATATTATCTGTCAAATTTAAGAACAGGCAAAGCAGTTTTACGTGCCTGCCTGTTTTTTATTTTACTGCCCCAGAAATTGCTGCCGGATCTCCTTACGAAAAGCTTCGCTGCCTATCTCCAGTTGCCTTGCGTATAACCCGTTGGCATCATTACCTGCCACATAACGTACCTGGTCCTTACCATCCGTCGCAGCCTCATAAACTACAGCCGCTATCTGCTCTGGTGTGGAAGCAGCCTCCATCATAGTATCAATGTTTGCAAAGAGTTTATCTTCCAGTTCTTTGTACGAGGGGTGCGAACTCCTGTCCAGTGATCTGCCGATAAAATTCGTTGATATGCCCCCTGGTGCGATCGTCTTGATGCCGATATTATGCAAACCCAGTTCAAACGACATGCTTTCAGACCAGCCTTCCACACCAAATTTCGTAGCATGGTAGATGGAATGCAACGGAAAGCCAAACAGGCCTCCCATGGATGTAGTGCTGATAAACAAGCCCTGTTTCCTTTCCCTGAAATGAGGGATAAAGGCCTTTGTAACCCTGATCACACCCAGAAGATTCGTATTGACCTCTTTTAAGATCTGTTCATCGGTCAATGCTTCCAATGCGCCCATGAGGCCGTACCCCGCATTATTAAACACCACATCTACATCGCCGGATCTGATGGCTTCTGCCGCTGCACTCCTGATACTCTCAGTATCGGTTACATCAAGCGGCAGCAGCAGCATATTTTCAAGCCCGGAAAGCACCGTCTCCTTGTGCGGGTCGCGCATCGTGGCAATCACCCTCCAGCCTTCCTGTTGAAATAATATAGCGGCAGCTTTGCCCAAACCGGATGAAGCACCTGTTATAAAAATTGTTTTTTGCATACCTTGATATTGTTGTTACAGGCAAAGGTCGGGTTAGCAGCAACAGCAAATGTTTCCAAACCGGACATTTTTGTATCCAAAATACTGCTGCAGATATTCTTATTTTGCATTGCGGACAGTACATTGCCCGATTCAATACACCAGGAAGAGTTCTGGCCCGGATCATAAAAATTTAACCGGTGCTGATTCTGCCCAACTTTAATTAATTACAATGTGTTACACGGTATGCCCGATATACAAAACAACAGTTCTATGAAGAAGTCTCTCGACAAAAAAGAAATGCTCTCGCTGACAGACAGAACGGAATGGAGAGCCTGGCTGGACGAAAACCATGAAAAGGCTGCCGGTGTATGGCTGGTCAATTATAAAAAGCAGACCGGCCAACGGGTAATAAGCTGGAGTGAAGCCGTCGACGAAGCTCTTTGTTTTGGTTGGATAGACAGTACTGCGCGTACGTTAGACAACGACCGGTTCATACAATTCTTCACACGTCGAAAACCTCAAAGCACCTGGTCAAAGATCAATAAAGACAAAGTAAAAATTCTGATCGCACAGGGACTGATGGCACCGGCTGGCCTTGCAGCTATTAAAACTGCAAAGAAAAACGGCTCCTGGAAAGTTCTCGATACAGTAGAGGCCCTGCTATTACCGCCAGACCTGAAACGTGCATTTGAACTGGCTCCTGATGCGGGAAAATTCTATCATAACCTGAGCAGATCAGGCAAAAAAATATTGCTGCAATGGCTGGTTCTGGCAAAGACGGCGCCAACGCGGATAAACAGGATTGAAGAAATTATCAGGTGCGGAAACGAGAACCAGCTGCCTAAACCATTTCGCCGGCCGGTTAAATCTTAATTACCCGGCAACGGTATGTTCAACTGATACATTTTACGAATGGCCGGCATCTCCTTATTTAAGCGATACAGATCCGATATCGGGCACTCCAGCCTGCTGCGCTGTTTTCAATAACTGCTGCTTGTTCAGGTCTGATAGTTTACCAGCATTCTTTATAATCAGCGCCAGCATACTATTGTTGTACATAAAGCTCAGTATCCAGTCGCGTTTGTCTTCGTCTGATAGCTTTGAGAGCTGAGCTTTTACGGATGTTTTATCCATATTGCTGCGTATCGAATTGCGAAGCGCTACTACTTTCGGGCTGGAAGCCTTCGTCTGGTGATACATTTCCCAGTTCCAGGCAATACCTGTCGCCAGTATATCAGACAGATAGGTATCTTTCAATCCATATCCCCTGGCCCGTGTTCCGAAGTGATGCATGGTTCGGGTACCAGACAGAAAAGTCCTCGCCTTTCCCTTGTCCATATTTTTGTCATTCTTAAGCAGCTGCTCAAAAACCTTCTGCTCAAAACCACTATAATGGCTAAAACCAAGGTAAATATAATCTGCGTTACTGGCTTTGCTTACCGCTTTACTGCTGTTGCCTGCAGCAAAGGCATTGCTCATCACACTCTGGCTTAAGGCAGTATACCCATGGCCCATCCCCAGGCTCAAACTCGCAGAAGCATCATATTGTGCAAATGCCTTAAAACAAGAAAATGATCCCAGCAATAACAACAGAAAGGAGATTTTAAGACTATTCTTCATAAAAGAGGATGATAATCTTTAGAAACTCATTGAGAGATGGATTGTTTGGTTGAACTGAATACCTCCGTTAACCGGTATCTATTCTTACTGCTGCTTATTTTCTGGTCTTTGATCCTGAAAGAAAAACTCCAGCCGCTGCCTTCTCCTTCTGTCTTTATTAGAATCCTGTTTTTACCGGGCTTCAGGTTAAGGGGACATTCAAACTCGTCAACCATTATGGATACATTTCCGCTCTTTTTAAAGACAGAAATGCCGTTGCAGAACAGTTCAACACCTTTACTGGTTCCCAGGGCAGCGGTAACTTTAATATCAGCAGGCACTTCTATCGTACAAAAAGCATAAGCAACAGATTGCTTTTTAATATCCAGGATATCGTTCAGCGGAACAATATCAGAAAGCGGGGAAGAGTACTTCAGCCATTTTATGTTTTTACCGGATTCATCAGAGAAAGAAAAACCAGGAAACGGAGATGCGTTTTTCTCTCCTCCCATCCCTTTGAGGTAATCTGTACTGAAACCAGCGGCGGCATCAGCGCTGAAGGGCGGTGATACTAACCAGTACGTGAAGTAAGAGCCTGAAATAGTTCGTATATCCAGCCTGATATCCGCTGGTGCCGAAAGCGGCAAGCGCCTGGCAAAATAATCGGCCGAGCGGTCGAATGACCGTGCCAGATCATCATACTCTCCCAGAACTTTATTAAAAGGATCAGTAGCAAAATCAAGCCAGTAAGCACGGTTTTCATTATTCCAGATGGATTCAAAGTCCCTCTTTAAGGCGGCAATCGAAACCTGGCAATCATGAATGTCAGCTCTGGCCTTCTCCAGCGATCTTTGTGCCGCCTCCCGGTCCTCATTCTGCAGACGGCAGGCTTCAGCATACAGTTCCGATGCTCCGGCAAGTTTTAACCGGGCCCTGGAAAGATATTTATATTCGTCTGACACGAATTGCAGTGCGGCATATTCCCGGTTATAATAAATAGGTTTCTGGCTTTTCAGCAAGGAATCCACCCTGAGACAAACTTCCTGCACTTCTTCCCAGCCAGCTATGCTGTAACTCACAGACTTGCCCCGTTCCGGAATAATGGTTTTCCAGAACACCAGCTCATTCATGTTTTCCAGGGCGGGTATGGCCGCCATCTCCGTCAGCAGGTGTATCGCTTTAAAAAGTGCGGTTCCCTCTCCCCTGTAGATCCCGGACGAAAGACGTTTGTCAAAATCATTCAGGTCCATGGCATTCGGGTTCCAGGAATGCTCAGCACCATAAGCAACACCATACCAGTCGCGGTCGAAACTATGCAGCCCCCCATCGTCCCATACGGTATTCAACACACCAATGGCCCGCTTCTGCGCCCCTTCCCTGATAAAATTGCGGATGTTTGGAATAGCCTGGCCGTAATCAGGGAACAGGCGAAGCGAGTTGAGCACACCTGTACATACCATATAATCAAACCCCTTAGCAACAAAAGGGTCTATCCATGCAGCGAAAGAAGGTTTGTCGCTGTACTCCCAGGTCATCATCACCGCGTCCCGGGGTAAAAGCCCGATAATCTCCGGATGTTGTAAAGCCACGTCGCCCCACATCATCATCCTCTTATCGTTCTTCCGCAAAATATCCGACAGCTGATTTACATAATTAGCATAGACTTTTCCCGCGCCTATACTGTCTGCCATCTTTTTTGAGGGCCCGCGCCCCAGGTCGAAAGTTTCATCACAGTTTACATGAAAGAAAGACGATCCGAAAGCAGGGCACATTTCATCATAAATATCTTTCATAAACTGTACAGTCTCCGCTTTTACCGGCGAATACATCGTACCGCTTTCAGCGAGATGACGATATTTGGGATTCTGAAGCACCTTTTCGGCATGCCCAAGCGACTGGAAGTTAGGCACGAGCTCAATATAATACGCCTTTGCATAATCAGACAGTTCTTTCCACTCAGTGATAGAAATACCAGCGGCAGGCGGCGCAAATTCCGGATGTTTGCTCGTAAGCACAATATGTTCAGTATAATAGCACAACATATTCAGCTTCAGTTCCGCCATTCTCCTGATCTGATATTTCATGTATTCCTTTGAAGGCACAGGTCCCCTGCTGATATCGTCCATCACCCCGCGATATTTTAACGCAGGCGTATCGATAATATGCATTCCTTCAAGCCTGTTGTTCAGGGCAGAACGAAGAAGCTGCCGGAGAGACTGCTTTCCATAAAAAATCCCCTGAGCTGTATTCGCCACGATCACGATCCTCTTATCGTCGATCAGCAGCTCGTAGCCTTCTTTCCCGGTATTCTGTTTCAGCAAACCCAGGCGGAGACAGAACTGGTCAAAATCGCGGCTCTGGTTTCGAAGGCCTGTATATAAACCTTTAAAACCGGAATGATCTTCAGCTAAAAGGAACTGTTCATAGTCAGTTCCCGGCCTGAGCGGAAAGCTCTTCCCGTTTTTCTGTACATAATGAGGCAAGGGAACTATATTAACAGAAGGCTGTCCAGCTGCTGCTGCTATCTCAGCAGCCAGCAGGGCAATTAAAATAACGAGCGAAGGAATAAACTTCATATTACTCTATTTCCTTTATACTGATGGCAACACCGCCGCCAGGCGCCAGCACCTGCTTCAACACCGTTTTAGAGCTTACCTTTACTTTTCGGATATTATAACTCATCGGATTAGTTTTCCAGTGTGCATCCTTCGAATCCTCATAGATCGTAGCCATATACTGCCTGCCCCGGGGAAGAAAATGCAGACCGATCTTTGCCGTTCGGGGGTTCTCGTCCGTTACTCCGCCGATAAACCACTCATTACGCCCCCTGGCCTTGCGTGCAATAGTAATATAGTCGCCCGGCTCTGCTTCCAGTATCCAGGAATCATCCCAGTCGACGGCTACATCTTTAATGAACCCGAAAGCATCTGCAAACCTGTCGTAGGTCTCCGGCAGGTCTGCCGCCATTTGCAGAGGACTATACATCGTAACATAATAGGCGAGCTGTTTAACAAGCGTTGTCCCCGCCTGTTTAGTTTTAGCAGGATTATAATAACTGAAAATAGTCTGCATAATTCCCGGCGTGTAATCCATTGGCCCGCCCATCAGGCGGGTAAAAGGAAGTATGGTGGTGTGCTCCGGAGGAAGGCCGCTCATGGCCTCAAATTCAGTACCCCTGGCAGATTCCTGTGCCAGCCAGTTGGGATAAGTACGGTGCAAACCTGTAGGCCGTACCGCTTCGTGCGAGTTAACCATGATCCTGTACCTTGCCGCAGTGCGGGCCACATGCAGGTAATGGTTAACCATAAACTGTCCGTCGTGATGTTCCCCTTTGGGCCGTATCCAGCCCACATAACCTGTCTTAACCGCGTTATATCCGTTCTCTTTCATAAAACGGAATGCCGTATCGAGATGACGCTCGTAGTTTGTAACCGATGCTCCGGTTTCATGGTGCATCATAATCTTAACTCCCCTGACAGCAGCATATCGCTGCAGCTCTTTTACGTCAAAGTCCGGATAAGGGGTCACGAAGTCAAAAAGCTTTTCACGCACCTTTCCGCCCCAGTCTTCCCAGCCAATATTCCAGCCCTCCACAAGCACCTGGTCAAAGCCTTGCGCTGCGGCAAAATCAATATATCTTTTTACATTTTGTGTGTTCGCGGCATGTTTTCCGTTGGGTGTTAAGCGGCTGTAGTCCGTTACACCCAGCTTAATATCTTCGTAGTCTGAATAGTTCCAGGTACCTTTTCCTACAAACATCTGCCACCATACTCCAATGTACTTCACCGGTTTTATCCACGACACGTCATCATAAGCACAGGGTTCGTTAAGGTTAAGAATAAGTTTTGAAGCCAGGATATTACGGGCGTCGTCACTCACAACGATCGTTCGCCAGGGTGTATTTGCAGGTGCATTAATATCACCCTTTCCGCCCCAGGCATCCGGCACCAGGTGGGTACTCAGGCTAAAAGCCTGCACATCGGCGTTAAGATCCATAGCCGGGTAGTCTGTCAATGCAGCTTCATGTATATTAATATATAATCCCTCGTCGGACTTCATCATCAATGGCGTCTGAACAGCCGTATTAGCTATCGGATGCTGCGATTTGATCCGCAGGGTTGCCTTTTTCATCAGGTCCGCGATTTCGGAGAGTTTTGAGGTGGTATACAGGTATTCGTTGGTATCGTAATCGCCCGGCATCCAGAAAGTCTTATGATTACCGGCCAGGTTAAATTCTGTCAGCTCTTCCCGGATGATGAACGTACTAAGCTTATCCTGAGCGGGGAATTCATAACGGAAACCAAGGCCGTCGTTAAAAAGACGAAAACGGATCCTCATCAACCGCCCCTCCTGCTTGAGATTTACCAGTAACTCGTTATAGTGATCTCTCACAACATGCTGCTCGCCCCAAACGGTTTGCCAGGTGGTATCTTTGGCAGAGCGTTCAATGCCCTCCAGTTCGAAATTATCTTTCAGCTGGTTCGTACCAGACGAAATATCAAAACCCAGCCTGCTCGGCTTTATTACCTGATGCCCCTTATAACTCATGGAATAAACAGGCGATTTCTGTTCATTGAGAGCAAACAACAGCCTGAAGCTGCCGTCGGGCGAATGAAGTTCCTGTGCCCGCAGCGAAAATACTGAGAGGCAGAAAAAAAGAAGGAAAAAGAATGATTTGTACATATAAGCTGTTACAGGTCTGTAATGGGTTTATACACGGGCACCAGGGATTTCATCACTATCCATCCGGCAAGGTGTGAGAATGCACAAACAGAGAAAACAATGAAATACCCTGCTTCCTCCCCTTTAAATCCCATAAACTGCATCTGAGTTTGGCCGGCGTAGTCGAACAGTACGCCGGAAGATTTATTGATAATAAAGGCCCCGATGCCACCCGCCATGCCACCTATACCAATTACCGTAGCAATGGCTTTTTGCGGAAACATATCGCCAACTGTCGAGAATATATTGGCAGACCATGCCTGGTGGCCCGCCATGGCAATACCGATAAAAATGATTGGCAGCCAGTAAGAAATATGTCCCAGCGGCTGCGCCAGCAAAGCTACCAGCAGGAACGAAGCAAAGATCAGCATGGTACGCATTCTCCCGGCATAGGGGTTCATGCCTTTCTTGTCAACAAAGTATGAAGGCAGCCAGCCCCCGATGATAGACACCATGGAGATAAGATATAACATAAAAATTGCCAGCTGCCCCATCGGATCTGACGACTTGATACCATAGACCGAACTGAGATAAGCCGGCGTCCAGAAAAGGAAGAAAAACCATACCCCGTCTGTAAGCAGTTTCCCCAGTGCGAAAGCCCAGGTCTGCCTGTAGCGGAAACAGTCGGCAAATGACACCCTGGACTCTTTGCCAATGGCATTACTCGTTTCTTCACCATCCTGGCGGATATAAGCCAGTTCAGCCTCATTTATTTTAGGATTGAGGCCGGGCTTTTTGTAAATAAAGACCCAGACACCCATCCAGACAAAACCCAGTGCGCCGATCAGAATAAAGGCCATTTCCCATCCCCATATCCGGGCAATAAAAGGAATGCTGAGCGGAGCACCTAAAGCACCCGCTACAGACCCGGCATCAAACAGGCTGGTAGCCAGAGCACGGTCTTTCTTGGGAAAATATTCAGCGGTCGCTTTAATGGCGGCAGGGTAATTTCCTGCCTCACCCAGTGCGAGTACCATGCGCGCAAAGATGAATAAGGTAACGCTTACATTGGCAACCAGAGCAGTGTTCCCGGCTACTGCTATAGCTTCCCTCGCACCATGGAAATCGACCAGCCAGTTTCCGGAAATATAGCCCGATGTAAGGATGCCGCAAAACGCATGCAGACAGGCCCCCACAGACCAGATCCCTATTGCCCAGAGATAACCCTTCCTGGTATCCATACGGTCAACGAAACGGCCGGCAAAAAGCATACTGACGGCATAAAAAATCGAAAAAAATGCAGTGATATTGCCATAGTCGGTATTCGTCCAGTGAAACTCAGGAGCTATAAAGTCTTTCCAGGTCAGTGAGAGCACCTGCCTGTCGAGGTAGTTGATCAGCGTTGCAAAAAACAACATGGAACATATGCCCCACCTGTACCTGGTTCTTTTAGGATTTATATGGTTAACAGTACTCATAGTGATTCTAATAGGTTAAAGCTTCTTCTTTATTTTTTACGGGGACCAATAAAACTGTTAAGCCTGCCGCTGTATGCGGCAGGAGCGGATAGGTATATCCAACCACGCTTATCCCCTCGTTCGGGGCATCATAAGGCTGAGATCCTTTAGCCTGACTTATAAAAGGTGTTACACCCGGAGGTAAGCGAAGCAACAGCAATTTCCCTTCCTGGCGTAATAAAATCCCCCCTTTGATGCGCTCTGCCTTTGCCGCTGTGAGCATCCGCCAGCACAGTTGCGCCGTCGAATCAGACGAACGGACACTGTCTGTGAGTTCAACAAACTTCCGGCGGGTAACAGAAAGCGTTCGTTCTGCATGCCTGAGCATGCCGCTGTACATAGACGCCAGGTCCAGTTTCACACTCATTTTTGAAGGTGTTTCAGACCAGCTCTTTATAACCGCAGTACCCTTAACGTTGAAATAGCGGTCGTTTACGGTAAGTACATTATGGGAAAAATTATTGTACCTGTAGATATTCCAGCGGCCGCTTTCCTGGTTATTCTCCCAGAGCGAAATGCCAAGCTTTTCTATCTCGCCGTAATCCTGCGGACCCAGGTCGATGGCCCATCTAACACCTGAGGCTTCCATCACAAAAGAGCCTTCATCAAGATGCGTATGCGAGTTATCAGATGGAGTTCCTCCTTTAATAGCTGCGAAAATTGCATCCTGCTGGTTCCAGGCGGTTCTCATCAGGCAAACCGGGGCTTCGTTCCTTGCAACAAACATATTGGGAAGAGGCTTGCCTGCTGTACCGTCTTTCAGTTTGAATGTATGCCCGAAAATAAAAACCATAGGCAGCATCCGGCTATACTGCTCATAACCGAAGTCCTTCTTTTCGAGAAGCTGGCGGATACCTGACCTGGCGAGCGAAGGGTCGCCGGTCTTACCGGCGAACCAGAATATCGACGTATTAACCCTTTCTCCCTTGCCAGAATCACCAAAGTTAAATGCCTGGCCCCCGGGGCCTATCATATGTGTAATATAATAAGCACTTTGTTTGAAGCCTGATATTTCAGATAATCCAAGGTCGGTGCCATAAAGGTCGTCCAATAAAGCAAGCAGCAATACATTGTATGAAGTACCGTAATGCCAGTACCCGTAACCTTCAGGGTAAGCCCCATCCGGGCCGTAGCGGGCCATCGGTTTACGGATACTTTCGGCCGAGCGGGTAAGGATCTTCTCTGCAAGCTCAGGCTCATCCTCCATAATCGCTGCCGCCCCATAGGCCATGCCGGTATTACATACCTGGTTCCAGTTATTATCCCGGTCAAGAAAACTATTATTATATTCCGTTTTCAGGGAAGGCAGCAGGCCTTTTTCCAGGATAGCCTGCTTTACGACCTTCCTGGTGGAGGCATTCAGAACAGGCCATAACCAGTCGTAACCGATAGAAACGGCTGTTGTCATTTCTGCCACATCCAGAAAATGAGACGGGTTCCAGTCGCTGAACCGGCATACCGCCAGGAGCTCCTTCTCTGCACGTTCTGAATACACCGGGTCTTTCGTAGTGCGGTAAGCATACGAAAGCATAAACAACCTGTACAGGGCCTCACGAGACGTATTAAGCATGCGTCGCCCTTCCAGCACACGCTGCAAAGGTTCGGTTTTCACCAGTTCTCTGCAGGCAGCGATTGTGCGCAGGTGCAGCGTATCCCAGACTTCATCAGCTGAGATATCCTTCTGCATTTCTTTTAACTTCGCATCCGTCAAAAGTATCCGGGGATGCGCAGAACTGCGTAATTCCGGCATGCGGGGGGTAATACATCCCCCGGCATAGCCCGAAGTAATACAAATTGTTAGAAACAGTATAAAAAGGATCTTTTTCATCAAAACCTGTAGCTGACACCAAGCCTGCCGTTTACCCCGTTAAACTGCAGGTTATATACCCTGTCTTTGTTCCCGAAATAATTGTAATATTCCGAGTCGAGCACATTCATTACTTCCGCCCAAACGGTAATACCCTTGTAAAGACGTACGTTACCATTCAGGTCGAGCTGCCAGCGTCCATCCTGCCATATATCCCTCTCAGCGTTTGATCCAAGTGCAGTGATATATGAACCGATATAATTCATAGAAGCCTGCAGCGTTACCTTTTTGGTGGAATAAGCAAGGGCAAAATTCCCGGTGTTCTGCGCCTGTCCCGGCAAACGGGTACTTCCCCGCTCCGGACTGGTGGTTGCTTTGGAGTGAATATAAGTATAGTTACTGGTGAAAACCAGGTTTTTAAAATACCATGGAAGGAATGTAAGGCTTGCATTAAGCGTAGCTTCGGCTCCGTAAACCTTCGCAGCGTCGCCGTTCATACTCTTAATAACCTGCCAGCCATTATAGTCGCTGCCCGGTTCGTTCAGAATCCCTTCACTCAGGTACTGAAAATCGGCGATATGTTTATAGAATACGCCTCCCGAAATAAGACCGACATTAGAAAGATAACGTTCAAAAAGCAGGTCAAGATTATTCGCATAAGCAGGCTTAAGCTCAGGGTTACCGAGGGTAACACGCTGCAGGTCCTGTGAGATGTTCTGCTTGGGCACAAGATCTGTAACATTAGGCCTGGAATATCCCGTAGTCCATGCAAGCCTGAAGATGGTCTTGTCTGTCATGTCATATTTTAACTGGATATTGGGTAAAAATTTAGTGTAATTCAGTGTTTCACTGACGGGTGTAGAAGTATAATCATTATAAAGGCTTGCGTCGCCTCCCTGAACGGGAGCATCGGGATTAACAAATGGTGTAACAATATTGGCTTTATAGTTTACGCTCGTACGTTCAATACGGGCACCCGCCAGTACCATCAGCTTATTCATCTGAATCTTATTCATCAGATAACCAGATACAACATCTTCTCCAGCATCATAATAAAATCCGTCAATATAGGTATCAGAGAAATAATCGTTCCGCTGAATTTCTGCTGAATTTGCAGGGTTGGTAAGATAAGCACGGGTCTTACCGAGATCTGCAGTCATCCCGAACGGGAGCTTGCTGTCCAGGAACGAAGGCGTCAGCTGGTCTTTATAAAGCAGGTTGCCCAGGTTATTGGCCCCGCTGGCAGTCACTGCATAGGTCCGGGTATCCTCAGGAATATATCCCGAATTACTCATGAACTTTGCTTTAGCTCCGAAAGAAAACGTAGAGGCGAACTTATTTACAAAGTAATTTTTCGAAGCATTGGCCCTTAGCGTGAAATTAGTACCCTCAGTAATGTTATCATTGTTCTCAACGGTGTAGAGGTTAAAACGTGATATTGCATCGGCAGCATCAGTTCCCATATTGCCCGTTGGCTTATAGATATAAGACGAAGACAGGTACTTTGTATCAATATCAGGAACAACACCTACCACAGTACCTGCTGGAATGGTTACCCCGCTTACTTTTTTACCGGCTCTCCATTCAGGACCCTGGAAGCCCATCATGCCGCTGGTGTAGTCACGCTTTGATTTGTTATAGAAGGCTCCGCCATCCACTTTCCAGTTTCCCATGGTAGACTCGCCGTCAAGATTAATATTGATATTGCTGATCTTCTCCTTCTGGTCAGACACCTGAACAATATTCCTCATTCTTTCCGAACCGATACTCCCATCGTCCATCAGGAAAAAGCCGTTTCCATTATCACGAAACCGGTAGCGGTTACGGTAACGTAAATCATCATCGTTCCGGTTATTATATACAGAACTTAGGGTAAACTTAGTATTTTCTACCGGCGCCCAGTCGAGCACTAAAACAGCTGCATTTCTTTTTGATTCCCTCGACTGGTAGCGATACCTGAAATCGGTAGGAATATAAGTCTCTTCTGATACCACATCGCCGGTCGACTTCCGTGTTAACTTGTAGGGCTCCCAGGCCTCGGCCTCCATCCTGTCGTACCCGTTATTGGTATTGAGGTAGCTGTAATTTGCAGCCACGCCAAACACCCCCTTCTGGTTCTTTTGAGTGGGAAAATAACGCTCGGCAAAGCCCGCCCTGATGTTATATATAGTTTTTTCGCGCAGCCAGTTATAACCGCTTCCAAGATCGAGGGACAGTTTTGGCGAAAGCGACCGGGCAGTTCCTGTACGCATGTTGACTATCCCGGCAATAGCATCTCCGTCGTTGGAGGGCAGCAAGGTTTTCTGCACCTCCAGCGAGGCAAGGATATCAGAAGGGATCACATCCAGCGACTCATTTCTCTTTCCTTCTTCCTGGCTGCTCATCACCTGCTCGCCATTTACATTGATATTGGTGAAATTAGCAGGAGTTCCGCGCAGCTGAACATCCTTGCCGTTCGTGCTTACGCCGCTAAGCCTTTTCAGGGCATCGGCAACGTTAGGGTCAGGGAAACGCCCGATCTGATCGGCAGATACCACCTGCATCATATTATCGGCCATCTTCTGCTGGTTCAGCGCACGCTGCTGCCCCCCTACCACGGCAGAGATCGTCACACTGTTCATCCTTACCGAAGATTCATTAAGGGTAAAATCTGCCGTAACCGTTTTCTCGGCTACTATGGTGAACTTCCTGGTCAGCGTAGCAAAACCCAGGTAATTGACCACGATCTCCACTTCCCCGGCAGCAATCCCCTGTAAAGAATAGGCTCCGTTTAAATTCGTGGACGTACCCAGCGTAGATCCCTTAACGGTTATGGAGGCCCCGGGTAATACTGCCCCGGCGGTGTCTTTTACTATCCCGCGAAGGTTTCCCTTCCCCTGGGCATAAGACATTGAGGGGAGCGCGATAACTGCCGCAAGCAGCAGCAATGAAACAATGAGTCTTTTCATAATGAGTATTCAGATTGGTTAGTTAGTAATTCAGCGGCGTCTTTATCGAGAAAGAGCGTAGCGTCTTTATGGGTGCGAAGTACAGAAGCAGGACATGCCTCAGATACAGGCCCCAGCAGTGTATCTAATACCGCACGTGCTTTCCGTGCAGAAGGAATAATCCCGATAACGGTATCGCATGACATCAGGGCCGGAATAGTGAGCGTCAGCGCGCTGGCAGGTACTTCATCAATATGGCCGAATTCTCCGTCGTTCACCTGCTGCTGCCGGCATACATCATCCAGCGTAGTAAGCCTTACCCATCTTTCTTCATCAAACCGTGCCTCATGCGGGTCATTAAAAGCAAGATGTCCATTCTCGCCGATACCGAGACATACGATATCGAGAGGTTTGGCCCTCAGCAAATTCTCATACCTTGAACATTCTGCTTCAACATCAGCAGCATCCGGCCGCACGTAGTTCACCTGCCCGAACGGCCTCTTAGCAAAAAGTGCTTTTTTCAGAAAATTCCCAAAATTCTGCGGAGCATCTTTCCCCAACCCGATGTATTCGTCCATATGAAAGGCTTCTATACGGCTGAAGTCAATATCCGTATCCGAAGAAAGTGCCGCCAGGAAATCGGCCTGCGAATGTGCGGCGGCAAATATTGAACGGATCCTGGCTTTCTGCAGAAGCAAAGCCTGGCTTCGGCGTTTATAATGTTCAAAAGCAGCCTGGCCCATACCCGCTCTTGTTTCGTATACATTTACTTTAAGCGGCCCGATAGTAAATTCTTTCAGAAGTTCTGTCATATCTATTTTTTATATTTTAGCTGATAATAAGCCGCCAGAAAACGGAGTCCGAAGGAGGTACCTACATCTCGCTGAGTAAGCCAGACTTGGCCGTCCTTAAAGCGGACCCGGGTATTGACCACTGCGCCGCGCAAATTGGGATCGGGATGATCCATAGCGTAGCGGTTTTTAAGAACCCATTGGATGCTTTTCTCATAAGAGGGCACAAACTCGCTGTATCCGTAACCTGCCAGGCGCATCCATACAATACCGGCAAAGGCCACGGCCGATCCGCAGACAGATCCTTTGTCAGACGGTTTCCCATCGGTATAGTTCTCATAAAAAATGGTCCCGTCCTTCTTCTGGGCCTTTGCATAAGTTCGTGCGGTCTTTGCTGCAGCTTCCAGGTATTTTCTGTCTTTAGACAGCTCATAGGCCTCCAGCAGCGATTCCGCATACCAAAGGTTAAAGCGCGGATGAAAAGATAATTCTTCTATATGATTGGGCATGTACCGCATCCATATTCCGTCCTTATTCTGTTTCTCAATAAGGGAATTACAAAGCAGCAGGTGTGCATCCCTGAATTTTTTGTCGCCTGTAAATTCATAAGCATCCTTAAAAGGCGATCCCTCCGTGTTAGGCCTGGAAACATCTTCCAGTGTCTGGCTCTGCTTGTCTTTATAAAAAGGGCTGTTCTCTTTTAATACTTCCCCTGTTTTCAGATCAACCAGGTCATAACACACCCCTTTTTCAGGATAGTACATGTTTTTAAGCATCCAGCGGCTTGCCGAAGAAGCCACCGCAGCATATTTCTTGTCACCGGTAACCCGGCTCAGCTCAAAAATACCCGGAGTACCGTCGCTGATGGTTGCAAATACAATCTGATCGTTGCCTATATCATCCCCATGCGTAGCAGCAACCATCCCTTTCAACTTCGGATGATCTTTAATTTCAAGAGCGATCCACCAGTTTCCCGCACGTTTTGCCGAGTTTAACATGGCAGTATCGCCGGTAATTTTGTAGGCATCCAGCAAAGCCAGAACAAGCTGACCCGTGTGCCAGGGTTCTTCGTAAGGATACCATTTGCCGTTAATAAGGTTATAGTCGCAGCGCGACTTCCCGTTCTGGTCAAGTAAAACAGACGAGGCGTAAACAGAACATTCTTTAATCGCTCCGAGCAGTTCTGCCGCCGGCGGAGTCTGTGCTTCAGCACTTAAACAGAAAAAGAGCCAGACACATACACCTAAAAACCGGAACGAAACGTTGACTTTCATACTATTGGATTTGGATACAGAGGAGAACTTCTCTCCCTTATTTTAATATGGTTAGTTTTGAATTTTGCAGTACCCTGATACGGTCCGGGGTTTCATTACTGCCTGATGAAATATTGCCAACAATCCCACCCTGCACATCGTCGCAAACAATAACAGGGCGGCTATCCCGGTTTCTTGTCACAAAGGACACACCCTGAATATTCAAATTACTGATATGCCGCGCAAATATTCCATAGGCAGGCAAAGGGCCGAACATGGTCGATTCCGGGTACAGATCTGGCAACTCCTCCGCCTGTATCTTTAGCGGATCATCCGCTATGCCTCCGGGGAATATAAACCGGCTGTTCAGGATCGAAATCCCATCGATCTGCTGCCCGGGCAAACCGCTGACCGCACAGCCGATATTACCAGATGCCTCTGCCACGATATTGGATAGCTGGATGTTTCGCATCTGCCCGCGTGGTGCTTCAGGCGCTTCAGCATAGTGTTTTCTGGCCCTGTTGCCAAGCCTCACAAACAACGGCACATGGGTTCCGTCGATAACAATATTGGATATGCTGATATTCTCCATTATGCCGCCATCCACCATCTCCAGCGCAATACCGCATATGCCTTCTGCAAGTCCCGTCAATGCAGTTTTTACGGCCGACTTCCTGATCACACAATTAGTAATAGTTACATTCCGGAAACCGGCAGTAGTTTCCGTTCCGAACTTAAGGGCATTACAATGACTGCTGATAATACAATCTGAAACCACTATATTTTCAGATACCCTGTCTGACGTTCCTTTAAACGTGATGCCGTCATCATCCGCATCGCCTGTAACCCTTGTAATGACCACATCTTTACAGCCGTCGATATCCATCAGGTCATTGTTCTTATTGGAATGATTAAACACTTTTATGCCCTCAATGCGAAGCTTCTCACAGCGGATGTAAGATTGCATCCACATGGCGGAGTTTCTCAGCTCGATATCGCGTACCAGTACATTTGTACAGCCTGCTACCCACAAAAGATAAGGGCGGTTACGATACCTGTCGGGCTTCTTCTTGGTGGTAACCTTAAATGCAGCGCCCTGCCCGTCAATTGTGCCACTGCCATCTATAGTAATATTACTGACGTTGTGTGCTATAATAAGAGCCTGGCTTACCCAGGTGTCGCCCCAGAAGCGGAAATCGGCTTTAACGCGGAGGTAATCAGAAAGATTTACAGAACCCAGCAATTTAGATTTCCGGGAGAGTACCAGCGTGGTATTATTTCTAAGGAATAAGGTTCCGGTCAGAAAGCTGCCTTCAGGAATCACTACCTTACTTCCATCCTCCGATCCCTTGTCTATCGCGGCCTGAATAGCTTTTGTATTAATTGTCTTTCCATCAGGAACAGCCCCGAACGCCGTAATATCGTACTCCTTCACCATGCTGTATAGATTTAATGTGAAAGAGCAAAAGAAAACGACCAGGACCAGATGTCTTAAAACAACCGTGTAAAAATTCATAAATTTTTAATTACATGCGTAAAATAACTAAAAAGGACACTTTTTAAACACAAAACCCCTCAGAATAAAACCGTGCACAACCGTGTTATTAACAAATATATAAAGTTTAATTAATTTAAAACATTTATTTGATTTTTATTTTACGCTGCCCAAATCATTGATAAACGTCTACTTAACACTTATCAAGACAAATTTCAGCCAAAAACAACCGTGCTTTTGCACAGTCCATAAGGTTTGGTATATTTGCGCTGCAAATGAAGAAGAAATACAGGATCAAAGACATTGCCGACCTTGCCGGAGTCTCTGCAGGAACGGTAGACCGTGTTATACACAACAGAGGTGATGTATCTGCAGAAAACCGGCAAAAAATCGAGAAGGTTCTGGCAGAGCTGGATTTTGCGTACAGGCTTGGTTCGCCTCCCGCTGAAACAACCAAACAATTCCGGCTGCTGATTATCTTACCCGAGCACTCGGAAGGAGATTACTGGGAATCCATAGAAAAAGGGATTGAAAGGGCGGTGAATGACTTTGGAAATGTAAAGCTTAAAATAAAATTTCTTTATTATAACCAGTTCGACCTGTATTCCTGCCGGAATGTATTTAATAAAGCGCTCACGCTCAAAGCTGATGTAGTAATCATAGGCCCTTCTTTTTACGACGAGACCGTGCTTTTTGCGAACCAGCTGTTTATGCGCGATATTCCTTATGTCTTCATCGATACCTCTGTAAATAATACAAAGCCGCTGGCTTTCTTTGGCCCGCACTCCTTCCAGACAGGAGTAGTGCAGGCAAGATTATTAACAACGGTAATTGAACCCGGCAGCGATATTGCTTTCTTTCATTCAAAAAGAACCGGCGATGAAACTTCTATTCAATCACTAGCCCGCTCCTACGGCTTCATGTCGTACCTGAAAGATCATTGCCCCGGGGTCAATGTCTATTCGGCTCAATATGATGATTCCGACAAAAAACACAGCTCGCAATTGCTCGACCAGTTCTTCAGCGATCATGCCGGCATCGGGGGCATTGCCGTTTTCAATACCCGGGCTTATGTTATATCCGAATACCTGAAACTGAATAAACTCGATCATATAAAACTTATCGGCTACGGTACCGACAAACGGAATATCGCTGATCTTAAAGAAGGGTATATTTCATTTATTATTTCCGAACGGCCGGAATACCAGGGTTACAAAGCGATAAAGAGCGTTCTTGAGTATCTGCTGTATAATAAGACCGAACAGGTTGAGAATTATACGCCTATTGATATTTTGATAAAAGAAACGATAGATTTTTATGCGGTTTAGTGGTTTATAACACTGCCGTTTTCTTTTCCTCTCCAGGTTATACCATATAATAAATCCGGTAACCGGGAGACCCGCTCTGATGATACAGGCTAAAAAGCAATGATCTTTGAAGGTTGATAACTAAAGGGAAACAAAATTAAATAAAACGCTGTTCGAGATGCTCTGTAAGTAACGGTGTGACATGTTAATAACGCTGTTTGACATGTTTCCAGCGACCGGGCTCCTAATAACTCTGTTTGACAACTAATAACGCTGTTTGACATGTTCTGAAAGGCATGTCGAACTATAAAATAGCAGGGATTTCTAATCCCGATAAAATAACGCTGTTCGACATGTCCTGAAAAGCATGTCGAACTATACATAAGCAGGGATTTCTAATCCCGATAAACCAACGCTGTTCGACATGTTCTGAAAGGCATGTCGAACTATAAAATAGCAGGGATTTATTAATCCCAATAACCAACGCTGTTCCACATCCCTTCCAGTTATTCCCATTAACAGAATAAAGAAAGAATAGTAAAACAACATATACATTACGCCTTTTGGTAAAAAGCCAATCTTTCTTAAATTCGTTCCTCTGAACAACGCTGTTCGACATGTTCTGAAAGGCATGTCGAACTATAAATAAGCAGGGATTTCTAATCCCTATAATCTAAACAACAAACAAATGGGCCTAACCTACACCATAAAAAATCAGCAAGGTCAGTATTTCATCACCTGTACAGTTCAACAATGGGTAGATATATTTACCAGAAATTGTTATAAAGAAATTCTACTGGATAGCATCAGACATTGTCAACAGCATAAAGGATTAAGAGTTTATGCATGGGTCCTGATGACCAACCATATCCACATGATCGTTAGCAGCGAAAAAGATCAGCTAAGTGATATAATCAGGGATTTTAAAAAGTATACTGCTTCAAAAATAATTGAGGCAGTAAGGAATAACAACACCGAAAGCAGGAAAAACTGGTTATTATGGCTGCTGATAAGGGATAATAAAATACACTTCTGGCAGGAAGGATACCATGGTGAAGAAATTATAAGTCAGCATTTTTATGATACGAAGTTAACATATATACATCTGAATCCAGTAAGAGCAGGATTCGTGGAAAAGGAAGAAGAATACTTGTTTAGCAGCTGTGGCGATTATTATGGCATAAGGAAGGGGTATCTGGATTTGGCTTATTAGTTGGGTGGATTGGAAATCCACTTTTATCAGATAATTCGACATGCCCTGCGGAACATGTCGAACAGCAAAAAAAAGAACAGCAAAAATAATAACGCTGTTTGACATGTTCTGAAAGGCATGTCGAACTATAAAATAAGCAGGGATTTGTAATCCCGATAAAACCAGCGCCGTTCAACAGTAACGCTGTTCGACATATTCTAACAGACTAACGCTGTTCGACAGTTTCTAAAAGGCATGTCGAACTATAAAATAGCAGGGATTTATTAATCCCGACCAGCGCTTTTCAACAGTAACCCTGTTCCACATATTCTAACACGCATGCCAAACTATAAATAAGCAGGGATTTCTAATCCCAACAAACCCTTACGCAGCCTTCCTTCTTTTCTTCCCCCATTTACGGTTATACCATATAATAAATCCAGTAACCGGGAGGCTCGCTCCGATGACACAAGCTAAAAACGCAATAATCTTTGAAGGCAGGCCAAGTATCTGACCCGTATGTATGTCAAAATTCATTCTGAAGATCTTCTCCCCTGTACTTATCATTTTATAAGGGATTGCCCGTTCGCCCGGGGCACTCAGCGTTTTTAAGGTCTTTTGATCATAGTAATGAAGAGCATTATTGTAGAGGATCGTTCCGTCGCCGAAATTCACCATGACACGGTAAGGATCTTTAGGCTCCTGGGGTATGTCAATAAATATACGCCCCGGCCTGCTTCCATATTCTCTTTTAATTCTGTTCCATATAATATCCTCCGGGTTATTTACAGCCGTTGCGATGATAGTTGTATCCGAAGAAGGGTGCGGCGCAGCCTGCTCTGTTTTCGTTTTCCATGTCAGGGTTTTATATACACCGTTTTCAAACCACTCGAAGGTAAATACAATACCGGTAATGGTTAACAGCAGAACAAATATGAGCGAGTAAAACCCCAATACGTTATGGAGGTCTATATTCAGGCGCTTCCATTTTGCATTCCATTTAATACGAAAGCTCTTCTCCTTCGTCTTTTTAGTCCATTTCTGCGGATACCACCAGATGAGCCCGGTTACCAGGCTGATCACAAAAACGATACACGCCGAACCGACCAGCGGACTGCCGATCTCTTTCGGCAGCCAGAAGAAACGATGCCCTGCCCTGACAAAAACAAAGAACTGCTCGGCAGCCGATTCCTCCCTTTTATCTTTTACAACATCCCCCGTATAAGGGTTTACATAAATCACGGCATATTTCTCTTCCGGGAACCCGAATGAGCAGATCGCCGCCCTGTCTGAACCACCGTAGGTAATGCCTGTTAACTTCCCTTCTGCATGTTCATTATTTTGCAGGTAGGCCCCTGCTTTTTGAATCAAAACCGAGGGAGGTAAAACAGGCTTTTCCTGAGGAACAACGCGCTGATACTTTTCCGTGAAATACCAGACCTCGTATCTGAACACCCAGATCCCTCCTGTAAGGCAGACAACGAAAACGATAATCCCGCTGATCAGGCCCAGCCATAGATGCAGCCATTCGGATATTCTTCTGAACGCCGGCTTTTTCATTTTTACCTTGTCTGTTTGATCAGGATTCAACACATCCATGTTAGTAAATATCGTGTAATAGCAGGAGAAGCTGCGTAACACAGCCACTCCTGCCGCTTATTAAAATCTAAAGGTGATGCTACCCAGGTACTGCCTTAAAGTTTCAGGGATTCCCCAGTTTGTCCAGTATTTCTCGTCAGTCATATTGTTAACCTTTAATCCCACACGCCATTTAGGCTGATCGTAGAATACAGAAGCGTTAAGTACCGTATATGCCGGTATGGTAACCGCATTAGCAGCATCAAAGAAACATTCCGCTACATAGTTACCGCCAAAGCCGGCTCCAAGGTTCCTTAACACCCTGCCGCTAAACTTATAACTTGCCCAGAAGTTAACATAGTCGGTAGGCACCTGAGCCTGGGAGTTCCCAACAAAACTGGCCGCTTTCAAAATTTTATAGCTGTTTGATGCGTAGCCTGCAATAATATTCAAACCGGTAACCGGGTTGGCTATCAGGTCGGCTTCAAATCCTTTACTCCTGGATGTAGCGTCCTGAATGGTGTACCCATTATCCAGACGGGTGTCATTAGTGATCTTGATATCGTAATAGCTGAATGTAGCATTCAGCCTGTTGTTGAACACCTCCAACTTAAGTCCCCCTTCCCACTGATTGGCCTGGCGGGGTTTCAGCGATTCTACGACTCCGTCTGGCTGAGTAGCGCTGCCGAGATTCTGGAAGCCGTTCATATAATTCCCAAATACAGACAGGCGGTCTTTCAGCACCTGATAGGTAAGTCCGAGCTTCGGAGAATAAGCAGTCTGATTATAAGAACCGGTTGCTGCTTTAATGCCGTTAACAACCTGTGCTGCATTTTCGAAGCGATCCACCCGCAGGCTCAGCATTGCAGCCAGGCGGTCGGTAACATTCAGCACATCCGATGCATAAGCACTGTAAGAGCCCTGTGTACTTTCGGTGTTCGACTGCGTAGCAGATGCGGCAATGATGTTGTTTACCTTTTCAAGGTTAATACCAGGAATAACCGGCGAAGCCGATAAGTCGATCTTGTCGTAGATTCCTACAGGAGTAAATCGCAGGAAGCTCCTGAAGGTATAAAAGTTAAGCCCCACCAGCACACGGTTACGCATACCTGCAATTTTAAAATCGCCGTTAAAGTTCTGCTGACCGTTCAGGGATGTAAATATTCTCGGCCCGTAACTGGATATACTTCTGTCGAATTTATTATCGCCAGTCCATTGCGGGTAAACCTGGTGGCTATGCTGAATCTGGTTTTCTCCGTATGCAATACTGGTAGTTGATGTCCACTGATCAGAGAACACGTACTTTCCTTCGGCGAAAAGATTGGTAGCACTAAGCTCAGCACCAAGATTAGATCCGGTTAAAGCTATATCGAAAGGTACCGGGATATCTTTGAAATTCTTATAATTTGTTTTATTCAGGTTCTGATAATAGGCTATGGTCGACCTGTCGGTTTTGTTCAGCTCCGCTTCGAACAGGAAAGACAACCTGTCGTCTACCTTGTATGAAAGGCTCGGCGCAAAAGTATACATCCGCTTATGCCCGTAATTCTGGAAAGAATTCTCCTTATGGGCTGCTGTATTGATCCGCAGCAAGGCTGTCTTTTCTTCATTCAGAGGAGTATTTATATCAGCGGAGATACGGCTTAATTCGTATTGCCCCAGCGTCATCGATACTTCTCCTCTGAAAGTATCAAGAGGCTTCTTGGTCACCTGGTTCATCAGTCCGCCGAAACTTACAATGCTTGATCCAAACAAAGTTCCGGAGGGGCCCTTGATCACTTCCACCCGTTCAAGCATTATCGGATCGGATTGATACGACTGAACCGCCAGGCCATTTCTTACCGTTGTAGTAGCACTAAACCCGCGGATGGTACCGCCGGTGCCGCCTGCAGGATTATTACCAGGAGATACCCCCGGTACATTCCTCAGAGATTCTTTAAAATCAACCACAATCTGCTCGATCAGCAATTCTTTATTCACCGAGCTGTATACCTGCGGATTCTCTAAGTTCTCTAAAGGCATCCTTGCGACAAAGTCACTTTTCTTAGAAGCAAATTTATTGGTCTTCCCGGACGAAACCGTTACCTCTTCAAGGTTTTCGGCAGTCTCAGATAAAATCAGCTCAATGCTGAGTTCTTGTCCCTGTTTTACAACAACCTGCTGTTCCTGGTTTTTAAAACTGATAAGCTTGGTCACTACCCTGTAAGTTCCGGCCGGTAAGCGATTAAACCGAAAATTACCTTTTTCGTCGGTAAAAGTGCTGCGGCTTAATTCCATAACAGTTACCGTAACTGCTTCCGCAGGTTTGCCGTCTGAGGTTTTAACCGATCCCCGCAAGGTCGCAGTATTCTGCCCATGTACGTATAACGTAAGCAGTGTAAAGATGAACAGATATACCGTTCTGAGTAGAGATATTTTCATGTAAGTTTAATTTGACTGGCAAATCTATCATTATTTATAACTAATCTAAATAAACACTAAAGAAAATACTGATCTATATGAAAGGGGCTAGCTGCTTATGTGAAGGATATAGATACTAATAAGATGACAGATCCCCTGCCTGAGGCCGATATAACACAAGCCGCAATCGCCCCCTTAGTTTGTCGTTTTTGCACATTACCACATCCGGGTCATTACCGTACCTTTGAATAAACCAAATCAGAAAACTTAATGGCAACTCAAATCTTCGTGAACTTATCGGTTAAAGACCTCAACAGGTCAGTAGAGTTTTTCAGCAAACTCGGTTATACTTTTAACCCTCAATTTACCAACGAAAAAGCAACCTGCATGATCATCAGCGATACCATTTACGTAATGCTGCTTACAGAAGCTTTTTTTCAGACCTTTACTAAAAAAGAAATTGCAGATGCACATAAAACGATAGAGTGCTCTATTGCCCTATCTGCCGATAGTAAAGATGCCGTTAACGAAATGGTAGAAAAAGCAGCAGCAGCCGGTGCTACAATACCTGATCCGGCTACCGACCACGGCTTTATGTACCAACACAGCTTTGAAGATCTCGACGGGCACCATTGGGAGTTTGTATGGATGGACCCTAAAGGCATGCCGGAGCATCTGGGATAACAAAAACAGCTCCATAAAAGGCAGACAAATTTCACTGATTCAACGGCAAGATTAATTGTAAAGCCATAGATGCAGGTATCGGGGTTACACTATTCGTTTTAACGACATCTGGCTGGCAGGATGAGCACATCCTGCAGCTATTATTTAATAATGAAACGACATTTGTGCATTCCTCGGCCCGGCATCGGTGGAGATCGTAAAGTCGACTTTATCTGCAATATCTCCTTCCATGCCAGCTTTCAGGTTAAAGTCGATCCTGGCAGGCCAAACCTGTGCTTTCAAGTTCGTAAGCTGTACAGGATCCACCCGTGCTGTATAAGCCCCGGGGGCAAGCCCTCTCAGGCTAAAAGAACCATCTCTGTCTACTAAAGCGGTGCCGCAAAGTATTTTCCCATCTTTGTAGATCTGCACAGTTATCCTGCCACCATTCTCAAGATCTGTTGTAGCTTTGATCGTACCTGTAACTTCACCGCCAACACTTACCGGCACCGAAATAACTTTCAACTTGTTAGGCTCTGTAATCACCTCGTAACGTGTTTTCTTCAGCTCCCAGCTAATATCGTCAACATTTCCAAGATTTAGCTCCAGCAAACAGCTGGCGAACGGCTCCAGTTCAGAAATAGTTATTGTAGTATCGGCCATATCTTTCTGCACCCGGCCAATGCTGGCCTTAATGTCGAGCCCCTCTATCTTCGGTTCGTTGCGGTCGCGCCGGTTGTTTCCGTTAATATCGAGGTAAGGAGATATAACAAGCCTGGATTTACCTGCATTAGACTGATTGTTTAAACGCATACCATTTAAACCGTTGAACAGGAAACTCCCTGATGTCGACTGGCTGAAGGTAGTGGTATTACCAACGCGGCGTACATGGGCAGAAACCCTGGCAAACCTCAGATCGGTCTGCACGCTCAGCGCGACTGAAGGATTATTGTATTGTAAATTATTTTCATAACTGAGGTTAACCTGCATTCTGGAAAAGAAACGCTTCCCAAGTTCAAGTTTCACTTCGTTTATTTTATTAGTAGTATGTGAGTACTGGAGTTCCGGCTGTAACAACACGCCCCAGCCTAGATGTGTAGATATACCCGCCCTTGTATTAAAACTTCTATATCCATGGCTTGACTGACTAAGGTGAGACGATATGCTGGCACCCATTTTTCCAACTGCTCCTGAAAACAAGAGGCCGGTCCTCGTTTGTGTGCTTCCTGAATAAATAAACTGCTGAACAGTAAATGTCGAATTGAATGAAAAAGACCCTGTTCTTAAGGGCTTCGACACCAACAATTTCCGTTCCTCGTTTATCATGGTGTTGATAGTCCTCTGTCCTGGAGTATATTTAGTATAATTGGCTTCAAATAATATATCTGAAGAAGTTTTGTAACTGGCCATTGCTTTTCCCGCCACGCCATATATATAATCTCCAGAAACGAATAATGCCGTGCTTAAACGCAGGTGTGCATTGATAAAGGGAGTTATCCCGGAGCGGGAAAGGGAGGAAAGATATTCTGCCCCGCCGGCCAGGGTTAAAAATTTATTAACGCCGTATCGTATATCAGCGCGCGAAAAAAGATCGTGACTTCTGTCGTTCCTTATGCCACCGCTTACATTGTATTCCATTTCCTTTTTAGGCAAAAATTGGTATGGAATACTCATTTCCCGCTCGCTGGTACGCTCTTCACCAAACTGGCCGAAGAACTTCAGCTTAATTCTGGTATTTCCGTATATCAGCGGAATGTCGAATGAATAAAAGCCTGATGCATCGGCCTGGGTGTACCCGATGAGTGTTTCGTTTACATACAATTCGACTGTCCAGCCCGGCTCTGTATGATCCCGCAGAGTATAAGAACCAAAAGATTCCCTGGCTTTTGTTGATGCATTCGTAAAATGAAAGCCGGTTAGCGGTGTATATAAAGGCGATATAGCCAGAGGAGCAATCTTTCCAATCATCACCTGTCTTACAGCCTTCATCTCATTATTAACATACCTCCACTGATAAACCTGGTCTTTCAGGTCAAACTTAAGCCCTGTATTGTAATTCAGCAAAAAATTGGCCTCTCCGGCGCCGAGTGCTGTCCCAATTCTCAGGCTCATTTGAGAATTGCTGCCTCCCGTTGGCTGCCTGATGTTGGTTATGGAATAGTCTGCGGCACCCAGATGGAAAGCCGACAATACCGGTTTAAGTACAGTATCAGGTAAAACGTCTTTACCCGCCAGTCCGATAGCATTTCTCATCTTAACCATGTATTGCTGTTTTAAAACAGGCAGCTCCAGCGGGGTAGTAAGATTTACAAAGAGGTTCCTGAAATCAAACTTACACTCGAGCTTGAATATCTTTCCATACATTTCAGACCTCAGATATATGCTGCCGCCCGTGTTAAACAAATCTTCAGGGTTCAGGGCAAACTGCTCCTTCCCCAAACTTATCATTCGTTTAGAACAACTAATTTCATATCGGTTCTCTTCTCTCAGGAAAAATCCTGAAACCGAAGAGCCATCGGCGGCCAGGGTATTCCTGATCTTTAAAAAATCGAATACTTCGGTAACAGCAAGATATAACCTATCATCTGCCATCAGTCCGTTCATCTCCTGCCTCCCGTACCCTTGCAGGTTCATGGTTACCGGCACCTCCTCATATTCAGAACCTTTAGCATTTACGCTTAAAATCAGCATAAAACAAGTGCATAAGATCGCTAAAAATCCGGGCGTAAATAACATGGGCCATCCCTTCAGCCATCTTCCAGGCTGTACCAAACGAACATTCATCTTTCCTGGCTGCTGCTATTCGTAAAAAATAATTATAGAAAAATCACCGCTGTATTTTCCTCCGGGACTGGAGGCGGCGCTTTGCAGGTTAAGGGTTCCGCCAACCGCTACACGCGAGAGCCTTAACTTTTTATGCGGGTTAGAGGGGGATGAGTTCTGCGAGTTTGTTCTTGAAATAATCTTCGGATCTGCAGGTATCAGGGTTATTGACCCGCCATTGCTGCCCCTCAGAATTGCATCGGGTCCTTTTAGAAAGGATATTCTTGCACTCGTTTCGGCTTCAATATCAAAGAGTGCCGGGAAGTAAGCCGGGCCTGCGTTTAATGGAATCACGCCTCCTGTACTTGTAAGTGTGCCGGTGTTCGAAATACTGAGCGTACCTCCCGCGCTGCCAACGTAGAATGCACCGAAACTCAAATCCTGAATGCGGTAGATCACTCCGGCCTGTCCATTAGCTGCCGTTGAATTCAGCACCATCAATAACAGGCAGGAAATGCAGAAAATAAAGTTCCGTATCTCTTGGCATTTTCCTGTTAAAATCAAGTTCATCTTTCTTGTCTGCAGCTTTTTGAGAATTAGAGTATGGGATGTTCTGCAGTTACCACAACCCGATCTTTAGATGAGGTGCCCATAACATAATTTACAACAAATTTTCCGTTCCGCAGATCTGTGTTCTCCGGCGCGGTGAGGTTCATTCGAACCTCTCTGCTCTTCACCGGCGAATACACCGATATTCCCTTCAGCAAACCTACGTCGGTTAACTTTCCAGATTTGGAAACATGCTTCACTTGTATATCGCCATATACAGACATATTTCCAGTGCGGTTTATCTTAAAGACGATAGCGGGATCAGAACCGGCCTGCTTTTCAAACCTGATATCTGATATGGACGCTTCCGCTGTTGACACTCCCTGCCTTATAATGACAGGTATGCTTATACCAAAAACCGGGGTGATACGGATAGAAAGCGAAGTGTCGGCCGCAGATTTACCATCCGCTCCGGCTGTTTCTTTCGAGACAGCCCTGAAGTACAAATGAGACCTGTACTCGCCTGCAGCCATATCCATACCCGGCTTTAACTGCACTTTAACCAATTGAGATTCATTTGGTGCGAGCCTTACTTTTTTCGGATATACCCGAAGATAGTCGCTTGCAAAGTTCTGCCCCGAATCCGGAACGGTAATTTCTTCGAACCTGCCATCTTCAGTCATCCTTATCTGGATAAAAGAGACAACATACTCTGCACTGTCTTGTCCGGTGTTAGCAAGGTTTATATCATGCGTCTTTTTCTGTCCTTCAAATACTACACGCTTCGGATTAACCAGAAGGTTGCCCTGTGCTGCTGCTTCCCTTGAGAAAGCAATGGTCATTACCACCAGCAGCACAATGGCTAGACTATCTGAAATGAATTGTTTAATATGTCTGAAACAGGTTAACATGATAAATTCCCGGTAGATGATAATTTAAACGCTTATCCCTAAGTTTATTAGTTATAATTTACAGTCACATTAAATGTGCCAGTATACACACCTGAAGACTGATTCGCATTTACGGTAAGTACCGCCCCTACTTTAGCATCTTCCTTGCCGGTTGTAGCATTGATCACACCAGTAGCATTGCAAGTAAATCCATTTATAGACATAGGAGCAGATTGTGCCGGACCAACCAGATTTACAGTTCCATCTGCCGGTAATGTGATGTTATAACCATATCCGCCTTCTCCCTGAACAGTAAATGAAGCAGCTGCCACAGATCCAGTAGTTCCGAATATCTTTGCTCCGTTTTGTGCCGAACGCGATCCGTCTGTTCCAATAGTAACAGTTCCGCTAGCAGGACTTGTAGCAATAACTCCGAATTCTAAAGTCGATTTGTTAGAGATAGAAATTGGTTTTACGATCGTTGCATTAGCTGTGAATGTTTCAGTTGCAGTTGTTTGCGCTGAAGATGTGTTTGCAAATGCTATTACTAAGCCAAACGCACCGATTAATTTTGATAAATTTTTTAACATTATTTTTTTTTATTTAAACTTTTAATTGCTTGCTGATACGGATTATGTAACCTTTAAGTTACAGATTGTAAATATTTAATCAAACACACACAGAATATTCTTTTATTTTGCTATAAAAGAGCAAGGCGCTCCAATTGAATTGACAGTTTTTCTATCATTGCAAGTACCAAATTATGAAAGTACTAGTCACCGGTTCGGCAGGTAAGCTGGGCGCAGCGGTTATCAACAAGTTACGGTTAGCAGGTATGCAGGCCATCGGTGCCGACCTGGTTGCCAGCCCTACTACCGATCTGATAGCCGATATAAAAAACAAGAGCCAGGCGGATGAGGCCTGCCAGGGTATTGATGCCATTATTCATACAGCGGCTATCCACGGAAAACATTATGATCTGAATTATCGGAGAGAAGAATTTATCGATACCACTTTTAGCCTTGAATCACCAGAAACCATAAGATCTAAAGCTGGCAATTAACTCTCGCAGCTAAAAAGTAACGATAGTAACTCTATAATTTTTACAATAATTACACTAATGAAACATTTTATCAAATAACCAGTAAAAGCTACCCATTGCACATCAGACATTAAGCAATAATGGTAGTTATCAAAAAAATCAGGTTTAATCTTCTCCTTTCTTTAATTTCTTTACTGTTTTTTACCGCCAGCGCCCAGCAGCCGGTTATTACAACCATTGCAGGCAACGGAACCTATCCCTATTGGGATCACTCTGCTTTTTACGATGGGATGCCAGCCAAAGATGCCGGAGTTGGTTTTACAAGCGGGACTAAAGTTGACAGCAAGGGGAATGTTTATTTCATAGGAGTAAATCAAATATACCGTATCAATTCATCTGCCGGCACTATTGACAGGGTCGCCGGAAGCGGCCAAGAAAGCTTCCTGTGGTATCAGCATGATAATATGCCTGCTACATCCGTAGGAATGTATCCTAAAGGAATTGCCTTAGATAAATATGACAACTTATATATAGCAAACTTTAATGCCCCTTTAATTTTGAAAGTCTCCGCTACTACAGGCAACATTACCATTGTTGGAGGCAACGGGAATCACGGGTATAGTGAAGACGGCATGGAAGGTAGATACACATCCTTTGGCGGTATCGATGGGGTCGAGGTTGATAATTCCGGGAACATTTATCTTGCAGAAGAGTATGGCAGGATAAGAATGATTAGCGCAGCTACGGGTATAGTCAGTACAGTAGCACGCACGGGCGATTATTCCTCTCAATTCCTGAATATGGCATTGGATAAAGCAGGAAACCTTTTTTATATAGATAACAGGAAAATCTTTAAAAGAAACTTAGCAACTGGTGTCATTTCGGCCGTAACTACAATTCCTAATGCTAATGGGTATGAAAGCTCCCTGACAATTGACGGTGAGAATAACATATACGTTTCAGGCGCAAATATTATTCGAAAGTATTCTCCGGCTACGGATTCTTTTACAACTACTGCAGGAACGGGGACCGCAGGATTCTCGGGCGATGGAAATTCAGCTATCCTGTCGATGATGAATGCACCTCGAGGCCTTTCTGCCGATGCTCAGGGCAATATATACATTGCCGATTATACTAATCAGAGAGTCAGAAAGCTAAGTAATCCGCTTATCCAGAATGTAACTATTGCCTCTTCAAATACCCGTACAACTGAAGCTAAAGCAGGCGATATAATAGCACTTTCTTTTGAATCCGTTAAAGAACTTCAGGCCTTACCTGTAATTGCTATAGCAGGCCATCACGTAAATGTTACCCGCCAGGGAAATAAGTACGAGGCAAACTATATCATGCAGGATAATGACCAGGAAGGAAATGTGGTATTTTCTATCAGCAATATTAAGGACATTCAGGGAAATGATGGCGGAATAATAAATTCGAGCCTAACCAGTGTAGTGTTCGACAGAACGCAGCCTGCATTGACGGAGATTATTCTTCAAACTTCCAATGCAAATGTTCAAAAGGCAAAAGCAGGGGATATTATTACCTTAAGTTTTACGGCCAGTGAACAGCTCGACAAGTTACCTGTAGTTATACTTGGTGGTAAAGAGGGTGTCGCCCAAAAAATCCAGGGAAACAAATACAAAATCAGTTTTCCCGTGGCAGCCACAGACCCCGAAGGCCTCATAGCATTTTCTATAGATAATCTCTGGGACGAAGCTGGCAACAAAGGAAGCAAGATCACCAGCCAGTCTACGGCACTTGCCATCGATCTTACCCGGCCATCCTTGCAAAACATCCAGTTCTCTTCTGAAAATAATAACCCGCTGTTTGCGAAAACAGGCGATAAGATTAATCTTTCATTTAAAGCAAGCGAAGATTTAAAGCAACTGCCACTGGTAACTATTGCAGGCCATGCTGTAATACCTGCACTTATTTCCAATCAATATGTTGCTTCGTACACTTTAACTCAAAACGACCAGCAGGGGCCAATAGTTTATACTGTTACAAAAGCAACGGATCTTGCGGGAAACGAGGGAGAGCCAGCGACCAATCTGCCGGAACTAAACATTACTTTTCTTAAAGAAAAGCCGGCTTTAGCCGATGTATTCATTAAGTCGTCCAATCCTAACCGTTTTGTAGCAACAGAGGGAGATGTAATTACACTCAGCTTTGGCACATCCTGGCAACTTAAAGAAACTCCCTCTGTTACTCTTGGAGGTAAAGTACTGCAAGCTGTTTATACAGACGGGAAATACAGTGTTACAGATACAGTAACGCCTGCAATGACTGATGGTATAATAGTAACTTTTTCCATAGATAACATTGTCGACCTTGCCGGTAATAAAGGAGACAAGTTCACCGAATATCATATACGGAACAGTTCAGTACTGATTGATAAAAAAGCTCCCCGGTTATACAACCTGAAAGCCAGGTTCTCGAACCCATCATCTGCTGTCATAAAGGCAGGAGATCTTATAACGATTGAGTTCGATGCAAACGAACATCTGCTGCAAAGCCCGGATATTACTTTATCCGGCCACTCAATAAACCCAGAAGTTACTCCATTTCACTATAAGGCAACATACCAGGTAAGCATTGATGAAGATCTAAGCGGAAGCCTGAATTTAACTATCAACAACATTCGGGATGTGGCAGGAAACAGGGCTGAGAATATCCTGTTAAAGAATACTACAAGTTACGTTCTTACTAACAATACCGTTAACGAGAACGCTCCTCTGAACTCTACAATAGGTCAGTTGCAATCAGGCAGCTTCTCAGACGGAAATTATAAAATCTTACCGCCTCAGGAAGGTGCCGAACCTGGTGTATACGAAATTGTTCCTGTAACAGGGTCAGATGAGGCTGAGCTTTATTATCAGCTGGTAGCCGGAGCCGGAGATGAAGACAATTATCTCTTTGATATTTATAAAGATCAGCT